>Ga0070730_10000196_pt1 | contig 77481 bp, 60 predicted proteins | sample Coa_R1_3_FD_66447 | JGI IMG/M metagenome (GOLD analysis project Ga0070730, IMG submission 66447) | Surface soil microbial communities from Centralia Pennsylvania, which are recovering from an underground coalmine fire - Coalmine... | ecosystem: Environmental > Terrestrial > Soil > Unclassified ... | reverse complement strand
ATACTTGTTTATGGTCTTCGCCTTTGCAGGCGACTCCACAATTACCAACGAACGAGCCATGATGCAGTTTTACCCCGTAATCTTCCAAGGGAAGGGCCGCAGGCGCGGGCTGTGTCCTTCTCGCTACCTTATATCAGAGCTGTCAAGCCGGCTTCCGGCCGCAACTCGCCTGCTACAGAAGAATCTTGCTGAACAGTTTACCCGGCAACTGCCGGACAATCCCTTTCATCTCCAGATCAAAAAGCGTAGCCAGAACTTCGGAAGAGTTCAAGCCGCTCCGTTCGACGATGTCGTCAATCGGTTGCGGCTCGTCCGGGCTGAGCATTTCGTACAGCTTTTTTTCGCTGGGATTGAGCGAGGCCGCAATCAATAGATTCGCCTGCCCCGTCTCCGGTTGCACGATCTGCGTTAGGGCCGCGCGCACCGGCGTCGGCAGCTCCTCGATCACGTCTTCCGCGCACGTCACCAATTTTGCGCCCTGCTTGATCAATTGATTCGGCGCAAAGCTCACCGGTTGCGTCACATTGCCCGGCACGCCGAACACTTCCCGGCCGAAATCCATCGCCAGCCGCGCCGTGATGAGTGAACCGGAGTACTGCGCGCCTTCGACGATAATCGCACCCAGCGGCATTCCCGCCACGATGCGATTCCGAATCGGAAAATTTTCCGGCGAAGGATGCGTGCCCATCGGAAATTCGCTCAGGATCGTGCCGTTCTCCAAAACTTTTTCGTAGAGCTTTTTGTTTTCCTTCGGATAGCACACATCGATGCCGGTACCGAGCACGCCAATCGCGCGTCCGCCGACGGCGAGCGCTCCCTGATGCGCGATGGCGTCAATCCCGCGCGCCAGGCCGCTGACGATGACGATTCCGCGCGCGGCCAAATCGCGGCCCAGCCGCTCCGCCATTTGCGAACCGTACAGCGTCGGTTTGCGCGTGCCGACAATGCCCAAGCTCGGCGCATTCAAAATTTGCGAATTGCCCCGCACGTAGAGCATCACCGGCGGATCGTAAATCTGCAGCAACGTTTGCGGATATTCGGGTTCGGTCCAGTTGATGACGCGGGCTGCGGCCACCTTGCGCAGGTTTGCCAGATCTTTTTCCGCGCGCTTGAAGGAATCTTTTTTGACGATGGCTTGCGCCGAAGGGGCGGGGATGTTGCAGGCTTCCAGGCGCCGCAAAGGCGCGCGAAACACGTCCTCCGGCGAGCCAAACTCCTTCAGCAAACGCGCCGAAAGCCGCGCCGCGATTCCCGGCGTCAGCGTCAGCGCCATCCAGGAGAGAGAAGAATCCAGCTCCATCGAGAGGCCCCCACGCGAGGCAGCCTATGCGGGCGGTAACTCTATTGTCAAGTCAATTTGCGAGAATCTTGGCATGGAAAGGGAATGCAAGGCCCGGCTGCTTCAATCAAGCCCGAAGACGCGTCGCAAGGTACGCACGAAAAAACGGAGACCGTTGCGTCTAGGCTGGCCGGCTCTGGCCTTTCGCTTGCGCTCAAAGCTTCGGCATGCGAGTTCAAACCCTGCCCAATCCATTTTCATGAGCGCCTGGCGGTCGTCTTTCGAAAGGCCCGCAAGTTCGGCTTCGTAAACCGGATTATTGCGAAAACGTTCTTGCGCTTCGCGGTCTGCGTACAACATTCCCAGGAACTCCTCAAGTTTCGTGGAATTCATGCGGCCGTCTCTAGTCGTGCCTTGTTTCGTGCGCGACCCCTTGCCATTGCCGACCGTGCCCGGCGTGTTTGCTGAAGCAGCGTTTCCATTGACGGGAAATCGCCGTCGCGTTCCAAAATCACCGTTAGCGGATGGGGCGTAGTCGCAGCCACTTCTTCGAGCAAGTCATATACCGGATCCGGTACATCATGCAGGTGATCGTCCAGCAGCCGGGTTGTCCCGTCCGGAGCGGCGACCATCTTGCCGCCCGCGATGTGCATATACCGGATTCGTTCCGCACCAATTGCCCGCAAGAATTCGGTCGGCTCATAGCCATGGTTCAGCCCGTTTGCAAACACATTGTGAAGATCAAAAAGCAGTTCGCACTGCGCGCCGTCCAGAATTCTTCGCGTCCAGTCAGACTCGGCTAACGTGCTGCCCGGTGGATCGAGCAGCGTGGCAATGTTTTCGACGTGTGGCTGGGTTCCGACAATTTCTGCAGCGCGACGCAAATTCTCGACAGTACCGTCGACATTGGCAGGCGTACGCGGCGGCGCGGCCAAGTGACCAATCTCGCGGTCGCCTACTCGAACAAATGCCAGGTGTTCGGACCAGGCCTCCGGTTCTATTCGATTGACCAGACGAGCCATCCGTTCGAAGTACTTGTGATGCACCGCAGCACGACTGGCCAGCCCCATGCCAACTCCGTGGACCATCAAAGGAATTTGCTTCGCCAGCGTCGCGACGCCACCCACAACGTGCGCAGGCGAATCAAAATAGTCTTCCGCGATTACTTCGACGAGATCGATTTCGTCTTGATAAGACATAATTCCCGCGGCCAAATCCGGCCGCCAGCCCATACCGACTCGGTCGCACAATTGTTTCGCCATTTTAGCTCCCGCACCCGCCACAACCGCCGCCACATCCGCCGCCGCAACCTCCGCCTTCGCAGCCAGTCGAACAGCTGGAAGTCGTACCACAAGAACTTCCGCCTCGATTCCAGTTGCCCCATCCGCCTCCGTAGCTGAAGAAACTTTGCGGCCCCCCACGGTTCATCAGCGCTGTGACATGCGGAAAAACCATCGTCGGAACTTCGCCAAGCCCATACGCCGACGCCAACCACACGAGATCCGAATTTGCGCCACCAGGTCGCAACATCGCCGCGCGAGCTCGAAGACCGGAAAACAGCGAGCGCGCCTCTCGAAGCAATTTCTCGCCCCGTTGCGTGCGGAACGGCTTGCCGATTTTCATCACCGCCAATACGGCTCCAATGCTCAGTAAGATTAGGAACAGCACGTTCGTTCTGCCGCGGCTGAGCGCGACGAACACTTTGACGACCGCCAGCACACCAAGCGTGCCGCCGACCATCCAACGCCATCGCTCCATGCTTTCCAGCGAGTCGTCCACAAAGATAAGGCCGTGTCTTTCCAGCGTTTTGGCATACTGGCCGCAGGCTCCGCAATATTCGAGCGAATCGAGCGTCTCACCGATGGGCGCCGGTTTTTCAAACGCTGCCAATACCTGCTTCTCGATGGGCCGCTTAACAATCTCCGCGGCGGCCGGATCGGAAAGCTCGAGCTGATTTTCTCCATGCATTGAAAAGCTCGGTGAACCGGCGGAACTCTTGATGCGCAACAGTCCGCGGTCCATCAAAGACAGCGCGGCAACGCGAACTGCTTCGGCTTGGCCGCCTCTTAAACAGGCAATCAAGTACGGGTCTTCGATCTTTGGACTCTTCTCGCCGTTCGTTCGCGCAAACCGTGGATACAAATAAATCGCGGCCAATCCCAATACCGTACAAATCACATAAAAGAGGAGAAATTCCGGCCCCCGCAAATCAAATGGATTCATGGCGCGCCTCTCCGCCAATCGATTCTGCCTTTACTCTCATACGCTGAACACACTCCAGAACTTGCAAATAAACTTTCGCAACAGTTCCGGCTTCCCCTAGTTGCGTTGACTGGATTTTGTCGATCGATTGCACTGCCTCACTCCAATTAGTTAAATCAAGCGCCGCCGCAAGTTTTTCAAATGCCTCCCGCGGGGACCCAGCCGCCTGACCTTGAAGTTCGAGCAGACTCTGCGCCAAGCTCCGAATCGCACCGACCGTCTCGGCCAGAAATAAGGCGAGTTGCTCTTCGCGGAGGCTTCGCGCGGCGTAGGTTGACCTCATTCGCAGCGTCAGATTCAAGAGTTGTTGCCGAAGTTGACGCAGCTCGGCATCGCGCGGAACGGAAATTCCCGAAAACGGGTCTTCGCCGAATAAAATCGTCCTGCGGCGAAAAACGTCTGCGAATTTAGGGGCGAACGATCGCACGGCGGCGGAGATTTCCTGCTCAAGGAGAAACATCACGTTTAGTTGCGCTGCGGTCTGCGCAAGCCGCAAAGCTGGGCGGATTCGATCTACTTCAGTTTGTTCGAAGGCTGACAAGACCAGAATCAGATTGATGTCGGAGGTCGGCCGTTGCTTGCCTTCCGCTGCACTACCGTAGAGTACGGCTGCGCGCAGATTGTTCCCGAAAGACGACTGCGCACTCGTCAAAAAAGCATCAACAGTTTTTTTCGTGAGGTCCGGTAAAGCCGGAGTAGGAAGTGGCGCAAAGTGAGACACAATGTCTCCGCTTAAGCGTTACCAAGTAAAGCCTATGTGTGAGCGAAGAAAAAGTCAATCGACACGAAATGCCACGGCAGGCTCCGAGCGGGAAAACGGCTCGAAATTATCGAAGCACTTCAGGGCTTGGTAACAGGCGCAGACTTTTTCGTTTCGTCGTGCGCGGGCGCGAAGCCAATCTCGAGCGGCGTGTTTTCCATTAACGTTACGTCTTTGCCGCGCGAGAGGAAATTCGAATAGACGGATTGCGACGCTCCTAATGCGCCAAACGCCAGCGACACAGGCTGCGAGTGAACCGCGAGGGATATGAGCGATCCGGCGACACGCGAACCGGAAATGCCTGCCCCTGCCTGGACACTTGGGTCGCCCGCGGCATCGGTTGTTCCATGCTCGGTGTCCGGATGAGAGGCTGCGGCGAGCATTACGATCGCAAAGCCTGTGGAAAGATAGCGAGTCTTGGGGGTCGTCGCGTGAGTGCCGCCTTCTTCGTCCAACACAAGATGATCCGAGCGATCCACCTGCATGCCTTCTAGCGTCCCTTGCATCGCCTGGATCGCACCCGACGGAAGTTCCATGCGATTGAACGCGATGCGCAGTTCGCCGTTCCGATGCAAATTGCGCGCGGGTTTCGCGTCCTGAACCAATCCGACCAGTTTGGTGTTCGCGGGCAGCAGCAAACGATGGTCGGCGGAAAAAATAGGTTTGGTGAGAACGGCGTTCACCGCCGCGCCGCGCGTTGCGTCCGCCGAGCTGACGCCGGCAGTGAGCCGCGCTTGCAGAAGGCTGTCCGCCTCCGGCGCGTTTCCCAGGCTTGCCAGCTCTTCTTGCGTGCGCGTGGTTTCTCCGAAGGCCAGCGCACTTTCGAGCGTGGCGTTAAAACGGGTTCCTTGCTCGATGAACTGCCGGTGCACCGGCGATTGCGCGTAAAGCATGGCTTTTGCTCGCTGCAAAAGGTTGGGCGATTTGATCTGTTCAATGCCGGAATGAATCTCCGCCTTGGCTTCATTCTTCACATCGCTCGCGGCGCGCGCGGCGGCATTTTTCTTCTTCTCTTCCGCCTCCTTGCCTTTATTCGTCACCAAATGAACAACCTGGGAAGTTCCCGGCGAAGTGATTGTTTTAATGTTCAGAACCTGGCCGCCGGGAAGCGTGAGCTGATCGAAAGTGACTTCGTATTTACGAAAAGGCGTTAAGTTGCCGCCTGAGTAGGAAAGCACACGCTTTATGACCGGAACGGAATCGATTCGAGTTACCCGCCCGTTCACGGTGCTTCCGGCGGGAATCACCGGCTGGTCGAACGCGTAAACCGGATCGATTACTTTACCCTGAACCGGCTCACCGACGCGCGCAATGCGGGCGCGGCGATCGAGCGCAATGCGCAGCGGCGTGCCTTCGGGAACATCGAGCTTTATCTGGACGGGCGGAAGACTGATTGCCTCCAGCGCAGACGTAGGCGGAGCGCAGAGAGACGGCAGCGCGTCTTCCCGCGGAACTTCCGGGCAGCCGTAGCTTGCCGATTGCGCAAGCGAAAGGTTTGGCCACGCGAAAGCCGCTATAGAAATAAATGCGACGAGTAAGCGCGAGCGATACATGGACACCTCTCCGCAAATACATTTTGCGCGAGGGCTGAGACGCTAACTGCGTTAATCCGGCACGCGCGTTTGACGACCTGAGTATACGCCCGGAAAATGACAGCGCGTAGTGCAAGATTTGATTGGACAAAGGCACGGGCGGAGGGTTTACAAATGAGTTGTCCGAAGCTAGCGAAGGATTGTTTTTGCGACCGCTACTAAATTGTCTGGGGTATGGAAGAACTTTTTTCACGTAGGTTTGAGTGACCGGATCTCGAGACCTGCATTACATAGAGAATGACCTACCGAGCGGGCGTTAAACGGAATCCGGTTGCGCCGCATCCTCTAAGAAGGTTGCGTCGAGAGTCGCGTTGAAAAGATCGGCGTCGGCTTCGGTGAAGATAAGTGGCGGACGAAGCTTGATGACGTTGTGATGCGGGCCGTCGGTGCCGGCGAGGATGCCGCGTTCGCGCAGGCGATTCACGATGTACGTGGCTTGCGGCGTCGCGGGCTGGCGCGTCTCGCGGTTGCGAACCAGGTCGAGGCCGAGAAAAAGTCCGGCGCCGCGAATGTCGCCGAGAATTTCGTGACGCTGCTGCAATGCAGCGAGGCCGGCAAGCCAGTCATCACCCACTCGTTTTGCGTTCTGCTGTAATTTCTCGTCGCGGACAATGTCAAGCACCGCAAGGCCCGCCGCGCACGCAACCGGATTGCCGCCGAACGTGCTGAAAAATTCCATGCCGTTCGCGAAGCACGAAGCGATTTCCGGCGTGGTCACAACCGCGGCGAGCGGAAATGCGTTGCCGATCGGCTTGCCGAAGACAACGATGTCCGGCACGACGCCTTGCGTCCCGAATCCCCAGAAGTGCGTGCCGAGCCGGCCAAAGCCGACTTGCACTTCGTCCGCGATTGAAACTCCGCCCGCGGCGCGAACATGCCGATAAGATTCCGCCAAATAATTTTGCGGAAACACAATTTGTCCCGCGACGCTCGGCAACGTCTCCGCGAGAAAGGTAACGCGGCGGTTTTCCTTGCGAAGTTTTTCCGCGATTTCGCCGACGTGCGCGGCATATTTCGCGCCGAGGCCCGCTTCGCCGCGCCGGTACAGTCCGCGATAATCGTCGGCAATCGGCGCAACGTGCACCCACGGCTTCTGGCCGCCTCCGCCCGGCCCGCCAAACTTGTACGGGCTCACGTCAATCAGAGTGTTGGTATGTCCATGGTAAGCGTGCTCGAGGACAATAATGTCGTCCGAACCCGTCTTGGAGCGCGCCATGCGAATCGCCAGTTCATTGGCTTCGCTTCCGGAATTGACGAAGTAGCAGACCTTGAGCGGCGCAGGCAGCAGTTCGGCGAGGCGCTCGGCGTAGCGAAGAATATTTTCGTGCAGGTAGCGTGTATTGGTGTTGAGCAGCGCGAGTTGTTCTTGCGCCGCGCGCACCACACGCGGGTGACTGTGCCCGACAAGCGGAACGTTGTTGTACACGTCCAGATACGCGCGCCCCGTTTCGTCGTAGAGGAATTGCCTCCAACCGCGCACGACGTTGAGCGGCTTCGCGTACGAAACGCTCAAGCTGCCGCCGAGAAGCTCTTTGCGCCGCGCATGAAGTTGCTCCGCGCCGCGCGCCACTGCCGGAAAACGGTCCGCGGGAATTTGCAGCAGCACGTTCGGATCGGGCGAGAGCGCTTTCCACATTTCTCGCTCCGACGCGCGCGCCACTCCGGGAAAATCCGCGCCGCGATCGAGCAGATCCAGAATAATCTGAAAGTGAACGTGCGGCGCCCAGCCCCCGTTTTCGCGCGCCTCGCCCACGTATGCGAAAGCTTCGCCTTGGCCAATCGGCATTCCCACGCTCAATTTGTGCAGCGTATGTTCGGCCAGGTGGCCATAGAGCGTGAAAAATTCATCGCCCGCACGGGTCAGGTGCTTCAAGACGACAAGCGGCCCGTAATCGAGCGGGATCGCGTTGTTCGCCAGAATGTGCACAACGCCATCGAGCGGCGCGCGAAGCGGCGTGCCAGGCTCAACAAAAAGATCGATTCCCAGATGAATCGTCCGGCGCTCATCGCTGGGATTCTTGCTCGCGCCAAATTGCGGCGCGTTGTAAAGCAGCCGCGCTTCGTCGTAACGCCCCACGGCAACGCGCGCGCCGGATTTCTTCAGCGTCTCTGCAATGGCCGCGGAAAGATTTGCCGTTTCCGCCGACAAAGGGTCCGCGCCAAGCAACGTACTTCCTACGCTGAGATCGAGAACGACGGCCGGCTCCGCGCGAAGATCCACATCCAGAATCGACGCCGCGCTTGCCGCCGATTTTCTTAAATAACTTTCTACCGCCGCCGACTTCGCAATCGGCGCAAGCCCGCACGCCGCGCGGAAAGTGTAATTCGCAAATCGCGGAAAAATCTTCGCCCAACGTTCGAGCGCTTCCCATGCCGGCGCTTCGCTGACCGTAACGTACGCATCGTCCGGCCTCAGCGATTTGCGATGCGCCGAATTCACCACGCTCACCGCGAGCCGCGAGCCCACCAGCGGATAAATCAGCGCAATCTCGTCTTCGTTGAGTGGAAATTCCGCGTGGTATCCCGCAACCACCGCCGCCGCCGCAGGCAGAACCTCCTTCTTTCCAAGAATCGCGTACGCCACCGCCGTCGCCAGCTCGGAAACGGTGATTCCGTAATGCGTGTCGCCGAAATCGATCACGCCGGCGATTCGCGCCGCTTCGCCCGGCCCGCACGCAACGAGCACGTTGTGATCGTTCGCATCGCCGTACACAACGCTTTTGCGCAATCCCGCCAGCTTCGGCGCCACTTCCGTTTCGAACAGTCCAACGAACCGCTGCGCCAGCATCCGCCGCGGCAACTCGGGTACGTGCTGCAGATAATCGCGAATCCACGCCGCTCGCGTCGCGTCCCACTTCAACTCGCGTTGCGCAGCCGGATGCGAAAATTTCTCCAAACTGCGGCTCAGCTTCCCCAAAAATCGGCCCAGCGCACTTAACAGTTCCGGCGTGTGCGGCAGAAATTCGGCCAGCGTCTTTCCGCGCAAGTACGTCAACAACCAAACGATTCGCTCGGATCCATCGGCAACTTTCGCCTGCACGCACGTTTCGCCGCGCAAGGAAGGAACGACGCGCGGCAACGGCAGTTCGCTCGCCGCTGTCGCCAGATGCTGCAACACGGCCGCTTGCATTTCCACGAAGCCGCGTTCGCGGTCCGGATGCATTATTTTTAGTACGAATTCGCCGCCGTCGGCGGTGCGCAAATGGAAATTGTCGTCGTACTCGCCCGCCAGCGCGTGCGCGGCAGCTTCGATTCCGAAAAGCTGCCGCGCGATTTCTGCCGCTTCCGTTTCCGTGATGGGTTTCGCTACCGGCGCTTCTCGCATGGTGCGCAGAATTTTAGCGGGAAGCCGTTACGCTCGTCCAATTGTCCGGCCGGTCAAATCCGCCGGCCGGTGCGAATTCAGTCGATCGAAATCGGTCCGTTCACGCTCGAAGCATGCACAAGCGTCGGCCCGCTGCCAAATTCCACGCGCTTTTTGTCGTCTTCCCACGTCTTCCGGCCTTCCGCGCAAACGCTCGCCCGGCAATCAAATGGACTACGCCCGTCGGACTCAATCACAACGCCCGATTGATATCCGTGCGGCACGCGAATCGTCAGCGGACCATTCTCCGCGTGCGCCTGCAAGCCGGAGCCATTCCAGCTGTTGCCGCTCAGCGCGACTTCGATCGGCCCGTTTTGCGTGCGAATGTCCACGCTGCCACTCGTCTCTTCCGAAGAGATCGGTCCGTTGTTCGTGTGCAGTTCCACCGCGCCGCTCGTGCCCTTCGCGGTGATCGGCCCATTCTGTGCGCTCAGCTTCACTTCGCCTTTGCAGTCGCGCGCGGTAATCGGACCATTCACGGCCCGCGCCGTGATTTTTCCGCTCACCGAATAAATTCCAACCGGTCCATTGTTCACGTGCAAATCCAGCGCCGCATCCTTTGGCGCGCGAATCAGCAGGTACGCCGTCCAATCTTCGTCATGCAACGGACCGGAAACGCGCACTTCTCCGTTCTGCGTCGCCAACTTAATTTCCGCCAAAAGTTTCGCCGAATCCGCGTAAGGCGCCGCCGCTTTGCACAGCGTCACCGAATATTCGTTCTTGTCCCAGCCAAGAACTTCAATTCCGCCGTTCGTTTCGCCCGTCGCGCGCAACACCGGGGCTTCCGCCTTCGTCAGCGTTCGCTCTTCCGACTGCATCACGGCCGCCCGGCCGTCGAATTCAATCTTTAAATCCGCGCAGCTCGTCACCGGTTCGTCGCCGTGCGTGGAAATGTTTCGAGAATGCCGGTCGCGCGCCGCGGCGCTCAGCGCAAAAAGAGAACAAAAAGCGATAACTCCGAGGGTTCGGGCAAAGAAACGTGATGGCATAGGCATGGTTCAAGCCTCCTGCAGCCATAGACGAGCGGGGAGACGCATCGGTCTTGTGCGTAATTCGAGAAAATCGCTACCAAATTCCCGGAAACGCCGGCTCGTCGTCGTCAACGGCGCCAAAAACCAGCCCGCTTCCGATCGGCGGCCCGTCCGGCGGCTCGTTCGGTGCCGCCATTTCCAGTTTTTTCGGCTCGCGTTCGAATTGCTCGATCTCCCGAATCGCCTGCGCCCGATGCGCCAGCTCATCTTCGCCCACAGCCGCCGCCTCCGCCTCGCTCATCCAAGCCTTCAATTGATGCGTCTTGTACGCGGCAATCGCCCGCACTTCCTCACTCGCCGCATCGCTCTTCGCCAGCGCCAGCAAATCGTACAGCACGACGTCGTCGACCGTCCGCGCAATCGTCCCGCCGTAATCCGCGCCTCGCGGCGTCTTCCACGTCGACGCAATCACCGCATCCAGCACCTCTTCCAAACTCGGATTCGCCGCATCCCGCGCATGAAACTCCACCAACCGCGCGGCGCGCTCCGGATTAAACAGAAATTGCAGCGCAAGCTGCGCCGCCGCTTCCGCCGGAGCCAGCGCGTCAAATGCCGGGCTCGTTCGAATCTTGAAGTGTTCCCGGCCGCGTTCGTACATCGTCGGCCGCGGCGGAATCGTCTTCAGCAAGTCTTCCGGCAACGCGAGCGCTCCCGGCCTCAGCGTCGCCAGCACCGCCGCCAGCGCGCGCCGTTGCACCGCCGGCGCAACAACGTTCGTCGCCGTTTGCCCATCGCCGCGCAGCGCGAACACATAATCCATTCCGCCCACCAGTTTGCTCGCCGCCTCCACTTGATACCGGTGGAGCATATAAATCGGCGCCAGCGCATCTTCAATCGTCGCCAGCGGCTCGCCCTCGCGAATGTTGTTTTCTCCAAATCGCTTCAGCGCCGCCGCGCGCACCGTCATCAACCGGTTCAATTCCTCCACCGCGTCCGCGCCCGAATCCCACAAATGCGCCACGCTGCTCGACGATCCCGCCGGCCGCGCATCCTGGTCCGTCAAAAATCGCAACCCGCGCGCGAACGCGTCGGTCAAAATTTTGTCGAGCGCCGCCGTTTCATCCGTTCCCGGCGCAAATTCCCGGTACCCAAACGCAATCGCCACTTTGTCCCATTCGCCGATTCCCTTCGCGTACGCGTCCGACAAATCCGGCACGCCATCCGGCCCCAGCTTTACGTACGGCGGCGGATAGTCCATCACCGAAGAACGGTTCACCGTGCTCGACGAATAATTGTGTTCGAGCCCCAGCGTGTGCCCCACTTCGTGCGCCGCCAGTTGCCGCAAACGCGCCAGCGCCATCTCCAGCATCTTCGGCGAAACCGGTTTCCCTTTTTCGTACGGCGCCAGCAATCCTTCCGCGATCAAATAATCCTGCCGCACGCGCAGCGAACCCAGCGTCACATGCCCTTTGATAATTTCTCCGGTGCGCGGATCGATCACCCCCGCGCCGTAACTCCATCCGCGCGTCGAGCGATGCACCCACTGAATCACGTTGTAGCGCAGATCCATCGGGTCCGCGCCTTCCGGCATCAGCTCCACACGAAACGCATTCTTGTATCCCGCCGCTTCAAACGCCTGGTTCCACCACCGCGCGCCCTCCAGCAGCGCCGAACGAATCGGCTCCGGCGCGCCGCGGTCCAGGTAATAGACAATCGGCTGCACCGGCTCGCTCATCGCCGCGCTCGGATCTTTTTTCTCCAGGCGGTGTCGTGAAACGAATCGCTTCACGATGCGCTCGCCGACCGGCGTCGCATAATCGAAATACGAAATCCCAAAAAAACCGCCGCGCGGATCGTAAACGCGCGGCTTGTACCCTGCCGCCGGCAATTGCACAAGCGAATGATGCTCGCGCACCGTAATCGCCTGCGGATCGGGCGTCACCGACCGCACCCACGCGCCCGGATCGTCTCCCACAAACGTCAGCGTCGCCTCCACTTCCGTGTTCAGCGGAAAATTCTTCGTGTTCGCCAAATAAATCGCCGACCGCGAATTTTCCAGGCGAAAGCTTCCCTGCTTCGCCCGCCGCAACGCATTCGTCACGCCATGCGCATCGCGAAGAAAAAAATCCGTCGCATCCACCAGCACTCGCGCGCCTTCTTCCGCCGCCGCCGTAAATCCCCAAATCACCGATTCCGCAAAAGAATCGTGCACGGCCTTCTTCTCATCCGCATCGTTCGTAATCGCGCGAAATTCCAGATTCTCCTGAATCAGCAAAACTTTTGCCCCGCTCCGCTCGAATCGCACCACTCGCGTCGCGCCCAATTGTCCGCGGTCAAGCCCAATATCGTTCGATCCAATCCCCGCCGGCAACGAACTCTGATACAAAAATTCCGTGCCCCACTTGTCAATCTCCAGCCACAGCTTCCCTTGCTTCGCCTCCCAATAAAGATTGAAGTAGCCGGGCAGCTTTTGCGCCTCCTTGGTTTTCTCCGCAATGCTTTGCGGCGCCGGCGCGGCAGTGGGCGCGGGGTTTTGCGCCCGGCACGGAATTGCAAAAAGAGCCAGCACCATCAAAAAATTTGCCAACGTCGCCCGCTTCGCCATCTTTGACGCCTCCAAACGAACGCAACCGTTTTACACCAGATGCGGCCCGGCCCGATTGTTTATTTGCTTCTCGCCACGACGCGTCGCAAATCCGTCTCGCGCCTTCGTGGATAATCGCCGCGCATCATTTTCCCTCTGCTATAATCGATTTCCGCGAGCCAGCCCAACGTGAACAAACTTCGTATTTCCGTCGTTCAATACCTGAACACAGCGCCGCTTGTGCGCGGCTTCACGCACGGCCCGCTGCAGGGCAAATACGATCTCTCCTTCACCGTTCCCTCTCTCTGCGCCGAAGCCCTGCGCACCGGCGCGGCGGACGTCGCCATCATTCCCGCCATCGAATATCAGCGCATTCCCAATCTCGTAATTCTTCCCGATCTTTCCATCGCTTCAAAAGAGCGCGTCCGCAGCCTTCTCGTCGTCTCCAAAGAGCCGATTCGCTTTGCAAAACGCCTCGCGCTCGACCGCGGCTCGCGCAGCACGCAAGCCCTCACCAAAATTCTCTGCGCCAATCGTTGGAGCATCGCGCCCGAATTTCGCGAAGCCGAACCGGACGTCGCCGCCATGCTCGCCGATTCCGACGCCGCGCTCGTCATCGGCGATCCCGCCCTTCGCCTCGCCATCGCCGCCGAAGCCAAAGCCAAACCGGGCCGCGACGGCGAATGGCTTTGCGATGGCGCCACCGTCGGCCTGCCGCAATTCAATACGCTCCACGTTTACGACGTCGTCCGCGAATGGTGGCAGATGACCGAACGCCCCGCCGTCCTCGCCGTCTGGGCCGCACGCCCGGAAATTGCCACCGAAGCGCTTGCCGAAGAATTCCTCGCGTCGCTCAATTTCGGCCTCGAACATCTCGGCGCCATTTGCAAGGAATCCGCCGCCGAAATGAATTTGCCCGAAAAAGAATTGAAGCTCTACCTCAAAACCAACATCGATTACTCGCTCGACGACGAAAACCGCAAAGGCCTCCTCGCCTACTATTCCCACGCCGTCAAACTCGGCCTCATCGAAAAATTGAGTCCCGTCACCATCGCCCCTCGCACCGGCGTCCCCGCCCGCACCATCGACTTCTCCTGGGCCAAAGTCCCTTCCAAAATGTAGTGGCGGGTCTTTAGACCCGTTCTTTTTCTTTTGCTTTTTCTTTTGCTTTTGCTTTTCCTTTTCCTTTTCATTTTTGCTTTGCGTTTGCCCTTGCTTCCACTTTCAACCTCCAACTCCTGCCACTTCTCAATCCCATCTAAATTTCGAGTGGTACACGCTTCAGCCGGCGCTCCGACGACCACGAAATTCAATTGGCGCATGATTCGTTCCGGGCCAATCCCAAGCCAAATCAAAACCCTCTTTCTTGTTCCCACTTTCCCCTTGGAACTTACAACTTAGAACTCCTGTAGCGGCCCAATCTCATCTCCATCTCTTCCGGCGTCTTCGGCCAATCCTCGCGCAACAATCGCGAAATCGCCCGGTCCGCCAGCAACTTTCCGCCCGTCTGGCACGTCGGACAATAATTCGTCTCATTCGACGCATATTTGATCCGCTGCACTTTCCCGCCGCATCGCGGACACGCTTGCTTGTACTTCCCGTGCACCGCCATCTCCGGACGAAACGCCGTCACCTTTTCCGGAAATGTTTCGCCCGTCTCCGCGCGCAATCGCGCCGTCCATTCCGTCAACGACTCGCGCGTCGCTTCAAACAGCCGCCGAATCTCTTCCTCTTTCATCTTCTGTGTCTGCAGCAACGGCGAAAGCTTCGCCGACCACAAAATCTCATCCGAGTACGCATTTCCAATCCCGCTGAACCATTCCGGATCGGTCAGCGCCCTTTTTAACGTATGGTTTTCCGACGTCAAAACTTTCGAAAATTGCGGGAGCGTTGCACGCAAAATTTCCAGCCCGCCCGGATCAAGCTCCGCGAGCCCCGCTTCCCCGCGCGCCAAATGCAACGACGCGCGTTTCTGCGAACCCGCCTCCGTCCAAAGCAAACTTCCATTCGCAAAATCAAACGCCGCCAAATGCTGCTTCGACAGCTTCGCGCCTTTGTTCGCGCTCCCGGTAGCGGCCGCCTTCCGAGGCGGGCCTTCTTTCCAATGCAGCCGCCCCGCAATCATCAAATGCAGCACCAGCCAAATCTCCGCCTCTTCCGTAGCGTAGGCGCTCTTGTTTACCCTGTAAGGGCCTGCGCCCCCTTTCTCCGCCGTCGCCCACTCCGTTGTAGGGGCCAACTTCCGAGTTGGCTCTTCTTGCTCAGGCCCTTCTTGCTTTCCGTTTCCTGCAATTCCATCCTGAAGGCCAGCTTTCTGAAGCGGGCTATTTTGTTCCACATGCCCTTCCGCTCCAGTTGTAGCGGCCGCCTTCTGAGGCGGGCGCTTTTGTTCCAGGTACCCTTCTACTCCAGTTGTAGTTGTAGGGCCGGCTTTCCGAAGCCGGCCATCTTCGCTTCTTCCGCCTTCTCCCAACCCAATACAAATCCGCTTCCCGACCCTCCGCAACTCCACCACGTTCTTTCCAATCGCGCTCGCCACCGGCGGTTCCACGCTCCGCAACAAAAACGGACTCACAATCCGCACACCCTCCAGTCGCTGCCCCAGAATCCGCTTCTCCAGCGCCTCGATATAAATCGTAATGTCAGGCAGTTCCGGCATGGCTCCTTCAACCTAACGCAGGTTGGGCAAATCTCCATAGATCTATCCAATGCTCGTGCAGCTACCGCAGCCAACGCTAAATGACACATAAGCCAGCGCCTGGGGCGCGGCACATACTGGAATTCCAACGACCCCGTCCACTTGGCCACTTCTTTCCCTACGGACATTTACTTTAAAGACCGAACCCTGGGCAAATCAACACACGGCAAAATTTCCCGCAGCTTCGACCACTACGATCGCGCCACGATCATGAAACAAGTCGGTATTCCGCCCTCCTCGGCACGCCCAACTCCCTGCAAACAAAGACCTTATCAGTAATCACTTGACAAATATAATAGATGTGCTAACATACTCCGTGACCTCGCCAAGCGCCACTCTCCGCCCACTCCCCCAATCATCCTCCACTCTGCATTTTTCCCAACTTGGGCCAACTTTCTTAACCCCTTTGTTTTCACAACCATCCGTTTTTGCCAGCTTGCAACCCCTTTGTTTTGATAACCATCTGGATTGCCTATGTTTAAAAATGCCAAAGCGTGCCCCGCATCCCTGTTTCGTCCTTTCCGGTCAGCCGCGTCGCGCATTTCGGCCCCTTCAAATTTCCCGACCAAACCGCTCCTCGGTTAGAATAAAAGGCCTAAAGGAAACCTTGTGGCTCTGACCAAACAACAAGCGCTCGGCATGCTCGAGTCCGACGACTTGCTCGGCATCGGCATGGAAGCGCATCAACTGCGCATGAAGAAGAACGACCCGCGCGTCGCCACCTATCAAGTCGATCGCAACATCAACTACACGAATTTCTGCACGGAGTATTGTTCCTTCTGCGCGTTCTATCGTCCGCTCGGCTCAAAAGAAGGTTACATCCTTTCCTTCGAGGAAATTTTTCGCAAGATCGAAGAGATGCTCGAGCTCGGCGGCAACGGCGTGCTGCTGCAAGGCGGCTTGCATCCGGATTTGCAAATCGAGTATTACGAAAATCTTTTGCGTTCCATCAAGCAGCGCTATCCCACCGTTCATCTACATTGCTTTTCCGCGCCGGAAATTTTGTGCATCGCGGAAGTCAGCGAACTCAGCGTCGAAGACACGATTCTTCGCCTCATGGACGCGGGCCTTGCTTCCATTCCCGGCGGCGGCGCGGAAATTCTCGACGATGAAATCCGCTCCAAGATCGCGCGCCTCAAATGCACCAGCGACGATTGGGAGCGCGTGCACCGCACCGCGCACAAACTCGGCCTGCGCACCACCGCCACCATGATGTTCGGTTGCGGCGAAGAATTAAAACATCGCGTCAATCACCTCGATCGCGTTCGCCGCATTCAGGAAGATACGGGCGGCTTCACCGCCTTCATCCCGTGGATTTTCGCGGCGGAAAATACCGCGTGGGGCAAAAAAGTCGAGGAAACCACCGCCGTCGATTATTTGAAAACGCTCGCGGTCAGCCGCCTCTATCTCGACAACATCGATCACATTCAATCGAGCTGGCTCACGCCGGGAATCAAGGTCTGCCAGGTCGGTTTGCAATTCGGCGCCGACGACGTTGGCAGCATTTTGATTGAAGAAAACGTCGTCTACGCCGCCGGCGTGCGCAATCGCACCAACGAAGGCGAACTCCGCCGCATCATCTCCGACGCCGGCTTCCTCCCCGCCCAGCGCGACACTTTGTATCGTTCCTACGCGCTAAAGTAGGCGATTGCGTTGCCGTGCTTTTGTAGGGCCGGCTTTCTGAAGCCGGCCGTTTCTCGGCTTGCAGGATCAAAACGAGGAGCGTTTCACTGGCCGAAGCAAAATTTCCACTTCGGTGTCGTCGGGAAGATCGAGCGGCTCGGAAAGTTGCAGAAGGCCTTTGTAGTAGCGGGCTTTGAGTTTTTTCGGTTCGGCGCTGCGTGACGAAGTTGCAACGGGCGAAGCGGCCGCGGAAGTAGCGGAAGATTTTCCGGAAACTTCGTCCATCGCTTCGTTCGCCAGCGCATCGGCTTCCGCGTTCTGCTCGCGGTAAACGTGGTCGATGCGGAACGACGCCAGCGATTGCGACATTTTTTTCGCGCGCTCGAAGAGCGGCTTCAAATCCGCGCTCTTCACTTTGTATTGCCCGCGCATCTGCTTCACCAGCAGTTCCGAATCGCTTTCGATGCGCAGCGCGCGAATGTTGTTCGCTTGCGCGTAATCGAGCGCCGCGATCAGCCCGTAATACTCGGCGACGTTGTTCGTCGTGCGGCCGATGTATTTTTTCAGTCGCGCGATAATTTCGCCTTTCGGATCGCGAACCACGACGCCGTAAGACGCGGGGCCGGGATTTCCGCGCGAGCCGCCGTCGATATTCGCGCGATACGACGCGGGCTTTGCCTGCGGTTCGGGTTCGCCAAAGAGGCCGCCGCCTCGCGGACTTTGCGGTGTGCGCAGCATCAGGAAGCGCTCGACGCCGCTCCTTCTTTGAGGTCAGGGGCTTTTGCCGGAACCGGTTCGACGGCGTACAGAATGCGGTTGCAGGTTTCGCACTGGATAATTTCGCGATTTTCCGGCTGGCGGATTTCCTGAAACGTGTGCGGAAGCAGCCGCATGCCGCAGCCGCGGCACTGTTCGGTGGCGGCTTCGGCGAGCGCGACGCCGTGATGGCGTTTTGCGACGCGCGCGTAAATCGCAAGAATTTCCTCGGGAATTTGCGCGGCGATTTTTTCGCGTTGTGCCACGTCGGAATCGAGTTCGGATTTTTTCTCGGCGCCGAGCGATTCGATCTGTTTGCGTTCGCCGGCAAGCGAAACTTCGGCGGATTTTAGCGCGGCTTCGGCGGATTTGATTTCGCGCTCGGTTTCTTCGACGGCCATCATCTGTTCGAGCTGGCGGTCTTCGGCGGCGGCGGCTTCGGATTCGGCGTGGGCGATTTCGTGCTGCAGCGCTTTGTACGCTTCGTTGGTTTTTACGGAAGCGCTCTGATCGCGGTATTTTCGCGCGCGTTCGCGCCACTGATTTACGTCGAGCTCGAATTTCTTGCGTTCGGTTTGCGCGTGCGAATGTTTTTCTTTCGCGGCGGCAAGCACGGCACGCGCGCCGCTGAGCATCGCGTCGGCGTCCTTGACGCGCTTCGGAAACGCATCAAGCTCCGCGCGCAACACAGCAATGCGCTGATCGAGCCGTTGGAGCTCCAGAAGTTGTGGAATTGCAGGGTGCATCCGAAGGAGTTTAGCACACGGGGACGCGAGGCTTTTTGGCGAACGAAAAATGAAAAAAGGTGCGAGACGCAGCTCGCTCCTTTTTCGGATGCCAAAAAAGTTAAGCGGAAACTTCGCGACTGGGCAAATACGCATCGATCAAAAAGCCGATGCCGACGGCGAGAGGAATCAATCCGAAGGCAGCGGCGGCGAGCGCGTCATGTTCTTCCGTGACTCGGGAGATGACCGCAAAGGTGGCGATGTAGCCGAGCGCGCCGCTGATGCACAAAATGCCCAAGCGCCGCGAACGGCTGACCTGGGAAACTTCCGGCTCCGTGGGAATATCCACGCCGCGGGCAATCGCCGCAAGGCGTTCCTCGGAGCGCAACTTGCGCACGCGGTAGTACGTAAACATGCCCGCAATGGGGATGCCCAAAGAAAGGATGACTGCCACCAAACCAATCACGTCGCCGCCCATAAAGTTCTCCTTCGAATGCCGCGTCTGCGGCTGAGTTCGGGGTCAAATCGACCCGGCCCGGGAAGCCTTGTACCAGGCTGCTCTGCGATAAGGTACGGAAGGAATACGGAAAAAGTTCCAGCGGAATTGCTTATTGGACTTCGGCGACCTGTAAATTCTGATCGATGCCGAGGTTTGGGTAGCGGATGGGCGAGCCTTCGGGAGCGGGCGCATGGCGGGCCAAGACCTTAAATTCGCCGGAATCTCCGCTGCATTGGACTTCGTAGGCGTAACCGTCGCGCTCGGGGCGAGTCATCGTCAGCGAACCGGCGGAGATGAGTTCTTCGACGGAAACGCAGTGGGATTCGAGGGCGATGCTGCTGCGTTCGGCTTGCGCGATCGAAAGCAAGTCCTTGCGAACGCCAGTGAGACTGATGGCCTGGGTGGGGGCGGTGCCGGAATCGGTGACGGGCATCTTCTTGGTGGTGAAATAAAAGATGCCGAAGGCCACGGCGACGAAGACGAGTAAGCCAACAAGCTTTCCCATAACGTGAGTTTGGACCTGGGCGAAGGCGGCGGCAAGAGTACGGCGGGACAGGATTGCCAAAGAAACAACCTTCGAGAATTTTTCCGGCGGGGCGCGAATCGCTTTGCTACACTCGCTGGCACGCCGTCCTCTCCGGTAGTCCTCCACCCCTCTGAAAAAAATATGATCGGTATTGAAGCGCCGTCCGAGACGGCAACGATTGAAAGTTTGCGTGAAACCGAGTTGCAGGAAGCGCGAGCGATTCAGCTGGCGATGCTGGCGTCGGAAGGATTGCATACGCCGCGCGTGACGATTGAAAGCGAATTTCAGCCGGTGACGGAAGTGGGCGGAGATTTTCTGGACTATTTTTTGCTTTCGGATGGCACTGCCGGCCTTTATTTGGGCGACGTGACGGGTAAGGGACTTCCGGCGGCGCTGTTTGCGGCGCTGGCGGTGGGAACGCTGCGCGGCGTGCACAAAACGGGGACGGCGCCGAGCACGGTGCTTTCGCAATTGAACAAAAGAATGTTGCTGAAGAACGTGACGGTACGGTATGCGGCGATGCAGTACGCGCATTTGAATCCCGAGACGGGAGTGATGCGCGTTGCGAGCGCGGGAATGAATGGACCGTTTCATCTAAGGCCGGGAGGATGTGACGATCTGGAGCTGTGCGGAATTCCGCCGGGACTTTTTCCGAATACGGAATACGAGATGAAGGAAATTCAGTTGGTGGACGGCGATTCGGTTGTGTTCTTGAGCGATGGATTGATTGACGCGATGAACGGCGAAGGGGAGATTTTGGGAATCGAGAAAATCATGGAATTGCTGACGGATTGCCGGGAAAAATCGCCGCAAGAAATTTTGCGAACGATGTTTTCGTTTGTCGAGGCGTATGCAAAAGGACAGGCGCAGCAAGATGATCGCACGGCGGCGGTTTTGCGGTATGGGCCAAGTTCGAGGAAGGAAACGCAGACTTCAATATAAATTGACACGTTGGGAGGGCTCCGGTAACTACAGTAGTACGGCAAGTCTCGGTGGAAGCGTGCAGGAGTGTCCTCTCATGAAGACGAAGTCCCGATGCGCCATGGCCCTGGCGTTTTTTGCATCTTTGCTGATTTTGATTCCGAGCGACATGATGGCGGAGCCGCAAGCGGGCGGACAGCGGGCGGGAGAAGTTTCGCGCGTGATTCCGGCGGTGAGCATTGCGCGGGGCGCAAAATCGATGACGGCGTCGGCGAAGACGGCGGTGGATTGGGCGGACGTGGTGAACACGCAAGCGAATGCGCGGGCGCGGATTGCGCTGGATGACGGTTCGGTGCTGAACGTCGGCTCGGATTCGTCTTTGAAGGTGACGAAGAGCGACGGAGCGGCGCAGCAGACACAGCTGGATTTGGCGTATGGAAAGCTTCGTTCGCAGGCGCAGAAAATTACGAAGACGGACGGAAAATTCGAAGTGCGGACGCCGGCGGGAGTGGCGGGCGTGGTGGGAACGGATTTTTATATTGGATACGACCAAGCGGGCGGGCAGATGAACCTGGTGGTGTTCGAAGGCCAGGTGAAGCTGTGCAATCTGGCGGGGGTTTGCGTGATCGCGAAGGCGGGGCAGATGAGCAGCGTGCGAAACGGAGACAATTCTTCGCCGCTGAATCCGACGCAGGCGACGCTGGATGAGCTGACGACGGCGGTAAACACGACGAATTTGCCGGACAAGCCGGGCAGCGCGATCAATGCGGGGCATCACATTGGCACGGGCTGGGGCGTGACGCTGGGCATCGTGTCGGTGGGATTGGCGGTTGCGATTCCGGCGGTGGCGGTACACAGCACGCACAACCCGGTGGCGGCGCCGCCGAATCCGTGTCCGCCAGGAAATAAGAATCCGAACTGTGGCTGATTCGGCGTGAACGACCGCTCGAACGAGAATTCTGAACAGCTTGAAATGCTGCCCTGCGCGCCCGTGGCGAATGGGGCCACGCGTTTTTTGCGTGCAACGAAACGAGCGGTCTGACCGTCGAACTAGGTGTTGAATGCAAATGTTGGGGCGAGAAGGCGCGAGACACTCGCGCTCGGTCCGACCAGGCTCCGTACTCGACGCGTGCGACGACACGGAGCGGTCTTCGTAAGAGCACAGGCAGGAGCGCCGGTGCTACCAAAAGCCGCATTTGTGCGGTCCCTGGCAGTAACGGTAGACTGAATGTTTGGCAATTGCTTTTCCTTCTAAGTGAGGCACTCTTTGAGAAAGTCACTCTCCGTGCGTCTGATTCCAACGTTGCTGGCGGTTGCCAGCATAACCATTTGCTGTACGCAGGCGATGGCCGGACCGCCGGACGGTCCGGCGGCGAAGCCGACGACGATGGCCCCTTCACCCTTAATCGGGGCGATGCAGACGGAACTGGACCGCTCGTTCAAGACGCTGGGCGGACAGGAGATTCCGGCTTATTTTATTGGATACACGCTGACGGATACGCAGCGGGCGGAGGTTTCGGGTTCGAACGGCGCGTTGCTTTCGAGCTCCGAAGCTCGAAACCGGTGGCTGCAGGTGGCGGTGCGAACGGGCGACTACAACAAGGACAACACGCACAAAGTGGGCGAGCGGCAACTGCCTTCGGGCGGACCGGGTACGGTGGCGCCGGTGGACGACGACGCGGAAGTGCTGCGGCGGGCGATTTGGCTGGAAACGGACGACCAATATCGCGCGGCGGCGGAAGCGCTGATCAAGATCAAGACGGGACGCGAAGTGAAAGTGGAGACGGCGGAAGGGCAAGCGCCGGATTTTTCGAAAGAGCCGCCGCACAAATCGTTTGGGCCGCAGGTTTCGTTCACGCTGGACCGGGCGCCGTGGGAAGCGCGCGTGAGGGCGTACACGAAATCGTTCCGCGAATCGCCGGCGATTTTGAATTCGATTGTGACGTTCAGCGCGCTGGCGCAGAACGTGTTTCAGGTGAATACGGAAGGGACGCAACTGCAATTTGGACAGATTCGCTACCGGCTGGAGCTTTTTATACAAGGGAAAGCGCCGGACGGAATGAACATCGAGCGCTACTACAACTTTGACTGGGTGGACCCGAAAGACGCGCCGGACGACAAAGCGGTGGCGGTGGCGAGCGCGACGCTGCGGAAAGAGATGGAAGGGCTGGTGGCGGCGCCGATCAACGAACCGACGGTGGGGCCCGCGCTGCTGACGGGACGCGCGGCGGCGGTTTTCTTTCATGAAGTGTTTGGGCACCGCGCGGAAGGGCACCGGCAAAAGGACATAACCGAGGGACAGACGTTTGCGAAAAAAGTGGGCGAGCCGATCTTGCCGGATTTTTTGAGCATTGTGGACGACACGACGCGGAAGAAGCTGGGGAATGAAGATTTGCTTGGTTACTACCAGTTTGACGACGAGGGAGTTCCGTCGCAGAAGGTGACGCTGGTGGATCATGGAGTGCTGAAGGCATTTGAAATGTCGCGGTCGCCGCTGGTCGGATTTCCGCATTCGAACGGGCATGGCCGCCGGCAATTGGGAGCGACGCCGGTATCGCGGCAAGGAAATCTGATCGTGGAGAGCAGCAAGATGGTGACGAACGCGGAGCTGCGCGCGAAGCTGATTGAATTGGTGAAGCAGCAGGGCAAGCCTTATGGATTGTTGATCGACGACATCGCGGGCGGATTTACGTTTACCGGACGCGGGCAACCGCAAGCGTTTCAGGTGCAGCCGCTGGTGGTTTACAAAGTGTTCGCTGACGGAAGGCCGGATGAGTTGGTGCGCGGAGTGGACATTGTGGGAACGCCGCTGGCGGCGCTGACGAAGATTGTGGCGACGGGCGATACGCCGGAAGTTTTTAACGGATATTGCGGCGCGGAATCGGGATCGGTTCCGGTGTCGGCGGCTTCGCCGGCGATTTTGACGTCGGAATTGGAAGTGCAGAAGAAAGAGACGGACACGGACCGGCCGCCGATACTTCCACCGCCGGCGCACGACACGCGAAGGGCGGGGATTGCGGGCGCGACGGACGGGATTGCGGGAGGCCAACAGTGAGAACGGCGATTCGCACTTCCCTTTTTGTTTTTGCGGCGACGCTGCTGCTGAGTCCCATGGCGCTGCGAGCGCAAGGCGCGAAAGACAACGACCAGACGCTGCGCGCGATGCAGGATGAAATGGCGCGTTCGAAAGAGCGGCTGGAATTGACGATTGACGCGAACGGGAAGCCGGTGCGGCCGTATTACATCGAATACCGGCTGCTGGACCTGGATGTACGCGAGATTACGGCGCAATTCGGCGCGCTGATTTCCACGACGAAGACGCGGAACCGATTTATGAACGTGGAAGCGCGCGTGGGCGATTACCGGCTGGACAGTTCGAATTTTATCAGCGATGAAGGATTTCGCGGATTTATCGGGTCGACGGGATCGGTGGGAATCGACCGCGATTACGATTCGCTGCGGCAGGATTTGTGGATCGCGACGGACCAGGCGTTTAAGGAAGCGGTGGAAGGCTATTCGCGCAAGCAGGCGTATCTGAACAGCCTGGCGAATCAGAATCAGTACGACGATTTTTCGAAAGCGCAAGCGGTGCAGCTGGTGGAGCCGCTGGCGACGCCGGAATGGTCGAGCCGCAATTGGGAGCAAGAGGCGCGCGAGGCGTCCGGGACGCTGCGGGCGTTTTCGCTGCTGCAGGAATCGCGGGTGACGTACTCCCTGGTGTATGCGACGGAATATCTGCTGACGAGCGAAGGGACGGAAATTCGCACGAACCGGAGTTTTGCGGCGGTGGAAGGCGGGATGAACACGCTGGCGACGGACGGCGTGCAACTGAGCCATTTTTATGCGGCGTATGCGCCGAAGCCGGCGGATTTGCCGAACGTGGAAACGGTGCGCAATGGATTGAATGTGGAGGCGGCGGAATTGATGGCGCTGCGCGCGTCGCAACCGGCGCAGGATTACACGGGACCGGTGCTCTTTGAAGCGCGCGCGGCGGCGCCGCTGCTGGCGGAAGTGCTTGGGCCGAATTTGAATGGAGCGCGGCCGCCGATTGCGTTTCGCCCGGTGATGGAACAATTTTTGAGCAACATCGGCGGAAAGAGCGATTGGGTGGGGCGGCTTGGCGCGCGGGTGCTGCCGACGAACGTGACGATCGTGGACGATCCATCGGCGAAACAATTCAAGGGCACGCCGCTGATCGGCGGATATGCGGTGGATGAGGAAGGAGTGCGCGCGGCGACGGTGACGCCGATCGAAAACGGCGTGCTGAAACAATTGCTGATGTCGCGGCGGCCGGGGCCGGATTCGAACGAATCGAACGGGCACGGACGGGCGGCGTTTTTGAGCGATGCGAAGCCGTCGATGAGCAATTTGATTTTGACTTCGACGGAGACGATTTCGCCGGCGGAGCTGAAGAAGAAATTTCTGGAGGCGTGCAAGGCGGAGAAATTGCAGTATTGCCTGGTGGTGCGAGAGATGGACAATCCGGCGATCAGCCTGCTGCATCAGGACGATTTTTCGGAATTGCTGGCGAGCTTTGGCGGCGGAGCGGGAACGGGCGACCGGCTGGTGTCGGTGGTTTACAAAGTGTTCACGGATGGAAGGCCGGATGAGATCGTGCGCGGGGCGCGGATTATCGGATTGAATGCGCGTTCGCTGCGGAACATCTCGGGAATCGGCAACGACGATTTCGTGTACAACTACATGCAGAATCAGACGGCGGGATTTGCGGGGACGGCGCTCGGGGCGTTTGGTTCGGCGCAGAACGGATTGCCGTCGTCGATTGTGGCGCCGTCGCTGCTGTTTGAAGAATTGGAAGTGCGGGGAGCGCGGGGAGAGCCAAAGCGACTGCCATTGTTGCCCGCGCCGACGCTGACCGCGACGAAATAAGGCTTCTGGCATAAGATAAATTGCAATGAATGAATTCACGAGACGCGCGTTTCTGTTTGGCGGCGCGAGCGCCATTTCGGCGGCGGTGTTTTTCTCCGTGAATGAAATGGCGAATTTTGCGCTGGCCGATCCGGCGGAGCCGGAAGCGAAGGGCGGGACGGTTACGATCATCGAATTTGGCGAAGACGGGCAGCGAATCGGCCCGGCGAAGCGCGAGAAAGTTCGAAAGACAAAAGACGAATGGAAGAAGCAACTTTCGGTGGACTCATACCGGGTGACGCGGCGCGCGTGGACGGAAAATCCGGAATCGGGCGAGCTGACGCACGAACACCGGGCTGGGATTTTCCGCTGCATCTGCTGCGACAACGCGCTGTTCGATTCGCACGCCAAGTTTGAATCGGGAACGGGCTGGCCGAGTTTTTGGGAAGCGATTGCGGCGGAGAATTTGTGTGAAAAAAGGGACACGAGCCTGGGGATGGTGCGGCGAGAAGCGAAGTGCACGCTGTGCGACGCGCACCTGGGGCACGTTTTTGCGGATGGGCCCGACCCGACGGGGCTGCGGTATTGCATGAATTCGGTGGCGCTGCGATTTTGCGAGCGGAAGAACGCGTAGTGGCGCGAGAGACGAATCGGCGGGCGGGGAGCGGCGGCGTTTACGGCAGTCCAAGCGGGAAGATATGAACGACGCACCCGCGAGCGAAACCCACGAAAAAAGAATGGCGGCATTGCTGAGCGTGGGCTCGGCGGCGCTGCTGGTGTCGTTGAAAACATTTCTGGTTTACCGGACGAGCAGCCTGGGCGTGTTGAGCGAAGCGCTGCATTCGGGGCTGGATCTGGTTGCGGCGATTATTACGTTTTTGTCCATTCGCGTTTCGGACTTGCCGGCGGATGAGCGGCATCCCTACGGGCACGGCAAATTTGAAAATTTTTCGGCGTTCGTGGAGACGGGGCTGCTTGTGCTGACGGCGCTGTACGTGATTTACGAAGCGTTTAACCGGCTATTTTTTCGCAGCGTGCACATTCAGCCGACGTGGATTGCGTTTTTTGTGCTGGGGATTGCGCTGGCGATCGACATGACGCGGGCGAGGAAACTAACGCGCGTCGCGCGGCGGTATTCGAGCGAAGCGCTGGAAGCGGACGCGCTGCATTTTTCGACGGACGTGTGGAGCACGATCGTGGTGATCGCGGGGATTGGATTGGTGTGGGCCGGCGAATACTGGAATTTGCCGTGGCTGATTTATGCGGATGCGGTGGCGGGATTAGCGGTGGCGGGCGTGATTTTGTGGGTGGGATCGCGGCTGGGCATGAGGACGCTGGATGCGCTGCTGGACGCGGTGCCGGTGGGTTTGCAGAATCAGATTACGCAAGCGATACGAAGGATGGAGGGCGTGGAGGCGGTTCAGCGCGTGCGCGTGCGGCGGGCGGGGAACCGGTATTTTGTGGATGCGACGGTGAGCGTGCCGCGAACGGCGAGCCTCGAACAAGTGCATGCATGGAGCGACGCGATTGAGCGGCGCGTTTCGGAAGTGGTTCCGGCGGACGTGATCGTGCACGCGGAGCCGCAAGCGCCGCCGGCGGAAAATCTGCTGGAGTCGATTCGCGCGGTGGCGCAGCGCATGGGGCAGGCGATTCACGATCTTTCGGTGCAGCAGCAGGACGGATTGCTTTTTGTGGAATTGCATTTGGAAGTGAATGAAGCGCTGCCTTTGCGCCGAGCGCATGCGCAGGCGACGGCGCTGGAAGAAGCGATATTGGCGCTGCCGGAACATCCGGCGGAAGTGAACATTCACATTGAGCCGCTGGGAAGCGGAATTGCGACGACGAATACTTCGGCGGGAGAGATGAAAGAGCTGGAAAGGTCGATTGAAGAATTCGTGAACTCGCTGCCGACGGAGTACGACGAGCTGGTGAATTGCCATCAGGTGCGGGTGAGGCAAGTGCAGCACAGGATTTTGGCGTCGTGCCACTGCGTGATGAAGGGCGATCTTTCCGTGACGACGGTGCATGACGTGACGGCGGCGCTGGAAGATCGCGTGAAAGAAAAGTTTCCGCAGATTTTTCGGGTGACCATTCATCCGGAGCCGGATGGAGAGCGATAAGGATTGCGGCGGGAATTTACGACGGGCGCTGCGGCGCGCTTGCGGAGGCAGGGCGCTTGAGGAAGGCGACGGCGGCGAACGCGAGAATCGCGGGGAAGCAAACGAGGACGTAGCGCGGTTCGGGGGCTTCGACGGTGGTTAAGAATGCAGTTCGAATGACGATATAAGCGGCGATGGCGACGAGGGCGAGCCGAAGGCGCGGGCCCGAACGCAAGAGTTTTACGAAACCCCACAGTGCCGCGGCCAAGAAAAAAATGTTCAGGAAAAAGAGGCTGAGCGTGACGATGAGGTCCGTGCCGTTGGTGTCCCATTCTTCGGCGAGAGGAAAGATTTTGCTGTTGAAGGGGAGCAATTCGTACCGAGGCGTGAACCAGATGGTGAGAACGCGCTGGAATGGAACGACGATATAAGTGCGTAGTGAGTGGAGGGCGGTGCGACGACGAGCTACCGCTGCGAATTCGGCGTCGGTTTCGTCGGAAAGACTGTTGTTTTTATTGTGGCGATCGAGAAGCGTGGCGACGAGTTTTTTTTCGGAGCCGGAATCGAAGGCGCGGGCGGGGATGTCGTCGAGATTGATGTTTTCTTCGTTGAGCTTCCAGGTGACGGCGTAACAATCTGTCATGCGGTAGAGCCAGGTTTTTTCCCAGGCCATGAAGCCCTGCGGCGGACGCTCGTCGGGAAGGGTGGCGTCTTTTGGGGCGAGCGGTTGGAATTCGCGGAGGGTGATGACGTTTCGAACGATCCATGGAGAAAGAGTTGCGGCGCAGAGGAGGCCACTGAGAAGGGATAACTTCAACCAGCGAACGAAGTGGCCGCGGGAGGCGAAGCTTGGCGCGAGAGCGAGGAGCGCGACGATCAGGAGGAGCGGCGATTCGGGGCGGAGAAGCGTGGTTGCGCCGACGGCGAGGCCGAAGAGCGCGGCCCAATACGCGGGCGATTTGTCCCAACTGGCTTTGAGGCGTTGCGCAGGCGAGAAAAGCTCGGAAGCGGATTCGGCGAGGCGAACGAGCAGATAGATGGAAACGGCGGTGAGGCAAGTGGCTAAGGATTCGGTCAAGAGAACGGCGGTGTAGTTTGCGGTGAAGGGGCAAAGGGCGGCGAGCCAGAGCGCAACGATAAACGCGCGGTTGCCGCCCGCTTGCCCGCCGACAAAAGAGACGAGGCGCGCGGCGATGGCGGCGACGACGAAGCAGCAGAACAGATCGATCGCAGCCTGCGCGAGCATGACGGGAAGGCGCGCGGCTTCGGCTTCGCGGCCGGTGAGAGCGTAAACAAGCGCGAGAAAGGCCGAGTAGCCGGGGATGCGGACGTCCACCGGCGTGATGGCGCCATTGACGCTGACGGCGTAGGCGCCGTGTTTTAGCCAATTCGAAGCGAGCTCTTCGTAAAGGGCGGTGTCGCCGGCGGTGGCGGGATACTTGAGAATGAAAAACAGCCTCAGGGCGAGGCCGAACGCCAAAGGAACCAGGGGATGCGAGAGTACTCGCTTCATGGAGTGTTCGCATCTTACAATAGACTCGAGTGATTTCAGCAATCGGCGGGGTGGCGTCGAAACGGGTCAGCTTGCATTTTCGCTTTGTGTTTCACAAACAAGAAAATCCGGTGTGACCGATTCGCCCAGACTCCCGGTCCGCGCTGAAGCACTGCCAGGTTCAACAGGTCGATGAAAGAACGGCGTCCGATTTTTTACGACGAAGAGCGTGTCCGCTGGCGGTTTACGCGGAGAACGCTGGAAGTGAGCGGCGTGCTGCTGACGCTGCTGCTGGTCTATTTTTTTGTGACGATTGCGGTAAGCGTGGACCTGCCGGCAAGCTTGATTCCGGATGCGAAATCTCCCTATCGCGCGTTAAAAACGAAAAAGAATGCGAAAGCGGCGCCGGTGCGGGAAGGCAGGCACCGGCGCGTGGCGAACCTGGGCACGGTGCCGTCCGGCTACGACCCGCTGCGGGCGGCGTTTTACGTGAGTTATGACGCAAACAGCCTTGCGTCGCTGAAAAGCCACTACAAAGATATCGACCTTTTGATTCCGGAAGAACTGCACGCGGTGACGGCGGATGGGGCGCTGACGATTGTAGATTACGTGCGGTATGAAACGGTGAAGGTGGGACCGCAAGAAGCGTACGGACGCCTGCGAGAAGACAAACTGCACCAGTGGATGCGCAGCATCAACGTGGAAATTCCGACGATGGCGATGCTGAACAATTACGACGGAGCGGCGTGGCACATCAAGGAAATGGTGGAGATGCTGGAAAATCCGTCGTCGCGGGCGAATCTGATTCGCGACACGGTGCAATACGCGGTGGAATCGCATCAAGCGGGCATCGTGGTGGATTTCGAAATGATGCCGGAAAAGAATCAGGCGGACTACGAGGAGTTTGTGGGCGAGCTGGCGCCGGCGCTGCATGCCGTGGGATTGAAGATGATGATTGCGCTGCCGGCGCGGGACGACGAGTACGATTACAAATTTTTCGGCAAGCAATGCGACGCGATCGTACTGCTGAACTACGACCAGCACTGGCTGAATTCCGAACCGGGTCCGATTTCGGGACAGGATTGGTTTGTGGAAAATCTGCACCGCGTGATGGAAGTTGTGCCGGCGTCGAAAATAATCGTCGGCATGGCGAATTACGCGTACGACTGGTCGGAGGCGCCGAAAAAGGATCGAGAGCCGGCGACGGAGTTCAGCGTGCAGGAAGCGCTGCTGCATGCGTACGAATCGGAGGCGCAGGTTGAATTCGACCAGGCGTCGCTGAACCCGCACTATTCGTATTTGGATGAGCACGACCACACGCACCAGGTGTGGTTCCTCGATGCGATCACGGCGTACAACCAACTGAGGGCGTGCGAGCGACTTGGAGTGCAGGGTACGGCGCTGTGGAAGCTGGGATCGACGGATGCTTCGCTATGGAAGATATTCGATACGACGCATCTTGACGACGCGGTTCGGCAAAAGCTGGCGGACGTGCCACCAGGGCCGGATTTGATTCTGGAAGGCGACGGCGATTTGTGGCGGTTCACGGGCCAGCCAAAGCGAGGCTCGCGCAGCTTTACGTACGAACCGGCGATGGATCTTTTCACAAGCGAGCGATACGACAGCTATCCGATTTCCTACGATATTGAACAGATGGGCGCGGCGAAGAAAAAACTGGCGATCACGTTTGACGATGGGCCCGATCCGCGGTGGACGCCGAAAATCCTGGACGTGCTGAAGGAGAAGAAGGCGCCGGCAACGTTTTTCGTGATTGGGCTCGACGCGAGCCAATGGCCGGAAATATTAAAGCGCGAGTACGCGGAAGGGCACGAGATCGGAAATCACACGTACACGCATCCGGCGTTCGAAGAAGTATCGGCGACGCAGGTGAGGTGGGAGCTGAACCTGACGCAGCGGCTGATCGAAAGCACGGTGGGCGTGAAGTCCATTCTTTTCCGGCCGCCATACGGCATCGATCATCAGCCGGAATATGCGTCGGAAGTATCGCAATTGCCGATCGCGCAAGAGATGGGCTACCTGATCGTGGGGCAAAAGATCGATCCGCACGACTGGCGGCAGCCGTACGGCAAGCAGGTGCCGGCGCAGGAAATCATCGACGGCGTTCTGCGCCAGGCCGGCAATGGAAATATTATTTTGTTCCACGACGGCGGGGGAGACCGCAGCCAGACGGTCGCGGCGCTGCCGCAAATCATCGATCGGCTTCGCGCGCGCGGCTACGAATTCGTTTCGGTTCCGGAACTGGTGAACAAGACGCGGGCCGACGTGATGTTTCCGCTGTCGCCAAAAGAGTGGCTTGAGGCGCGGGCCGACGGATTTATTTTCGGATTGTACCGGTGGTTTGTGCTGGGCATTGCGACGATTTTCATTCTCGGAATTTTTCTGGTGAGCGGGCGGGCGGCGATCATCGGGATTCTGGCGATCATCGAGAAACTTCGTCCGGAACATCTGAAAGAGATCGATCCGCTGCCGGCGGTTACGGTTTTGATTCCGGCGCACAACGAAGAAGGCGTCATTCTGCAGACGGTTACGTCGGTGCTCGCTTCCGATTATGCGGAGATGCGCGTCATTGTCGTCGACGACGGATCAACCGACGACACCGGGGCGCTGCTGGACGCGCATTTTGGCGACGATCCGCGCGTGCTGATCATTCATCAAGTGAATCGCGGAAAAGCGGCGGCGCTGAACCGGGCGATCGCGGAAGCGGCGACGGACTTCGTCGTCACGATCGATGCGGATACGGAAATCGAGCCGGACGCGATACGCAAACTGATGCGGCATTTCTCCGATGCGAAACTGGCGGCGATCGCAGGCAACGTGAAAGTTGGAAACCGTTCGCGCTGGCTGACGCGCTGGCAGGCGCTTGAGTACATTACGAGCCAGAACATGGAGAAGCGCGCGTTCGACTTGCTGAACTGCATCACGGTCGTGCCCGGCGCGTTGGGCGCCTGGCGGAAAGCGGCGATCGAATCTGCGGGTGGGATCACGGCCGACACGGTGGCCGAAGACGCGGATTTGACGGTGGCGATCCGCCGGCTCGGCTGGCGCATTGGGTACGATGAAGAAGCGATTGCCTGGACGGAGGCGCCGGAAACGCCGGGTGCGCTGATTCGCCAGAGGTTCCGCTGGACGTTCGGCACGCTGCAATCTTTCTGGAAACATCGCGACACATTGTTCCGGCCGAAATACGGAACGCTTGGGTTGATCGCGCTGCCGAACATTTTTGTGTTTCAACTGTTGCTTCCGCTGATTTCACCGATTATCGACCTGATGTTTCTGGGTTCGATTGCGGCGTGGGGAGTGATGCAATTGCACCTGGCATGGCTGCCGCAGTTCAACTGGGGCGCGGCGGATGTTGAGCGCTCCGTGCTTTTCTTTCTCGGCTTCATCATCATCGATGTGCTGACGTGCGCGGTGGCGTTTGCGCTGGAGCGCAAAGAGGACTGGACGCTGCTGATTCCGGTGCTCTTGCAACGATTCTATTATCGCCAGTTGATGTACGTGGTGCTGTTCCGGTCGGTGAAAGAAGCGGTGCGCGGCCGGCCGGTTGGCTGGCGCGGCGTCGAACCGGAGCCGCCTCGTGCGACGACTTCGCCCGCCCCGCCGCAGCCTGCGTCTGCCACCGGCAATTGACGCCGCGCGCGAATTTGCGCGCGTTGCGTCTCGTGGAGCACCGAGGGCAAGCGCTTGTGGATGGCTTTTCGCATATTTTTACCTAGAGCCGGACTTGAGGTAGGATAACGGAGCTGGTGCGGTTTCTCCGCCGGAGGTTCTTATGGCCGTCACGTTTACGCTCAATGGCAAATCCCAGACTGTTGAAGTCGATCCGCAGATGCCGCTGCTGTGGGTGCTGCGCGACTCGCTGAATTTGACCGGCACAAAGTTTGGCTGTGGCATGGCGCTGTGCGGCGCGTGCACGGTCCACATAAATGGCGAGGCGGCTCGCTCGTGCATTACGCCGATATCGGCGGTGGCGGGAAAGAAGATCACCACGATCGAAGGACTCTCCGCGGACGGCAGTCATCCGGTGCAACAGGCCTGGATGGAAGAAGACGTTCCGCAGTGCGGATACTGCCAGTCCGGACAGATCATGTCCGCGGTGGCGCTGCTAAGCAAAAAACCGAAACCGACGGACGCCGAAATTGACGACTTCATGAGCGGCAACATCTGCCGCTGCGGTACGTATCAACGCATTCGCAAGGCGATTCACCGCGCCGCCGATTTGCAATCGAGCAAACCCAAGTCCGCGTAGTTTAATTCGCCATTTCAATCGAGGTGCACCATGACGACGTCTTTGTCGCTCGACCGTCGCGCATTCTTGAAAACCGGAGCCGCTGCCGGCACCGGACTGCTGATCGGTTTTCACATGCCCGCGTTTGCATCCTCGGCGGAAGAGCAAGAAAAGAAAACTCCGAATCCGCTGAATGCGTGGGTGCACATCGCGCCGGACAACCGTGTCTCGCTGATTCTCGGCAAATCCGAGATGGGGCAAGGAATCATGACGGCGCTGCCGATGATTCTGGCGGAAGAACTTTCGCTCGATTGGAGCAAGGTGAAAATTGAGCAGGCGCCGACGAACCCGGCGATTTACGACCACGGAACCGGAGGGAGCGGAAGTATTGCCGGGTCGTGGCTGCCGTTGCGGCGGGCGGGCGCGGCGGCGCGGGAGATGCTGATTTCCGCGGCGGCAGCGCGCTGGAACGTGAATCGCGATACGTGCGTAGCGAAGGATGGCGGCGTGCTCCACGGCGCGCGGAAGAATTTTTTGACGTACGGAGAATTGGCGGAGGATGCGGGGAAATTGCCGATTCCCGATTTCAAGACGGTGGCGCTGAAGAATTCCGACGACTTCACGATTGTGGGGCACGACAAGCGGCGGTATGAAGGTTCGGCGAAGGCGACCGGCAAGGCGGTATACGGAATCGATGCGCGCGTGCCGGGCATGCAGTATGCCGTGATTGCGCGTTGCCCTGTTTTTGGCGGAAAAGTGAAGTCGTTCGACGCGGCGAAAGCGAAGGCCGTTGCGGGCGTGAAAGACGTGATTGCGATTGATGCCGACGGCCAAGGAGCATTTACGGCAGGGGGCGTGGCCGTGCTTGCCGACAATTCGTGGGCCGCGATGCAGGGGCGCACGGCGCTGGAAATAACGTGGGACGAAGGGCCACATGCGGCGGAATCGACGGAATGGCTGCACAACCAATTTGTTGAAAATGCGGCGAAGGCGGGCAAAGCGGTGCGCAATGACGGCGACGCGGACGCGGCGCTGGCCGGCGCGGCGAAGAAAGTGGAAGCGACATACGAATTTCCGTTTGCGGCGCACGCGACGATGGAGCCGATGAACTGCACCGTGCACATTCGACCGGACGGCGCGGAAGCGTGGGTGCCGACGCAGGCGCCGCAATGGGCGCAAGACATCATCGTTGGAATTTCGGGACTGCCGCGCGACAAGGTGATTGTGAATACGACGCTGATGGGCGGCGGCTTCGGACGGCGGTACATGGGCGATTTTGTGATGGAAGCCGCGCAAATCGCGAAGGCGACGGGCAAGCCGGTACAGGTTTTGTGGACGCGCGAAGACGACATGCAGCACGATTTTTACCGGCCGTCTTCGTATCACAAGATGGCGGGCGCGGTGGACGCGCAAGGAAACCTGGCGGCGTGGAAACATTTTCAGACGTCGACTTCGATTGACGCGATGTGGAGCAAGGAAGGCGAATCGCATCCGGAAAATTCCGAGTTTGCGACGGCGCTGTTCATTCCGTACGCCACGCCGAATTATCGCGTGGAGTATACGCTGGCGAAATCCGGCGTGCCGCGCGCGTGGTGGCGCTCGGTGGAACATTCGACGAGCGGATTTATTGTGGAATGTTTCGTGGACGAACTGGCGGCGGCCGCGGGAGCCGATCCATATGAATTCCGCTTGAAGCTGATCGGCGATGACCGGAAGATTCCGGACTTCACGAATCCGAAAGAAGGCAAACCGCTCGATACCGCGCGGCTGAAGAACGTATTGAAATTGGCGGCGGATAAGGGCGACTGGAGAAAGCCGCTGCCGAAAGGAATGGCGCGCGGCATCGCGGCGTACTATTCGTTTGAATCGTACACGGCGGCGGTGGCGGAAGTGAGCGTGAAGAACGGCGAAGTGAAAGTTCACCGGCTGTCGTATGCCGCCGATTGCGGACGGCCGATCAATCCCGACGGAATTCGCGCGCAGGTGGAAAGCGCGGCGATTTACGGATTGTCCGCGTCGTTGCATGATGCGATCACGATCAAGAACGGGCGGGTGGAGCAATCGAATTTTAACAATTACCAGATGCCGAGAATCGCGAATACGCCGAAGACTGAAGTACACGTTGTGATGAGCAAAGAAGAGCCGACCGGAATCGGCGAACCGGGATTGCCGGTCGTAACGGCTTCGGTGTGCAACGCGATCTACGCGCTGACGAAAAAGCGCATTCGCCGCCTGCCAATTCGCAAAGAAGATCTCGCCTAGCTTCGCCGCGGCGAACCGGTGCAAAATGTTGTGTACAATATGCAGCCATGGTTCTCGCGGCGCTATCGCTTCTGATTTGGCTCTATCTTTTTTTTCTTAACGGACATTTTTGGCAGATTTGGATCGCGGATTCGGATGCGCAGCGCGTTCCGCCACTGGAAAACTGGCCGAGCGTGACGGCGATCGTGCCGGCCCGCAACGAGTCCGCGAGCATTGAAGCAACGGTTGCGGCGCTCGCGGCGCAAGACTATCCAGGGAGATTTTCCGTCGTCGTGGTGGACGATCACAGCGAGGACGGCACAAGCCAGTTGGCCCAGAAGGCAGCGGCGGCGGCAGGGACGCAAGTTAACGTGGACGTGCGGGCCGCGCCGCCGCTTGAGGCGGGCTGGACGGGAAAATTGTGGGCGCTGCAAGCGGGAGTGGACGCGGCGAACCCGCCGGATTTCTTCTGGTTTACGGACGCGGACGTTGTTCACGCACCGGAAACACTGCACAAGTTGGTTTCTCGCGCGGAACGCGACCGGCTCGACCTTACTTCGCTTATGGTTTTGTTAAAGGCGGAATCGTTCGCCGAAAAATCGATCATCCCGCCCTTTCTCTATTTTTTCCTGATGCTGTATCCGCCTCGCTGGATTGCCAATTCGAAAACCCGGACGGCGGGCGCGGCCGGAGGCGCGATGCTGCTGAGGAGTTCCGCGCTCGCGCGCATCGGCGGACTGGCCGCGATTCGAGGCGAGGTGATTGACGATTGTTCGCTGGCGCGAGCGGTGAAGAAGAGCGGCGGGAGAATTTGGATGGGACTGACGCGCAAGAGCATGAGCTTGCGAAGTTACGCGGGTTTCGGCGAATTGCGGGATATGGTTGCGCGGACGGCGTTTACGCAACTGAATTATTCGGCTTTGCCGCTGTTTGGCACGTTGATTGGTCTGTTGCTTACGTTTGTTGCGCCGGTTGCGCTGGCGCTTTCGACGAATCCGATCGTGTGGGCGCCGGCGCTGCTCGCGTGGTGCCTGATGTGCGCGTCCTACTTGCCGACTGTCGTTTATTACCGGCTCTCTCCGATCTGGTCGCCGTTTTTGCCAATCGCCGCGATTTTCTACGCGTACGCCACTTTTTTGTCGGCCGTGCGCTACTGGCTTGGCCACGGCGGCCAATGGAAAGGCCGCGCGCAAGCAAAAAAGCCCTCGTCGGGCGATTCTGAAATTAAAATTTGACAGTTAGATTCAGCTGCAGGCGGCGGGCGGAATTTGCGGAATTTGGTGTGTCGAATTGCGGATTGATAATGCCGATCGTTGAGCCCGTCACGTTGATGATGTTGATGAAGTTCACGTGATTCAAGACGTTGAATGCGTTGAGGGCAACGGTCAGTTTGGGGCCCTTTTTTTTGTCCTTGGAGAAATTGAAATCGCGCTGCGCGTTCAAATCCAGCCCCAGAAAACCGGGGCCGTGGAGCGAATTGCGCGGCGCGAGGCCGCCGTCGAGCCGGTCGTTCGTCACGCCGTCGCCGTTGCTATCAAAGCCGGTGATCACATTGACGGGCTTGCCCGAATAGGCGGAGAGCGCCGCGCCGAGCGAAACGTTTTCACTCACCTCAAACGCTCCAAGAAGGTCGAATTTGTGGCGACGATCATTATCGGAGCGCGCCCAATCGAGCGCCGGAAAATTGCTGTTGCCGGGCAGATAGTTGATGCCGCTGGTGTTGTTGTACGTTTTTGAGAGCGTATATTGCACTTGCCCGGAAAAGAATTTCGTTGGCTTGCCGCGCAGGCTGAATTCGACGGAATTGCTTTTTTGATAGCCGCGCGATTCGATCTGCCGCACCTGGCCCTCGGTCGCATTCGGCCGCGCAAGAAAGTCCGGCGGAAGAGGGGCATTGACGTCGCGCGAGCGAAAGAGATCGATGCCACGCGAGCCGACGTACGTGATGCTGGCGGTGCTTTTTGCGGTGATCTGGCGCTCGACGCCGGCGCTGTATTGGATTGTGTAAGGAATGTGTGCGGCTGGATCGAGCGTGACCGTACTGATGGGCACACCCGTTAGACTGGCGGATGTGACGGGAAATGGCAGCGGATTCGCAAGGGTACTGGAGAGGAGGAATCGCTGAACGTTCACGCCGTTGAAAAGAAGAAGGTCGGCGATGGGCCGCGGGCCGGTGCGGTCAAAAAAGATTCCACTGCCCGCGCGGAACACTGTTTTGCTCGTTTTGGATGGAGCGTACGCGACGGAAACGCGGGGAGCGAAATTATTGGGATCGTCGTGGAAGAAGTTTTGAAAATAATATCGGACGCCGAGCGAAACGGAAAAGTTTGGTTTCAGGCGAATGTTGTCTTCGAAAAAACCGGCGACGGTGCGTTCCCAGAAAACGACGTGGCCCGGGCCTTGTTGCTGGAGGAAAGTCGCGGGGCGTTTGGTGGTTGCATTGAAGTCGGCCAGACTGCCGAAGGTGTAGGTGCCCTGGAGATTCGTGTGATTGTCGAATCCGCGCCGGCTAAGGTCGGGTATGTCGACTCCGAAATTCAGGACGTGCTTTCCGTTTGTGTACGTCACAAAATCCGTGCCATCGACGTGGGATTCTGTCCGGTTGAAATCGGCTTGCGCGCCACCGCTGGTAAAAAAGCCTTCGACGATCATTTGCGGCGTTTCATTGTTGCTGATGATCGGATTGTCGTTGTGACCCACGAGGAATCGCAGCTGATTGACCCACTTTGGCGAAAATATATGGCGGTAGCTGACGTTGACTTCGTGTTCGCGGCCGATTTGTGTGTAACCGGCCTCCGGCAATACCAGTCCTCCGACACCCTGATTTTCATTCGTCTGGCTCTCGAAGAAGTAGCCGATCCAAACCTGGTCGCCATTCGCGAAATCGTGGAACGCGCGAAACGAAGCGAACAGGTGGCGCTCGGGGGCGGGCACATTGTCTTGAATGGGTAAATTGTTGGCGCCAATCGCGGAGACGATGGATTGCACATCGTTCTGATCGCGATCCAAAGTAAGCAGAAACGTGTTCTTCGGATCGCGGCCGAGTGGACCAGTGAGGGAACCCTCATAAAATTGGCGCCGTTCGGCCGGCTTCGTTGCCGCAAACGCATTCTGCGCATCGAACGCGGAATCGCGAAACAAAAAATTGGCAGTCCCGTGAAATTGCGGCGTGCCGCCCTTTGTCGTGATTTCCAAACGAGCGCGGCCGGGGCGGGCAAACCGCGCCGAGTATGGATTCTGGTTCACTTTCACTTCCTGCACGCCGGAAGGAGAGACGCCGGGTCCATTGGCTTCGACTCCGTCGACCACCAGCGAAACGCCGTTTGTGCCGGCGGAATTGTCGTCGAGAAAGCGCGAAACGGTGGTGATGTAGTCCTGATCGAAAACGGGAACCCGATCGAGCGCGTCGCGTTCAAACGTATTGGCGTTCTGATTGTCGGAAACGTCGGTGCTCAACTGCGGCGTCGCATCGCCGGTGGAGACATTGACGCTCTCGTTCTGCGTGGCAATTTCCAAAACGATTCGCAGCGGCGGCAGGCTTTTGCCGGAAACGACTATTTCGCGATCGACGCTCTTGAAGTTTGCGGCGATCACGGAGAGCTTGTACTTCCCCGGAGCAACTTTATCGAAGCTGAAGAAGCCGGTTTCGTCCGTCGAGGCGGCGGCGACGGGTGAACCGTTGGGGCGGCTCAACGTCACTTGCGCTTCCTTGATGGCCGCAGAGGCCGGGTCCAATACGCTGCCGGAAACAGCGTGTTGCGCCGTCGTCTGACTGGGCGCGATGGAGCCGAGCAAAAGGAAACTCAGGCAAGCGGCGGCCCGCAGCAAACGCGATGGAATGGAACTTTTGTACAACGAATCCGCCTTACCCACACTGGGATGGAAGCAGTTAAAAGTAGCGGTGACAACCTAAATGGAGAATGAACGAAGTGGGTTGGAGACTCGCCGTCGACGTGAGTGCAATTGTTCGCCAAACACGTGTGCGCAAATGGCACGCGGCTTGCAAATCTGCTATCCTTCGGAAAGGTACAGGGCTGTATCCCGTGGTCAGGGAACGGCACCGGAGGCCAAAATGAGCGTTTCCCGCGAACAGGGCCGCGGAAAAGTCACCGTGCCCGCGTTGCTGCAGCGCAAAACCGAAGCAAATTCATCCACGCAAAAAATCACTTGCCTGACGGCGTACGACTATCCGACTGCGCGTTTGCTGGATGAAGCGGGTGTGGACGTGCTGCTGGTGGGCGATTCGCTCGGCATGGTGGTGCTTGGGTACGAGAGCACGATTCCGGTGACGCTTGACGAGATGCTGCATCACACGCGCGCCGTCCGCCGAGGGACGCGCAATGCGCTTCTCGTCGTGGACATGCCCTACGGAACTTATCATGGTGACATTGCGGAATCGGTGCGCAACGCCGTGCGGCTTGTGAAAGAAGGCGGCGCCGAAGCGGTGAAAATTGAAGGCGGCGAGCGGCGACTCGAATTGATTGCACGCCTTACCGAAGCGGAAATTCCGGTGATGGGCCACGTTGGATTGACGCCGCAATCCGTGAATGCACTGGGCGGCTTCAAGGTGCAGGGCAAAACGCCCGCCGCCGCCGAACAGTTGATTCGCGATGCGCGCGCCGTGGAAGCGGCGGGGGCATTCGCAATCGTGCTAGAAGGAATTCCCCGTGAACTTGCCGCGCAGATCACAAAGGATTTGCGGATTCCAACGATTGGCATCGGCGCCGGCGCCGATTGCGACGGCCAAATCCTCGTGTTGAACGACCTGCTTGGCCTGACATTTCATCCCGTTCCGAAATTTGCGCGCGAGTACGCGCATTTGAGCGAGTTGATTTCGAGCGCGGTGCGCGAATACTGTTTGGACGTTCGGCGCGGCTCGTTCCCTTCTGAAAACGAGTCTTACCACATGCCGCAAGCCGGCGGAGGGCAAAAACCGGTAAACATTGACGTGGAACTCGCAGACTGAGATCGCGCTTTCATTGCAAAATACAGGAAACGATCATGACTCCCGAAGAAGCTCGCGCGCTATTTCAATACAATGACTGGGCGAACGCGCGTTCGCTCGATTCATCGGCCCAACTTTCCGGGGAACAATTCGTCAAACCGCTTGGCTCCAGTTTTTCTTCCGTGCGCAACACGCTGATGCACATCTGCGGCGCCGAATGGATCTGGTTCGAACGGTTCCACGGCCGCTCGCACTCTGCGATTCCCGATTTCTCACACATTCAAACCATCGCAGCGCTGCGCGAACATTGGGCGCCGCAAGCGAAAGCCCTGCTTGATTTTGTGCACGGCCTCTCGCAAGCGGAGCTCGACACAATCTTCGAATACAAGACGATCAACTTTGGCGTGTACACAAATCCGCTTTGGCAATCGTTGCAGCATCTCGCCAACCACGGCACTTACCATCGCGGGCAGATCGCCACGATGCTTCGCCAGCATGGCTCAAAACCGATCGCGACCGATTTGATGCACTTTTATCGGGAACATGCGGCTGCGGCGAAAGCCTGAACTGGTAGACTCTCTCTTTCGTGGAAACCATTCGCACCATCTCCTGGATGAAAGAAGCCGCGCGCCAGGCCCGCGCCGAAAATCATGTGGTCGGCCTGGTGCCGACGATGGGCGCGCTACATGAAGGCCATCTCTCTCTGGTGCGCCGCGCAAGGCAGGAATGTTCACGCGTGTATGCCTCGCTTTTTGTGAACCCGAAGCAGTTTGGCGCGAACGAAGACTTCGCCAAGTATCCGCGCTCGTTCGACTCCGACGCGGCGCTGTTCGCGGAACTCGGCGTCGACGCACTGTTCGCGCCCGCTCCGGATGAGATCTATCCACCGGGCTTTTCGACGTATGTGAACGTGGAAGGCACGAGCGACCGGCTTGAAGGCCGCTCGCGGCCTGGACATTTCCGCGGCGTGGCCACCGTTGTGCTAAAACTTTTTGAAATCGCGCAACCTGATTATGCCTACTTCGGGCGCAAGGACGCGCAACAAGTTGCAGTGATTCGCCGAATGGTGCGCGATCTAAACCTCAGCGTGCAAATCGTGGTCTGCCCGATTATCCGTGAAGCAGACGGCTTGGCGCTTTCTTCCCGGAACGCCTACCTAAACGCGGAAGAGCGGCGCGCCGCAACGGTGCTGCATCGCGCCCTGCAGGCGGCGCGTACAAAACTCGCGGAAGGCGTGCGCGACGTTTTAGAAATTCAAACCGCAATGCGGGCCGTGTTCAGCGCCGAGCCGCTGGCGCAGCTTGACTACGCTGAAATCGTTTCCGCCGACACGTTTGAGCCGGCGCTTCGCGTTGCCGGCACGAGCTACGTCCTCGTCGCCGCTCGCCTCGGTAAAACGCGTTTGCTGGACAACATGCTAATCGAGTTCGCGGAAAAGGATTCCGCGGAACTTATACTCACCATCTGAATCTTTCATGGTGAGTTTGCGTTTGTTCTGGTTTTCGTATTTCTACTTTGGCGTTTCGAGGAATTGCAGGATTTCGGCGGCGTGCCCTTTTGCCGTGACGCTGTCCCAAACCTTTTCCACTGCTCCGTCGCTGCCGATCAAGACGCTGCTTCTCACAATTCCCTTGTACGAGCGGCCCATGAATTTCTTCATTCGCCAAAAGCCGTACGCTTCGATCATTTTGTGGTCCGGATCGCTCAAAAGCGTGAAATTGAATTTGTACTTTTCCTTGAAACGCGCCAATGCCTGCACCGAATCGGCGCTCACGCCAAAAATCTCCACTTTCCGTTTTTCGAATTGCTTCTTTGCGTCGCGAAACTCGGACGCTTCCACCGTTCAACCGGGTGTGTCGGCCTTGGGAAAGAAAAAGAGCAGGGCGCGCTTGCCCTTCCAGTCCGCGAGAGAGAGTTCCAAGCCGGCTTCGGTTTGCAATCGAAAGTCCGGCGCCTTCTGTCCATCTTTCAGCATAATTGTTCCTCGTCGGTATTGCGTGTTTCGTCGTTGCGTGCTTCGTCCGGGGCGGTGACGTTCTTTTTCAAGAAAGGAGCCGCCGCAACACGTCGTTGATCGCTTGCGGGTTTGCTTGTCCCTTGGTCGCGCGCATTACCTGGCCGACAAAAAACTTGAACACACCTTCGTTTCCAGATTTGAATTTCGCCACTTTGTCGGGATTCTTTTCGATCACTTCCTTGGCCGCCTGCTCGATCGTATCGTCGCTCACTTGAGCGCCGAGTCCCTCGGCGGCGACGATGGCGGCTGCCGATTGCCCACCCTCAAACATTTTCGCAAACACTTTTTTCGCAATCGCGTTCGTGATTTTGCCGCCGTCCACAAGGCCAATCAACTCCGCGAGGCTCGCCGGCGAAACCGGACTTGCTCCGATTTCCTTGCCGCTGTCATTCAGCCGCCGCAACAGCTCCGTTTGCATCCAATTCGCGGCGGACTTTCCCGCCGCGCCAGATTTCACGACGGCTTCGAAATAGCCGGCGAGCTCCTGCGTTCCGGTCAACACATCCGCATCGTACGGCGTAATTCCATACACGCTTACGAACCGCTCCCGTTTCGCGGCCGGCAATTCCGGCAACGACTTTCTGATCTGCTCGCACCACGCTGTGCTGACGTGAATCGGCAGCAGGTCGGGCTCGGGGAAATACCGGTAGTCGTGGGCCTTTTCTTTCGAGCGCATCGAGACGGTGTAATTTTCGTTCTGATTCCAGAGCCGCGTTTCCTGCGAAATTTTTCCGCCGCCCTCAATCACGCCAATGTGCCGTTCGATTTCGTACTCGAGCGCTTTTTGCAGGAACCGGAACGAATTGAGGTTCTTCACCTCGACTTTTGTGCCGAATTCCGTCGCGCCGCGCCGCCGCACGCTGACGTTCGCGTCGCAACGCAGCGAACCTTCTTCCATGTTGCAATCGCTGACGCCCGTGTACAGCAGAATTTGCCGCAACGCCGTCAGATACGCGTACGCCTCTTCCGACGTCCGCATGTCCGGCTCACTCACGATTTCCGCGAGCGGCGTTCCGCCCCGGTTGTAATCGATGTAACCCTTCGTGGCCGACTGCGAAAACCCTTCGTGCAGATTTTTCGCGGCGTCGTCTTCCAGATGCAGGCGCGTGATTCCAACGCGCTTGTGTCCGCCCGCAACGTCAATGTCCAGCCAACCATGTTCGGCCAATGGCAATTCATACTGCGAAATCTGGTAACCCTTCGGCAGGTCCGGATAGAAATAATTCTTTCGCGCGAAACGCGAGTGCTCATTGACCGTGCAATTGAGCGCCAGCGCCGCGCGAATTCCCATCTCCACCGCCCGTTTGTTCAGCACGGGCAGCGTTCCGGGCAAACCGAGGCACACCGGGCAAGTGTTCGTATTCGGCGGATCGCCGAATTGCGTTGAACAACTGCAAAATATTTTTGTGTTGGTCAGAAGCTGAACGTGTACTTCGAGGCCGACCACCGCTTCGTATTTCGCCAGGATTTCCGGCGCGATGCTCGTCTCTGTCGCGTTCTTCGCCATGGTGAACCAGCAATTATAGCATCAGGCCCTACCCGCGCAGGCGGCTCAACCCGCGAGTGAAGCTGGCCGGCTCTCGTGAGCAAGGAATCGTTCCGCCAGTGCATAGCCGCCGAACAACAGAAGTGCATAGACCGCGTCACCGGCGAGAGTATTCCAGAAGAACGGGATCCCCGCCGCGTAACAGGCAAGCAGGCCGGAAACGGATTTCGGATACGTTGTGAAGACAGCCCAAACGGCAAAGTTCGTCACCAGGAAAAATTGCGTCGCACCAAGCAATGTGCCTCCCGCGATGTGAAGAGGCTTGCGCTTTTCCCCAATCCACATTCCGATTGCGACACTCGCGAGGAAGCTTAAATACACGACAAGCATCAATTTATGAAATCCAATTACCGCATCGCCGGCGAACAGCGCCAGAAGGGGAAACGCGAACCGGAACCATCGTTCCTTAAATACCGATCCCGAAAACAATGCCATCGCGCCGATCGGCGTAAAGTTCCACGGATGCGGCAAAATCCGCAACGTCGCGGCCAGCATCACCAAAACGGCAGCGAGAGCCGTTTTCATCCACAACACCTGCTTTTCGTTCATTTCGTTCTTCATGCCCGAACCTCCTCTTCAGGTAACAAATCGCAAAATACAAAAGAATCTCGTTCCACAACTTCACCGGTTTTGCACCGCACGGGTTTACGAAAGATGGGCCCGTCGTATACAAACGAATGAAATTCACCGTTTTCGCCGCACGGGTCGGCGTTTTCCGGCAGATCGTCAAAAAACCGCTGGTCGAGATCGCGCCCGGCGAAACTCCGATCCAGAACTCGCGGATCGATGCAAACCGCACGCGCTTTGAATCCCAATTTGACGAACGCGCGTGAAAGTTCGCGAGTATCTCTTTTCCAAATTGGAAAAATCGCCTCCATTCCCACTTTCGCGAGATTCTTCTCGCGGTAAACGCGCAAATCTTCCAGGAAAATGTCACCAAATGCGACGCGCCGGGTTCCCTGTTGGCACGCAGCCCGCATGGCCGTTTCCATGCGTTCTTCGTAAATCGGATTCACGCATTGCGGCGGAATCCGAACTTCTTTGAGCGGCAAGCCGATGCTTTCGGCCTGCCGCTGCAAGAGTTCGCGCCGGACCCCGTGCATGCTCACGCGTTCGAATCCTTCCGTGACGGTCGTAAGCAGACCTGCGACTTTCACTTCTTTCCGCTGAAGAAGCTCATGCAACGCCATGGCGCTGTCTTTGCCGCCACTCCAGCAAAAAAGGATTGTCGTGGGCCCGGCCATTGACCTTAACCTTTGCCGCCGAAACGATATTTCATGCCGACACGCACTTCGCGGCCCAGCGCCGGGTAACCCAGCGCATCCTGATATTGCTTGTCGAACAGATTTTGCACCCGCAGATAGCCGTTGATGGCGCGGCTGAAATCATAGCTGCTGGAAATATCGAATCGCGCGTAGCCGGCGGTGCGAGTGAGACCGAGTCCCAGAAAATCGGTGTCCGTTCGCTGCACCGTAAAGTAGCCGGTCGCGCTCGCCGTCCATTTCCGGAACGCGGAAACAATCGACAAAGACCCTTCATCAACGGGCCTGCGCAAAAGGTGGTTTCCCGGCACGAGCGCCGGATCGAGCGCGTTCGGCGACTTCAACACTCGGCTGTCGTCGTGCGTGTATTTCCCGATAAATCGAATCCAGCGCGCGGGTGCGATTTCGCTCGTCAGGTTCACGCCTCGCGCTCTCGCCAGGTCCGTGTTGAAAAAGGAGCCCGTGCCGCCCGGGCACGCCGCCGTTGCCGCCAAAAATTCGAAACTCACGATGTCATAAAATTGGTTGGCAAAATATTCCACGCCAACCCTCGCTCGGTTGTCCCATAGCTTTTGGTCTATTCCCACGCTCCAGGTTTTGCTGGATTCAGGTTTCAATTGCGGATTGCCGGGAAAACAGGGATCCGTGCCGCTCGTCTGGTCGAACCGAGCTTCTTTGATTCCCTCGCCGTAAAAAACACGCAAGCGCGTTTCGCCCCAAAAATCCCGGCCTTGCAGCAAAGCGAGCGAAGCACCGGCGCGCGGGACAACTCGCGTGCCAAAAACGGCGTTCGATTCCGCGCGGCCGCCAAAGCTGATTGTCGCGCGGCGATGCGGCGAATAACGAAAGTCGAGAAATCCGCCTTGATTGTTCCGCCTCAGATGCGGTCCCAACGGCGGACTGCTGACGACGGGCGTGAACTGCAGGGTCGCATTTTCCACTTCGTATTGGTACCCGCCGGTCGCGGCGAAATTTGGCAGCAGAAAACTGGATTGTGCGTTAAGACTCGAGCGGTTGAAGCGGTTTCGCGAAATCCCTGGAAAATCGCAGAATTCCGCGGTCGGCACGGCGTTGGGGGCATTCGTGTCCTGCTGACAATGTGCGAGGGGATCCGTCGCGAAGAAGCTTTGTATCGGATCGGCAATGAATTCGCGGTTGTAGGATTCAGCCCCGCTCAGTTGATGATGCCAGTGCTGGCCGGTCGCAAAATCCCAACGAAGGTTCGAGCTAAAAAACTGATAATCGGTGTGGGCATCGAGATTCGCCGGCTCCAGCAACGTCTGGCCGGGAGTTTGCGCGTTGCTCGTATTGTTGCGCAGCGTCAGCCGAATCTGATTGTCTTCGCTGATGCGGTAGCCGAAATTTCCAGAAAGGGTTCGATTGTAGAACGCGTTTTCGTTGTCGGGACCATCCGTGCCGAAGTACGAACCGGCGGCCGAGTAATCGAAATTCCCGAGCAAACCACTGAGCTGCGCGCCTCCCCGGCCCGTGGCAAACGTGCCTCCTTCGCCAAACAATGTGACTTCCGGAGTTCGCGTTGTTCCGTGGTGCGTGATCACCTGCACAACTCCGGAAACCGCATCCGTGCCGTAAATCGCGCTCTCCGCTCCGCGCACAATTTCCACTTTGTCCACGTTGTCGAGCGTGAAGTTCGAGAAATCGACCGCATTGCCCGGCTCGTTTACGGGCGTGCCATCCACAAGCACTTTTGTGAAGCTCGAATTTCCTCCGCCGAGAAACACCGATGCCGTGCCTCCTTCCGATCCCGTTCTTCCAATGGAGACAGCGGTGGAGGTGAGCAGCGCATCGGGCAAAGTTCGCAGCAAACGCTCCTCGATTTCCGCCTTCGTAATCGTCTCCACGGGAGCCGTGGTTTGCTGAATTTCGAGCGGCGCGGCCTCCGCGGTAACGATCACGCTGGCCGAAAGCGGCTCGAGCTCCATTTTCACATCGAGAGTTTTTTGTTCTGACGAGGAAAGCGCAACATCGAATTCGCGCGTGGAGAAAGGCGATCGCTCCAGCACAAGGCGATACTTTCCCGGCGGAACGAGCAGGGAAAATGCGCCATCCGTCGCGGAGGTTGCCTTGTAAACGTTGGCTTTGGGTTCATTTTCGTTTTGCGCGGAAACGTGCACTCCGGCAACGCCCGCGCCACTGCCGTCGGTGATGCTTCCCGATACGCGTGCATCCGACGAAACGTTTTGAGCCGAAACGAAAACAGGAGAAAGAACTGCCAGAAACAACAGAAGAAATTCGCAGCGAACGCGTTTCATAGTATCCTCCGCTCCCTCTCGCGCGGGAGCTCTGAAGGTTGGCCTCATCCCGTGGTTTCAAGGATGTGGCTTGCGGGCTTCGCCGGTCTCCTGGCTTGGCGGTTTCACCAGCGCGTCCTTCCCGCTGCGTCGTCTTGTGAACGATTCGCTGCAGTGTCCTGCGCTGTGCTGCTTCCGCCTTACAGTCGCGCGGCGGCGACGGCTTGTTTGCTGGCCGCCTGCAATTTCGGCGGCCCACCGTCTTCCCGTGCACGAAGCCTGCGGTTATTGTCGGGGGCACGATCGCCCGCTGTGCGTTACAAGAAGCCGCGCATCGCTAGCCGCGGCATGGCGCCGGCGCGGAACCTCTGCGCCGGTCTGTCAAAACTTCTTTATTCGCTACTTTCCACAACGCTCACTTTCGGCCGTCCGTTTACTCGTTGTTCGACCGTCAGTTGCGTCTGAAAAACCTGTTCCAGCAAATCGCGCTGGTAAACGCTTGCGGGAGTTCCCACGCGCAAGCACTTTCCTTTTTGCATCAGCACCACTTGATCGGCGTACTCCCCGGCCAGATTCAATTCGTGCGTCACGATCACGACGGCGTATTTGTTCACGTTCGTCAGCTTTTTCAGCGTGTGCAGAAAATCCACTTGCGCTCCGATATCGAGGTGCAGCGTCGGCTCATCCAACAGGAGCAGCGCCGGCTGCTGTGCCAGCGCCCGCGCCAGAATCACCCGCTGCTTTTCTCCGCCGGAAATTTCGTCCATCCAGCGATCGGTCAGGTGGTCGGCGCCCACTTGAAGCAACGCGTTCTTCGCAATCGCCACGTCGCCGTCGTTTTCAAACCGCAACGACTTTCCATGCGGATGCCGCCCTTGCAGCACAAATTCCCAGACTTTCGCCGGAAACAAAAGTGGGCTCTCCTGTTGCACCATCGCGATTCGCTGCGCGCGCGCCCGCGGCTCCATCAGATGTGTTTCCGCGCCGTTCATCAAAATTCTTCCCGAAAGCGGCTGCAGCGCGCCGGCAATCAATTTCAATACCGTCGATTTTCCACTTGCGTTGGGACCCAGCACCGCGACGATTTCGCCCGGCTTCACCTGAAAACTCGTCGCCTCGAGCGTGAAAATCGGCGCCTGCGAGGGATTCGGCGAGTACGCGTAACTCACCTGCTCCACGCTCAATCGCGTGTCCGCATTCGTCCGCGAGCCATCTTGCGTGCCCCGCTCCACGACAGTTCCTCTCGCCATGCTCACGCCAGTCTCCGCCGCAACAGATAAATAAACAGTGGCGCGCCCACAATCGCAGTGACCGCGCCCACTCCCAGCTCGCTCGGCGCGGCAACCGTTCGCGCCATGGTGTCCGCAATGACGACGGCGATCGCGCCGCCGAACGCCGATGCCGGCAACAACATTCGATAGTCCGTGCCGAAAATCATCCGCATCACGTGCGGCACGATCAACCCCACGTATCCGATCGAACCGCTCACGGAAACCGCCAGCCCCGTCAATGCCGACGCCGCCAGATACACCACAAGCTGCACCTTCTTTACGTCCACGCCCAAATGCATCGCCTCTTTTTCACCGGCGAGCAAAAGATTCAAATCGGAAGCAGTGAGATAGATCAGCGCAAATCCCGCAAAAAAACCCGTGCGCAGCACCCAGCCGAGCACCGGAGGCATCGGCGTCGAAAGGTCTCCCATCAACCAGTACACCACGCCGCGTGTGCTGGAACTTGGCAGCATCGTGATCAACAAAAGAATCATCGCCGAGAAAAACGAACCGACAATGACGCCACTCAACAATAATGTCTTGCTGTCAATGTCGCCGTGGTATCTGCCAAGCAGATAGACTGCCGCGATCGTCAGCGTCGCGCCGATAAATCCGCCGAGCGGCGTGAACACCGCCGCTATTTCGGGCCGCAGCGCCAGATGCGGTTCGATGATCAATGCCAGCACGGAACCCACCGCCGCGCCATACGAGACGCCGAGCACGTAAGGATCGGCCAGGGGATTTCGCAGCAGCGCCTGAAAACTTGTCCCCGCAACGGAAAGTGACGCACCCACAAAAATTCCGAGCGCGATCCGCGGCAAACGAATTTCGCGAATGATCATTCCGTATTCGCTGGAGATATCGCTGCTCCGCCCGATCAACACGCCGATCAAATCTTTTGCAAGCCCGTACAGCGACACGGGAACCGCGCCAAATTTTAACGCGATCACCACCACCACAAACAGAATCAGCGCCAGAATTCCGCAACGCACGGCCACCTTGCTCAATGTCAGAGGCTGCATCAATTCTTCCCTCCAAACACTTCCGGGTGAATTTGCCGCGCTAACTCTTCCACCGCATCCACGATCCGCGGCCCGGGCCGGTTGATCGCATCGCTCACCACCGCGATCTTCCGCTTTTGAATCGCCTCCATGGCCGACCATCCTGGTTTTGTCGCCAATGCTTCCACGTCATTTTTAACATTCTCCGAATGGCTCGACGCGAAGACCAGATATTCCGGTTGCAAGAGCACCGCTTCTTCCATGCTGTACTTCGGCCAGTCCTGCTGCGAATCAACGACCGACGTTGCACCGGAGTACGTCAGCAAGTCGGCGATAAATGTTTTTCTCCCGATCGATTGCAAGGGCTCCGTCCACACAACAAAAAAAACGCGCTTCGATGGACTGTCTTTGAGCTTCGTTTGCATTGCCGCAAGCCGGTCTCGCAACTTTTTTTCCAACTCGGCGCCGGCCGGCTCCGCTCCCAATACTTCCGACAACTTTTTCATCGACTCGATCACGCCAATCACGGTGTGCGGATCGGCCGAATACACCGGAATCCCGAGCTGCTCCAGCGCGCGCACCGTTTCCAGCCGGTTCAAGCTCTTCACCACCAGCACAACATCCGGCTTCAGCGCCGCGATCTCTTCCATGTTCGGATTGATCGCCCCGCCGACTTTGTGTTTTTTTGCCGCGTCCGGCGGGTAATCGCAATAATCCGTGTCGCCAACGAGTTTGTCTTCCAAACCAAGCGCGTACACCGTTTCCGTCAAACTCGGCGCCAGCGAAACAATCCGCCGCACTTGCGCCGGAAGTCTTACCAAACGTCCAGTCTCGTCGGTAACTTCTCGCACCGCCGGCGCCGAGCTTGCCTGGCTGCGCGCGCGAACCGGCGCGCTCGCCGCTATCGCAATCGATAAAAACGCCAGCGCCGTGCGCGCAAAGCCGCTACCCCAGTTGTGCCGCCTTCGTTTCAACTCTTTCCGCTCCATGCCAACCCAATTCACTTCTAAAAATAAAAAAGCCCCACGAGATCCCGTAGGGCTTGCGCGACTCTCTTTCTCGCGAAGAGTTTCGCTTCCGCAGCAGGGAGGGTAGCCTGGCTTCCGGCAACTTTGCGATTGAGCGAAGGCGCCGATTACAGTGGCGGGACCGCGGCCGAATCTCACGGCCTTCCCCGCTTCCCTTGCTTGCCTTCCAATTGCGGCACGTTCGCAATCGGTCTTGAATGTGAAGTTTGAGTCTAAGCTGCGCCGCCTCGCACGTCAATCCGATGGGCGCAAACCCATTCTACCGGTTTTTCCAATTCGGCTTTCGCTTCTCCACCAGCGCGTGCAGACCTTCCTGCGAATCTTCCAATTTATACAATTCATTGAGGAAAATACTCATCGACTGTTTCATTCCGTCTTTCAGTGAAAGGCCCATCCCGTTCAAAATCGCTTTCTTCGCCATCGATAGCACCGGCGCGGAATGTCCCGTGATTCGAGCGATCAATTCGCTCACGGATTTTTCCAGCTCGGCTTCCGGCACCAGACGATTGATCAATCCCATTTCGAGCGCGCGCTCCGCCGTCACCGGTTCTCCCGTCAGCACCAGCTCCAAAGCCTTTTTCGGCCCGACCAGGTAAGGCAAAATCGTCGACGCCAGCGGCGGAAAAACTCCAATTGAAATCTCCGGTTGCGCAAACCTCGCTTTCGGCGTCGCAATCACCATGTCGCCAAACGCTGCAAGTTCCGCGCCGCCGCCGATCGCCGGCCCGTTCACCACGCAAATCACCGGCTTCGCCGTCTCTAAAATTCCTGAAAACGCGGAATGAAACGCATCGAGCATCTGAAACACGCGCTGCGAAGTGTATTCGCCCACTTCGATCCCGCCGCAAAACACTTTGCAAGCCGAATCCAACACAATGAGTTTGATTTCGTCTTTTTGGCCGATCAGGTCGATGCTGTCCGCCAGCTCTCGCAGCATCGGCTCATGCAATAGATTGTGCTCCGGCCGGTTCAGCGTGACGCGCGCGACGCTGCCCTCAAGTTTCACTTTCAGGTATTCAAAATCTTCCGGCCGCTTCTTTTTTCGCAGCGTCGAAAAGTCTTCCGGATTCGCTGTTTCCACCATGGAGAGTTCTCCTCGCGGGAAAAACCGCGTTTAACGGCGTAATTGCGATGCTAACACGCGGTTCGGCGCCGCCGGGCGTTCGCTCGAGCCCCCGTGCGCAAAGAGTTTTCGGCCACCGCCCTTTCGCAATCCATCTCCGTTTTCCTTCGATTTCCCGCGTCGTTTCCAGTTATGCTGGCTTCGCATCTGGCGGCGCCGGAGAGTCGGAATGCTTGTCGAAAAATTTCCTGTTGTTTTCTTAATCGCCCCGCTCGGGGCGCTTGCACTCATCCATCACCAATTTCAGGTTCCCCACCACACGCCGCTCGCGGCCATTCCGCTTTTTTTATTTTCCTTCCTCGGCCCGTGGGCCGTCTCGGACACCGCAAGCGCCGCTCCTCTCCCGCAAGCCCTCGCGCCCGACGGCTATCCGCCTTCCGCGGCCTGGGATTTGGCCGAGCCCACCGTTTTTAACGCCGATTGGCAGGGGAAAAATGCCGATCCCGAGCTCGAAACGCAGGTCCGGCTTCTTTGGACTCCGGAAACTCTCTATCTTCATTTTCGTTCGCGCTATCGCACGCTCACTTTTTTCCCCGATGCCGATTCGTCCGGTCGCCGCGATCATCTCTGGGACCGCGACGTGGTCGAAGTCTTTCTTCAGCCCGACCCCACCTATCCCGGCCACTATTTTGAATTCGAAGTGAGTCCCAATGGTTTCTGGATCGATCTCGACATCGAACATGGCGAACGCTCCAACCCGAATTCCGGAATGAAGTGCCGCACTCACATCGACGAGAAAGCAAAAGTTTGGACCGCGGAAGTCGCCATCCCGCTTCGGAGTCTTGCGCTCCATTTCGGCCCGTCTTCGGTGTGGCGCGCGAACTTTTTCCGAGTGGAAGGCGCCGCCGATCCGCGTTTTTATTCTTCCTGGCGGCCAACCAACACTCCGCAGCCGAATTTTCATGTCCCGACCGCCTTCGGAAAATTAAAATTTCTGCCGCCGGCGGAATCCAAATGAGTTGCGTTCGGCGATACCGCCGGCCGCTCGCGCTACTTTTCGCCACTTCGTTCCTGGCGCTCTGCTGCACTGCGCAAGACGCGCCAACAAACGCTCCGCAGGTGGCAAAAATCGAGCCGCCCAATTGGTGGCTCAATCTCACGCCCGATTTGATGCTGCTCCTTTCCGGCCACGACCTGGAAGCCACGCAAGTCTCGTGCAACCTTCCCGAAGTCACCGTCTTGCGCACACAGGCCACCCACGGCGGCGCTTATCTTTTTCTCTGGCTCAAATTCGCATCGAACGTACGAAGCGGCACGCTCGTTTGCCGAATCGTTACTCCCACGGGCAACACGAACTTCGAACTTCCCATCGCCGCGCGCGCTCCGACCGCGACTCGTTTCCACGGCCTCGCCGCCGACGACGTCCTTTACCTCATCCTGCCGGACCGCTTCGCCAACGGCGATCCCACCAATGACGAGCCCGCCGAATTTCCTGGCTCCCACGACCGCGCACAGCTTCGCGCATGGCACGGCGGCGATCTCCGCGGCATCCGCGATCACCTCGACTATCTGCAAAATCTCGGCGTCACCGCGCTTTGGCTCACGCCCGTCGTGAAAAACGGCGCCACCGAGGATTACCACGGCTACGGCGCCGTCGATCTCTATTCCGTCGATCCCCATCTTGGCACTCTCGACGATTACAAGGATCTCGTCTTCGCCGCGCACGAGCGGCGAATGAAAATTTTCTTCGACTCCGTGCCCAATCACGTCGGCCCGCGCCACCCGTGGGTCGCGCGGCCTCCCCTGCCCGACTGGTTTCACGGCACACCGCAAAAACACCTCAACTCTTTTTCGCCCGTACAAAAATCTTTTTATGGCATCCCGGAGAACAATTCGATCGCGAACGATCCTTTCGAAGCGATGGCCGATCCGCACGCGCCGGAAAGCCTTCGCCGCAATCTCACCGACGGCTGGTTCTTCGGCATCCTTCCCGACCTCAACACGGAAAATCCCGCCGTCGCGCAGTATCTTCAGCAAAATATTCTCTGGTGGATCGAATCCACCGGCCTCGACGGCCTCCGCGAAGATACGTTTCCTTATGTCTCGCGCAAATTCTGGTCGGATTGGCATGCCACGCTTCGCCGCATCTATCCGCGCCTCACCACCATCGGCGAAGTCTTCCATCCCGATCCGACCGTCACTTCCTTTTTTGTCGGTGGGAAAAAAGGCTGGGACAACATCGACACGGGCCTCACCACTGTTTTCGATTTTCCGCTCTTCTTCGCCATCCGCGACGTCCTTCTTCGCAATGCGCCCGCCGGCCTCATCGCCAACGTTCTCCGCCAGGATTCGCTCTATCCGCATCCGGAATTTCTTGTCCCCTTCTTCGCCAATCACGACATTCCGCGCTTCGCCACCGCCGACGGCGCTACGCCGGACAAACTCAAACTTGCTTTTGGCCTGGTTTTAACTCTGCGTGGAATTCCGCAACTCTACTACGGCGACGAACTCGGCATGACCGGCCTCGCCGATCCAGACAATCGCCACGATTTTCCCGGCGGTTGGAAGGAAGATCAAAAAAACGGGTTTACGTCGGAAGGCAGAACGCCCGAGCAACAACAAATCTTTAAAACAGTCCGACAACTCCTGGCACTCCGGCGGCAACATGCCGCGCTCACCGCCGGCAAACTCATTCATCTTTTTTCCGACGATTCGAGCTACGTTTTCATGCGGCGGTCCGACGAAGAATGCATTCTCGTTGTCTTCAATAATGCGAAAGCATCTCGGACGCTTTCCGTTCCGATTCTCGATACGCCTGCAGCAGGCATTTCCTCCGCGACGCCGCTTTATGGCCCCGCAAAGGCCTCCGTCTCTCCAAGCGCGTTGCTCTCGATCAACGCGCCCGCGCAAACACTCTCCATTCTTTCGCTCGATTGATCGCGGCTAATACGCGATTTCCGCCTCCCAATCGTTCGGTCCGCCGTCTACCGTCAGCGTCACGGCGTGAGACTTTTCGTCAAAACTCCACGAGTGCGATTCGGCTCCTCCCACCATCACGCCCTTCGGCATTCCCGGCGCGCCAAACACGATCACTTCCGTGCTCTTCCACCAAGGTTTGTATCCATTCTTTTCGACCTTCGCCGCAATCGTCACCGCCGCCGTGCTCGCTTCGCACGAATACTTCATTCGCAACACTCCGCCTTTCTGATACGCAAACGTGTGCCCGTCATCCTCGTACAAACTGCCGTTGCAGTCCGCCCCCGGATAAACGCGCAACTTCAATCCGCCCGCAGGAATTTCGCCGGTGAATTGCACCAGCGATTGCATTGGGATGATTGCACCCGCACGCGCGTAGAGCGGCATCTGGTCCAGCTCCGGTCGCAAAACAATCGGCTCCTTTCCGTTGTGTTTTTCCGCCGTCCAATAGTCGTACCAGTCTCCCGGCGGCAGTTGCACGTTCTGCGGATCCACTTTCTCCGTCGTCACCGGCGCCACGAGCAGATCGCGCCCGAACAAAAAATCGTGATCGTTTCCCGCAATTCCATCCGCCTTCGGATACTCCAGGTACAACGGACGCATCAGGGGAATTCCCGTGCGGCTCATCTCCTCGATACCCGTATAGATGTAGGGCAACAGCCGGTAACGCTCTTCCATATATTTTCGCCGGATCGCTTCGTGCGCCGGCCCATGCGCCCACGGCTCCTGATCCGCCGTTCCCTTCGCCGTGTGGTCGCGATAAATCGGATTGAACGCTCCCACTTCAAACCATCGCGTCAATAAATCCGCCGGCGGCGAAGCGGCAAATCCGCCGATGTCGTCGCCCACCAGTCCGTAACCAGAGATTCCCATGCTCAAAAGTTGCGGCGTGCTCATCGCCAGGTGATTCCACGTGCTGCTGTTGTCGCCCGTCCACGTCGCCGCGTAGCGTTGCGTTCCGGCGTATGCGGCGCGCGTCAAGACAAACGGCCGCTCGTCTCCCTGCAGTTTGCGAAGCCCCTCATACGTCGCGCGAACATTCTGCATTCCAAGCACGTTGTGAATCTCCGCGTGCGGGTGCTTCGCGCCATCGTCCGTGCGGTGAACGTTATCGAGCGGCATGGTCTTGGTCGGCGTCAGAAAAACGGAAGGCTCGTTCATGTCGTTCCAGAATCCCGCGACGCCCATCGCGATAAAATCCTTGTACAGACCGCCCCACCAATCCCGCACGCGAGTCAGCGTAAAATCCGGAAAAACGCTCGGTCCCGGCCAGACCGGTCCCACGTAGAGCGATCCATCCGCTCGCTTCACGAACACGTCCTGTTTGCTTCCCGTCTCGTACGGTGCGTAGCCGTGCCCTTCGTCCTGTTTGATGTGCAGGTCCGTAATCAGGATCGTGTGAATTCCCACTGCCGCGAAATCGGCAATCATTTTTTCAAAGTGCGGAAAATATTCGCGGTTCACCGTGAACGGCGCATTTCCTTGCTGATAATCGATGTCGAAATAAATCGTATCGGCGGGAAGTTTGTCTTCGCGAAGACGCTCCACGATCTCGTACGCGCGCTTCTCCGGATAGTACGAATACCGGCACTGCTGATATCCCAGCGTCCAGAGCGGCGGCAACGGCGGCCGCCCGGTCAGTGCCGTGTAGTCCTCGACGATTTTTTTCGGCGCCGGCCCCGCGAAATAGTAGTAATTGATCTCGCCGCCGTCCGCCCCGAATGAATAGTAGTCTCGCGACTCTTTTCCGAAGTCAAACGAGCTTCGCCACGTATTGTCGAAGAAAATTCCATACCCCATCCCGTTCCGAAACCCTTCAAAAAACGGAATCGTCTTGTAGAGCGGATCGCTCGATTCCTGCCAGCCGAATTCATCCGTATTCCACATCGTGAACGAGCGGTTGCGCCGGTTCATCGGTCCTGCTTTGTCCCCCAATCCGAAATAACTCTCGTCCGCCGGCATCTTTTTCCAGACGTGAATTCGCCCGCCCTGCCACGCCATCGGTAAATCCGGCTCATCCGCGACAACGACATTCCCCGCCGCGTCCAGAAAATCGATCAGCAGCGGAGCTTTTTTCACGCGCACGGCCGCAGTTCCCGCCGTGATCTTTATCGCATCCGCCGCTTCCTCGATCTTCACCGCGGGCGGCGCCGCTTCTTCGATTACGGCCCACGAAAAATCCTTCGGGAAGTTTCCATCCGGGGCCACACGCACGCGGAACACTCCCTCGCGAAACGCCGTGATGCGAACCTTCGCTTTTCCGGCAATCAGCTCCACGCCATCGCTTAATTTCGTCACGCGTTGTACGTTTCCAATATGCTGCCATCCCTGCGCCGTGGCGTTCGCGGCTGCAACCAGGCACATTACACACAGCACAACGTACCGCCGAGCATTTCCAAACATAACGACCTCCGTGAATTCGTCTGCGCCCATTGGGCTCTTGGGTTTCCTGAAGGAAGGGTTCAGGCCGCAAGCCATTGTTCAAAAAACGCGGAAGCCTTTGCGCTTTCGCGCCGCCGCATCGCGTCCATCCCGCGGCAGGGCAAATCATTGCTCGCGTTATAAAATCCAAGCAAAGATTAGAAAATAAACGCCGATGATTGCCAGATCCAGGTTCGCAAGCGCTTTATGCCTCGTGGCAATCGCTTTGCAAACAAAATTCGTCTCTCCAGGTACCAGCAGCGAACTCGGCGCACCGTTGCGGCGTTATTTTTAAAGTTGTGCGGCTAGTTCAGTCGTGCGGAGTCTATAACACCGCTTCTTCCCGCTCAATCCCGGATTCGCGCGGTCATCGCCTCGTGTGCACAATCTCGTCACCGCAATTCCGCAAACTTTCTCTCGCGCCCTTCTCGTTCTTGCGCGATACTGTCCGGCGGTGTACAGGAGCGAAGCGATGAGCGACACAAAGTCCAATACGAAAAACGACGCGCAGGCCGAAACCAATGGCGTGACTCGCCGCAAATTTATTCAAAACGCCGCCGTCGGCGGCGCGGGCCTCATGATCGTCCCGCGCCACGTCCTCGGCCGCGGCATGACGCCCCCGAGCGACCTCCTCAACATCGCCGGTGTCGGCATCGGCGGCATGGGCCGCGCGAATCTGATCGCCCTCGCCAGCCAAAACGTCACCGCGCTCTGCGACGTCGACTGGGACTTCGCCGGCAAATCCTTCGAGCGCCTCGGCCCCGAAATCGAACACCTTCAAGCGCGCATCAATCAACCGCCCACGAGCGGCCAGGCGCAATCGCAAACTCGCACCGGTCTCAACTCTTCCACACCCGAACAGCAGCTTGCCAACATGAAGCGCCTCTACTCCGAGCACTGGCAGAAGGCCAAACGCTACAAAGATTATCGAGAGATGCTCGAAAAGCAGAAGGACATTGACGCCGTCGTCGTGGCCACGTCCGATCACATGCACACGCCCATCGCCCTCGCCGCGATGGAACTCGGCAAACACGTCTACGTGCAAAAGCCGCTCACCTGGTCCGTCGCCGAAGCCCGTCAGCTCGCCAGAAAAGCCAAGGAAACCAAAGTCGCCACGCAAATGGGCAATCAAGGCCACTCTTCCGACGAAGCGCGCCTTTCCGTCGAATACATTCAGTCCGGCGCCATCGGCGAAGTTCGTGAAATTCACGTTTGGACCAATCGCCCGCTCGGCTTCTGGCCGCAAGGCATCCCGCGTCCTGAAGCGCTTACCGTTCCTGCCGACAGCCTCAAATGGAACGGCCAGGGCGTTGACGCGCGGCTCGCCGCATCCTTCGCCGGCAATTATCCCGTTCCCGATACGCTCTCGTGGAATCTTTTCCTCGGCGTCGGTCCCGAAGTTCCCTATCACCCCATCTACCATCCATTTAATTGGCGCGGTTGGGTCGACTGGGGCTGCGGCCCAATCGGCGATATGGGCGCGCACCTTCTCGACGTTTCGCTCTGGGCGCTCAAGCTCGGCCTGCCCACCAGCATTGAAACCGTTTGCACTCCGTTCAATAAAGTTTCTTTCCCGAACGCGACACAAACCTTTTTCAAATTTCCCGCGCGCGACAAAATGCCCGCCGTCAGCCTCACTTGGTACGACGGTGGCCTGCTGCCTCCCAAGCCCGAAGAACTCGGCGAAAACGAAGAAGTGAACAAAGACGGCGGCGTCATGATCGTCGGCAGCAAAGGCAAATTGATGCACGACACGTACGGCCTCAATCCGCGCCTTCTACCGAAGTCGCTCGCGGAATCCACTTCGAAACCGGCGCAAACTCTGCCGCGCATCAAAAGCCAGAATCACGAATTGAACTGGGTAGACGCCGCCAAAGGCAAAACCGAAGCCTCTTGCCCGTTCGATTACGCCGCGCAGCTCACCGAAATCATGCTCCTCGGCGTCGTCGCGCTTCGTGCCGGCAAGAAAATTCTCTACGATCCGGCCGCGATGCGCGTCACCAACGTGCCCGAAGCCAATCAATACCTACAGCGCGAATACCGCAAAGGCTGGTAGCTCGGCGCGATAACGTCTGAGCGCAGAAAATAAACGGGATTTTGGTCTGGCTGGCCCTCGGGCCGCGCGCAGAAAGGGCTTGCCTCGCGCGCACCGTGTCAATCCACACTGGATTGCCCTGGCGAATTGGCCTTTCGCCTCCTCTCTGCCCCCCTTTCCTTTGAGCACTACGCCTGACGCAATTCTCAGGCATCCACCGGATAGTGGCCGAGTCCCCGGTCCGTTACAACTAACCTAAGAAAGTGCGGGTGCGTTCCACATGCCGCACTGAAAATCTGTATGGAGGCAAGAAATGAGGACGTGGAAGGGCAAGCTCGTGTTTGTTCTGGGATTTGCCCTGGTCGTGGCTACCTCGCCCACCCGCGCCCAGAACAATTCCGAGTTACAGGGAAACTACGCTTTCAGTTTTACTGGAATGACGACGGGAGACGGCTCCGCATCAACTCCTTTCGGGGCCGTAGGAAGATTCACGGCTGATGGCGCCGGAAATCTGACGAACGGCGAACTCGACAGCAATGGCCTCGGTGTCAGCTTAGGTGGAGTGGAAAAGGCCGTGGCTCTCGCATTCACAGGAACGTATTCCATTGGCGCGGACCATCGCGGTGTGATGAATCTGAACATCCCCGGTGGCGGCACGCTCGCCTTCGCGATGCTGAGCAACGGCAACGCGAAGTTCGTGGAAGTGGATGCCTCGGGAAACCACGGCACGGTCGGCTCAGGGACCATGGAAAAAGTGGACTCGAGCGCCTACAACACCGGCAAAATCACAGGTGACTATGCGTTTGGCGTTTCCGGTCTGGATCAATCGAATAATCGCACGGCGCTTGTCGGCCGTTTTAGTGCAAACGGATCGGGCCTGCTCACCAACGGAGCCGCGGACGAGAACATGTCCGGGAGATTCAGCACGATGAATCTGTTCGCTGGGACGTACATAGTGACGGACACAACGACTGGCCGTGGTGCACTCAACCTTGCTCCTGTGATTGGCGGATCCCTTCAGAATCTCAACTTTGTTTTTTACGTGGTCAAGAGCAGCAAGGTCTTTATGATGGAGTCGGATGCCATCTCGCCGGCAACTCCACTCCTGCTCGGTTCCGTGGTGCAGCAACAAGCTCCTTCCATCCAGGGTTTCACCAACCTCTCCCTGAATGGCGGCATGGTGGTCTATTTTACGGGAGTCGGGGGATGCGTTGGAGGGGGACTGCTCACAGGAAACGGAATCGGCGGACTAACCTTGACACTTGATAATGGCTGCGTGTTCGGCGGCAGTGCTGTGAATGACCCAGGAACATACGCGGTAGCATCCAATGGGCGAGTGGACATCAGGCGCACTTATGGTGGTTACGCGGCTGCCTACCTTGTGGGCAACAACCAGGCCTTTCTAATCATGCCGGATAGTGCCGGCGGCGTTTCGGCTCCATCTGGGTTTGGAGAGCCACAAGCGGGAGGGCCGCTCAACCCACTCACCAATAGTTCGGTCCAAGGCAGGTATGTGGGTTCGACGATGAGTCCGAATTCTCTTCGCCAAACTATTTTCTCTGGCGTGTTCGCCGCGGATGGCGCCAGCCCAACCGGCACTCTTACTGGCACGGAGGACATTAGTGCCGCAAGCGGGCCTCTTTTGGGCGCATCGACTACCGCCACATATTCTTCAATATCTTCGTATCCCGCAACAGCGCCCACAAACGGAAGAGGAAGCGTTTCCGGAAGCTTCGGGGCCACGGGGAACTTCCCAGACCCTCCAGGGAGCAACTTTCCCGGTGTCATCTATGTCATTTCCCCCTCGAAGTTCATCATACTTTCCTCGGGTAACATATCGGGCGCGGGCCCCGTCGTTGACCCGGTGCTCTTGATCTTCGAGCAATAGAAAACCAGCCGGTCTAACTCACAAAAAAGAGAACGGGCACCCGAATCGGGTGCCCGCCTTCCTTCCTTTCGAACTTGTTAGACCTACCACTTCGCTCGCACGCGATATTTCAATACGCTCGTCCCGTTTGCGCCGACCGGTACTTGGAACTGCGCCGCCCAAGCCGCCGTCTTCGTGTACTTGTACGTCGAGTTCACCATCTCCCAGTCTCCGCCGATCGGTTCATTCACTTCCACCGTCACTGGCGCGTCCTTGTGATTCCGCAGCGTGATTTCGAATTCCATCTCCCACGTGTGCGTGTCAATCCGCTTGTAGTCCGTCTGCTTCCGCTCGCTCACCACGTCGAATGCATTGCCAATGTGAATCGTCACCAGTTCGTCTTTCGGCGTGTGGTCGATCCGGCCTTCGCCCACGAACAGCACGTTTCCCTTCGAATCCTTCTGGTAAACGCGCACGTTCCCCGCCGGCATCGGCATTCCCAAGCCGGCCTTCTGTTCATTCTTGAATTTGTAAAACACCATCACGTTGTCTTTCAGCGGCGAACCGGGATTCTGCTGATTGTGGTAATACCAATTCTGTCCGTTCACCACGAAAATCTTCTGCACCGGCACGTCGCTGCCTTCGAGCAGACTGATCTGCTTCGTCTCTTTGTCTTCGACCGAAGTCTTCCGCCCGAGCGAATACAAGTGATATTCGCTGAAATTTTCCTGCGCGAATTGCACCGCTTTCTTCGCCCTCACTTCCATTGCCATGTCACCCGCCATTGGCGCCGCCGGCACATTCTGTATGCGGTTCAAATCGCCCGCCACTAGTTGCAATCGCGCATTGTGAAACGCCGTCCCGCTGTTGTTCGTCAGCGTCACCCAGCCATCCAGGTCCGCCGCTTTATCGTCGCGTCCAATCGTCAGCACATAATCCGAATTCCACGCCAGGTTCGTCGCCAGGTAAGACGTCTCCACCTGTTGCTTCCGTCCGCCTTCATTTTCGAGCGACATCAAGAGCGTGGGCCGATCGTACAAATTCGCCGGCACTTCCGGAAATCGCAAACTCTCCGCGTACATTCCCGTCACGATCTCGTTTCCAATCTTCCATACCGGCCCGTTGTTATCCGCCAGCAGCGTCGCCTTGATCTCTTCGTGCTTCGTCGTTCCGTTCTCTTGATACGACCGCACCAGCGTCACTTCTTTTCCCACGTACTTGTGGAGCAGCTTCGCCGGCTCCAGCAAATCGTATTCGTAATTCTGCTCGATCACGCCCAGCTTTTCCGGCTCGTTCAGCGAACGGAAATGCACCGTCGCCGGATTCACCGTCGCCGCAATGTCCATGAATTTCAGGCGAAACAATCCGCCCGGCAGCGATAAATTCCGCACGTCTCGCACCAGCGCGATGTTCGAGTTGTACACCGTGATCGCCAAATCCGTCTGGTCGCTCAAACTCGTCGCTTGATCCTGTCCCGTCGCTCGCGCGCCTTCTTTTTCCTGGGCTGCCTGTGCGCCGCCGTATCGGCATAGTGGAATCACCACTGCCGTCGCAGCCAAAGCCAATGCTCCAGTCGCCATCGCTAAACGGCGGCCCTTCGCAATTCGATTCAACGCAATTTTCATAACTCTCTCCTCGACGCCAGATTAACTATCTGCAGTTAGAACGATCCTGTTAGAAAATCTTGCACGCCGATTTCTTGCCGTTGTAGGGCCCGCTTTCTGAAGCGGGCCGTGACCATTTGAAGTGCCGCGGCTCGACGCCGCTTTTACGATGTGCTCCACCACTCAGTCGCATCCGCCGATTTAAACCTTTGCGAACTCCATCGTGTTGCTTGTTCTTCTCTGCGTTCTCTGCGCGCTCTACGTTTAAAGAACTCTTCACCGACACCCTTCATTCCCGCTGCGGCCGCGCCACCGCGTTCCACGTCGCTCCGCCATCCACCGTTGAATAACTCACTTTCCCGCTCGCATCCGTAATCGTCGCTTCTGTCGCGCTTACTGCTTTAATCGCCGTAAAATTCGCGCCACTCGGCGCATTCAACGTCGTCCAATGCTTTCCGCCATCCGTCGTCCGGAGCACAATTCCCTTTTCCGCAATCAGCCAGCAAATCTTCTTGTTCACCGCCGATCCCGCCAGCACGTTCATTCCCTCGCCGATCTGTTGCTGCCGGAAGCTCTTTTCACCGTCCTCCGTCTTCAAAACCGCCCCATTCACGCTGATAATCCACATCACTTTCGGATCCGGCGTTGGTATCACGGTGAGGCCACCTGCGTTCGAATCGCGCAAATTACCGCCGGCAACTACGCCGAAAGCGTCCGCCGCGTTCATCTTCTTCAGCGCTGCTTTTTCCTTGTCTGCTGCCTTTGTTTCGATCTCTGTAACCGATGCCGCTGCGGTCACCTCGACCGTTTCGCTCATCGGCCTCACCGTCTCATCCTTGCGAGCATCGGCATCGGCCGGTTTCGTTGGCGGAGCGGCACCGGCCCCTGTCCCTGCACCTGCGGAAAAACTGGGCGGAGGCACCGGAGGAGGAGCGGCGGCCGGCGCCGTAGGCGCCGCTTTCATTGCCGATTCGCTCCGTGCGGGCGCATTCTCTCGCGTGACGCCGCCCACGTTTCGTCTCGTCAGCGGAAGTTCATTCACCTTCTTGTCAAACGTTTCAGAAGGCCGATTTTGCGCCGTAAATTGCCCGTTATTCTGAATCTGATTTTGTATCTGGTTCTGCGCCAATCTGGGCCCATGGTCGTACGTGCTCGCCGCGCCCGCTCGGCCTCTCTTCAGCGCCTTCGCTTGGTCGCCAGCCACTAGCGCATCCAATTCCTGCTTTTCGTTATCTTGGAGTCTTGCAGCGGCTTTATCGGCAGCAGCGGGCGGCGGCAAAGCTTCTCGCGCCGCAGTCTTCGGCGATCCCAGGTCGGCCTTGCCCGATTCCCGATTCTCCGCTACTTCCACGGATGTACTCTGGCTCTGCATCTTCGGCGCTCGACTATCATGAACCGCCACCCAAACGAGCAGCCCTGCCGCAATCGCTCCCGCCGGCACAACCCATTTCAAATAAATTCTTCGCTTGGGCATCTCCCGCACGGAACCCGATTTTGCGCGCACACTGACACTGGCCGCTTCGGCAGGTCTCGCGGCCGCAGTTGCAGCCGCCGCCGCAACCACTTCGCCAGAATCTCGCTCCACAACCGGAATCGCTTCCGTCATCTCCAGTGTCGCCAAAATCTCCTGGCATCGTGTGCATCCGGCGATGTGCGATTTCTGCGCAAACATCTCCTCCGGAGAAAGCATTCGCTCGTGATATGCCGCCAGCGTTTCCGCATCCGGGCATTTCAGTCCATTCAGCGCATCCGCGCGCAGCTCTCGCGCCAGTGCTTTTTCAAAGTTCCGTTCGCGGTCGTCAAGCGCCATAACTTGCTCTCCCGTTAGAACGTTCGAACGCCGGATTCTTGCAATCGCGTCTCATGCCTCTTGCTTCCCTTTTTGCAGCGTGCCCGTCTCGCTCTGTTTCAGCATTTTGCCGAGGTCGATCGGCACATCCTCGGCTGCATATTCGAAACACAACGCGATCTGCTCCTCGCTGAGCGCCGGCCCCGGCGCCGTTTTTCGTAACCATTCCTCCACGTTTGCTTTCATTTCTCGCCGGATCCGCTCCAGATTTCGCGATACGCTCGATTCGTGCTCGCCCAGTTTTTTCCCAATTTCCGCAAGCGTCTGTTCTTCCGCGTAATAAAGCCGCAGCCGCTCGCGGTCGCGTAATGCAATCTTTTCCAGCGCCGCGCCCAGTGCCGCTTGAAATAGCGAAATGTATTTGCCGCGATGCGGATCTTCCGCCGGCAATGCCACGCGGTCCGCCCGCTCGCGCACTTTGCCGTCTCCATCCGGCTCATCGAGCGATTCGAACCGCCGCGCCACTCGCACCGCATCGATATGTCTTTGCGCCAATACCGCTCGCAGCCACGTCTTTATCGAGCTTCGCCCGTGAAAATATCGGAACAGCGATCGGTCTCCCGTTTTTCCCTCGGCCAGGCCGTACAGCTCGGCAAAAAGCGAATCCGCCAGTTCCCGTGCTTCCGCGGAACTCGCGCTCGCGTGCAGAATCGCCGCCGCCGCCGATCGCAAATACGGCCGGTAGGCCTCCACAAAAAATTCCCACGCCGTTTCACTTCCCGCCGCGCACGCTTGCGCCAGCGCCAAATCCTCCAAATGCAATGTGCTCAGAAATTCTTCTCGCTGCGCGAGCGTCAATCCCGTCGGATTCATCCGCTTTCGAACCGCCCGCTCCAGCGCATTCGAAAACACTTCAGCCCTCAGCCCCCACCGCGAGGCCCGTGCCTGCTCGTAGAGCCGCCGCACCAGTTCTTCGCACCCGCGCAATGCCGCGTCTGGTGTCACCGGTTCGGCGCCGTTTTCGCGCCGTTTCGCTTTTTCATCCATGGAGGGGCCAGGCACCGATTTCTTCTCGGCCTGCATCCTAAAGCATAAGCCCGCTATGGAAATTTGGTGCGCAAAACTCAGGTGTGATGTGACGGATTAACGCTATCCTTTTGATTGACCGTTCACGCGGCGGGAGTCACAATAATTATCCCCAGTCCGCAACTCAGCGCACCGCAACGGGTTTACGGAAAGGGGTATTCCGCGCCTTGTTCGCAAGGGCAGTAGCGAATTCGCGACGCTAGTACGAAAGTCCTATTCGAGCAGTCTCCGCCCAATCAGTACGCTCGTACTGCGAATGCGCGTTCCGCATTCCAGCGATCTTGGGAATATTCGCTTCTTGCTGCAAAGTTTCCAATTTCGCCGACGATTAGCTGATTCGAGGCGGCAAGCGGATGACAACAATGATCGCAGATCCACCACCAAAGGCGACGCGGCTCGGGGTCGGGTTCGACGCAAACCGCAGAGCGCCGCAAAACCGCGAGGCCTGGAAGCAAGCCATCGGCACCAAGCCGATCAGCGCCCGCTTGGCCTTGCTGCCCGAACCCAAACGCAATTGGAACCGTCTCGGCGTGAGCGCCGGCATCCAGATTGCCGTCGTGGTTTTCCTCCTCATGATTCCTCTGTTCTATCCGGAGAAGATGGCCACCGCCCTCAACTACCGCATTACGGAAATTGCCACCCCGGTGATCGAAATTCCAGTCGCGCCTCCACCCCCTCCGCCGAAAATCGCGAAGGTCAAGGCGCCGACTCCCGAACCCGTCGTCGAACCGGTGAAGTTGAATCCAAAACAAGTTCACATCTTCATGCAGCCGAAAGCCGTCATTAAGCCCAAGGCAGAAGCCATCGACGTCAAGGCTCCCGTTATGACGCAAGTCTTTGACGCTCCGAAGGTCGACATCAAAACGAACGATCCCAAGCGCCCCAAAGAAGACGTCAAAGTCGGGAATTTGAGCAACGGTAACGCGACGCCGGCCACCGTCAAAGCCCCGGTTGAGCAAGTGCAAACCGGCGGCTTCGGCGATCCCAGCGGCCTCAAAGGCAAGGGCGATCCCAACAAGGGCAACATCGTCGTTCGCCAAGGTTTGCCCAGCTTGCCCGGCGGACCTGGTTACGGAAATGGTACGGGCGGCGACAAAGGCATTCGTGGCACCGTCGCAAGCACCGGCTTCGGCAATAACACGGCCGTTCCTCCGCAGGGCGGCGGCAAGAAAGGCAACATTCAATCCACCGGATTTGGCGATCAAACGGTGGCGGCAGAAGCGCCAAAAAAGAAAGCGGTCGATGCAGGTCCCGCGGACACTCCGGTCACCATTCTGGATAAACCAAAACCGGAATACACCGCCGATGGCCGCACATTGAAACTGGAAGGCGATGTCGTTCTCGATGTGGTTTTCCTCGCGAACGGAAAAATCGTCGTCAATCGCGTCATCAGCGGCTTGGGCCACGGCTTGGACGAAAACGCCTCCCGCGCCGCGCAACAGATTCACTTTAAACCGGCCCTACGCGCTGGCCAGCCGGTCGATTATCCGGCGCGCGTGCGGATTGAATTCCGTTTGGCTTACTGAGGGAGAAATGAAGATGCGTAAGGCAGCTTTTGCAGCATTCGTTTTACTCGCAAGCGGCGTGGCGTCTTTTGCCGGCCCCGACACTCCGAAGCCCGACGGCCAGGGGCCTCGTACCATGGATGAGGCGATCGATCGCGTCATCACCAACGAAAATCGCCTCTACGGCAGCATCAAGAATTACTCTCCGCTCGTGGAGACGTACATTCAAAACCTCAAGCCCGACAAGGATCTCGGTTACGTTCCCGCCGGAGATAAATACTTCCTCGGCCGCGCCGATTTTTCCAAGGGCGTAAACCTCGTCTCCCTTTCCGACACCGACGGCAAGGGCAAAAAGATCTTCAGCTCCATCGGAAATTTCTTCACGTTCGCCATGCAGTACCTGCCCGACGGCTTTCTGCAGATGATCTTCATCGATACCAACGGCTTCGACAAGCAGCACTACAAGTTCGATTACGTTCAGCGCGAATTCCTCGGCGAAGTGCGCTGCCTCGTTTTCGACGTTACTCCGCTCGCAAAGAGCGGCAAGGGACGTTTCGCCGGCCGCATCTGGGTCGAAGACCAGGGTTTCAACGTCGTTCGCTTCAACGGCTCCTACAACGGCGGCGGGCACTCCAGCTGGTATTTCAATTTCGACAGCTGGCGCTCCAACGTGCAGCAGGGCGTCTGGCTGCCGACTTTTATTTATAGCGAAGAAAAAGATCTTCACTATGCGCTCAGCAAGAAGCTCGACTTCAAGGCGCAGACGCGCCTGTGGGGCTACAACCTTGGCCACTCCTCGCAGGAACAGGAACTCAGCAAGATTCTCGTCGAAAGCCCTGCGAACGACGAAACCACCACCGCCAACGACCTGAGCCCGATCCAGGCCCAGCGTTCGTGGGACCGCCAGGCGGAAGACAACGTCGTGGACCGGCTGCAACGCATCGGTCTCATCGCGCCAAAAGGCGAAGTCGACAAGGTTCTCGAAACGGTCGTCAACAACCTCGAAGTGACGAACAACATTGACGTCGAGCCGGATGTTCGCTGCCGCGTCATGACCACCTCCACGCTCGAGTCGTACACCATCGGCCACACCATCGTTTTGAGCCGCGGTCTCGTGGACGTGCTTCCCGACGAAGCGAGCCTCGCCGCCATGCTCGCCCACGAATTGAGCCACGTTGTTCTCGGCCATCGCCTCGATTCGCAGTACGCCTTCTTCAACGAACTTCTCGTTGAAGACAAAGACACCTTCCGCCACTTCGGATTTGCGCGCACGCCCGATGAAGAAAAAGCCGCGAACACGAAAGCGATCCAGATCCTGAACAATTCGCCGTACAAGGCGCAGCTCGGCAACGCTGGCCTTTTCCTGCAGGCTTTGCAGAACCGCCAGAAAGAAGTTCCCAATCTGATCAGCGCGCACCTCGGAAACCGCGTGCCCACAATGCCAGATTTGCAGGCCACGACTCCCGTCGATCCGAAACTAAATCCGCAAAAGATTGCGGCCCTTCCGATTGGCGGCCGCGTCAAGATGGATCCCTGGAACGACAAGCTCGAACTCATCAAAAGCAAACCGGTTGGCACGGTGGCCGAACGCGAAAAGATGCCGTTTGAAGTTACGCCCTTCATGCCCTACTTGACTCGCTTCGGAACGGACGCCACGGTGAAGCCGATCGGGGCCAGCACGGCGGCCGACGCCAAGCCGAGCGACGCAACTCCCAAACCATAATTTACTTCTTAAATCTTTCTTCCGACGGCCCGGATTTCTTCCGGGCCGTTTTGATTTTCAGCTTCCTTCGAGTGGCGCTTGCGGAATCGAAGGCATCATTACCGCTCGCTTCAAAACCGCGGCAAGATATCCCGTGGCCACAAATAGAAGCGCCGCTCCAAAAGCCGCGTCGAGAAATGTCTGGCAGATCGCGGCGCAAATCATGGCGACGCCCAGAACCCAGCCGCGCAGAAGAGGCACGCCAAGACGGCTATTCGCAAACGTTGCCATTGCCGCCGGCCAGCGAAAAATCCAGTACAAGTTGAAAAACGGAATGAAATGGAAGCCGACGGCCTTGCCGGGCGAAATCGGATGAACGTAGTTTGGAATCGCGGCGAGTATCTTGTGGTATTGATAGACGCAGACGAACCAATAGACGCGCGCGACGAAAGCCGGCAGAAATATCTCAAGCGGCGGCACGATGAATTGGCCGTTTTTTAAGAGGTCGGGATTACGGGAAAGGGCAATCGTCTCGCCGAGGAAGGTGGCGGCGGCCAGCAGATACCCGATCCACAATTTGGGCCATTCGAATTGCGGCATGGCCGCGCGGTGCGGCGCCGGCGGAGAATCCGCGCCGCCAGGTTGAGTGCTAAACGGATCGCCGGAAGATTCGCTCACCTTGTTTTTGCGCTTTCCAAAATATTTTTCGCCCTACCCTTCCGTTTGAAACCACCGGTTTTCATTTTACGTCTCGCGCGTAATTCCGTATTTGCCGCGAAGGATGGCGTCCATGCGTTTGTCGCTCAGGAAGCGTTTGCCGAATTTTACAAGGCGCGCCAGCGGCGTGACGCCATAGCGCGGATTCGGAGATGGCGTTTCGATGGCTTCGAGCATCACGCGCGCGCAATCTTCCGGTGTCGTTTTGGAATCGCCGCGGCCTTTGTTCGCTCCGCTCCACGCGCCGGAATAGACTTTCGCGTACGGGCTGGATTTCGCCGCATCGACGTACGGCTTGGCGAGCGCGGTGGCGGTCTGTTGAAAATTCGTCACGATGTAGCCGGGCTCGATGAGCACGACTTCGATGCCAAAGGGATAGAGTTCGAGCCGCAGCGAATTGCTCAACCCTTCGAGCGCGTGCTTGCTGCTGCTGTACGCGCCGTATGTTGGCGGCGAAACGAGGCCGGCGATGCTGCTGATCATCAGGATGCGGCCACTCTTTCGCTCGCGCATGTGCGGAAGAACGGCTTGCGTCACGCGAAGGACGCCGAAGACGTTCGTTTCAAACTGTTGCCGCATGTCCTCCATTTTGAGCTCTTCCACCACGGCCATGTAGCCGAGGCCCGCGTTGTTGATAAGCACGTCGATGGCGCCCGCTTCGGAAAGGACGCGTGCGACGGCGGTGCAGACGGAATCGTCCGAGCAAACATCGATTTCAATCGACGCCAGCGGAAGTTTCTTGGTTTGCGCAAGTCGATCGAGCTCAGCGCGTTTTTCCGCCGAGCGGCCCGCCGCATAAACGCGGTAGCCCTTCTCCGCAAGCAGAATCGCGGCGGCTTTGCCAAGCCCGTCGGTTGCGCCCGTTATCAGCACGACTTTGCCGGGCACAACCTTGCCGGAAGATGAACTGGTCATGGGACAAAACTCCGTTCTGGCGAAAGACGACGAATCGATGGTATCGCGCCAGGGAAAAGAAGCAAAACGGACCCGCGATGGAACCTTATCGAACTGCTTCGCTGGCTTCGTGCAAAATCGCGTCGCACGTTTCGTGGTCGCCAAACCAAAACCAGGCGAGATCCCCTTCACTTTTGAACGCGAGCGCCCGCCAATCGAGTGCAACTCGCACCGACCGGATCTCTTTGCGACGGGAATCGCCAATTTTTTTGAAATGTAACGACGGACGCGGTGGATTCGACTTCAAGCGCTCAAACTAACGGTCTGCAATCGCGCGAATTGCAGGCGGAAGTCCTTCCTATGCCATCCAGAGGCCCGCGGTGGCACGATGAGCCATTTTTTTGAAGCGGCCGGCTGCGGCCCTGTTTGTGCTCGGCGATGGCGCTTTTGATTGTAGGTGCAAGGCGGCTTTCATAGCTATTACGACCGTACGTATTCGTAAAGTATGGCACCGCCGTAGGCCTTGAATCTCGGTCGCACCCTTCTTAGAAGTCGGGCCACGACGACAATCTCCTGCGGCCAGGAATCGCCCTGCCGCTACACAAAGCAACCGCGCGTCCTCGTGCGTAACGGCTTGCATATTGCATAGTCAGCGGGAGAGCAGATGGTTCCCACAATCGGCGCGCGCGCCGCCTTTGCAAACCGCGGCGTCAGCTGTGGGCCGGAGATTGGAACCAGCGCAGAACTCGGTGGAAAGAAGAAGTGCCGCTCGTGATGCTCATCGGAGCCTTGAGCCAGCCGACAAGGCCGGGGCCGGACGAGACGAGATGATTCGGGTCATTTTGCGGCGCGGCAACTTGCGGCGCGACAACCGAGCTGGCCGGTTTGGCCGGAGTCGGCGGCAGCCAATACGGGCTTGCTTCCGGAACGCGCGAGTGAATTGCCGGTTCCGCCGGGCGCTCGAGAGAGGAGGCGGACACGGAAAGATTCAGCAAAGCGCCGACTTGTTCCTGCGAAGCGCGAAGAGTTTTCAAAATTTTGTCGGCAAACCAGATCGCCGCGGCAAGAAAACCGAATTGAATAAAAAAGCTGCCCAGTTGATACCAATTGCTTTGGAACCAATCGCCAAAGTCGGTCATGGCTGTACCTCGAATTAATCTCGGCCGCTGCGCCGGGTATTAGCTTTGGGTCTGGGATAAGGAAAGCCTATCGCACGGGAAGAGGCACGCGAAACTGGCTCGAAGGACAAGAAAAGTGCAGGTGGACGCACGGGTTAGGCCGAAAAAAGAAAAGCCCACTCCAGTTGTGGAGTGGGCCGGGAGGAAATCCAGGGACGCTAAAGATTCCAGAAAGTGGCGTCCGGTTTGTCAAAGGCAAGGCCGACGTCCCACGCTTCATGATCGCGCCAGACAACTTGCGCTTCGGCGGCGCGGCCGGTTTTGGGATGGATGAGTTTTACGCGTTGATGGAGCGGCAGCGGAGCGCCCACGATCGCCATGCAGCCGGAGTGCGAAACGTCCACCGTGACGCCGTTGGCGTGCTGGCGTTCGGCGCCATCTTCCCATTCCACCTGAAAACGAACCTGCGAAATGATGCGCTTGTGGGTGCGCATTTTGATCCAGCGGTCTTCCACATCTTTTTTGATCGGTCCGGCGATTGTGTTTACGGCCATGGAGTGCCTCGCAGCGAAAAGAGGTGTACCGGGGAGGGGCAGTCCTTACGGTAAGCCTGTGCGGGGAATGGGTCAATAGTACTTGGACAAAAAGATAAGTGCGCTGGGGCGGATTCGAGCCCCACCCACCCCCAACCCCCGCTCAACCCCCCTTAACCCTTGATCAGCAGGCAGCCGCCAATAAAAGAGAGGAGGGCCATCAGAATCGCCGCGCCCATGGCGGCAAATAGTGCAGGGCCATGCATGCCGTCGTGTCCATGATGGTAATAAAAATGCTGAAGGCCGTGGCCGAAATGCAACGCGGTGATAAGGATTGCGATTCCACAGATGATTTTCAGTGCTCGCATAAATTACTCCATTTCAAGCGATTCGAGACGGCCAAATCAATGCGGCCAGAGCCAGCCGAACGTTCCCGCGGTGAGCAGCGAGTAGACCAGGCCGTCGAACGTTTCGAACAGAACCATTTTCCACGGATAGCTTTTCCAAATGCCGTTGGCAAGCGTGCCAACTCCGTATGCAAGAAACGCCGCGACGCCAATCACGCCAAAGACGCGCCGATACGGCGCGCCGTGTGCCACGGTGTGCACGGCGAGATACGCGGCAGAGAAACCCACCACAAGGCAGTAAGCAAACCACAGGCCGAGAAATTTTGGCATCACGATTGAACCATTTGGGAGAACGATCATGTGGCCGACGGGCCCTTCCGCAAATTTAGCTTTTCCTTCGGGTGTGTTCATTTCTTTAGGCGTGCAGTAAGGAAAATGGTAGACACCAGGCGTGAGGTTGGCGGCGCGAAGCGTGGCGCACAGTTTGTCCTCATCGGGAAGCTGACGATAGTTGCTTTTGTGATACGGAAGGACCATGTGCATGATGGAGCTGGCGACGAAGACGATCACGGCGGCGAGCAAAATCGGAAGCCACAAGGCGGCGAGAGAGACCACGGAGACCTCCTGTACTGGAATAAGGGATAAGAGATAGGCGGAGGCTATCGCGAGAATGGGAGGGCGGTCAAGCGGAAGAAACCGACCAGCACGACGCAAATCTAAGGCAAATTTGAATAGAGGGTTTTGCCGCCACTTTCCGCGACGAGATGGAGTTGTGCGGGATTGACGAGAGAGCGGAGATGCGCGATTCCGTCGCCGTCGGAAAGGACATAACAGCGGGAATCGGCCGACCACTTCAAGAGAAATTGGCGGTCATCGATAAAGACGTCCGGGCTTCCCGGGGCGTACGAGCCATATTCGAGATTATTGACGCGGCCATTCCAGAGCAGCGCCGAGCGATTCGAATAAAAAAAGACGGAGGAAAAACTGTAGTACTGGCCATTCAGAATCAGCTGGCCAGAGGGAGCGCGAAGCAAAGCTTCGGCAAGCGGACGCGAAGAAAGATACGGATCAAAGTCGACCAATGCGCTGCGTGCTGCGTGAAAGAAGAGAACCATCATCAACGCGACCGCCAGATAAACGCGCCGCGATTTCATCGTCAAAACTGAAATCGTTCCGAGCAGAAACGCAATGCCGGCGAGCAAAAGCGGGAACTTGAGATAAGCAAACGATTGCAGCGTGAGGTCGCCCATGTGGCCGAGCGATAAAGTGTACGCTTCGGGATGCTGTTCGAGCGCGCGCGAAATATCTCCCGGTGCGGCCGTGTGCCGCACGAGATAAAGCAAAGTGAAGACGGCAACGGCCGAAAGCGCGGAAATTGCGCCCAGGACTTTTGTTCCCGCGCGAACCCAGGAATTCTCCACGGTCAAGGCGCAACCGAGGAGCAGGGCGAGCGCGGGGTAAAGCGGCATGGAATAGTATTCCTGCGTGGTGGAAAACGTAAAAAAGAAAAGCACGAACCCGGCCCAGCACAACGCGAGCAGGCGCGTGCGGCTCGCTCGATCTTCCGATCGGTAATCGAGTTTCATCGCGGCAGGAAAATAGACGCTCCAGGGAAAAAGCCACAGCAAATGCAACAGCCAGAACGCGAGGCGCGGAACGGTGTTGTAATCGCGGGGATAGCGAAGATTCAGAAATCGCAAAACGTGTTCATTGATGAAGTAAAACCAGAAGAAGCCGTGATATTCCCCGGGCCCGCTGTGCATCGTGAAATCGAAATAAGGCGGCATGCGGCGCATGGCCAGAATGTGCCACGGCGCGGCGATGGCAAGGACGATTAGAGCGCCGGTTACAAGTTGCAGGCGCGTCCAAATCGTTCTGGAAAACAATTGCCGCGTGGCGAGCAAGAAAAACAGCATGGCGCCAACAGGAATCACGACGGCGATGAGTCCCTTTAGAAGAAGGCCGATGCCCAAGCACATTGCAAGCGTTGCGGCCCAGCGCTTTGGATTTTGTTCGGCGGGATCGATCGCGCGTTGAAACGACCAAAGCGCGCCGCAAATGCCGGCCGTAAGCATCACGTCCGGAATCTGAATTCGCGTGAAGAGAAACAATCCGACGCACGTAACAACCGCGAGGCCGGCATAAAATCCGGCGGATCGGCCAAAAGCCCAGCGTCCGTAAAGATACGTAAGAAGCGCCAGCAGAATCGCGGCGAGCGCCACCGGAATCCGCGCCGCCCAATCGTGGACGCCAAAAACGCGAAGGCTGGCGGCCATCAGCCAATACACCAGCGGCGATTTTTCGAGATAAGGAACACCGTCGAGGTGCGCGATGACCCAGTCACCGGACTGCAGCATGTTGCGCGCGATTTGCGCCTGGACCGCGTCCACGTCGTCCATCAGCGCGGGCGGCGAAACAATGCAACCGATGAAAATGGCCGCTCCAACAATGAGCAGGACTAGGCTGGTCTCGTAACGAGAGATTCTTGCGTCTCCTCGACTGGCGGCAGCGAAGTTGTTTGAATCTTCCATTCCTTGATCCACAGAAAGAGGATGAGCAGGCCCCACAAGTGATACCCCAGATTGGCCCGGCCTTCCATATGATCGGAAATCAATTGCCGAATCGCTCCGGCACGGAACAAGCCGGTTTCTTCCACCGCTTGTTCACTGAGCGTGGCTTCGAGCAGCGGCCGAAGCGGCCCGCGAAACCAATCGTGCGTGGGAATATCAAGTCCCGTCTTCGGTCGGTTCAGCACGGAATCGGGCAGCTTGTTCCTCATCAAGCGCTTCAGGATCACCTTTTGTTTTCTGCCGTCGATTTTCAGCGCATCGGGCAGCGACGCCGCGAATTCAATGATCCGATGATCCAGATACGGAGGCCGCACTTCGAGCGAATGAGCCATGCTCATGCGATCCACTTTTTGCAAGAGATCGTCGGTCAGATAGTAGCGCTGATCGAAGGCAAGGTATCGCGTCAAATAACTTGTGCGCTCGCCGCCCGGAATGGCGTCCGTGAAAAGATCGCGCACGGAATTCGCAGTGCCGCTTGAAAGCAGATCGGACTGCTGCGCCTTCGAAAACGAGCCATTCCAATACGTGTGCGCTTCATCCGGCGGCAAGAGCGTACCTTCGAGGAAGCGCTTCAGTTTATATTCGAAACTGATTTTGTCGTTGGAAACGGGCCAGTATTGGAGAGCCTGCAGCAGAAGCTTCCGCGCCAGCTTCGGGATTCGCCTCGCGGTTTGTGCAAGCCCATCGGCGCGATAGGTCAGGTAGCCGCCGAACAGTTCGTCGGAACCCTCGCCGCTAAGCGCGACGGTAACGGCGCTGCGGCTCAGCTTGGAAAGAAACCAGAGTGGAACGGCACCCGCATCCGCGAACGGCTCATCGGAGTAATAAACGATATTGTGGATGGCGTCTTCGAGGTCGAGCGATGGATTCAGATCGAGCTCGAAGTGATCGGCATCGTACCGCTTGGCGAGTTCGCGCGCGGGCTCGCTTTCGTCAAAACTGCGTCCGGCAAACCCGATCGAAAAAGTCTTGATGCGCGCCGAAGTCGCCTGCCGCGTGTAATGCAGCACCGCGGAAGAGTCCACTCCGCCGCTGAGCCAGATTCCCACCGGAACATCGGAAATCATGTGCTCGCGAACGGAATCTTTCATGAGCCGATCGAGAGCTTCGGCGGCAGAATCCAATGTCCAGGCGGGATCCTGGTGAAAATGCGGCTTCCAGAACGAAGCAGAGCGAATCTCGCCGTTCCGCCATTCGAGCCAATGGCCGGGGGCGAGCTTTTCGATCCCTTTTACGAGCGTGAACGGCGCAGGAACGTAATTGAGAGCGAGATAGTAGGTAAGAGCGCCCGCATCCAATTCGCGCGGAATTTCTTCGTGCGCGAAAAGCGATTTGAGTTCGGAAGCGAAATAGAGCGCCGCGCCCTGGCGATAAAGGTAGAGCGGCTTGATGCCGACTCGATCGCGAGCGAGGACCAAGCGCTGTTCCCGCGCGCACCAAAGCGCGGCGGCAAACATTCCTCGAAGGCGGGAAAAGCACTCCGTATCCCATTCGAGGAACGCGCGCAACACCACTTCCGTGTCGCATTTGGAAACGAAGCGATGGCCGCGCGTTTCGAGCTCCGCGCGCAGCTCGGCGTGATTGTAGATCTCGCCGTTGAAGACGAGAACCGTGTTCAGATCATCTGAAAAGAACGGCTGGTTGCCGCCGTGCAAATCGATGATTTTTAGACGAACCGCCCCAAGGGCGACATGCCCGTCATGATAGGTGTCGCTTTGATCGGGCCCGCGGTGGCGCAGCGCATCGGTAGCTACACCAATACGCTCCGCGACGCCCGCCCCGTGGCGATGCGTAAAGCCAGTTATGCCGCACAAGTGCTTCTGAACTCCGTTTCCTGAAGAAGAAATCAACCTCTTCCGGGCTCAGATTTGTCAATGCTAGTAAGAATTCTTACCGGCATTATTGGTTGCTCGTCGAACGAACAGACTGCGGGATATAGAACAAGAGTATACGAAGCAGACCTAAATGCCAGTTAAATCCGCACGCCAGGTGCAGTGCGAAATTCGATTTTTTTTGCCCGCATTGTTTTGTTCTTGCGCTGCACTTTGCAAGGGAGTACCTGTCGCGCGGCCGGCGCTTACGCCATCCGTCGTTTCGAACACACCTTTGGGCAGACACTCCTCGGCCGTCGTCCTATTCCAATCGATCGCAGCAAGCACAAACCCCGGCTTCAAACAGGCGCCGCGTCAACGGTACTTTTCACGTTGCGCAGCCCCGGAAATTGTCGCTGCCGGCCGCGCAGAACTGAACGTTCACAAAAACGAAATTAAAAGGCAAAAGGCCGGTCTGATTGCTCAGACCGGCCTTTTTAATTTAATCCCGGCGACGACCTACGCTCCCACACAGTTACCCGTGCAGTACCATCGGCCCGGCGAGGCTTAACTTCCGTGTTCGGGATGGGAACGGGTGTGACCCTCGCGGTATG
>Ga0070730_10000192_pt1 | contig 78727 bp, 67 predicted proteins | sample Coa_R1_3_FD_66447 | JGI IMG/M metagenome (GOLD analysis project Ga0070730, IMG submission 66447) | Surface soil microbial communities from Centralia Pennsylvania, which are recovering from an underground coalmine fire - Coalmine... | ecosystem: Environmental > Terrestrial > Soil > Unclassified ... | reverse complement strand
TTTTCCGTCCTCAACAAACTCTCTCCCGGCCCCAAAGGCACTTCCGAAGCCATCGAATTCATTTGTCCTCGCGCCGCCGTCAAGCAATTTGTGAATGCCGAAATCACGAATCAGCAGCTCCTTGATCAGAGCTTCATCCTCGTCAACGGTGTGCGTATCGCGTTGAACCTACAACTGGTGGAGTAGTTGGGATTCTTGCTGGCACAAAACGGAGAAAATGAAATCGTCTCCGTCATTGCCGATAATGATTCAGTCGGTACGAGAAGACCTTCCGCGGTTGCCGCAGGAAAATCAGATTAGCAATTGAGCGAGATGCCGACCTTTGATCACTGAATCGAAGTAGCAGGTTGGTGTTTCGCAGACAATTTCTTGGGTCTCCGGAGAGACCACAAAGTACTCGCCAGGCGAGCGCCGCGCCAATTCCGACAAACGAAGCTTCGCCGTCCCAAGGTCTTGCACCGATTCCATCCAAACAGCGGTGCCCAGAAGGTCTTTCCTGAATATGTCAAAAGCAGGTTTCATCGAAATCCTCTAAACTGACAAATTGGGGACAAGACCAAAACCGGGGACAAAGTAAGGTTCTCAGCTTTCCTATGGGTGCATTCTTGCTGCCAGCCCCTGGTTAAGCAGAGCAACCATCTATCTAAATGATTCTTCACGACTTGCAGGGATTGCATCTTGGCAAGCCCTGTGTACAAACCCCTCCCAAGGGCGCCAAATTGCGCTGTCGCCTGGGTATTTTTTACATATGAATTCAACGGCTAAAGGGGAGGCTGGCTACAAGTGTGTGAACCCAATGCCTGCAGGATTGGCCGGTACGAATGTCGATACTTTGCTTGTGACGTACGCTGGAACCAGTCCATCGACAGGATTACCGTCTCGGAGGCAAGACCTGCGGAAGACCTGCACCAAAGTCCGGTGCCGGATCGGACACAGCCGTCCGTTTGGAAAATCGGTGCGGCAAATGTCTCTGTGCAAAGATGAAGGCGCCGATTTTACTTAGGGGGATACCGATGAAATCGGGCTATCTTGAACAGCTGAAATCCGACATCTCAGCACGATTCGAAAGGGATCTTGGCAAACCAACTGCTAAACCCGCGGTAAAGCCAACGCTGGAAGACACGGCGTTGGAACAGCAGAAACAAGATCATTTCGCCAGGCTGCTGATGGCGGAGGCACTACGTCAAATTAAGTAAATTTTAGAAAGCATTTGCCTCCCTTATACAAGAAGCGTTCGCAGGACTGAACGCCGGACCCTGAACTCGTCGTATAGGGGGCCACTTCCGAGTTGTGCCCAACAGGACTTCAATTATTGTATTTCGAGGAAACGGAAAGACTACACGATTTACCTGAGTTCGGATTACGGGCTCCATCCGATTGATGCCTTACGTTCTTTCCTCTAGGTTCAATACCACGCGCGATCGCTAGTACAAGTGACTCATGAGCGCAGGAACCAGCCCCTGTTCCATGCGAGTGCGGGAGGAGTGGACTCGGTCCCCGTGAAACCCAGAGTGTTAATAATTTCCGAACGTCCGAATGTGCGCGAGAGCGCTTGTGTACTGCTCGGCGCAATGGAGTGCCAATGCGTGCTTGCATCCCGGATCGAAAATGCCTTGACTGATTTCGAAACCGAAAAAGCTTCGGCTGCCATATTGGATCTGCCGAGTGCGGTTTCCGATCCTGCAAGCATGAGTCAGAGCTTCCCGCAGCTCCTTGGCCGTCTGCAAGGACGTCTGGTTGTCTTAACAGACGAGACGATTGCCGTGGAAACTGGGGGGCTAGAGAAGAAATATTCTATTCCCTTTGTTCAGCGAGATCGCCTTGCGGTGGATCTGTGGCCTTGTTTGGCTGCTTTAATTTCCTGGAATCCCGGAATTCGCAGAATCACGGAAGTCGCCCGCCTTGTTTTGGATACTTACCTCCAGCCCCAGGTTGCGGGGATTCGCTCCCAACGAACCGGCATACGTCAGCTTGTGTATGAAGTGGAACACTTCACGGCGGACATCTCCTTGGAGCATCCGCCCGATTCGAGGCAAACGACCGCCGTCGGCCAAATCATGCGGGACGCCGACCCTCGCATTCCGCTGAGCGGAGTTCCGGTCGTAATCAAAGGTGAAAACGGGTCGATCGAGATGAAGATGACGAACCCATCCGGCGAGTTCCTGTTTGAATTTGAAAACGAGCCGAAGGTCACGTTCGAAATAGAAGTCAACCATGGCCATTGGATAGCCATTGTTTCTCCAGATTTGGAATGGAAAAGAGCGGCGACTCATCTTAATTGAGCGCGCCTTGCGCGGATTCGACGGGTCCCGGCGGAGAAGCTGCGGAATGCGGCGGGAGAGAACGTATGAAAATGAGATGGTTGTGCGTACCACTGATGCTTTGCAGTTTTTTCAGCGGCGCCGCCTCAGCGGAAAATCGCGTCATTGTTCGAACAACGCTGGGGCTTCAGGGCCTTCAACAATTCTGCAACCCCATCCTGTTTGTGCAGACATGCACCGTTGTGCGCGGGCTGGGCGATCCGCTCAATCAATTGTTTCTGGTTACCACTCCTCTCGATCTCACAACGTTTCTGAATCTGCTTGGCAATGCCGTGGGCATTCTCGATGCCGAAGCGGACCAGGTGGTCAGTCTGATTGGCGGACTAAATCAACTAAGTACTCCGCCCGCTGGATTATCGGACACCGCGCCGAACCACTACTTCAACACAAATGTCTGGAACGGCTATGCGATGCAACCCGCCGCGCAGATCGTGAGAGTTTCTGAAGCGCAAAGCGTGTTTCACGTTTCCGGGGCGGGCATCGTCGCGGACATCGATACCGGCGTCGATCCCAATCACCCAGCACTAAAACCCGTGCTGCTTTGGGGGTATGACTTCACGCGGAATCAGCCGGGCGGCTCGGAAATGAATGATTTTGCCGGGCCTGCTCCGTCAGGCAGCACGAGCAACATCGCCCAAGTAAACCAGTCCACCGCCGCAGTGCTCGATCAATCCACGGCGGCGGTACTGGATGGAAATCCGCAATATGCCGCGTTCGGCCACGGCACAATGGTCTTGGGCGTCGTCCATCTTGTCGCTCCCAGGGCAAAATTGCTGCCTTTGAAGGCGTTTACTTCCAGCGGATCCGGATTTCTTTCGGACATTTTGCGGGCAGTTTACTTCGGGGTTCAGAATGGCGCGAACGTAATCAACATGAGCTTCGACTTCAAAACGAAGTCCGCGGAATTCGCCAAGGCACTGGACTACGCGAATCAAAATAACGTGATTTGTGCGGCTTCCGCAGGAAACGACGGTATGCAGGAGATCGTCTATCCGGCCGCGCTTCAGAATGACGTGATGGGAGTTGCTTCGACGAGCGATACGGATACGCGCTCCTCATTCTCGAACTTTGGAAACGCAATCGTGTGGGTCGCGGCCCCCGGCGAACAAATTATCTCGACCTATCCTTTCGGGACTTACGCAGCCAGTTCGGGAACTTCTTTTAGCGCGCCCTTTGTTTCTGGGGCAGCAGCTCTGCTTCTGGACGTGGATAAAGGTACAGGCCAAACCCGGGCGGCAAACGCCATCGCCAACGCGGTGCCGGTTGGGGATGGAATGGGCAATGGCCGGCTCGACCTGGTTCTCGCTTTGCGGTCCGCCACCACCAAATAGCCTAAAGACGAACCGAAATAACCCAGCCGACTGCGTATCAGGCCGACAGGCCGAAGAATCGCGAAGGAACACATCCACCAGCGTCGCGCAACTCACCGAGCGAAGTTTTACCGAGAATTTGCGTTCATGGCAAAAAACAAAGGGTTGCTCTGGAGCGAGCAACCCTTTGTGAATCAACTTCTTGAAATTGGTTGCGGGGGTCAGATTTGAACTGACGACCTTCGGGTTATGAGCCCGACGAGCTACCAGGCTGCTCCACCCCGCAGAACCACTATAGACGACGGATGCGGGTGCGTCAAACGGCGGCGACATTTGCCGGGACAAGCAAGGGCTGAGGGCGCGGCGGCGCTTCGCGCCGGGCAAAACGCATTGATAAGCCATTCTTATTTTATTATGCATAACTATTAATTGGACTCATTCAGCGAAAACCGTCATCCTTGTGTTTTCATGGGGATAGCCATGAAGACCCGGGAGACGCGTTGTGAGTGACCCTTTGCCCAAGCTGAGAAGCGCCGCGTTGATTGACGGAGCGAGCCGCGCCGGCGCGCGCGCGATGTTGCGCGCCGCCGGACTCAAAGACGACGACTTCAAGAAGCCGCTCATCGGCGTTGCGAACACCTGGATTGAAATCGGGCCGTGCAACTATCACCTGCGCGAGCTTGCGGAACACGTGAAAGCGGGGATTCGCAAGGTGGGCGGTACGCCGCTCGAGTTCAATACCATTTCGATTTCCGACGGCATCACGATGGGCACGGAAGGGATGCGCGCTTCGCTGATCAGCCGCGAAGTGATCACGGATTCGATCGAGCTTGTGACGCGCGGCAATATGTTCGACGCGCTGGTGATTCTTGTCGGCTGCGACAAAACGATTCCCGCCGGGGTGATGTCTTTGGCGCGGCTGAATATTCCCGGACTGATTTTGTACGGCGGATCGATTGCGCCGGGGCGGTTTGAAGGCCACGACGTGACGATTCAGGATGTGTACGAAGCGATTGGCGCGCATTCGCGAGGTTCGATGAGCGACGCGCGATTGCAGGCGCTTGAATCGGCGGCTTGCCCGGGCGCCGGCGCTTGCGGCGGGCAATTTACGGCGAACACGATGGCATTGGTCTGCGAATTTTTGGGAATCGCCCCGATGGGACTTTCCAGCGTGCCCGCGACGAACAGCGGAAAAGCCGCATCCGGCGAACGCGCGGGCGAGATGCTGATGGAATTGCTGCGCAAAAACATTACACCGGCGAAAATCCTTACCAAGACGGCGATTGAAAATGCGATCGCGGGGGTGGCGGCAACGGGCGGTTCGACGAATGCGGTGCTGCATTTGCTGGCGATTGCGAACGAAGCGAAAGTGCCGCTCTCCATCGATGATTTCGACCGCGTGAGCGCGAAGACGCCGATTCTTGCGGACTTGAAGCCCGGCGGGCGGTTCGTTGCGACGGATTTGTACGAAGCCGGCGGCACCGCGCTCGTAGCAAAGCGCATGATGGAAGCGGGGCTTTTGCAGGGCGAAGCGCTTACCGTAACCGGAAAAACGCTTGGCGAAGAAGCGGCGGCGGCGAAAGAGACGCCGGGACAAGAAGTTGTGCGCAAGAAAGAAAATCCGCTCAAGCCAACCGGCGGCCTGGCGATTTTGCGGGGCAACCTCGCGCCGGAAGGCTGCGTGGTAAAAGTTGCCGGACATAATATTTTGAATTTTCGCGGCACGGCGCGGGTGTTCGACAGCGAAGAAGCTGCCTTCGCGGCGATTGACAAGGGGCAAATCAAGGCCGGCGACGTCGTTGTGATTCGCTATGAAGGGCCGAAGGGCGGTCCTGGAATGCGCGAAATGCTGGCAGTGACCGCCGCATTGGTCGGACAAGGCCTCGGCGATTCCGTTGCGCTGCTGACCGACGGCAGATTTTCCGGCGCGACGCACGGATTGATGGCGGGCCACGTGGCGCCCGAAGCGGCGCATCGCGGACCGATTGCCGCAGTGAACGACGGCGACACCATCGTTTTCGATATTCCGAATCGCGAACTGAACGTGGAGATCGGCGCGGCGGAAATGCAACGGCGGCTTGCGACGTGGAAGTCGCCCGTGCCGCGATTCACGAGTGGGGTGATGGCCAAATATGCGCTGCTCGTCTCGTCTTCATCGCTCGGCGCCGTGACGGTGCTACCGACGGGCGAAGCACAAGCGAGTCAACCAGGAAGGACACTATGAAGCTCACGGGTGCGGAAATACTTTGCCAAACGCTGGAGCAGCTCGGCGTGACAGACATCTTTGGCTATCCGGGCGGCGCGATTTTGCCGGTGTATGACGCGCTGGGAAAATCGAAGCTGCATCACGTTTTGGTGCGCCACGAGCAGGGTGCAACGCACATGGCGGATGGATACGCACGCGCCAGCGGCCGTGTGGGCGTGGCGATGGCAACTTCCGGGCCCGGCGCCACGAACATGGTGACCGGAATTGCGACGGCGATGCTCGATTCGTCGCCGGTGGTTTGCATCACGGGGCAAGTCGGCAGCAAGTTGCTCGGTTCGGACGCGTTTCAGGAAGTCGACATCACCGGCATCACCATGCCAATTACGAAGCACAACGTCGTGGTCTCGCGCGCGGAAGACATTGCGCGAACCGTGCGCGAAGCATTTTTGATTGCGAAATCGGGACGGCCCGGCCCGGTGCTTGTGGACATTACGAAAGACGCGCAACAGGCGTCGGCGGAATTCGATTGGGAGAAATGCGTTCCGAAGCTTCCCGCGAAGCGCAAGCGCGCGAGTTACGACAAAGCCGAGTTTGACCGCGCGATTGAATTGCTGAACGCCGCCAAGCGCCCCCTGATTCTTGCCGGGCACGGCATCATGATTTCCGGCGCGATGAAAGCGTTCGCTGAATTTGTTCATGCCGGCCACTTCCCTGTCGCGATGACGCTGCTTGGCATTGGCGCGTTTCCCGCGAACGATCCTCTGAACCTCGGCATGATGGGCATGCACGGCGAAGCGTGGGTCAATCACGCGATTCAAGAAGCGGACCTGCTCATTGCGGTGGGAATGCGGTTTGACGATCGGGTGACCGGCGACCTGCGTACGTACGCCAAGAGCGCGAAGAAAATCCACATCGAGATCGATCGCGCGGAAATTAACAAGAACGTGAAAGTGGATGCGGCGCTCGTCGGAGACGCGAGAGAAGTGCTCGAAGCCCTGAATCCGCACATGGAAAAGAAAGCGCGGCCCGATTGGCACGCACGGATCGCCGAGATGAAAGGCGATTCGGCGGTGCGCGATATTCAGTCGCTGCCCGATTTCGGGCATCTTTATGCCGCGCACGTCATCAACGATCTCTGGAAAGAAACAAACGGTGAAGCGATTGTCGTCACGGACGTGGGCCAGCACCAGATGTGGGAGGCGCAGTATTACCGCCACAATAAACCGCGCACGCTCGTCACTTCCGGCGGACTCGGCACGATGGGATTTGCATTGCCGGCCGCGATCGGCGCGAAATTTGCCAGGCCCGATGCGGATGTATGGGTTGTGGTGGGCGATGGCGGCTTCCAGATGACGATGTGCGAACTGGCGACGATCGTGCAGGAAAAAATCAAGGTGAACATCGCCATCATCAACAACGGCTTTCTCGGCATGGTGCGGCAGTGGCAGGAATTTTTTTACGACAAACGGTACGTTGCGACGCCGCTCGTTGCGCCCGATTTTGCGGCGCTGGCAAACGCCTTCGGCATTCGCGGCGAGCGAATCACGACTCGCGCGGACGTGGCGCCGACGATTCGTTCCGCGCGGGAATCCAAAGAATCGGTGCTGATCGATTTCCGCGTCGAGCAGGAGGATTCGGTTTATCCGATGGTGCCCGCGGGCGCTTCGCTGCACGAAATGATTCGCCGGCCGAACAATCCGCTGGTCGAAACGTCGACCGAGCCATAGAACGAGTGGACCGAGGAAAAACCATGCAAACACTTGTCGCATACGTGGAAAACAAACCGGGAGTGCTGAATCGCGTTTCGTCTTTGGCGCGGCGCCTCGCCATCAACATCGATTCGCTCACGGTCGGCCCGACGGAAAACGAAGAGATCGCGCGCATGACTATCGTCGCGCACACCGACGCAAAAGGCGCGCATCGCCTGGAAGCGAGCCTCGAAAAGCTCGTCGACGTTTTGCTTGCGGAAAATATTTCCGAGCGTTCTCTGCTCGAGCGCGACCTCGCGCTCATCAAAGTTGCGGCAGACCAGCAATCGCGCCCGCACTTGATGGATTTGCTGAAAGTTTTTCGCGGACGAGTCGTGGACGTTGCGCCCGATTCGCTCATCGTGGAAGTTTCCGGCACGGTGGACAAAATCGACGGCCTGCTCGAAGTGCTGCGCCCTTACGGCGTTCTGGAAATGGCCCGTACCGGACGCATCGCGATGACGCGCGGCGGCGATTTGCTGCAACCGCCGTCCGAAGCCGCTGAACCGGCGGCCACGATAAAAACTTAAGCACGAAATTCACAGGAGAATACGAGAATGGCAAAGCTCTACTACGATAAGGACGCGGATCTCTCCCTTATCCAGGCGAAAAAAGTGGCAATCATCGGCTATGGTTCGCAGGGGCACGCTCATGCGCTGAATCTGCGCGATAGCGGCGGCAACGTTCGCGTCGGTCTGCCGGAAGGCAGCACCTCCCGCGCCAAGGCGGCGAAAGACGGCCTCGTCGTCAACACGCCTTCGGAAGCGGCGGCGTGGGCCGACGTGATCATGATTCTTACGCCGGACACCAAGCAAAGAAAACTGTATGAAGAATCGATCGCGCCGAATTTGAAAACGGGAAAAACGCTGATGTTCGCGCACGGTTTCAACATTCGATTTGGAGCGATCAAGCCTCCGGCCGATATCGATGTCTCGATGGTCGCGCCAAAAGCGCCGGGCCATCGCGTGCGCGAAGTGTTCACGGAAGGCGGTGGAACGCCAGGATTGCTCGCCGTCGAACAAAACGCTTCCGGCAAAGCGAAGGAACTCGCGCTTTCTTATGCCCGCGGCATCGGTTGCACGCGCGCCGGCGTGCTGGAAACGACCTTCACCGAAGAAACGGAAACGGACTTGTTCGGCGAGCAGGCCGTGCTGTGCGGCGGGGTCAGCGAGTTGATCAAAGCCGGATTCGAAACGCTCACGAGCGCCGGCTACCAGCCCGAAGTCGCGTACTTCGAATGCCTGCACGAATTAAAGTTGATCGTCGACCTTATCTACCGCGGCGGCCTCAGCTACATGCGCTATTCCATCAGCGATACCGCCGAGCACGGCGATTACACGGCCGGTCCGCGCATCGTCACGCAGCAAACGCGCGACGAAATGAAAAAGCTGCTCGCCGAAATTCGCGATGGCAGTTTTGCAAAAAAATGGATCGAAGAAAACGAAAACGGCTGCCCGAATTTCCTGGCCAAGCGCAAAGCCGAACAGCAGCACGCAATTGAACAACTTGGGCCCGGCCTTCGCGCAATGATGCCCTTCTTGCAGCCGGTCGTCGCTCCCGGCCTCACCGCGAAAACCGCGGCTACCGATAAGTAAATCCGCTGCTACAATGTGCACTCGTCCGGCAAACCTCTCGCCGGCTCCTGCCGGACGATTTGTACGTTCAACTCCCGCTGGGGATATGCCTTTTCATGAAACGCGAATCCGCTCACACCTCGCTTCAATCCAACCAGGTCGCGGAACGCCTCCACCGCATAAGCGTCAAACGCCAGGAAATTATTCGGCCTATATTTGAACATCCGCGCGCTTTCGTTCTTTCGAGCGTGCGCAATGTGGCCGAGCGGCTCGGTACCGATCCGGCCACCGTGATTCGCATCGTTCGTGGCCTCGGTTTCCCGGGATTCCGCGAATTCCAGCATTTCCTGCACGAGTTGTCGCTTGCCTTTGCCACTTCCGCCGATACCATGCAACGGGCCGCGCCGTCAGCCGGCATTCCGGGCCACATTGCGGATTCACTCGAGCTCGACCTCAAGAATCTGCAAGCGCTGCAGAACACTCTCGACGCAAAACGGCTCGGCGCATCCGCGAAGCGCTTTTACGGCGCACGTCGCGTGGTCGTCATCGGGAGCGATCTTGCCTCCGTTCTCGCCGATTACTTCGAATATCACCTCGTCCTTCTCGGGCTCAGCGCATTCGCGGCGACGACAGCGGGAAAGATCGTCCACTTGACAAGAAACGTCACGGCGAAAGACATCGTCGTCGCCATCTCCTTCCGGCGCGGCCTGCGCCAGACCGTCGAAGGCGTGCAATCGGCGCGCCGGCGCGGCGCGCATTGCATCGCCATCGCGGACACACTCTTGTCGCCGCTCGCGCGCGTCTCGCATGAAACGTATCTAGCAGGAATCGGATCGAACTCTTTTGGCGCATCCTACGCCGCGCCCGTGGCGCTTCTGAACGCGCTGCTTGGCGCAATCGGGCAACACAAGCGGCCGCTCACTCTTCGCATCGCCAAGGAAATCTCCGAAGAGCAGCGTCGCGGTTTTCGCTGGTATCACGACTGAAACATTTTCGTTTTCACTTTATTTTGTGAAACAAATGTTTCATAATCCCGGCCTCTCCCGGAGGCCCTTTGTCTGGCCTGCGTTGCCGTTCGCGCAGACCGCCATGCTCGCGAAGCCCTCCCAACTTAACTGTGTTCCGATCGCACGCCGCCGGAAAGGTGGAAGCAATGCGCGTCGAGGAAATTACCTTACGCAAGCTGCAGATGCGCCTGAAGGCGCCGTTCGAAACAAGTTTCGGCGTGACGCACAACCGCACTTTGCTTCTCGTTGAAATGCAGGCGGATGGTTTAACCGGCTGGTCGGAAATTACCGCGATGGAAACACCGGTTTTTAGCGCGGAAACCGTGAGCACCGCAGCCACCGTCATTCGAGAAGTGCTTGCTCCGGAAGTTTTGGGCAAGAATTTCGCGTCTGCATCGGAGATGCCGGTCGCATTCCATCGCGTGCGCGGCCACGAAATGGCGCGCGCGGGCCTCGAAAATGCTCTTTGGGACATCGAAGCGCAGCAAAAAAATCTGCCCCTTGCGAAATTGCTCGGCGGCACGCGCGACGAAATCCCTTGCGGCGTGTCCATCGGATTGCAGGCAAGTCCTGAAGTTCTTCGTGAAAAAGTCTCCGTGGAAGTCGCGGCGGGTTATCAACGCATCAAGCTAAAAATCGAGCCCGGCAAGGATTTGGAATACGTTCGCGCGATTCGCCGTGCATTTCCCAAGATACCGCTCTCCGTCGACGCGAACTCCGCCTACACGCTGGGCGATGCCGCGCACCTAGAACGATTCGATGAATTTGGTCTGCTCATGATGGAACAGCCTTTGTGGTGGGACGACATCTACGCACACTCTACACTGCAAAAAAAACTAAAGACCGCGTTGTGCCTCGACGAATCCATTCGTCACTTGCGCGACACCGAAACGGCCATTGAACTCGGCGCCGCCCGCGTCATCAATATCAAACTCGGCCGCGTCGGCGGCCATTCGAGCGCCCGCGCCATCCAGGCGTATTGCCTGAACAAAAATATTCCGGCCTGGTGCGGCGGCATGCTCGAATGTGGCGTCGGCCGCGCCCACAACGTCGCCGCCTCTTCCCTTCCCGGCTATTCGCTTCCCGGCGATGTCTCCGCCAGCAAGCGTTATTGGGTCGAAGACGTGATCGAGCCCGAAGTCGAAGTTTCGCCACAAGGAACCATTCGCGTTCCCGATACGCCAGGTCTCGGCTATCATGTCCGGCGTGAGCTTATCGAACGCTGGACGCTCGAAAAAGAAACCTGGCACGCGCGGTAAGCGCGGACTCTTTTGCATACTTTTTTTGTTCGTTGTTCAGGCACTCCTCGCACTCGCCCCCTTTTCCTTTGCACAGTCCAACGATTCCCTCGCTTCCGGCCCCAAGCCTCCCGATGCGCCGGCCGCTTGGAAACGCTTCATCGGTATCTATGAATACGCGAACAATGGCGACCACAAGACAACCGTGACCATCCTCGAGCGAGACCAGCGGGCTTACATGCACTACTCGTCGGGACCGGACGAGGAAATTCACTTCGACCTTACACTGAAAATGATGTTTGTCCCCGACAAAGCAAAAGGAAGTTGGGGCTATGGCATCGTCGAAGACGAATCCGATTCTGCTGCGCCCTACTTTACCTACTTGAACGAGGTCTACGCGCGCACAGACCCCGGAGCAAATCCTTCGCAGTCATATCGCGTGACGCTGACCCGTCCGGTGTCAGAACTCCGCGAAGAAGCATGGGCCGCCGCTCCGCCTGACGAAAAACTATCCTTTCGCAAGCCCGATCTCGTCGAACTTGCGCCGCTCGATCCCGCGATTCATCTCGACATTCGCTACGCCACACCGAACGACTTCCTCGGTGTTCCCGTCTACACGCAAGCCCGCGCGTTTCTGCAGCGTCCTGCCGCCGAAGCGATTCTTCGCGTCCTTCGCAAACTCCAGCCGCTCGGCTACGGACTTCTTATTCACGACGGTTATCGCCCCTGGTACGTCACGAAAATATTTTGGGACGCCACTCCGCCCGAAGGAAAAATCTTCGTCGCCAATCCCGCGCAGGGTTCGCGCCACAATCGCGGCTGCGCCGTGGATCTCACGCTCTACGACCTCAAAACGGGCGCGCCGGTTGAAATGACCGGCGGCTACGACGAAATGTCGCCCCGTTCGTTCCCCACTTATCCTGGCGGCACTTCCCTGCAGCGATGGCACCGCGATTTGCTCCGCCGCGCGATGGAGTCCGAAGGATTCACGGTGTATGAGTCCGAATGGTGGCATTTCGACTACAAAGACTGGCGCGAATACGGCATTCTTAACGTTCCATTTGAAAAACTCGGAATTGGGGGCAATACGCGATGAATCGACTTCACAAACGGAAAACGCCAGATAAAGTGTTGATCGTCGGAATCGCAGTGCTGGCTTCGCTTTCGCTGGCTTTGCCCGCCGTGGCGCAAGATTCTCTTGCCGCGCGCATTCAAAAAATCATGGATCGTCCCGAATTCGCGCGGGCCAACTTCGGCATCGAATTCCTCGACCTCGCTTCCGGCAAGATCGTCTATTCTCACGCCGCGAACAAACTTTTCGTTCCGGCCTCCACCACAAAACTTCTCACCGAAGGCACGCTCCTTGCAAAACTCGGCGCCGATTACCGCTTTCACACAAAAATCTATCGCACCGGACCGCTCGATAAAAAAGGCCGCCTCAAAGGCGACTTGATTCTCGTCGCCAGCGGTGATCCCAATCTTTCAAATCGCATCCGGCCCGATGGCACGCTCGCCTTCATCGATGAAGACCATTCCTACGGCGGACCCGCCGTTTCCGGCGATCCACTCGCCGTCATCAAAGAACTTGCCAAAGCCGTGCACGACAAAGGCGTCAAAAAAATTGAGGGCCGCGTCCTCGTGGACGCATCACTCTTTCCCGATGGTGGCCGCGAGGGCGGCACCGGCGTCGTCCTGTCTTCCATCATGGTGAACGACAACGTAATCGACATCGTGGCCGCACCCGGCACAAAGCCTGGCGAACCGATTCATATTTCCTCGACGCCGCAAACCGGTTACATCAAGATCGTCAACCACTGCGTCACGGGTCCAGCCGACGGCAAACTCACCTTCGACGATCCCGTGTTCAGCACCAACGCGGACGGCTCCGCCACCGTAATTCTCGCCGGCTCGATTCCCGCCGGAAAAGATCCGCAAACCGTGAGCATCGCCGTTCCCTCGCCAACCGCCTTCGCGGAAACCGTGCTCCGCGAAGCTCTGCGGGCGGAAGGCATTTCCCTAAAATCCAGTGCGGGCAGCGCGCCGGCCGACTTCGCCTCGCTTCACTCGCTTTATACCGTCGAAAACGAATTGGCCGATCACGTCTCGCTTCCGCTCGCCGAGGAGATCAAAGTCACGCTGAAAGTGAGCCAGAATCTCCACGCCGGCATGGGTCCGTATCTTCTTGGCGTGCTTGTCGCAAAGGATCTGAAAAATCCGCTCAACAAAGGTTTTGCCGTCGAGCGCGACTTTCTAAGGGATGCAAAACTCGATCTTTCCGGCATTGCGCAAGGCGACGGCGCGGGCGGCGACTGGGCCGACCTTTTTTCGCCCGAATTCATGTGCAGCTATCTCGCGTACTGGACGACACGGCCGGATTACGACGCTTTCTTCCGCGCACTGCCGATTCTCGGCAAAGACGGCACACTCGCAAAAATTCAAACCGCCAATCCCGGCGCGGGCCACGTCTTCGCTAAAACCGGCACGTTCGATTCGGAAGATCGCCTGAACGGAAAAATGATGCTGAATGGAAAAGGGCTCGCGGGTTACGTCGTCACAAAATCGGGGCGAAAGTTCGCGTTCGCCGCGTACGTAAATCACGTCTTGCTTCCCGACGTACCCGACGCCGCGCAAACCGTCGGCGGCCAGACACTCGGAGAAATCGCCGCCGCCGCTTACGACGCAGAATTTTAGCCGGGTGAGTTGCGGCTAGCTGAGCGCTTCGCCGCCCGGCGCGCGCAGACGCCGCTCGTAGGTCACTTCCACAATTCCGTCTTTTCCGTGGTAACGAAATACGATTTTGTAGCCCGGCTCGAGTTTTGCCTTGGACTTCACGGATTTATCCGAAAGCTCGACGTATTCGCCGCTGACGACGTACTCGCCTTCCCATCCGCGCAATTCGAATCGACCGTCGTTTTTCAGCGTCAACTGCGCCGAAGAGCACGCCTTAAGCTTGCCGTGCACTTTCACGTGCGCGCACTCGTACTTCCCGGCAATGCCGTCCGCTTGTGCGCGGCAAACCGGCGCGACGGAGGTTAGAACAATTCCCGCAGTCAGGATGAGCACGAAGCGCAAACTCAGTTTGGTAAGGGCCACGTCCAACGCTCCATTTCGATGAGGCAAGCCTGCGAGCAGCCTCGGCACGCCTGTGGAAAAGCAACTGCGCTTCCAGTCGCGCCACAAGCAAGCATCCTGTTTTCAAATACTTACGGGTATCATATAAGCGTATCCGCTTCCCAAAGAGAACGTGTCTGTCCTTTCCCAACTCAAAATGGGCAAATTTCTGCAGGTTCTAGGACGACGGACAAATTAGTTCCAGGACCATCGAAACTCGTTCGCTCCGCAATGGTTTTTCATCGATTCGGAGGAAATTCTGGAATCGCTTCTCCGTCTTTCCGCGGATCGGAAGCGCCATAATTCACGCCGGTGGAAAAATCGCGCAGCACGGCCTGCCCGCCGCCGGTGTTGTCCGCAAAGGGCGGCAACACTTCAATTTGGTGTCCCTTGGCGGTCAATTCGTCTCGCGTCTTTTGCGAAAACCGATTTTCCATCATCACGTCGCATCCGGGGAAAGTCAGCTTCGTAAACCGCGGCGCTTCCATCGCGGACTGAATGTTCATCTTGTAGTCGGCGAGATTCGCAATGTACTGCGCGTGGGCTTGCGCCTGATTCCAGCCGCCCATAATTCCGAACGCCAGCCGCACGTCGCCTTTTTGCGCGAAGCCGGGAATGATCGTGTGCAACGGCCGTTTGCGTCCGGCCAATGCGTTCGGAGAAGCGGGATCCATCACAAAAAGTCCGCCGCGATTGTGCAGCACAAATCCCGTTCCCGGCGCCACGATTCCCGATCCGAACGAAGAAAAGTTGCTCTGAATCAGCGAAACCATGTTCCCTTCGCGATCCACAACGCTCAGATACGTCGTGTCGTGCCCGCCTTCCATCTCGCCCGCCGTCGGATTGCAATTCGCATGCTCCGCGTCAATCTGCTTCGCGCGCGCCGCCGCCCACTCTTTCGAAAGAAGCCGCGCGACCGGCAACTTCTGCCCGCGCGGATCGCCGATATATTTCTGCAAATCGATGTACGCCAATTTCTTGGCTTCAATTTCCAGTTGCAGGGCCTTCGTCGAGCCGAATTCGTAGCCCTTCGTTCCCAGCGGAAACGATTCCATGATGTTCAACATTTCAAGCGCGGCCAAACCTTCGCCATTCGGCGGAAGTTCGTACACCGTCCAGTCGCGGTATGTCGTCGAAATCGGTTCGACCCATTCGCTCGAAAATTTCTCCAGGTCTTCTTCGGCCATCGTTCCGCCGTGCCGCTTCATTCCCGCCAGCATTTTTTTCGCGAGCTCGCCTTTGTAAAAAGCGTCGCGCCCGCCGGCCGCAATCGCTTCCAGCGCCGCCGCCAGATCCGCGTTGGAAAAGATTTCTCCGGTCTTCGGCGCGCGATCTTTCGGCAAATAAACCCGCGCCGCCTCTTCGTTCTCCCGCAGTTTATCCGCCGCCTGCGCCCAATACGCCGCCACAAACTCCGTCACCGGAAATCCCTCGCGCGCCGTTCGAATCGCCGGCGCCAGATCTTCCGAAAGTTTCTTCCGCCCGAATTTGTCCGCAAGTTTCTGCCAGCCGTCCACCGCTCCCGGCACGTCAATCGTGTGAATGCCGGATTTCGGCATCTCCTTCAAACCCTGCTTTTGCAAAAATTCAATCGTCAGGCCTTTCGGCGCCCAGCCGCTCGCATTCAATCCGTAAAGTTTGTTTGCTTTCGCGTCGTACACGATCGCGAATAAATCTCCGCCGATTCCGTTCATCATCGGTTCCACGACGCCCATCATCGCGTTCGTCGCAATCGCCGCGTCCACCGCGTTGCCACCGTGCTCCAATATGTGCGCACCCGCTTGCGAAGCAAGCGGCGATTCCGACGCCACAATTCCGTTTCGCGAAATCACCATCGAACGAGCCTGCCCTCTTCCCTGCGCAAACGCCGCCGGCGCGCACGCCAGCAAACCCGCCAACGCAATCCACTTTCCGGACATTCGTCGCATTCGAAACTCTCCCATTCCTCGTCTATTTCGCCGCTAATTCTCTTGCCGTTCAATTTCCAACACTACTTTTCACTCGGGCTCAACGTGCTTCACGTTCAAGCCCGCTTCGCCATTGAACATCGCATCCCCAAGTCTGACTCTACACTCGCTCGCTCCACTGGCGGAACGAACTTCGGGCCAATCAAAACGTGCCCTCATGCGCCGCTCGTGGCCACGATCGGGCGCCGCAATCCGTCAACCGTCATTTCACTCTCACAAATCCGTCCTCGCTCGGCGCCAACGCCTTCTCGCCATCCTTTGCCATACCTTCTCATTGGCATTTTTCTTCCGCACGACCTAGAATCCCCTCAGCATCCATCGCCCTTTCCGGGCATAATACGAAAGAAGCCCCTCTGACCGCTATGCCGGAAAAACCGATTCTTCCCATGCCGCCGAAACATCTTTCCACCGCGCCGGACGTCGATCCTGAATTGAACGCTCGTATCGACACTCTTCTCGGCGCCCGCCTCGCCGATCCTTTCTCTCTTCTGGGCCCTCATCCCGTGAAAGACGGCTGGGCCGTCCGTTTCTTCCTTCCCTGGGCCGACGAAGCCAATCTTGCCTTCGGCAATTCCGCAAAGGTCACCGACGCCATAAAACTTCGTCCCGAAGGCTTCTTCGAAGCGACTTGGCCCTCCAGCCAGACCACCGCGCCTGAACCCGCCAGCTACAAAATTCAAGGCCGCACGCACGAAGGCGTCCCGTTCGAAATCTACGATCCGTATTCTTTTCCTTACCAGCTCAGCGATTTCGACCTTCACCTCATGTCCGAAGGCCGCCACTACGACACGTACGAAAAACTTGGCGCGCACTTGAAGACCGTCAACGGCATCACCGGCGTCAACTTCGCCGTCTGGGCGCCTTCCGCGCGGCGCGTCAGCATCGTCGGCAATTTCAACGGCTGGGACGGCCGCATCCATCCCATGCGTCCGCGCGGTTCATCCGGCATCTGGGAACTCTTTCTTCCCACTCTCGGCGAAGGCGCCATCTACAAATACGAAATCACTGGACCGAACGGAAATCTTCTTCCTCTTAAATCCGATCCGTACGCCTTCCGTTCGGAACTTCGGCCGAAGACCGGCTCCGTTGTCGCCGAATTGCAAAATTATTCCTGGAACGACGCCGACTGGCTTGCCGCGCGCGAAAAAAAGAATTGGCTCAACGCGCCCATCTCCGTCTACGAAGTTCATCTCGGTTCCTGGCGCCGCGTTCCGGAAGACGCCGACCGTTGGCTCACTTACCACGAACTCGCCGATCAACTGATTCCTTACGTCAAGGAACTCGGCTACACCCACATCGAGCTTCTGCCGATCATGGAGCATCCCTTCGACGGCTCGTGGGGCTATCAAACGCTCGGCTATTTCTCCGCCACCAGCCGCTTCGGCTCGCCGACGGACTTCATGCACTTCATCGATCGTTGCCATCAGGAAGGCATCGGCGTCATTCTCGATTGGACTCCGGCGCACTTTCCCCGCGATGCGCACGGCCTCGCGCAATTCGACGGCACGCACCTTTACGAACACGCCGATCCGCGCCAGGGCGCGCATCCCGATTGGGGCACGCTCGTTTACAACTACGGCCGCAACGAAGTCGTGAACTATTTAATTTCGAACGCGCTCTTCTGGCTCGATAAATATCACATCGACGGTCTTCGCGTGGACGCCGTCGCCTCCATGCTCTACCTCGACTATTCGCGCAAGCCCGGCGAATGGGTCCCCAATCGTTACGGCGGCCGCGAAAATCTTCACGCCATCGATTTCTTCAAGCGCCTCAACGAAGTCGCCCATGGCCGTTTTCCCGGCATTCTCACCATCGCCGAGGAATCCACTGCCTGGCCAAGCGTTTCGCGTCCCGTCTATCTCGGCGGCCTCGGCTTCAGCCTCAAATGGAACATGGGCTGGATGAACGACACCCTCAAATATTTTTCTTCCAATCCCATCTACCGCAAATACGAGCACAGCAAACTCACCTTCTCGCTCATCTACGCCTTCACCGAAAATTTCATGCTGCCTTTTTCCCACGACGAAGTCGTCCACGGCAAAAACTCTCTTCTTCACAAAATGCCCGGCGACATGTGGCAGCAATTCGCCAATTTGCGCTTGCTCTTTGCCTATCAACACGCCCATCCCGGCAAAAAACTCCTTTTCATGGGCCAGGAATTCGGCCAGCGCAACGAATGGACGGAAACCCAAAGCCTCGATTGGCATCTCTTGCAGTTCGACTTACATAAGGGCGTCAAGCAACTCGTCGGCGATTTGAACCGCCTTCATGCCGAGGAGCCCGCCCTTCACGAAGTCGATTTCGAATGGACCGGCTTCGAATGGATCGATTGCAATGACGGCGACAATAGCGTCATCTCTTTCCTCCGCCGCGCCCGCGATCACGAAGACTTTCTCGTCGTTATCCTCAACGCCACGCCCGTCGTGCGCGGCAATTACCGCGTCGGCGTCCCCGCCGCCGGCTTCTACAAAGAAATTCTCAACACCGATTCCTCAAACTACGGCGGCTCCGGCGTCGGCAATCTCGGCGGCCTCAATTCCGAACAGGTCACCGCGCAAGATCGCCCTCATTCTCTCTTGCTCACCCTTCCGCCGCTCTCCGCACTCTTCTTCAAACTCCAGCGCTAACCGTAACTTCTCCGGCCGGTTCGGAACCGCTAACTGATACGTCTCTTCGGTACCTCGGTACCATCCTCTTCGACCGTAGCCTTTGCTAATTTTCCCTTACGACGACCGGGATACCCATGCGCGTCCGATACACATTCTTGGCTCTCGTGCTCGCGGCTTCGGCTGCCGCGTCCGCGCACGCTCAGTCGCCAGACCAAACTCCGCCCCCGCCGCCAGCCGCCTCCTCGCCGCAGGTTTCAACCCCTTCGGCACAAGTCGCGCCATCCCCACCCGCCAAGCAAGCGCCACCGGCGTCCGCGCCAAAGCGCCATCATGTCATCACCAACGAGGACTTCGACAACCTGCCGCACGAAGCCAACGTCAACGGCGGCCGCGAACTTCTCGACGAGGTCAATTCCTGCGATCGCAACTGCTTCGATCAGGTTGCTCGCGCGCTCGGAACCTACAGTTTTGACGCGCGCGCCAAACAGTCTCTCCTCAATGCCGTCGACAAAGCGAAAGAAGATCTCCCCTGGCAGAGCCTTCTTGGCGAAGCCATCGCAACGCAATACCAATCCTGCGAATTACAAATGAAGAAAAAGCAGGACTTCGACCGTTTCGCCGATCCGCGCACCGTCACGCACAAGGAGCTGACGATCGATCGCGAATACGAACCCAAATTTCGCGAAATGACGCGCCGCTTGAACGACGTCTCCGCCCGCGCCAACGCCCGAATTCGCCAGATCACCGATCCCTTTCTCGCCGAATTCATGCGGGTGCAGCTCAGCCGCGTCGTCAATGCGAACTGTCAAATCTACGTCGAAGAGCTGCCGCAGCGCCGCGACCCGGAAGACGCCGATCCTCCCGCCGATTCGCCGACCGACGATGACGCCCAATAATTTTCCATCGATTCGCCGGCGCAAAAGCCCTTTGCTTTTCGCGGCGCTGCTCTCGGCCTTCATCTTAAGCGGCGCGCCAGGCAACGCGGCGCAAGTGCCGCAATCCGAAGCGCCACCCAAAAAGGAAGAACCGCCATCCCCGCCCGTGGCCGCGAAAGCCACTCCCAATGCCTCCGCCTCGGCCACATCCGATTCACAGAAGCCTCTTACGCTCAAGCAGGCGATTCAGAAGAAAAAAGTCCTTACCGAAGACGATCTGCACGCACAAACCGATCGCACCGCAACCCAAGCATCCGATCAGCGCGACTTCAATCCCATTTGCCCTTCGGAGTGCGAGCAAAGAGTGCGCGACTCGGTACAAATCGACGATTCATCCGAGCTCGAATTCCGAAACAAGCTGGCCCTCGCAACGCAGCAAATTGACGCCGACCGCAAATGGGGCAACGCGCTCGTCGAAGCCGTTCACGCCGCCGATGACTATTGCGGCCTCGAACGCAATCGCGGCCAATACGCTTATCCTGGCGCGCAGCCGCCTTACACCACCGATAAATTGAATTTCGATTTCATCAACAAAGAGCGCGAAGCGGTCGACAAATACGTCTCCGCCAAAGGCAACGTCGACCTTCCCATTCGCGCCATGAAATACACCGATCCGTTTCGTGCCACCGTCATGCAAAGCATGTGGGACGTCGCGCTCGAACGTTCCTGCCGCGGCGTGGATCACATATGAAGTTCACACTTACGAAAACGCACTCGCGCGCGCTCTTGTCTCTGGTCATTTTCCTCATTCCCCTCTGCCTGCGCGCACAATCTACCGATTCCGCCGCGCCCGCGGCGCCTCCGTCGTCCACCGGCAACCCCGGCAAAAAGCCCGCGCCCCGCCCGCATCGCGTCTTCACCAACGACGACATTCCCAGCCGCACGCCGGGAAATTCCACGCCGGAAATCGAAGCGCGGCTGCAGCAGCTCAATCTCTGCGATCGCGCCTGCTTCGCTCAGGTCTTCAAAGATTCGCAGCAAGCCTTCCGCCAGCGCTACAACTATTCCTATCCCTTCTCCGGCAAAGACGATCACGCCTTCGAAGACGCCATCCTCGGCCGCATGGCCTCTCTTCGCGGCAATTCTGAGTGGCAAACCTTGCTGCGCAACGCTCTGATCGCAAAAGACGCTTTCTGCCGCCAATCGAGCGCGGCGCAACAACAATCCGCGCGCGACCGCCGCAACGACAAGCCCGTCACTTCGGCCGACATTGCGGCCGAAGCCGACGCGGCCGCCGCGGCGGCAAAAGACGCGCGCCCGATCCCAAACTATAACTCGGCGTCCTCGGCGATCATCGGTTATAAGTTCAAGATCGAAAAAGATTTCCTGCTCGCCGCGATCGTCCTCTATAAATACTTCGAAATCGTCAGGCCCGGCTGCTCCGTAAACGCATCCGAAGAATAACTCCGCCGACCGCCGGCCGCCCGCGCGAACCATAGTCCAACCACAAAAACGCCCGGCCTCGCGTAGCGAAACCGGGCGTGCTCACCGCAACTTTCCATTTCTTCTCGAAGTCGATCTTCTATTTTCGCGCGTTCCTATCGCCGCAGCTTTTTCTTCAAACGCTTCGCCGTCTTCTTTGCCTTCGCCACGGCCTTCTTCGCCGATTTCTTCGCCTTCAGCGCGCCCTTCTTCACCTGCTTCGCAAACTTCTTCGCTTTTCGCTTCGCTTTTCTTATTTCCGGCTTTGCCGCGGCCACTGCTTTGTTCGTCGTCGCAACGGCCCTGCCCAGCGTGCTTCCCACCGTCTCCCCAATCTCCATCAATGTTTCGCTTCCCGGCGTCTCTTCGGTCATCGCTCGTCTCCTTTACCCCAACCTTCGTCATTTCGAATCCCGCGCATCATACGCCCTTCTCGCCACTCTCCGCCATCGCTACTTTCCTGGCAGTCCTCCGCCAATTGGCTTCGCCTACGATTCCCCTCGCAGCTTTTTCAGCCAATCCTTCGCATTCTGATTCTTCGGATCGAGCTTCAGCGATTTCTCATAGTTTTCAATCGCCAGTTCCTTCTTCCCGGCGGCGGCATACGCCTCACCCAGGCTGTCATACACATTGGACGACTCGGGGAATTGTTTGACGTTCTTGGCAAACGCCGCGATCGCCGCATCCGTCTTTCCATCCGTTAAAAGCACGTACCCCAGCATGTTCAGCATCGCCTCGTCGTGTTGATGATTCGGCGCGGCGCTCGCCATTTCTTCGTATCGCGCAATCGCCGCCTCCGGTCCGCTCACTCGCGCGACGAGCGTCAGTTCGCTTCCCTCATCGCGCTTTTCCGGCTGGTTCTTCCACGCGTATTCCTTCGCCACGCTTCGCAAATACTCCGTCGCGACGGCGACCCCGAAATCAGAATTCGCCATCGCCGCGTAACCGTCTCCCGTTTCCGCGTTCATCACCAGCAGCGCCTGGAACCCCTCATCCGAGCCATTGTGCCCAAAATCTCCCGGCCGGTCCTTGTCCAGAAAAAATCCCAACCCGACATTTTCGATCTGCGGCGTCAGCATCTCCTTCACCGTCGCCTGCGTCAGCACCTTGTTCGATTTTCCCTGCTTCGAAAGCGCAATCTCGATCGCAAATTTCGCCAGGTCCGTCGGCGTCGTCCACAGCCCCGCCGCCGCCATTTCCGGATACACGTGCCATTTTCCATGCACCGCTTTGCCGTCTCGGTAAGTTCCCGTCGGCGTGCGCTTCTGCCATTCCGCCGGCAAAGGCTGCTCGTAACTGCTGTCGCTCATGCCCATCTTGTCCAGCACCAACTCTTTCACAAGCGCTGGAAACGCTTTCCCCGTCACATCCGACAGCAACGTCTGCTCAATCGTAATTCCCCCGCCCGAATACCGGAATTTCGTTCCCGGCACAAAATCCACGCGAATCGGCGCGGTGTTCGCGGGCTTTTCGCCGTTGAAAATCTGCACAACCGTCGGCACTTTTTCATCGACGTCGTATCCGGGAAATCCGTGCACCGTCAGCCCGGCGCAGTGACTCGCCAGCCGCCGCAGCGTCACCTTCTGCTCTTTCGTAAATTCGTTCTCCGGCACTTTCCACGTCTTCAGCTTTACGTTCACATCTTCGTCGAGCGACAACTTGCCTTGCTGCACCAGCGCCAGCATTGCCGTCGCTGCCACGGGCTTGCTGATCGAGCCTGCCTGAAACAACGTCTTCGTCGTCACCGGCGTCGACACGCCCAATTCCGTCGTACCGTAAGCCTTCGCCCAGACAATCTTGAAGTTGTGAACGACCGCCACCGAAAATGCCGGGTCTTTGTAGGCCTTCATCAGTTTCGGCAAGTCCAATTCCACCGGAGCGCCGCCTTTGCCGCCGCCGATCGGCGCGATCCCATGTTCCACTCGCTCGATTCTCGCTTTTGTCTCGCCGTTTTCCGCGCTCGCGGCATTCTGCGCTTGTGCGGCAGCACTCTGCCCCATTCCCACTCCCAAAAGTACCGCCAAGCACCATCCCGCTGTCCGCATCCCCGTCAATGCCATCGCCTTGCCTCCTCGCCCACCCAGATCGCTTCCAGATTCACTTCGCACACTACTCCCGCTACTTAGGACGAGCCAAACCTCAATAAGTCTTCTCGATAATCGACAAAGTTCCGCCCATCCTCGACCACAATTCCGCCTTCTCGTCCCCGCCTGTCCGTCCGTACAGTTGCTTTTCGCGGCACCAATTTTCTGCTCGCGCCTTACCAGCGCTCACAACCCGCTAAGATGAACTCGACAGCAGGTTCACGATGCCAAAGTCCGCCACGAGAACGTTCGCCGTTCACCTCGTTTGCCCTCACTGTGAAGCCACCAGTTGGCTCACTCTTTCCCATCGCGAGGAGTCGTTCGACGAAATTCGCCGCCAAACCTGGGAATTCAAATGCCGCGAGCACGGCGCCCAACGCGGCCGGCCCGTCGAACTGCTCGAAGTTGCGCCTCTCGACGAGCCCGCCCTTCCCTCGCCACAGAAGCCCGCGCGTCCTTCCGCCTACGAAGCCAAGTCCATCAAACTCCAGCGTTCCGGTCCCCGCCTGGGTATCCGCGTCCCCATCGTCGTCTACGGTTTCGCTTCCGCCAGCGGCGCTTTCAAGGAAGAAGCGGAAACCGTTCTCGTCAACGCCGGCGGCGCGCTCGTGCTTCTCAAGGCGAAACTTTCCGTCGGCGACACCGTCACGATCATCGATAAAATCACCGGCACCGAAAAACAGGTCCGCGTCGCTTACGTCAGCAAATATACCGAGCGCGAATCCCGCGTGGGCCTCGCCTTTCCCCAGCCTCTTCCGAATTTCTGGCGCCGCGCTCGCAAAAAACCGCGCGTTTCCAAAGCCCTGCGCGTCGTGGTTAAAGGGAAAGACGCGCAAGGCCGTGCCTTCAAGCAATCTGCTTTCACCGTAGACGTCAGCCAGGACGGCGCTCGCCTCGACGGCGTCGGCATGATCGCCACCTCCGGCCAAACTCTCGAGGTCCGCCGCCTCTGGCGTAAAGCCAATTTCCGCGTCGTCTGGGTCGGCCAGGTCGGCACCGCCGAATCCAATCAGGTCGGCCTCTTCTCCCTCAACTCCAACAAAAACATCTGGAACATCAAGCTGCCAGACACACTTGACTCCCAGCCCGCTCCGCGCAAAAAAAAATAATCGCAAACCTGTTTCACGGCCGCCTTCAGCGCACCATCTTCTTTCGCCACCGCGGCAAAATTCTCTTCCACGTTCGTCCAAAGTTCCTGGCTCATCGCTCGCCTTTTTCCCGATTAAGCGTTCCTCTTTCCGGCTAGCCGTGTTACTATTAGCAGTCGTCCATTTATTGTAAAATTGGCCCGCACCTCTTTGTACCTGTCCCCGTAGTACCGATGCGCTATTCCGGCCCTCGCACCCACCCTCTACCTTAGTCTCCGCCCAGCTCACTGCCTTTGTACCCATAGGGGAAACTGCATCGTATGTTCGCTGACCACGGCGAAAACAGGCCGCTTTTGCCCGAACCGGCAGCCCCGCGCTCCGTACGAGGGGCCCTATTGCTTCGTCTTCGGGCCCGGTTGCGCGCCGCCGTGGACCGCCTCGGCCTCCGTACCAAATTCCTCTTGTCCCTGGTCTTGGTCATCCTCGCGATGACCTTTTGCACCCTCCTCGCCGTTCGCCAGCTCATTGAAGTCCGCGCCGAACGCCAACTCGGCCTCGACACGCAAAACGCGCTCGCCACCTTCCAGGTCATGTCCCGCCAGCAACATATGGCGTTGAGCCGCAAGGCCGAACTTCTCGCCACCTTGGCCCTGCTCCGCGATGGCGACACCACCGCCATTCGAGATGCCAGTCAGGATCCCTGGCAATCCGAAGATAGCGACCTCTTCGCCTTGACGGACGCCGCCGGCAAAATCACCGCCATGCAAACGCGCGGCGAATCCGCCGGCTCCACCGCGCCCGACGCCATCGGCAACCTGCTTCGCTCTTCCAATGCATCCTCGCCCGGCGACCCGAGAAAGCCCACTCTCGGTTGGTGGGTCACCGGCGGCCATCTCTATCAGATCGTCGTCACGCCATTCGATTCCGATCGCCGCGCTGGTCGCCCTTCTTCCAGAACAGTCATCGTGGGCCACGAACTGACGCCCGCGCGTGTAAACGAGTTCGCCCGCATCCTCTCAAGCGACCTCGTCTTTCGCCAAGGCAATCGCGTCCTCGCCAGCTCCCTTTCGCCCTTCGAAGAACAACAGTTTTCCGCCGTCCGCCTTCCGCAAACCGAATCCTCGCAACTCGCTTTGCACAACCGGCGCTTTTTTGTCAGCGCCGTTAAGCTTTCTCCAGACACTTCCGACGACCTGAACTTGCTCGTCCTCAAGTCGAGCGACGCCGCCCTTGCTTCCATCGGCCGTCTCAATCTCTTTCTGGTCGTACTCGGCTTCGCCGCCGTCCTCGCCGGCGGCCTCCTTGCCTATTTCATCTCCAGCACCTTTACCAAACCGCTCGGCTCTTTGATGGACGGCGTTCGCGCGCTCGAACAGGGCGACTTTACATTCCCACTCGCCGCCGTCGGTGGCGACGAATTGAGCACGCTCACACGCGCCTTTGCCAGCATGCGCGGCACTCTTCAAGGCAATGAAGCCCAGCGCAAACAGCTCGAAGACCAACTTCGCCAGTCGCAAAAAATGGACGCCCTCGGCCGTCTCGCCGGCGGCGTCGCGCACGATTTCAACAATCTCCTCACCATCATCAAGGGCAACAGCGACCTCGCCCTCGATCAGATCAAGCCCGCCGATCCCGCCCGGGCCAATTGCGAGCAAATCAGCAAAGTCGCCGACCGCGCCGCCTCGCTCACCCGCCAGTTGCTTGCTTTCAGCCGCAGGCAATTGCTTCAGCCCCGCGTCCTCGATCTCAACGACCTCGTCATGGAATCCAGCCGCCTCCTCAAGCGACTTCTTCGCGAAGACATCGAATTCAACGTGCGCTGCGGCGATTCTCTCGGCCGCGTCCTCGCCGACGCCGGTCAAATCGAACAAGTCCTTCTCAATCTCACCGTCAACGCCGCCGACGCCATGCCCAGCGGCGGAAAACTCGTCATTGAAACCCACAATGTCATCGCCGATGAAAAGTACGCGCTCTCTCATCCGCCCCTCCAGCCCGGCCACTACGCCATGCTTGCCGTCACCGATAACGGTTCCGGCATGACCGCCGAAATCAAAGCCCGCATCTTTGAACCCTTCTTCACCACCAAGGAACCCGGCAAAGGCACCGGTCTTGGCCTCGCCACCGTTTATGGCATCGTCAATCAAAGTTCCGGCTGCATCCATGTCGAGTCTTCGCCCGGCGCCGGCACTCGCTTCGAAATCTACCTGCCACACACGCAAGAAAAATTGCCCGTCGTGCAAACCTCGGAAACGATCGCCTCCGAGCGCCGTCACCGCGAGACGGTTTTGCTCGTCGAAGACGAAACCGCCGTTCGCACCCTCACCTGCGAATTCCTCCACGCCGCCGGTTACCAGGTTCTTTCTGCCTCCGACGGCATCGAAGCCCTCGAAATCGCCGAGCGCCTCGGCGGCTCCATCCACATTTTGTTGACGGACGTCGTCATGCCCCGCATGCGCGGCCCCGAACTTGCCCGCCGCGTCCAGCAAAAACTCCCGCACGTCGTCATCGTCTTCGTCTCGGGCTACACGGAAGAACTCCACGTCGCGCCCAGCTCCCTGGACACTGGCTTCTTCCTGCAAAAGCCGTTCTCTCGCGATCAACTCTTGCAAAAACTGAGCGACGCCGTCCATTCGGAAAAGTCCCCTCATTCCCGCCGACTGCAGCATTCAACTCCGTCGTGTAACCCTCCCAGCATGTCGCCTGAATCCCGTGCCGACTCCATCCGCCGCATAAGCAACTTTTGACCGCAATCGGCGAACGAAACTCGTTCCTCGCCGCGATTGTGCAAGTAGCCGAAACGGGCCTCCACCGTTCGACCGCTAGCAGCAATCATCCTTCGAGTTAGCGCCCTTCCCCGGTCGCTGCCGCTGCCAGCCGCTCCATGTGCCTCGCGACCGCATTTGTGTAGAATGCGGCTGGAATCCTTATTGGCCCGCCGTACATCTCAATAGTGTGGGGTACGGGAACCGAGGGTAGTGACATGAAGATCGGCATTTTGGCTCGAGTTGGACTGGTTGTCGCGGCGACGGTTGCGCTCGCGTCGGTGCCGCAGGTAACTCTGGCGCAACGCGGTGGCGGGCACGGCGGCGGCGGAGGCGGTTTTCACGGCGGCGGAGGCGGCGGAAGTTTCCATGGCGGTGGAGGATTTTCCGGCGGAGGCCGCTCCTTTGGCGGATTTCGTGGCGGCAGTGGCTTCGGCGGACGCGGTTTTGGCGGCGGCGGTTTTGGCGGCAGAGGTTTTGGTGGCCGCGGCTTCGGCGGGCGGGGGTTTGGTGGTCGTGGCTTCGGCCGTGGTTTTGGTGGGCGCGGGTATGGCCGTGGTTTTGGTTATGGTTATGGCTATGGATTCGGCTTCGACTTTGGCTTTGGCTGGCCGTATTATGGTTATGGCTTCGGATACCCGTACGGCTACTACGGCTACTATCCCGGGTATTACGCACCCTACCTTTATTCTTATCCCTATTCCTACTCCTATCCTCCCGACGGCTACTACGACGATTCCACTGGCGACTATCCGCCCAATTCCTCCGACTACGACAATCGGCGGAATTACAACGATCGGCGCTCTCCCAATTATGGCTCGAATCCCAATTACGGGCCGGGGACCGGCAACCGGCCACAGTCTAACGGCGGAAGCAGCAATCCTCCGTCGGTGAATCCGAATGGGCAGTCTCAACAGAATCAAAACAATCAGCCCGATCCAAACCGGCCGCCTGCGCCTCCAGGCGCCGCCGGCGCGGGCAACGTGGATTACAACCGCGGAACTCCGGAAAATTTTGCGCCGCGCCCTCGGGTGGTTTCCGTTGATCCGCTGCTCGTGACCCAGGCAAATTACCGCGTCCTGCGGCCCGGCGCGTCGTCCACCACCGCGAATACCGGCTCCGCTGCCGATCAATCGGCCTCTCCGCTTAGCCCGGAAATGCGGCGCGCCGTCGAGCGATTGCGCAACATGCCGCCGTTTGCCCGCGAGCGCGAAATCGAGTCCGGCCGCTACCGCCAGTTTTCCGTCGCGGACAAACAGACTCTGCGAAACGGCCAGTAAGCGCGCAGAAATCAGGCCATCTCTCGCGTTATAAATGACTCATGCCGGAACGTTCGGCGGAACGCCGAACGGGTTGCGACAAACCTTAAAAAATCGAACGAGGCCGGTGCGGCCAGCGCCAAACCGAGTCTCCGCCTCAGCATAATATGTGCAAAAACCTCCGCACACTGCCCGGCGCGCCGGCGTTTGCCGGCTATTTCTTCAGGTCAATCGTCAGGATATGCAGTAGGTTGTTCTTTTCATCCAGAATGCCGGTGATCTTCACCTGTTTTCCAATAAACTTGTCCGGCTTGACCTGGTCATCGAGCTTATAGGCGTGCTTTTCTGTGGCCAGCACATAGAGCCCCGCCATCTGCTCCTTGCAGTAGCGAATGCAGTAACTCTCGTCCACCGTCTCCGTGGTTTTAGACTTCAACATCCTCATCATTTTGTCGTGCGAGCCGCCATCGGCATGCACGTTGAATGCACACTGGCTATCCTCAATGTGCCCATACAGCGTGATCTCGGTGTCTTTGCCAAAAGAAGGCACCCGCAATAAAAACATCGAAGCAATCAGTACGATGGTCACCTTACGTCGCATATTCTTCTCCTATCGAACTGCTTTCCATTTGCGTGCAAGAACGGGCCCTTTCTCCAAATCATTACGGCAAGACAACGAACTTCATCCGCATTCCCTCGTGCTCGTCGCTGCAAATCACCGTACAGATCACTTCATAGTCGCCGGCCTCGGCCGGCGCGGATACTTCAAACTCCTGTGTCCCGGGTTTCAGCGAAAAGTCCCAGCCGGGAACCTTGGAATGATCCTTTGTCCGCAGCAAAACAAATCCGTGCACCGATCCATCCTCGTCCCACGACGTACCCTTTCGCGCCGTAATGCGCAACAAGAGTTGTTCACCCGCTTTCACCGTGATTTTTGCCTTGCTTTGGCCGGCAATCTTGTACCGGCTATCTTTATCAGCCAGCACCTCGATCACATGCCGCTGCGCGAGCACCGGTCTCGCCACAAGCACAACTGCAATCAAAGCCCCGATGCTTCCGATAAACCAGTTGCGAATCGTGCGATGCGGATCGTTGGGCATTTTCACTCCGTCATGTACCGTAGAATTAGTTTCATATCGTCATCCGTGATCGTGGCGCGTACTCTCATGTGCCGCACAATCGTGGCCATCATGCGCGGTGGAAATTTGTGGGGGGCATTGTGGCATCGTCCGCAGTTCGCGCGGAAGCGCTGCTCTCCTTCAATTCGCAGCGCGCGCGCGTCCGCCGCGCTTGCCACCGCCGGGCTTGCGTTCGCCGTCGCGCTCGTGCCGTTCTGCGCCGCGGCGTTCACGGCCAACATTGTTCCCACAAGCAAAAACAGCGCCGCGTAGATGCCATTCCGGTTTTTCATCGCATGTCCTTTGGCCCCAATGGCACGACAAAGCGGTATGACATGCCGGCGGTCCAAATATTCGAATCTTTTGCTGTGCTGAATTGCCTGCCGTAACTCGTCGTCGCCTTCATACCGTCCCGCAAGTAGTAATTGAATCCAAAATCCATCTCAAACGTATCCGCCGCGGGCAATCCCAGATTCACGGCGTCCGCTGACGCCAGCTTGCCGACCCTATACTTTTGCGCCCGGCTCACGACTTCCATTTTTCTTGCGTGCGGAATCTGGCTCAGCCGATAGTCGGATTCAATCCAAATGCCGCTTCCTTTCATCCCGGACCTTGCATATTCCGAACGAAGGTTCATTGGGATGGCTTTCGGCTGCCAAGCGAAGTGCATGCCCACCGTGCGCGAGCGGTCTTGTTGCAGCAATTGCTGAAACGATGCCCCGACCTCAATTCTCTTGCCCGGAAGAAACATGCCGATGCGCCCGCCCGCGGTCCGATCGGATTTCAGCACCGCGTTGGTGCTGAGCGTTGAAAAATACAGCGCATAGTTGATGTTGGCTTTCCCCGACGAAATTCCACCGCGCAACATCGCTCCGTCGCTCGAACCCGTGGCAATCGGATAAATCAGCGGCGTGTTTTGCAGGCACCGAATCCAGAAAGGAAGCATTCTTTCGTTAAACATCCCGAACGGCGTCAGAAACCGGCCAACCGTGACCGTTACATAGCGGTTCGCGATATAGTCCGCCTGCAAGTAATCGAGGCCCTGCGTCGACGTTGCGCCGTACCACCCGGCTGCATCGCTTCTTTCGAAAATGTCCTGCATCTTGCTGCGCGTTTCAATCAAGAATCTGTCGCCAAGCGGCACCAACAACACCGGCGCGGCAACGGTGAGCACTTGCGGCTGGCCATCTTTCACGTTTGAAAGCAAGGCCGCGCCGCCCGTCAGGATGGGAATTGGTTTCGCCTCATCCGTTTGCGCTTGCGCGGGCGCGCAGGCGGTCCCTAAAAGAATGGCGAGGAAACCGGGAACAGCGAGCATCCACGAAAACATCGGGCAACGGGCCGTCCACAACCTCGTGCTGGGAGAAGTTTTGTTCATCGCCACTCGCCATCTCGCAAATCTTAGGAATGGGCGTACTGCAATCTGTCCGCATTCTAACCAGCGTCAATCGAAAGGAAACAACACAATTGCTTCTCTGTGACGCGACGTGAACCTGTTCACGCGGACAGGAAACCAATTCAATAATTGAAATACTTATCTTTTTTTTCGCTCGGAGACGCCGACCGTCTCCTCTTTGGTCAATGGAACGATTTGTCAAAAGCTATTTTATTTTGCCCAGGCGAATGGTGAACGCAACTCGAGTAGCGGTATTATTTGACGGTGCTTACTTCGCTCTTGAACAAAAGCCGGAACGCCAAGCCCAACTCACGCGGCAAAGCGCGCCACGGCTTTCCGGGGTTCGAACATCGAAAATGACGACACGAAGAGAGTTTTTCCGCCTCGCCGCGCAATCGGCCACGGCCGCGCTACTGGCCGCTAATCGCAGCGTTGCCGCGGCGCAAAAAAACGCCGCGGAACCGAACGACGCCGATCGCGCAGCGGATCGGCGCGGACGGCCGATCCTCGATCTGCAGCAACGATTTGTGGATTTGCGCTTCGGCATGTTCGTGCATTTCAACATGGCCACGTTTCAGGACCGCGAATGGGGCGATCCGACTTCGTCTCCCGATCTGTTTCATCCCACCGCGCTCGACACCGATCAATGGGCCGCGGCGGCAAAGTCCGCGAACATGACCTGGGGCTGCCTGACGACCCGGCATCACGATGGCTTCTGCCTTTGGCCCACAAAAACTTCGTCGGCAAACGTCGGGCAAGCATCGCCGCCGACGGACATCGTGCGCGCCTACGTGGATTCTTTCCGCAAAGCCGGCCTTCGCGTGGGCCTTTATTATTCGATCTTGTCGCTGCGCGACGATATTCGCCATTTCAACGTCACGCCGGCCAAAATAAAGCTCATCAAAGATCAGCTCACCGAGCTGCTCACCGCCTACGGAGAGGTCGACATCATCGTCACGGATGGATGGGATGCGCCGTGGAGCCGCATCACGTATGACGAGGTGCCGTTTCACGAGATCTATCAGCACATCAAAAACCTGCAACCCAACTGCCTCCTTTGCGACCTCAACGCCAGTCAATATCCTTCCGGCGGCCTCTACTATTCCGATGTGAAGGCCTTTGAGCAGAACGCCGGACAAAAAGTCCCCGAAGACAGTGACGTGCCGGCCCTTTCCTGCGTAACCCTGACTGACGGTTGGTTCTGGAAACAGGGCGACGCGAATGGAAAGCTCAAGGCCGTGTCGACCGTCGTGGACGAGTGGCTTCAGCCGCTCAATCGCAGGCACTGCAACCTCATTCTGAACGCTCCGCCTACGCGGGAAGGGCGCCTCGCACCGAACGTTGTGAGCCGCCTCGAAGAAATCGGCAAAGCGTGGAAGCATCCCGGCCCCATGGCAAAACTCCGCGAGCACGTTGTGATCACCACGCGGAACTTGGCCAAAGGCAAGCCCATTCTTGCCAGCTCTTACCCCGATACCGTCGGGCCGGACGAGGCCAACGACGGCGACTTCCGATCGAGCTGGTATTTGGACGAAGGACAAACCTCGGGCTGGTTGCAAGTCGACCTCGGAAAGCAGGAGAGCTTCAACGTTGTCTCGCTCGTGGAGCCCGTCGGCCGATGGAAGGACTACCCAGAGAGCCGCATCCGCAGCTTTCGCTTCGAGCGCTGGAACGGCGCAAATTGGATCGCACTAACCGGCGGCGATTCGCCCGCACCGGCAACAATCCTTCGCATTCCGCGCGTCTCATCGCAAAAAATCCGGCTTCTGCTCGACGCCAGCAAAGACATGCCCCACATTGCCGAGATCGGCCTCTACGACGAACCCGCCTAGCCGAACCCCGCTCCGCAAATGAAATCCTCGAGCCACCGCGGCAGCTCGAGTCTCCTCCAAACTCAAGGCAACGCCTCCCCGCCGCCGTCGCTTCTCTTTTTCCGCAGCGGCGCTATCCATGACCTGACCGCGTTTTATGTACCAGTGTTTTTTAGTGTCGGTTGGTGTTTGCGGCCGATGCGGCACTATGCGGATTGAATCGGTTTTCCGCTCAATCGACACAAACTACGATCGCTGCCGGAACGGGGCAAAAGTGAAAAAAGCGAATAAAAATAAAAAGGTCGCGTTCAAGCACGACTCGCGGAGTCTTGCACGCGAAGCGTCAACTGCGCCAACGGCTTGGTCCTTGCCCGTTATTCGCTCTAATGCCGAACTTCCCTTAGAGGCGCCTTCGCAGGGTCACGCGTACTGAACGTGTGTTCTCGGCCCGCTTGACAGTCAGGTCGACTTGGCGTCCGTCCTGGCTCAGCAATGCGACAAGCTGCTCGATCGTGAACGATGACGCGGGCTGGCCGTAGACGGCAATGATTCTGTCCTCAGCATGAATGCCCGCCTCCCACCCCGCGGAAGCCTTCGCAACATCGTGGATTATGAAACCGGCTCCTGTCGGGTCATAACGCAGGTCGAGGCCGCTGGCATCGAACAGGAACGGATCCGAAAAATGTTGTCCCGGTGTTAGCACGATTCGGACATGGGGATAGTCGAAGGCAACGTGAAACCTACGCAGGATTTCATTCCCGATCAGGCCCACGCCCCCCGTGGCACCAAGCGGACGTGCCAGGCTGAAGGAGTCCACCGACAAAGTATCTGCTCGGCCAAGGACGGTACGAAACTCCTGCCCTAAGCCGACGCCACCAACTATTTCGACGTGGTCACGCGACTGTGCCAACAAATCGTCGTCAAGGGCATCCTGTGATCCGCTGTCAACCAAAACTTCGCGCTCGACAGCCAGCTGGCCGCCGACCGCAATCCCAACCCTAATGTACGGAGTATGCTTGATGAGTGTGAATGGCACCACGTGGCCGGTTGGCTTGTAATTCTCTGGATCGTAAAGCGTGAGGATTCGGGCGTCATAGTCCACATCCACAACATAGGACGCAAAAAAGTTGTAGCCCAAGACTCCGCCGACGTATCGGCCTAGCAGCGCAGGCTGGCCCGAGAGGTCGATGATATAGGATTTGTCCACCAGCAGGGAGAGTCCCGGCAGCCTGTAGGTCAGAGGAGGCGCGAAAAGAAACTTGACTGTTCCTTTGCCCGCGCCTGTGCCCTGCTTCTCGCCTTCGCCCTTAATCCCCAACTTCTGGGCGAGAGCTGCGTCCACCACACAGCCGCTTGCGCCGCTATCGAGGACAAACCACACCGGCTCCGAGCCGTTCACGCCAACCTTGAGAAGGATTTGGTTGCTGAAGAAGTCGAATGGAATCGCCAAGGGGAGTTTGACCGCATTTTGGTCTGCGTCAGACTCGGAGGCCGGCCGCCCGGAGACAATCGGTATGCTTGACAACAAGAGGCAGAAAAACAGAAAAGCAACTCGAGGCATGTTCTATTTTCTACAAGGCGTGGTTCACTGTGTCTTGAATCTATTTGCAGCAGTTCGCCACTCCTGCGGCCCTCCGCCAGTTAATTGCTTGACGCTGCGGGTCATATGCGACTGATCAGCGAAGCCCAAATGCGCCGCAATTTTTGCCAGGGGCTCTGCGGTGTCCTGTATAGTCTTCCATGCACGACGAGCGCGAGCCCGTGCCCGGAATGCCTCCGCCGTTATACCAAACACCTGAGCGAATCCGCGCGACACAGTCCAGGGAGCTAGTCTCCTTTCCTCCGCCCATTGGCAGAGCTTGAGCGACGGATCGTGGATCAGGGCTTCCGCTAGCTCATCAGGCCAGTCCATACTGGGCGGTTTCACAAACTTGGCCGCTGAGATGAGCAGTTCTACCGCATCGTCTCGACTCCTCTCCGCACTACGCACAATGTTGTCCGGATCGGCCACCTTTGCAATTCCGGGCTTGCAGGAGCAACCTTTCGGCAAGGGAAGATTTAGGATGACCGCCCCCGCTTTGGGAAAGCGGTCCAAATGTTTTTCAAGCCGATCATGGAAGAGGGCCTCGCCGATTTGTACATGGAAGCGTCCTTGATCTCCCGCTTCTTCGTACCCGCCCGAAAGCACCAGGGCAACGTACCGTCCCGCATGGACATGGCGTTTCAGAAAAGACGAACGAATTGTCTGCCACATTCGCATCGTCTCTAGTATGCACCGTTAAATCGAGGGTCCAACTCCTGAATCGTCGGCCAACAAGAAGTCGGGGTTATCGCCTGCAACCGGACCCCGCCGGACAGCAGATCCCTTAATAACACTCGCCGTTCTGATGAGAATTGAGGCAGGCGGATGACAGGTAAGATTCGTGCGTCTTCTCCGGCCACACCGACAAGTCGCGACACCGAATCCTACACACACTCCATTTCAAATCACACGGAGGGTGCCAAGTTCTCGAAGTGTGAGAGCGCGTCTTGCGTTTGACGGTGAATTTTCTTTCCGTGCAAGCTTGACACAATTCGAATACTCATAAAATATCTATTGACTTCGTAAAAGAAACTGTGCTACACTGTCGAGTGCAAGCAATCTCCATTCGAACCGTCGCCCCCCACTTTTCCCGTAATCCCCGACCGGCCATCCTCCTCTTGTCCCAATCTGCCCCAGTCTGGCTATCCTCTTTCTTTTCACAACGATCCCTTTTGCCTCTCCCCTATCCCCTTTCTTTTCATAACCATCTGGATTGCCTATGTTCAATTTCCAAAATCCGCCCCCCAGGCCCATTTCCCGCCCGTAACTCCTTTATTTGCTACTCTTACGAAAATGAGCATCCCGCGAAGGATGCTCATCCTGAGCGACCATCGGGAGCCGAAGGATCTCAACGCAAGTTCGCAAATCGGCATTCCCGCTCGTATCGCCAACGTAAGTCCTTTATTTCCCACTCTTACAAAAACAGCCGGGGTGTACCCAAACTTTTCCCCCTCTGGAACTCGTTCGTCGTCATCCCGTCTATCGGTCCCTTCCGAAACGCAGGATGTCGCTCAACCGCGCACGTCTTCCCTATTTGTTCCCTTCCGGGAACTTTTCACATCACCCTCGCGTACTTCTATACAACTGCCCGGTCCTCGGCTTCTCGCGGGCACATGTTCAGGGAGGCTTCGCCAATGACCACTCACTTCCGCAAGTACCTAAAGTCCTTTTCCATCGCCGCCGCCGCGGCCTTGCTCTTGACCCCGCTCGCGGCCAGCGCGCAAACCGGTTCCAGCTCCGCCGGCAATGACCGCTGGCTCCACGTCCGCGTCATCAGTTCGGACAACAAGGGCGAAACCGTTCGCGTCAATATTCCGCTCGAACTCGCCGAAAAAGTTCTTCCCGCCATCAACAAGGATCGCCTTCACAACGGCAAAATCACCATCGATCGCAACGACATGGAAGGCGTCGATTGCCGCGCGCTCCTTGCCGCGCTCAAGGACACCAAGGACGGCGAATTCGTCACCGTGCAATCCCATGAAAACGACATTCAGGTCGCCAAACAGAACGGCTACATGCTCGTCCACGTCACGGAAAAACGCTGGCACGAAGGCAAAGACGGCAAGGAAATCAAAGACGGCAAGCCGTCCGAAAAATCTCGCGTCGAAGTAAAAGTGCCCATGAAGGTCGTCGAAGCGCTCTTCTCCGCCGGCAAAGATGAACTCGACGTCCTCGCCGCGCTTCGCGCCCTTTCCGCCCACGGCGACACCGAACTCGTCTCCGTCAAGGACGAAGAAAACAGCGTCCGCGTCTGGCTCGATTCCAAGAATTCGTCCGACTAAAGTTTTTGTGTCGCGCCGTCTCTTTAGGGCGGCACTCTCAAAGCGAAGTCGGCAGCCACGCATTATTTTGTAGGGTTGTTATTCGCGGTCGTTGTCGCGGGTCGTTGTCACGGGTCGTTGTCACGGGTCGTTGTTGGGGGCTGTTGTCACGGGTCGTTGTTGCGCGTCGTTGTTGTCACGGGTCGTTGTCGCGGGTTGTTGGTGTGGATTGTTGTCACGGGTTGTGTAGGGGCAGGACTTCAGTCCGCCCGGTTTTTCCGGAAAATTCTCTCGAAGGAGCAGCAACAATGATTCTCGCAAAACTCGCTCTCGGCGCCGTCGGAACTCTCGCCTTCGCAACCGTCTACACGTTCCACGAAGGCACCATTCGCGTGGACGTCGACGAGCACCGCGCCGGCGGCTCGCACGTGCACGTCTGGGTGCCGGCGGCGATCGTTCCCACCGTCCTGCACTTCGTGCCCGACGACGCCATGAAGGGCATGGACGAGCACGCGCGCGAAGCGCTGCCGATCCTGAAAGCGGTCGCCGAAGAACTCGAAAAATATCCGAACGTGGAATTCGTTTCCGTGGACGGCGACAACCAGCACGTCAAGGTTTCCGTTCGCGACAGCAAAGTTTACGTCGACGTGCAGGACCGCGACGACGACGTCCACATCGCCGTCCCCGTCTCCACGATTCGCCACGTCGCCGAAAACCTCGCCGATCGAAAACAACCGCAATAATTTTCTGTTTCAAAAAAACGGGCGCGCCGGCAAATCATCGGCGCGCCCGAATGTTCTTTGAAACTTTATTTCTTCGCCAAACTTTTTTCGCTCAGTCTTCTTTCGCCGGTTGAAAATAAACTTCCTCGAACATGCTTCCCTTCTGCCAGCCCGCGCGCTGCAAAATGCCGCGGCAGTTTTCCACCATGTTCGGATGCCCGCACAAATATCCGGTCGTTTCCGCCGGCTTCAATCCCCACTCCGTCGCGTACTGGCGAACCAGATCGTCCACGCGTCCCGTCTGCCCGCTCCATTTTTCGTCTTCCCACGGCCGGCTGATCGTCGAAACGTATTTGAACCACGGAACTTCCGCCGCAAATTTTTCCATCTCTTCGCGGTATCCGAATTCCCAGCTGCGGCTTCCGCCCTGAATGCAAAAAAGTTTGTGATTCCCGGGCATCGGAGAATTTCCCGCTTTCCAGTCCTTGTAAAGCGTGCGCACGTAACTCACAAACGGCGCGAGCCCCGTCACCGTTGCCAGCAAAAGATGGTTCGTTCTGCCGCTTTTCAAATCGAGCGTGAACCGCCCTTTCGAAATCTTCCTGCACAGCAGCGTATCGCCGGGATGAAGTTTATAAAGATGCGGAGTCAATTCGCCCTGCGGCACAAGTTCGATAAAAAATTCAAGCCCTTCTTCGTACGGCGAAGAAACGATCGAGTACGCGCGCTCGATTCTTTTTCCTTCGTGGTCGACGCCGAGCGTCGCGTACTGCCCCGCCTTAAAGCTGAATGGACCGCCGGGATCGACGCGAACCAGCCACAAATCCTCGCTCAGGTCTTTCCGCTCGATCACCTTGGCCACATAATGTTTTTCGCCGGCTGCAACGTTTTGCGGTTCCGTCATCACTCATCCTTCGCGAAAAAAGTTACACGAAGAATCTACACGAAAAACGAAACCGGCGGAACTTCCGAAAAAAGCGTGGAATCGAGTGGAATCATTCGCCGGCGAGAGCGACGGCAATAACACAAAGTGTTAACTAATATTTTATTATAATTCAATATACATCTTCAATGTCGTCCGCCCAACTGTGCGGCATTTGCCGTTTCGCTCACATCGATAAGGCGTTCAGTTGCATTCAGCAATGCATTTCCCAATCCGCCCTTCTCCCGGTTTGAGCACAATTCATTTGTGGATTTTGCCGTGGTCTATGTCACGCCTTGCCGGACTGAAGCCAGCCCGTCAACATGCGCGAATAGGTTCGGCTGCATCGATGTTCGGAGCCGTCGCGAAGCTTAATTACATACTCGCCGTCGTCCTCACTAAGTACTTCTGCAATTTGGTCTCGCCGCACAATCCTCGATCGATGGATCCTAATAAATTTGGCGGGATCGAGGCGCTCTTCGAGAGCGGTCATCGTCTCGCGCAAAAGGTGCACCGCTCCGAGCTTCGCATGCAACTCCACATAATCTCCGGCGGCAGAAATCCAGAGAACGTCTTCGTGCGACACGATCCTGGTTCGAAGGCCGGTCCGAATGGCAAAGCTTGCGTCAGAAAAGAGCAACGGCCGGTGGAGCAAGGCCTTAATCCGTTGGTCTGGAACAGGGGAGGCGGCGCTGTGCAGCCTGCGTCTCACATATTCCATCATCGCGCGAAACCGCCGGTCATCGATTGGTTTGAGGAGATAATCCAGCGCATGAACTTCAAACGCACGGAGCGCATATTCTTCAAACGCCGTGAGGAAGATGACGTGCGGCACTTTGTCCTCGGGAAGAGCCCGCAATACATCAAAGCCGTTCATACCCGGCATCTGCACATCCAAGAAGACAAGATCGGGGGCGAGGCTAAGAATATCTTTAAGCGCTTCGACGCCATCACCCGATTCACCGACTACCTCGACATCGGGATGCCGCTTTAGCCGTATGGCGATGCCGCGCCGCGCAGGAGGCTCGTCGTCGATGATCAGCACTCGCATAACGTGGAATCCTCGCGTTCCGTTCGCTGAAACGGCAGGTCGAGACAAACTTGACAGCCTCCATCCGGCGGCCAATCCAGCGAAAGTGTAAAGTCGGAACCATACAGGGTATGCAACCGCTGCCTTGTATTTGTAAGCCCGATTCCCGCCGCGCGAAGTCCGGGTAATCCGGAACCGCTGTGCGCTTCACCCGTATTTCTTACGAGCAGTTTAAGGCGGTCACCCTCGCGATGACCGCGGATGGTAATCTGGCCTTCGCCTGGAACGCGGGAAATGCCGTGTTTGACTGCATTTTCTATGAGCGGCTGGAGGATTTTCGCCGGCACTCGAGACTGCAAAACGTCTTCATCGACAAACAGAGCAATGGTCAGTCGAGGGCCGATTCGAATCTGTTCGATCGCGAGGTACTTCTCAACGACAGTAATCTCCTCCGCGAGGCTGATCAGAGACGGAGAATCCGATGCGAGTGAGGTTCGGAGAACATCGCAGATGTGGGAGATCATTCGGGTAGCATCTTCATCTCGTTTTTCGAGGATCAAAGTCGACACGGCGTTGAGCGCGTTGAAGAGGAAGTGAGGATTCAACTGATATTGCAGTGCGCTGAGGCGGGCCTCACGAGCTTCGTCCTCGGCCTTGTGGCTGCGTTCTCGCTCCCGATTGACCCTGTTCCATTGCTTGACGCTGAAATACAAGCTGCACCAGAGAAAGAGAATAAGAGAGAGCTGCACTCCGCTGAGAATCCAGTTGCTCCACCTGAAGTTTCGAACTCCGAACACAACGAGCTGGCAACAAAACGTGACGACGGTTCCGCCGACAAGCGACAGCCCGAACGCAAAACTCTCTAACACCAGCCAGTTTGCAAGCCAACGCTCATACACCCTTCTACAGACCGGGCGAAGCAGGAGGCTAAGGCTGAAGGCCATTGCACATGCGATTGTGTTGTAGCTGAGGATCGCGGGCTCTCTCAGATGCGGAAGAGCGGCGACGATGAGCAAGACGTACAGAAGCGTCCATGCCGCCGGCTGGATCTGCCAGAAAGACGGAAACGATGGTGTTCTCGTGGGCGTCATTCCCTTGATTCTAGCCGCTTACGGCTGCTTACCTAAAGCGCTCCGTCGCAGCTTTCCGTCGCTTCAACGCAAAGCACTCCATAAAGGTGATCCATGCGAAAGGTGGTGCATGCGGCGGAGCCACAATTAGTGGGACCCAGTTGTTGTGTTTATCGCACTTCTGCCCCGGTTCATCGCGTTTTCCTGTTGTTTCACCGATATCGAAACAAAAATGGCTCGGTTGGGATCTAGAATCCACTTTGGGGAATGGTTGGATGCGTTCTCTTGCGGGCCCTGCGTATCACGCCGGGGGACATTTTATGCCCCGTGAGTTCGAAAGGAATTTCATGAAGAGTTCGTTTTGCAGGTTCGTTTTCAAGCGCCGTGTTATTTGCTTATTGCTTTCCATTTGCGTCGTCCGTTCCGCGACCGTATTTGCGCAGGGCAGGCCTGCACAGCCGGAGTCGCGGAGCGAGCGTTTAGACGAAGTAGCGAGTTCGTTCACGAAGGACAATGCATTCATGGGCGCGGTTTTGGTAGCAAAGGGCGCCACCGTCTTGCTCGACAAAGGATATGGAAAAGCGGTCGAGGAGTGGAATATTCCGAACTCACCCGACGTGAAATTCAGGATCGGTTCGATGACAAAGCAATTTACCGCAGCGCTCGTTCTCTTGGTGCAAGAAGAAGGCAAGCTCTCCGTGGACGATCCCGTGTGCAAATATCTGACCGACTCACCGGATGCGTGGAAAAAAATAACGATAGCCGATCTTTTGCATCACACGTCGGGGATTCCCAACTTCATCTTCGACAAACGATACTTCGAATGGCGGATGGTGTCTCACACTCCAGCCGAGGAAGTCGGCCTCTTCAGCGACAAGCCCCTGAACTTCTCACCGGGAACTCAATGGGAGTACAGCAATTCCAACTATACGTTGCTCGGGATGATCCTGGAAAAAGTGACCGGCCGACGCTATGTGGATCTCCTGCGCGAGCGCATTCTGGCACCGCTTGGGATGAAGGATTCCGGGCTCGACGATGACGACCTGATCTTGCCGGAAAGGGCGGAAGGTTACCAACCTGGTCCGAAAGGCATAGTGCCCATGCGTTCCTTATCCATGTCGGTGGGTTGGTCCACTGGGTCCATGTACTCAACGACCAGAGATCTGCTCCGTTGGGAACAGGGCCTGTTCGGCGGGAAGGTTCTGTCTGCTTCCTCTCTGAAGCAGATGACGACACCCGGCAAGGGAAACTATGGGGACGGAGTCTTTGTGAGTCGCAAGGATGACATCGAGGTCGTCGAACACGGAGGGAGCATCGATGGCTTCAATAGCTATATGATTTGCGTCCCGTCCCGCGATATCGTCATCATCGCTTTGTCAAATGTAAGCGGCGATGCACCGGATAAGATGGCTGGCAAGCTGCTAGACGTGACACTGGGAAAACCGGTGACGCTGGCCAAGCCGAGAATTGCGCTGCCAATCTCCAAAGCGGAGCTCTCGAAGTTTGTTGGAGACTACGAAATCTCCGCTCAGCTGTCGCTCAAAATAACGGCTTCGGACGAGGGCTTAGTGGTGCATGCGACGGGACAGCCGCCCTTGCAGTTCTCATATGAGGGAGAAATAAATGGTCACCCGCAGTTCTTTACCAAGGCGATGGACGTGCAGATTGAATTCATGCCAACCGCTGGCGACCGCGTTTCGACGTTAGTGCTCCACCTTGGCGGGAGCGCGATGCCAGGGAGAAGGCAATAAGTTCTTCGCAAAAGGTGAAAAGGAAGAACTTTGAGCGGATGACCGAAGCCACTTGGCATGGGAAGCCGGCCAGTTTGTTCATTTCGTTTTACGAATCACGTGCAAAACAGAAGCTGGCTTCGTTTTCGGATTCGTGACGATAAACTCGCAAGTGCATAGGACCGCGCGACTCACTCACGGGTTGGGCCACCGATTCGCGTTCACGGAGCGCGATGCCGCTCGCCAGCCGCGCCACTCGCCCTTCCCTGCACCGCTGCCTAAACGCGCCGCCTTCGGCTCCGCAGGCTTTCGCTCCGGAACGGCGAGCGCCGGATGGACTGATTGCCCGCCACCTTCGGTGGTGTGGACGTAATTGCGTATGGTATGTTGAGAAAAGTTGCGGCGCGAGCGGAAATCCTGCGTGGCGATTTGTGCCACGACGCGCCGTGGACTTTGACAAAGATGAATCGACAGAGCGAATGGGGTGATTCTTGCCGGAGTTGACAAAAGGAATGCCGTGGCTGCGCAAAGTGGTGCTGACAATTGTGGGGTTGCTGACGATCGCGGCGATTACCGGCGCGGGATACCAGCAGATCGGAAGCATGATGGACGCACGGCGCACACCGGAGCCGGGCCATCTTGTGAACGCCGGTGGACGTCAATTTCAAATGAACTGCGCGGGCAAGGGGAGCCCGACCGTGATTCTTGAGAGCGGCTTGGGCGATACGCTCGCGGAATGGCAGCCGACCCTGGAGCAGATCGCCAAATTCACGCGAGTCTGCTCTTATGATCGCGCCGGGTACGGCGAAAGCGACGCCGGTCCGCTGCCGCGGACGAGCGGACAAATCTCGGCCGAGTTGCACGGCTTACTTGAAAGTGCGGGCGAGCATGCACCGTTCGTTCTTGTGGGCCATTCCTTTGGCGGATACAACGCGCGCGTTTTCAACGGACAATATCCGAATGAGGTCGCAGGTTTGGTGCTGGTTGATTCCGTGCAGGAGGACCAATATGAACTACTGCCCTCCGCCTGGAAGCAGTTCGGCGCAAATCAGCTGAGCCGCTGGCAGAGCCAGGCGACTTGGATGCCGTTACAGATCGACTTTGGTATCGCGAGGCTGCGGTTTCGCGAAGTGCTCGGTCCGGACAGTTATCTGATCCTTCAAGCAAAATACCTGAAAGCGCGCGCAAGCGAGCTCGAGCAAATTCAGGTCAGTGCCGGCCAAGCCCGTGCCGCCGGCACGATCGGCAATAAGCCTCTGATTGTTCTGACGGGCGTTAAACAGGATGATGCTTTAAAGAAGGCGCTCAGCACGGAAGATTTCGTTCGCTACCAGCAGGTCTGGGTGGGAACGCTGCAAGCGCGGCTGGCGCAGCTTTCCACGCGCGGGAAACAAGAAATTCTGGCGGACGTAGGCCATAACATTCCGGCCGAGCGTCCGGAGGCGATTGTGAATGCCGTTCGTGAAGTGTGCGCTGCTACCGCCCGGTGATCCGCGCTGACGAACTTCGACCCATCCGATCCGTACGAAGTTGTGTCGGGAAATCTTCAGCGAATGAGCCGCCAAATGATTGATTGAAAAGGTTTCCATCGGCTCTTCCTCGTGGATTGTGGTTCCCGCGAATGACGAGCGATTTGCATGGAACGCAGGCAGCGCCCTTCAAAGTGCATGTCTTTGGCTCTGTGTTTGCCTCGACCTTCTTTTCTTTCAGGATGGTTGCGTCTTGGTATTGCAGGAGGCGTTCCCGTAGTGCTCGGCGTCGGTGTCGGTCGTTCGGATGAATTATTCGTAAGCGAGAGCGACGACGGGATCGTAGCTGGCGGCGCGGAGGGTCGGATAGATTGCGCCGGCGGTTGCGCCGAGCGTGGCCAGCAGAATCGAGCCAAGGATCCACTGATTGGTGATGGAAATTTGGAGCGTGGGCACGGTTTCGGTGAGCACGGCTTTGGTGAGGAACGTGAGGCAAATTCCAACGACGCTGCCAATGATGGTGAGGGCGAGCGTTTCGCCAAGAAGAAGCTGGGCGATGCCGGCGCGGGTGAAGCCAAGCGCTTTGAGGATTCCGATTTCGCGGGTGCGCTCGAGCACGAGCGTGTGCATATTGAGAAAGACGACGAGAAAGCTGATGACGATGCCGATGCCGACCATGGTCTTGATGAACGGCTTGAGCTCGGGGAGGTTCGAAGAGTTCATGAGCGTCATATATTCGGCGATGGAGCGGACGCGGTTACTGGGCTCGAGCTTGAGAATTTCCGCGCGAGTGGATTCGGTATCGCCTTTGCTGCGAACGTAGAAAACGGAGACGCGTTTCTCGGCGCCGGAAATATCCTGCGCGGTTTTGAGCGGAATAAAGAAGCGCGCGCCCTTGCCGTGCGCGACGATGCCGCAAATGGTAAAGGAATGGTTGAGCAGCAGGATATTGTCGCCGACTTTCAAATGGCGCGATTGGGCGACGATGTCGTCGGCGATGGCTTCGTCTGGAGATTCGAACGGGCGGCCGGAGCCGAACAAAAAGCCCTTGCTGAGAGCGTTAAAGCGCTTGTAGTCAATGCCGTAGATGACGACGAAATTTTTTTGATCCATCAAGCTGAGGGTGGGAGCGACTTCGTCGACGCCGGGCAGAGAGGCAATTTGCTGGCCAAAAGATTCCTGCATGACGGCGCTGGAGAACGCAAAAAAGATGGAGGCGTTGGGAGATTGCACGAGAATATCGGCGCCGACGCCTTCGACGCGCTTGCCCCATTCGTTCACGACACCGGTCGTAAGCCCAACAATCATAAGGACAAGAATGACCTGAATGGCGATGGCGAGAATGCTGAGCGCGGCGCGGAGCGGGCGCGCGGTGAGATTTCCGGCGATCATGCGGAGCGGAGAAAATTGGGCGTCGTGCGATTCGGTCATGGAAATTTGGGCTGACAAAGACTGTATCACCTGCATTTTGCGCGGGTCAAAAGAGAAAGAGAAATTGTGGCGGCAAAGGTAAGCAAGAATTTGGCCGAAGTCCAGAAAAAATATTTCAGTACCGTGAAGTTTTCAACACAGATGTTGAAAACTTTGTGCAAAACGGGCGGCGAAGCGAAGTTAACCCGCCGTTCTTCAACACTCTACTGCGGTTTGCACAATATTTGTGCAACGGGACGGGCGGAGCGAGAGTTTTTTGTGACGAGCAAACATCGGGCGGCGGCGAAGCGCGTTGTTTGGCACGAAGTGGAAGCGAAGGAAAATATTTTGCGAAAATATTCTCGCTATTCATGAATTGTTTCGGTGAGAACAAAAAGGGAGAACGGCGAAGAGGCAGGTTCAGTACCAGCGCGGAGGCTTATCGAGTTTTACCTTGATCGTTTGGCGCGGATCGGTGATTTCCATCCATTTGCCGTAGGTCTTCCAGCCTTCGGCAATGACTTGCACCAGGACTTTTCCCATCGGCGCGTCGGGAATATGAGCCACGCCTTCGCGATTGGTCTTCACGTTGAGCTCAATCTTCTTGTCTCTGCGGAGTTTTCGCTCTTCGACGTACTTGAGATAGACGCTGGCATTTTCGACGGGAACGTCAGTATCGCCGCCAACGACTTCGATGCGGATACGATTGGATTGAGATTGCTTGGGCGCGGCGGCCGCGTCGGGCGAAGGATTGTTCTGAGCCGCGGCGCCAATGGCAACGAGCGCCACAGCCGAGAGCGCGAAGGCGAGCCGGTAAATGTGTTGTCGTCTCATGAGTGGTACGAAATATAGTCCACGGAAGGACCAGTGAAGGTCAAGTGCGGTCCCGTGTAATTACGATGCGCGTGGCGAACGATGCGCTGCCTGGCGAACGCGCATCATCTGGTTGCCGCCGCGTTGAAATTCGTATGGCACGGTTTCGAGTGCAACTTCGTAAGAGTCGCGTAATTCGTTCACCATACTTTGGACGTAGCGGGAGGTATGGCCGTCCAAAGCGAGTAACGGAAAAATTCTGACCTCGCGGGCGACGCGGCACAATTCCTGAATTGCGGAGCGATGAAAGGCTTCGGACAAGTGTTCCGAATACATAAAGAGAAAATGGGAGCAAAGCGCCAAGTCGAAGGATTGATCGGGGAAGGCGAGGGATGGGAGTTCGGCGTCAACGTAGCGGCCCTGGCGCTTTCCCAAATCGTAATCGCTCAAGAAGTCCTGCATGGCTTGCATGCGGATGCGGCCGAGCTCTTCAACGGACTGGATTGAATCCCAGACAAACTGCGAGAGGTTATTGCGGGCCTGCAGCAACATTTGGTCGTAAGTTGCGGCGATGCGGCTGCGAATCGTTTCGGTATCGAATCGATAGAGCGGATCGATGGAGATAACCGAAGTTCCACGCCGAGTCGATTCGGCGTTGAAACTGGCGGGACCGTCGGCGCAGCCGAGAATCCTGAGCTGAAGGTCGGCGTCGCTTAAATTGAACATGCGCCGATATTCCGCGAAAGACCGGCCCCAGGGAACTACCTGATCGAGTGTGAACATTGCCGCTTGCCGCGCTTTATTTTACTGGAAGTTGACGCGGATCGTGACCGCGAGGTCCGCGAGAGAAAGCGCTTGTGCGAAGGTTGAAGGGGCTGTTTGGAAAATTTCGCCTGCACAAGGGTGAAATGCCGTTCGAGCAATTTCAGTCGCGTTTGGCTTTCTCAATCATTTCAACAACCTGGTTCCACGGCATGGGCCCCTGATGCATGGCGAAAATCGTATCGACGACGAGGTTTGCGCGCTTCACCGCCTGGAACACTTCATACATCAACTGTGGGTCATAAAGCGTGCCGTCTTCGTTTATCGCCAGCGTGTCGCTGGCATAGAGCAAGCGGGATTCCGGAAAGTAGACGAGGTATTGCCGCTCGGTCGACGGCCCGCGCAAGGGATAGAGTTCGAGGCGATTTTCGCCGGTGCCAACTTTTTCTTTATCGGAAACGATCTTCCATTGCGGCGCTTTCGAATTCTTTGCGTTCTCGAGTGCGTCGGGATCCAACGCATGAGGCGCGCGCATCATTTTGTCGAGCAAAGGCCGGTTCAGATCGAGAATATAGACGGGAAGGCCCTCGGCAACGGCAAACCTGAGACCTCCAAAATGTGGCCACGAATCCGAGGTCGACAGCACGGCCTTCACAGGCACACCCGGATACCGCTTTCTGGCCTCTTCGATCACACCCTTTGTGTACAGGCTCGAAATGGGCGCTTCCAGAATGATGACGCCATCGGATTGCTTTACGATCGTGGAGTTCCAGGCACCCACGAACAGATCGAAGCCCGGCGCCATGGTCGTACTCTTATCGGCGTGAAACGCGCGGTTCCAACCTGGCGATGCCGCGCTTCGTTTGGCAACGTCGGGATCGTGGGCAAATATCTTTTCATCGATGGGGATGTTGAACTCAACGTTGAGCGCCTGTGTGGAACGCCAAAGGACGCCATTCCGTTCCTCGACGGTGTTCGTGGGATAAGAGATTCCGTGGAAAAGCTCCCAGTTGTCGAAATAAATGCGTTGTTGAACGTCGCCCCAGAAGTACCAGAAGTCGTGAAATTCCTGAATCGTCTCCACCGCATCGGGCAGATGGTTGAAGCGATTGAGGAGTACGCGGACGGGAACCTTTTGCCAGGTGAAGGCGAGCACGGCATGGGAAGTCGAGCGCAAAGTCTCCGGCGCTTCGAAGTGCAAGTCTTGCGCGTTTGAGGCCGTGAGCAGAAGGCGATGCGGCCCGAGAGCCAGTATTTCCCGCGCGGCATCCAGGTCGCCAAGGGAGCAGGGGTGGTCGCCGCCGGGCGTGTGCTGTACACCGCCGTTCGGACCAACAATCACAGTCGATTCGGTATCGGATTGATTGGGGTCAGACTGCGGCCAGGTTAGTTTTGCTTCGGTTCGCACGCGTTGGCCAAGCAAATCGAGCGTGGTTTGACTGCGCTCGTACGAAGTGATGAACGGTTCCTGGCGGTAAGATTGTTCCGCGAGCACGGTGTGCCCAATCGAGTGGAGGTGCACGCTCTTCACTTGCTCCAAACGATCGCGTCCACCCATTGCCTCGAGCGCGAGGTCGAGACACTGCTTGGCGGTTTTATCTTCGCAACCCGGACCGCTCCCGGAGCTCTCTTTTGCCTGCGCGCCCGAAGCCATGCATAGAACGGAAGCCGCAAACAGACACAACCAAGTTTTTCGCATTCGATGTCCCTCATGTATCTGGATTGCATGATTCGAAAAATCGTCGCCGTAAATTATACGTGGAACGAAGCAAATTCTCTTGCCGGCGCACGGTGAGCCTGAGCGCCTCGCCAAAAAATCGATGTTGGCATTGTACCTACAGCGTGCGATGCGAAATTCGCGAAGCGACTTTGGGCCGAGAGGAACACGCTCGACGTGAGGTTCGACGCCGGAAGAAGGCGGCCGGCTTTTTGCGTTTTTTTCGTGCAACAGAGAGGCGAAGGCTTCTGGCTGATTGACGCGTGTGGCAGGGTCTTGTAAGTTGGAGTGACTTTGCTCGCGGGAGCGCGCGCGAATGGACAGAGCGCGGCCAGGAGTGGCCGCGCGACGAAGCGCGATCTGAATTGCTGCAACGACAAGGGAAAGAAGACGGCTTGCTGCAGGTACCGAGTGTGTGCCGGGCCGCTGAGAGGAATAACGATGGGTTTTGCGACGAATGCGATTCATGTTGGGCAGGAGCCTGACCCGGCGACGGGCGCGATTGTCGCGCCGATCTATCAGACGTCGACGTATGTGCAGGAAGAGTTTGGAAAGTACCGGCAAGGATACGACTACGCGCGGACGAATCATCCGAACCGGAAGGCGCTGGAGCGCACGCTGGCGAAGCTCGAGGGCGGGCACAGCGCGTATGTGTTTACATCGGGGATGGCGGCGATTGATTCGGTCTTCCGGCTACTGCGGCCGGGCGATCACGTGATTTTGTCGGAAGCGGTGTATGGCGGCGTGTACCGGCTTTCGACGCAATTGCTGGTGCATTTTGGGATTGAGTTTAGTTTTGTGGATACCTCGGAGCCGCAGCTGGCGATGGCGGCGATGCGGCCGAATACGAAGATGGTGTACGTCGAAACGCCGACGAATCCGACGATGCGGGTGACGGACATTGCGGCGATGGCAAAGGTGGCGAACGACCGGAAGGTGACATTGGTCGTCGACAACACGTTTTTGAGTCCCTATTTGCAACGGCCGATTGAGCTGGGCGCGCACATCGTGGTTCATTCGATGACGAAGTATTTGAATGGACACAGCGATGCGACGGGCGGAGCGGTGGTGCTGACGCGGCCGGAAGACGCGGAGAAGATTTATTTTATTCAACGGTCGGCGGGAGCGGGGCTGGCGCCGATGGATTGTTTTTTGATTTCGCGCGGGATCAAGACGCTGGCGATTCGAATGTTGCAGCACAACGCGAATGGCATTGCCGTGGCGCGGCATCTGGATGCGCACCCGAAAGTGCGAAAGGTTTATTTTCCCGGATTGCCGACGCATCCGCAGCATGAGATTGCGCGGAAGCAGCAGCGGGGGCCGGGAGCGATGTTGTCGTTTGACGTGGGCTCGGCCGAGGCGGCGAAGCGATTTTTGAATCAAGTAAAGATTTGTTCGCTGGCGGAAAGCCTGGGCGGAGTGGAAACGCTGATTTCGGTGCCGGCGGTGATGACACATGCGTCGATGCCGAAAGAAGTGCAGGAACGGATTGGGATTACCGAGGGGCTGGTGAGATTGTCGGTGGGAATCGAAGACGTGGAAGATATTTTGGCGGATTTGGATCAGGCGTTGTTGTACGTGTGACGGTTGCGAAGCGAGGGAGCGGATTTTTTTAACGCAGAAGGCGCAGCGTTCGCCGAGAAGAACAAAGATAGAAGCAGAACTTTGTCAGTTTGAATTGAGGAACGGCAGGCTTCCAACGACGGTGGCCTTCGCTGCATGGCCGGCTTCAGAAAGCCGGCCCTACAACCCCGAATTCGCTTCCAGCCATTTTAGATATTTGCCCGTTTGAATTGAGGAACGGCAGGCTTCTCGACAGTGTGGCCTTCGCTCCACGGCCGGCTTCAGAAAGCCGGCCCTACAACCCCGAATTCGCTTTCAGCCATTTTAGATAGTCGGGGGACGCCCAAGCGGCGGGCAGGGCGAGAATTTCCGGGACTTCGTAACTGTGAAGGCGTTTGATTTCGGCTTCGAGCGCGGGAAGCTGTTTTTCCACGGTTTTGATGAGCACGAGTTGTTCGCGCGAGACTTCGACTTTTCCTTTCCAGCGATAAACGGATTGCACGGGTCCCAAAACGATCGTGGCGCAAGCGGCGAGACGTCTGCCGACGACTTTTCTGGCGATGCGGCGAGCCTCGACGAGGTTTCCACAAGTGACCAGGACGACCCGGATTGTCTTGGAAGCGGCCATGTTCTTCTCCTCGATCGCCGCGGAAACCGGCGGAAGCAGCAAACCACTTTCGCCGCGGCTGGCGTGGGGCTAGAATAGCGCGTGATGGCCACTCCGACGAATGCGGCCGCCGAAGGGCGGTCACCCATAAAATTCGGCACGTCCGGCTGGCGAGGACTGATCGCGGACGAGTTTACGTTTGCGAACGTGCGGCTGGCGGTGACGGCCATTGCCGAGCACGTTAAGGCCAAAACAAATCGTCCCACGATTCTGGTGGGATACGACACCAGATTTTACTCGGAAGAGTTTTCGCAGCTGGCGGTGGAAATTTTGCAGCATCACGGCGTGAGGGCGCTGCTTTGCGAGACGTTTACGCCGACGCCGGCAATTGCCTACGAGATACAGCGAAGCAAGCTGGATGGCGCGGTGAATTTTACGGCGAGCCACAATCCGGCGCAGTATCACGGATTGAAATTTTCTTCGGCGGACGCGGGCCCCGCGCTGCCGGAAGTGACGAAGGACGTCGAGGCGCGGTCGGCGCGATTGTTTGCCGCCGGAGGCGTCGCGCCGCTGGGACATCGCGAGAGACGAAAAGCGGAGATGGTGAATTTGCGCGCGGCGTATCTGCAGCGCGTGGAAGAGCTGGTGCGATTTGACGTGCTGGCGAAAGCGAAATCGAAATTCGTGGTGGATGCTCTGCACGGATGCGGCGCAGGGTATTTGGACAAGGCGCTGGTGGATCACGGCGTGGCGGTGGAGGCGCTGCGAACGAATCGCGATGTGTTGTTCGACGGAACGGGGCCGGACGTGAGCGAAGAGAATCTGGCGCCGCTGCGGAAAGCGGTCGTGGATGCGAAAGCGGCGGCGGGATTGGCGACGGACGGAGACGCGGATCGCTTCGGAATCGTGGACCGCGACGGAACGTGGGTGGCGCCGAATCACATTTTGGCGCTGGTGTACGACTATTTGGTGGAGTCGCGCGGATGGAATTTGCCGGCGGCGCGAAGCGTGGCGACTTCGGAGCTGGTGGATGCGGCGGCGAAAGCGCGCGGGCAGAAGACGTATCAGACGCCGGTGGGCTTCAAATATATCGGGCAATTGATTCGCGAAGACAAGATTGCGATGGGCGGCGAAGAGAGCGCGGGATTGACGATGCGCGGGCATGTGCCGGAGAAGGACGGGATCGTGGCGTGTTTGCTGGTGGCAGAGATGATGGCGGCGCGCGGCGCGTCGATTCGCGAACAGGTGATGGCGCTTTTCAAGAAACTGGGACGCGAGTATTGGCCGGTGCGCGAGAATTTGCATTTGACGGAAGAGCAGAAAGCGAGCGCGATCGAGAAATCGAAGACGGAAGCTTCGACGCTGCTTGGAAGAAAAGTGGCGTCGGTGGATCGGACGGACGGAGCGAAGTTTGCGTTCGAAGATGGCACGTGGATGCTGCTGCGGATGAGCGGGACGGAGCCGCTTTTGCGATTGTATGTGGAAGCGGAGAGCGCGGCGGCTTCGGCGAAATTGGTGGAGGACGCGACGGAATGGATTTTGCAGGGATGAAATGACGAGCGAACCGCTGAATTTTCGCGCATTGTGGCACGGTTATGGACGGATTGTGCTTGCGTTGTGCATTGGCGCGCTGGTGGTGCACGACGTATTTGGCACGCACGGCTACCTGGCGCTGCGGCGGACGAAACAGGAAATTTTGAAAGTGCAGAAAGACATCGCGCGATTGAATAAAGAAAACGCCGAGCTGGCCGACGAAGTGCAAGCGTTGCGGACGGATCCGAGCACGATTGAGTGCCTGGCGCGGGAAATGGGATTGGCGAGGCCGGGAGAAGTCATCATCAAGGTGCCCGGAGCACAGCAGATCGAAAAGTGTTCGGGCGCGAAGCAGTAAGCCCGCGGCGCGTCCTCGAAAAGCGGTCCCTTACAATTTTTTTAACTACCCGCGCGCAGCCTTTCTGGTGAAGCGCCATCCCTTCCAATTGGTGCGAAGCAAAGACAGCGCGAGCATTGCGAAAAAGATGATGGCGAGGCCGATGCTCGCTTTCGTGACGCTGCATTGGCGCCGGGGAAGAATCGAAAGTCCGCCGTAGACGAACTGAATGTGAACCCAATAGACGAGAAGAGAAGTTTTACCCAGCTGAATGAGCGGGCTAAAGCCGATTTGTGCCAGGCCCCAGCGGCACCAGACGAAGGAGAGAAATAAAATACCGAGCAGAAGTCCGCAACGCATGAGGAAGAAGTTTGGACTGGAGTGCCAGTAATCGTAGACGGCGTAAAGATGAATCGGTGAGTTGTCGAACAGACGCGAGAGCGCGCCGGCGGCGACTCCCAGGATGCCGAGGAGCGTGAAGGCAAGAATTTCGCGGCGCTTGGCGAAATCGGTCCGCAGCAAAAATCCGATGGCGAGGCCGGCGAAGGCGAACGCGGCCCATGGAAAAAGCGGGAAGAGCCAGGGTTGCGGCGTGCCAAAGATGTGGACGCCACTGATGTAGGACTCGAGCGGCCAGGGAAGAAATTTTGGGCGGAAGGTGGTCCAGAGTGGCGGCGTGACGAGGGAGACGGTTGCCGCGAGGGCCAAGCCCGTGAAGATGGCGCGTGCGCGCGCCGCGGCAAGCGAGGAACCGCCGGTGAAAAAACAAAGCGCGCCCATGAGCATCATGGAAAGGCCGAGGATGTTCAGCACGTCGACGCGGAAAAGATCAGTCCACGGCGCGTAGCCGGCGGCGAGGGCATACTCCTGGAGACGAAAGAGAAGGCCGAGGCCGAGAACTTCCGCGCCTCTCCAGATGGTTTGTTTGGCGATGGTGGCGCGGCCAATTCCCTTTTCGCGAAGACGATCGGTGACGAGCGCGAAAGAAACTCCGGCAAGAAAAATGAAAAGCGGCGCGGGAAAGGTGCCGCCGAGCTGCGACCAGATGAGCACGGGAGATTGGCGCGCTTCCGGGCTGAGCCAGGAGTCGTAGCAATGCGTTTGGAACATAAGGATGCAGGCGAGGCCGCGCATCCAGTCGATGTAAGCGAGACGTTGCTGCGAAGGAGTCATTGCGGAACGTTGATACAATACCCGCTTGCCTGCCACGCGCCAAATCGGACCGATGCTCATGCTGGGAGTTTGGGGAGTGTTGTGCGTCGCGATGATTTTGTTCGCGACGCTGTCGGGGTATGGGTACGCGTACGGCGGTAGAGCGTTCGTGGCATCGTTTGCGGTGTTTGGGATTTTGTTTGGCGCGATGCTTTTGTTTGCGGCGCGCGGCATGCTGGAAAAAGTGGCGGCGGGCGGGCCGGGCGCGGGCTGGCTGTACGGCGTCGCGTTGTTTTTGGTTTATGTGATGTACGCAATGGGAACGGGAACGCTTTCGTTTTTGCGATTGGCGGAAGTGGCCGTGTTTTTGTTTGTGCCGTTGGCGTTGCTGGCGAGCGCGGCAGGCGCGGCGGCGGGGGCTTGGCAGGATTTGCTGGCGATCGCCGGCGTGTGTGTTTTCGTGAAGTTTGGACCGGCGCGGGCGATTTGGCCGTACCCGGGTGGAAAGCTCGCGTACATTTTAACGGTGCTTCTGGCGGTGAATCTGGCGATTGCGGGATTTTTGCTGCTGCGGCGCGTGAAAGGCGCCGGATATACGTTTGGCTGGGGCAGCGATTGGGCGTTTTCCATTTTGGCGAGCTTGCTGGCGTTTTCGTGCATCGCCATTCCGCTGGGCGCGAAGCTGAAATTCATCGCGTTTGACGTGCAATGGGCGCATTGGAAGACGGAGCCGGCGCTGGCGCTGGGCATTCTGTTTTTTACGGCCTGGCCGGAAGAGTTTTTGTTTCGCGGGCTGCTGCAAAATTGCCTGTCGCGGGCGATGAATAGCGATTGGGCGGGCTGGATTTTCGCGTCGGTCTTGTTTGGCTTTTCGCATATCACCAACGGCGGATTTCCGAACTGGCGGTATGTGCTGCTGGCGTCGATTGCGGGATTCTTTTATGGATGGACGTGGCGGCGGACGAATTCGATTTTTGCGTCGGCGATTGTGCACGGAGCGGTGGACGTGCTTTGGCACTTTTTGTTTCGAACCGTTTAGATGGAGCGGGAGTATAATCGCGGCGTTGCGCGAACGGGTAAGGGAGGAAAAATCATGGCGGGAATAACGGCGGAACAAGCTTTGTTTGTGAACGGGATGTACATGGCCGCGGTGAAACAGGAAAGCAAGACCACGAAAAACGTGATCGCGGCGGTACCGGCGGACAAAACCGGCTACAAGCCGGATGAGTTTTCCAAAAGCGCGCTGGAATTGATGCGCCATATTGCGGCGGCGGAATGCCGGTTGCTTTCGATTCCGATACACGGTGAATTCAATCCGAGCGGCCCTACGTCGCTGCCGGAGAGCGCGAAAACACCGGCGGAGATTGCGGCGTGGTACGAGCAGAGCACGGCCGATACGCTCGCAAAGCTCGCCAAGCTGACGCCGGAACAATTGACGAAGATCGTGGACTTCCGCGGACTATTCCAGTTGCCGGCGGTGATGTATCTGCAATTCGCTTTGCATCATTCGATTCATCATCGCGGCCAACTTTCGGCGTATCTGCGGGCGATGGGCGGCAAAGTGCCGGCGATTTACGGTGAGAGTTTCGACAGCGCGGCGGCCAAAAAGGCGGCGGGAGGCTGAAGATTGGCGGACGCCGGCGAAGAGCGGCTGCGTTTTGCCTGGAAAAATTTTGAAGACCAGCAGGCGATCATCCGCGCGGCGGATCTGAAAGCCGGATATCTCGTTACGTTTTTGCTTTTTTTCGGTGCGAGCACGATTCCGCTGGGCCGAGAGGTGCTGCCGAAATTGCGGTGGGATGGCGCGGGCGCGTTTGCCAGCGGGCTGTATGCCGCCGCGTACGCGCTTTCGGTGATCGGGTTCGTGTGGTCGATGTATTTGATATCGCATGTGATGACGCCGCGAGTGGCAAAGCATCACAAAGAGCCGAAACCGGGCGCGGACTTGCTTTATTTCGGGCACGTGGCGCGGTTTGAATCGAGCGACCGGTATTTTGAAGCGGTGATGAGGGCCGAACCCGAGGAGATTTTACGGAACGTTACGGACCAGATCTTTGAGCTGGCGCTGATCGCCAAAGCGAAGCTGGACAATCTTCGGGCGTTTTCGCAGTCGTTCAAGCTGACGCTCGTGGCGTGGTTCATCGGCACGGCGGTGGGATTCTGGATTATGAGCTGGAAATAACCGCGCGCGGCGCGAGTTCCGCGGAATCTGGGCGGCGGCAAGAACCCCTTTAAAGATTACGAGAGTTTCGATAGACTGGCGAGTACATGCGGCGGTCGTGGGCGCCGGTTTGAAGCTTCGATTCGAAGCTTCAAGCGGACCGAGCGATTGTCGAGGCCAGGTTACTGTGATATAAACCGTGAGCAAAACAGCCAGGAAGTAACGGGACCCCGAGGTTGCTGCCATTCCAGGTGAGGACGAGGCGGATCGCCCATGCACAACACGCGCATTCAACGATGCAGCTGCGGCCACGCGAAAAGCATTCACGTTCGAATGTACGGACCGATGTACGAAAACACAAAACTGTCGCGCAGTTGCAACTTCCCCGGTTGCAAGTGCAAGGGTTTTAAGGCGGCCAAGCGCAAGGCAAAGCGGTAGGCCGGCGGCGCGGCGCTTCGAAGACGATCTGGACGCGGACATTTCGTATATACTTGGTGTATATACATTGCGGGAGGCCGGCGATGGCGACAGCGCGCGTATTTAAGTCGGGAAACAGCCAGGCAGTCCGGCTGCCGAAACAGTTTCGTGTAAAGAGCCGCGAGCTCGAGATATTCCGCCGCGGCGACGAAATCGTGCTGAAAGAAAAGCATAAGCCGATGGAACGCGTGTTCGAGATTCTCGCTGGCCTGCCGGATGACTTCGATTTGGGCGATCGGAAGAAGGACAAGCCGCAGAAGCGTAAAGGGCTCTAATGGAGCCGCGTTTCATGCTCGACACGGACATTTGCGTGTACATTTACAAGCGGAAGCCGACGAGTGTGCTGGAAAGACTGCGCAATCTGGGGCAAGGGGAAGCGGTTCTGTCGTCGATCACGATGGGCGAGCTCATGTACGGGGCGGCGAAGAGTTCGCAACGCGAGGCAGTGCTGACGCGACTTGCGGAACTGGAATCGATCATGCAGGTGATGCCGCTGACAAAAGCGGCGGCCGGCGAGTACGGGGCGATCAGAGCGTCGCTTGAAGCAGTGGGAACCCCGATCGGGAACAATGATTTGTGGATTGCAGCGCATGCCAAGACTCTGGGATTGACGCTGGTGACCAACAATGAGAAGGAATTCAAGAGGGTACGGGGATTGAAAGTAGAGAATTGGGCCAAATAGCGCTTCAACCACCAGGCTCATGATCCGATCTTGATGCGGCGCTTCACGTCTTCCGCCGTGTAATCGTCGGGCGCCTGATTCGTCATGGCGCTGTCCCAAAGATAGAACTGGTGATAATCAGCAAAAACCTGAAGAGCCTCGCGCAACTTCAACCTAAAGGCAATTCTAGCGGACGACGCCGGTGACGGGCGACGAGGCGGAAGCGTAGAGGCGCTTGGGCATGCGGCCGGCGAGGAACGCTTTGCGGCCGGCGAGAGTGGCGTCGCGCATGGCTTCGGCCATCAGGACGGCGTCGGCGGCTTCGGCGATGGCAGTGTTCATCAAAATGCCATCGGCGCCGAGTTCCATGGCCACGGCGGCGTCGCTGGCCGTGCCGACTCCCGCGTCCACGATCAGGGGAACTTCCGTGATTCGTTCGCGGAGGATGCGCAAGGCGGCGGGATTTTGTACACCGAGGCCGGAGCCGATCGGCGCGGCGAGCGGCATGATGGCCGAGGCGCCCGCATCGATCAGTTTTCGCGCCGCGATTAAATCGTCATTCGTGTACGGCAGAACGACGAAACCTTCTTTCACCAAAACGCGGGTGGCTTCGATCAATTGTTCCGTGTCTGGGTAAAGCGTTTGCTGGTCGCCGATGACTTCGAGCTTGACCCAATTCGAAAGGCCCACTTCCCTGCCAAGCCGCGCGGTGCGAATGGCTTCCTCGGCGGTGTAGCAGGCGGCAGTGTTGGGCAAGATGAACATTTTGTCTCGCGGAATGTAGTCGAGCAGCGATTCCTTCGATTTTTCGGTAAGATTGACGCGGCGGACGGCGACGGTGACCATGTCCGCGCCGCTCGCGGCGTGGGCGCGCGCCATTTCGGGAAAGCTGCGGTATTTGCCGGTACCGACGATCAAGCGAGAAGAAAAAGCGCGGCCTGCGATGATAAGTTGGTCTGGCACAAGAATCGGCTCCGTAAAAGAAGATTGTAGAACGCGGAGGGCGGCGGTGTACACTTTCGTGCCGAGATACCGAGCAGCCAATCTTGCCGGCACGGCACGCGACGAAACCGAAAACGGAGCGGCACGTCTAAGTCGCAGGCGTTGATGGGGTAGGTTCGTTTCACGAAATTCCAAATCTCATTGGTTCAGAAAGGTTGTCGGAGGCCCCGTATGAAATTCAAGTGGATGGCAGTGGCGTTCGTTCTCCTGGCGGCGGTAGCGGCGCCCGCGCAGGAAGTGGATATTCCGTATCAAAAATTCGTTCTCGACAACGGGCTGACCGTGCTTGTGCATGAAGATCACAAAGCGCCGATCGTGGCGGTGAACACCTGGTATCACGTCGGCTCGAAAAATGAGAAGCCGGGGAAGACGGGATTTGCGCATCTGTTCGAGCACCTGATGTTCGGCGGAAGCGAACATTCGAAGGACCGCTACATCGACACGATGGAGCGAATTGGCGCGACGGATTTGAATGGAACGACGAACGGCGACCGAACGAACTATTTTGAGAACGTTCCAACGTCGGCCTTGGACCTGACGCTGTGGCTCGAATCGGACCGCATGGGACATTTGCTCGGTTCGTTTGATGAAAAGACGCTGACGCTGCAGCGCGGCGTGGTGCAGAACGAAAAAAGGCAAGGCGAAAATCAGCCGTACGGCGTGACGCGGCAATTGATTACGCAAAATACCTATCCCGCGGGACATCCGTATTCGTGGACGACGATCGGCGAAATGGCCGATCTCGATGCGGCGTCGATGAACGACGTGAAGGAGTGGTTCCGGACATATTACGGACCGTCGAACGTGGTACTGGTTCTGGCCGGAGACATCGATCTGAAGACGGCGAAGGAAAAAGTGCAGAAATATTACGGCGACATTCCGCCGGGGCCGCCCGTGAACCATCAGGCGGTGTGGATCGCGAAGTTGAGCGGAACGCACCGGCAGACCGTGCAAGACCGCGTGCCGCAAGCGCGAATTTACAAAATCTGGAACGTTCCGCAGTTCGGAAGCGCGGAAGGAGATTATCTGGATTTGGTGAGCGACATTCTGAGCAGCGGAAAATCGTCGCGGTTTTACAAGCGGCTTGTTTATGACGATCAAATAGCGACCGATGCGAACGCCTTCGTGAACCTCGCGGAAATCGGCGGACAATTTCGCGTGCAAGCCACGGCGCGGCCCGGCCAGGACTTGAAGCAGGTGGAAAAAGAGCTGGATGAGGAGCTGGCGCGGTTTTTGAAGGACGGGCCGACCGAGGACGAACTCGCGCGCGTGAAATCGCAATATGAAGCGAACTTCATTCGCGGAATTGAGCGAATCGGCGGATTCGGCGGAAAGTCCGATCGACTGGCGCAGGGCCAGGTGTTTGTGGGAAACGCGGATGCGTATAAGACGCAGCTCAAGCGCGTGCACGAGGCGACGGCGGAAGATTTGAAGGCGGCGGCGAACAAGTGGCTTTCCGATGGCGTGTACGTTCTGGAAGTGACGCCGTTCCCGGACTTCAAAGCGGAAGCGAATGGCGCGGATCGCTCCAAGATGCCGACGCCGGGCGCGCCGCCGGAATTGAAACTGCCGAAATTGCAGCGCAGCACGCTTTCGAACGGATTGAAAGTGATTCTGGCCGAACGCCACGAAGTTCCGCTGGTAAATTTCACGCTGGCGTTCGACGCGGGATATGCGGCCGATCAGCTGGCCTCGCCCGGGACGTCGAGCATGGCGATGGCGCTGCTCACGGGCGGCACGAAAACGATGAACGCGCTGCAGATCAGCGACCGCGAGGAGCTGCTGGGCGCGCAGATCAGCGCGGGTTCGAATCTGGATCTTTCCACCGTTCATCTGTCGTCGCTAAAATCAAAATTGGACGATTCCCTGGCGCTGTATGCGGATGTGGTTCTGAATCCATCGTTTCCGCAAAGCGATTTCGACCGGCAACAGAAGCAGACGCTGGCCGGAATCAAGCGCGAGGAAAATTCGCCGGTGGCGGCGGCATTGCGCGTGATGCCGGGACTTTTGTACGGCGCCGATCACGCGTACGGGAATCCATTGACGGGTTCGGGCACGAGCGCGAGCGTCGCGAAGATGACGCGCGACGACCTCGTGAAATTCCACGATGCATGGTTCAAGCCGAACAATGCGACGCTGATCATCGTGGGCGACACAACGCTCGGCGAAGTGACGCCAAAACTCGAAAAACTTTTCGCGGGATGGAAGTCGGGAAACGTTCCGAAGAAAACGGTGAAAACCGTGAATCTGCCGGCAAAAAGCACAGTCTATTTGATCGATAAGCCCGGGGCGCAGCAATCGGTGATCGTCGCCGGAGTTATTGCTCCGCCGCAGGGCAATCCAAAGGAGATCGCCATTGAGGCGATGAACGACGGCCTTGGCGGAAATTTTGGCGCGCGATTGAACATGAATTTGCGCGAAGACAAGCACTGGTCTTACGGAGCGAGCATGCGTTTCTGGGATGCACGGGGACAGCGGCCGTATCTCGCGTTGGCGCCGGTGCAAACGGATAAGACGAAGGAATCGCTCGTCGAAATGAACAAGGAATTCCACGACGTGGTCGGGAGCCGGCCCTTGAGCCAGGAAGAACTGGAAAAGGTGCAAGCAAATGAAACGCTCAGCTTGCCGGGCTCGCGCGAGACGCAAAATGCGGTGGGCGGATCGATTGTGGACCTGGTGCAGTTCGGATTGCCGGACGATTATTACGAAACGTATGCTGGCAAGGTACGTGCGCTGAAGACGACGGACCTCGCCGATGCGGCGCATCAGGTTGTGCATCCGGATCAATTGACCTGGGTGATTGTGGGCGACCGCGCGAAGATTGAAGCGGGCGTCAAGGAACTGAACCTGGGCGAATTGAAGTATCTGGGTGCGGACGGCAAGCCGCTGGCAAACTAGCGCACTAACGTTCGAACGAGAGGGCTGCCGCGCGGAAATCGTGCGGCAGCCTTATTTTTTTCAAGGTTGGATCACGGGACGCGGCTCGGCAACGTCGTTGTAAAGCGAATCGATGACGTCTCTGAACTGGTGTTCGACGACGCGGCGCTTGAGCTTCATGGTGAAGGTGAGCGCGCCATTATCGAACGTAAAATCGTTTGCGAGAATGGCGAAGCGCTTGATGGATTCGTATTGCGCGAGATGAACGGTCAGGCGCTGGATTTCGGATTCGAGCAACGCGGCTACCGCCGGGTGCGCCGCCATTTCCGCATTGGATTGGAAGGCAATTCCCTTTTCGGCGATTTTCGCGGCGACCGTGGCGGGATTTGGCACGACCAAGGCCACGACAAATTTGCGCCGGTCGCCGATGACCATGGCGTTGAGGATGTACGGACTCGTCTTCAGTGCGTTTTCAATGGGCTGCGGCGCGATAAATTTTCCGCCGGCGGTTTTGATCAAATCTTTTTTGCGGTCGGTGATGAAAAGATAGTTGTCTTTGTCCAGATAGCCGATATCGCCGGTGGAAAACCAACCTTCGTCGTCGAGCACTTCGCGGGTGGCATCCGTCCGTTTGTAATAGCCCTGCATGATCATCGGACCGCGAACTTGCACTTCGCCGTCGCCGGCGATGCGAACTTCGCAATGCGGAATCGGCAGGCCGGAACTGCCGACGCGGTTTTTCGGATAATTGCTGGAGACGATGGGAGAGGTTTCCGTCAAGCCATATCCCTGGTAGATGGGGACGCCGACGGCCCAGAAAAACTCGGCCAGGGCCTTGGAGAGCGGCGCGCCACCGGAAGAAACGATGCGAAGACGGCCCCCCGTTCCGGCGCGAATTTTCGAGTAAACGAGTTTGTCGGCGATGTACCACTGCAATTTGAGCAGAGGGCCGACATTTGCCTCGCCGCAACGCCAGCGGGCAGTGAGTTCCGCGGTGCGAATCGACCAAAAGAAAATCTTTCGCTTCGCGCCGGATTCGCGGCTGCCCTGCTCCATGAGTTTCGCGTAAATCTTTTCGAAAACGCGCGGAACGGCGGCCATGACGGTGGGGCGCACTTCCTTGAGCGCCTGCGCGAGCTGATCGACGATTTCAACGTATGCGATCGGCACGGATTGAAAAAGATAAATGTAATCGAGCGTGCGACCGTAAACGTGGGCGAGGGGAAGAAACGAGATGGCGACGTCATCGTGCGAGGCGAGATTGAAGTCGACACCGACGTCGCTCGCGTTGCTGCAGAAATTGGTGTGCGTGAGCATCACGCCCTTTGGCTCGCCGGTGGTGCCAGACGTGTAAATGATGGAGGCGAGCTGGCCGGGGAGCACTTGGGAAGCGCGCAAGCGGTACGCGGCAATTTCCGCGCCGCTGGCCGAGGCGATGAGCGTTTCATAACGGAGGCAATCGGTGGGAACGTCGTTCCCGCCGTCAGCGACGACGATGTGCTCCAGATGGGGAAGCGCGCTTCGAATTTCGAGGGCTTTGGCGAGCTGCGCCGCGCCGGCGACAAAAAGAATTTTCGCCTCCGCGTGGTTCAGGATGAAGGTCATCCGGTCGGGCGATTCGTTGAAGTAGACCGGAACGGTGACGCCGCCCGCGCCGGTGATGGCGAAGTCCGCGGTGTGCCATTCGGGCCGGTTGGAAGCGAAGAGGCCAATGCGATCGCCCGGCTTGACGCCAAGTTCAAAGAAGGCTTGCGAGAGGCCGGCGATGCGGCGAAGAAATTCTTCGGAAGAGATTTCCTGCCATCGCGAAGCGGTGCGAAACATCTGGGCGCGAGGATTCGGCCAAGTGTCGATGGCATGGAGGAGATTGGAGGGAAGGGTGCCGGAACTCATGGTCTGTGGCTCACTGTATCGTAGACAGATTGCGGGCGCAATTGGGGCAGCGGCGCGGTTTGCGGCAACGCCACGGGGATCGGAAGCGGAAAAAAGGGCGAGGTTGGCCAAGGGGGTGCAACCCCGGTTGTTTCTTGCAAGAGGGCGGAACCGTTTGAAACATCAAAGAGAGGTTCCTTGGCTGCGCAGCGCGGCACACCAAAATTCGGCGCGACAGGAAGATGCCGCGCTGCTTCGGCCGGGATGCCAGAAAAAACAAAATGTCAAAGCGGATCCCCCGTCCGCCGGGCGGACGAGGGATGAAGGCGCCGCGCGTTTTGTGTTGCGCGGAGTTGATCGTGGTCACGTATAAAACGGCACAAAAACTGTTCGGACCTGCGATGCGGGGAGAGGCGCATCGCCTTGTGGCCTCCTCTCGAACCTATTCGTGAGCGCAGGTGACGTGGTCGTTCCAGTCTGCGAACGGACCTTTGGGATTGTCGCGCCACGCCCAGACGTGGAGTTCGAAGAACGGCGGCAGGCCAAAGCGATTCGGGCCGTCGATGAAGTTCATCAGGTGACCCGCGACTTGCGGAGCGGAGTCCGGAGGAAGGGCGCTGGCGAGTATGATGTACTCGACGCCGACCAGCTTCAGATCGCCATTCTCTTGCGGCTCGTAGATCAGTGCTTGCGGGTGTTCGGGGTCAATCGGGCCGTTCACGAGCCCGACGTTGACGTAATGGATGCCCATGGCGCCATGGTCGGGGCCGCTGACGCAGCCGAGGGCAGGAGCGAATCCAGACGGAAGTTTGGTGACATCTTGAAAGGCTCGTGTGGCATTGCGAACAATTTCGACGAGCTTGTTGTTCGCCTCTTCCTCGGTTTGCGCCTTTTGCTGAGCGGGCGCGAACACCGGGGCAAGCGAGGTAAACGCAAGTGGAGCGACCAAAAGCATTGCGAGATGCGTGAGCTTCTTCATATTGGGATTCTCCTCAAATACTTGTTGTGAATTGCTCACCGCTCCTTGCCGGGGAGTGGCAGTCGATGGGTGAGGTGCCGCCAAAACTCTCCGACTTTCTTCGCTTCTCGCAAGGGATGCAATCCTCGCCGGCTCCATCTCTCCCCAAAAATATCTCCATTGCTAAACTGGTGAGGACAAAGGCCTTGCGCTGTTATGTGTAACGGAAAGTGTGCTAGACTGCACTACCATTGCGGGTGTTTGCCATGCCTAGCTCCTTAGCGACCGCGCGGGTCGTGCGTTTTGACAATTTTGAGCTGGACGTTCGCGCGGGCGAGCTGCGCAAACACGGTGTACGGCTTCGCCTGCAAGGTCAACCACTGCAAGTCTTGACCGCTTTGCTCGAGCGTGCCGGCGATGTGGTCACACGTGAAGAGCTGCGAGCGCAGATTTGGGCCGCGGACACGTTTGTCGATTTCGATCACAGCCTGCACAATGCGATTGCGCGCCTGCGCGAGGTACTCGGCGACTCCGCCGAGGCGCCGCGCTATGTTGAAACGCTGCCGCGCCGCGGATATCGGTTTATCGCGCCGGTGGACGCGAGCGATCGTGCCGCTACATCTACTTCCGCCAAGCCAGCTCCGCCCAGCGAACTGCCTGCCCTGCCGAGGCTGACTACACATCACACGCTCGCGCTGATCTCGGTCGCGGTCCTCCTCGTGATCGGCATTGCCGTTTGGCTTGGGCGTACGGGCAGCGCTCCTACGAGCGCTGCGCCGCGTCTAAATTCCGTTGCGGTTTTGCCGCTCGACAATTTATCGGGGGATGCTTCGCAGGACTATTTCGTGGATGGAATGACGGAACAGTTGATTACCGACTTGGCGCAAGTTGGCTCGCTGCGGGTGATCTCGCGAACTTCCGTCATGCGTTATAAGGGGACCAAGAAGCGTTTGCCGGAAATCGCACAGGAATTGAATGTGGATGCCGTTGTCGAGGGGTCCATCATACGGTCGGGTCAGCGCGTCCGGGTTACGGCGCAGCTTGTGCAGGCATCCACGGACCAGCACCTGTGGGCGGAGACCTATGACCGCGACCTCGGCGACGTGCTCCGATTGCAGGGTGAAGTGGCGCAAACCATCGCCGAGCACGTACGCGCCCAGCTGACGCCGCGGCAACAGGCGATTTTCCGTTCGGCGCGGCCCGTGAACCCGGAGGCGTACGAGGATTATCTGCGCGGCCGGTACTACCTCGAGAACCAGTTCACGCTGGCCGGCCCGCTGAAAATGGCGAAAGGTTATTTCGAAGAGTCGGCGAAAAAAGATCCGCAATTTGCCTCGGCGTATTCGGGCCTGGCGCTCGCGCACATCTTCTTGGGCTTTTACGGAGACGGTCAGGTGTCTCTCGACGAGGTCTACCGCCAGGCAAGAGAAGCCGCGCAAAAGTCTCTGCAATTGGACGACACCAATGGCGAAGCCCACTATGCGCTTGCTCTCCTCGGCGCGCAATTTGAATGGGACTTCAAAAGCGCGGAACGCGAGTACGACGACGCCATTGCCCTTTCTCCGAGCTACGCCTGCGCGCACGAGAGCCGCGCGCTCTTTCTCGCCTCGCTTGGCCGTCGCGATGAGGCGCTGGTGGAGTTGGGAAAAATCGGCCAGATGGATCCCGGCCCCGGCTCGATGAGCGTGATTTCCGGCGCGTACTATCAGCTGCGCGATTACCCGAAATTGGTTGAGGTCGGCCGCCAAGCCGTGACGTCGTACCCCAACGAGTGGACCATGCACCGTGAACTCGGCATCGGCTACGAAGCGACCGGACAACCTGCGGAAGCCATCGCCGAATATCAGAAGGCATTCCAGTTGTCAGAAGGCAACGTGGATGCGGCCGCCTTTCTGGCGCATGCGTACGCGGAAGGCGGCAGACGAGACGAAGCGGAAAAAATTCTGGCCGGCCTTCTGAAAAAATCGAAGACCGCTCATGTCTCGCCGTATTTTATCGCCACGATCTATGCGGGACTGCACGAGAACGACCGCGCGTTCTCCTTTCTGGAAAAGGCTTATCAGGAAAAATCGCCGGACATGCTCTGGCACCTTAAAGCGGACGTGCGCCTGGACGGCCTGCGCTCCGACCCGCGCTTCCAAAATCTCCTTCGCCGTACTGGTTTGGCAAGCTAGGCTCCGCGCGCGGCAAGAACTTAAATACCGCTTCCCGCCATGGCGTTAGCTGAAAACCATTCGAAACCGACCGCCTGCACTCGGGCGGGCAGAGAGAGCGCAATCGTGCAAACAATATACGCGTAAGCTAAGATGGCAACGGAGAGCGAGATGAGTGCGACGACTGATCGTTTGAGCGGAGCGGCGCTGGCAAAGGGACCGTTTCGAGCGGCGCGAGGGACGCAGATTTCCTGCAAGGGGTGGCAGCAGGAAGCGGCGCTGCGCATGTTGATGAACAACCTGGATCCGGAAGTGGCGGAAAGACCCGAGGATCTGGTGGTGTACGGCGGCACGGGCAAGGCGGCGCGGAACTGGGAATGCTTTCACGCGATTGTGAAGTCCCTCCGCGAACTCGAGAACGACGAAACGCTGCTCGTGCAATCCGGCAAGCCGGTGGCGGTGTTTCGCACGCATGAATATTCGCCGCGAGTCTTGCTTTGCAATTCGAATCTGGTTGGGCACTGGAACAGCTGGGACAAGTTCAACGAATTCGATCGCGCGGGATTGATGATGTACGGCCAAATGACGGCCGGCAGCTGGATTTACATCGGCACGCAGGGAATCTTGCAAGGGACGTACGAGACGTTTGCGGCGGCGGCGCGACAGCATTTTGGCGGCACACTGGCGGGAAAACTTGTGGTGACGGGCGGAATGGGCGGGATGGGCGGGGCGCAGCCGCTGGCCGCAACAATGAATGGCGCGGCGTTTCTTGGCATTGACGTCGACCCCGAACGGATCAAAAAGCGGCTGAAGACCGGGTATTGCGATGTGATGGTGACGTCGCTCGATGAAGCGCTGCGGATATTGAAAAACGCGGTGCGCAAAGGCGAAGCGACTTCGGTCGGCCTCGTGGGAAATTGCGCGGATGTGATTCCGGAATTGGCGAAACGCGGCGTGGTGCCGGATTTGCTGACCGATCAAACGAGCGCGCACGATCCGATTGGCGGATATGTGCCGAACGGCATGCCGCTGGAGGCGGCGCTGGAGCTGCGAAAGAGGGATGCGGCGGAATATCAGAAGCGATCGATGGCGGCGATGGCCGAGCACGTGCGCGGCATGCTGGCGCTGCAGAAACTGGGCGCGGTGACGTTTGATTACGGCAACAACATTCGAACGTTTGCCTTTCAGCAAGGCGTGGCGGACGCGTACAACTTTCCGGGATTTGTGCCGGCCTACATTCGGCCGCTATTTTGCGAAGGCAAAGGGCCGTTTCGCTGGGCGGCGCTTTCGGGCGAGCCATCGGACATTGCGCGAACGGACCGGCTGGTTCTGGAAATGTTTGCCGAAAACGAGCCTTTGCGGCGATGGATTACGCTGGCGCAGAAGCGCGTGAAATTTCAAGGACTGCCATCGCGGATTTGCTGGTTAGGATATGGCGAGCGAGATAAATTTGGCCTGGCGCTGAACGACTTGGTGGCGAAGGGCGAATTGAAGGCGCCGGTGGTGATTGGACGGGATCATTTGGATTGCGGTTCGGTGGCATCGCCTTACCGCGAAACCGAATCGATGATGGATGGCTCCGACGCGATTGCGGATTGGCCGTTGCTGAATGCGCTGGTAAGCACGGCGAGCGGCGCATCGTGGGTTTCGATTCACAATGGCGGCGGCGTCGGAATCGGCTATTCGCAACATGCCGGGCAAGTGACGGTGGCGGATGGGACGAAAGAGATGGCGGCGCGAATTGAGCGAGTGTTGACGAACGATCCGGGAATGGGCGTGGTAAGGCACGTGGATGCCGGGTATCCCGAGGCCATTGCGTTCGCGAAAAAGAACAGCGTGAACGTGCCGATGCTTTGAGTTTGTGCCGGCGGTGGATCAAGCGTCGTCGTTTTGAACTGCGCTGAATTTAGACTTTTGCAAGAATTACCGGGAGAAAATCGACATGTACGTAGTATTAGGCGCAACGGGCAACACTGGTTCGGCAGCGGTGAAGGCGCTCCTCGCGAAAGGCGAAAAAGTGCGAGCGGTGGGGCGAGACACGGCGAAGATTACGCGCATGTTCGGCGAAGGCGCGGAGGCATTCGGCGCCGATGTGAACGACGTGGCGGCGTTGACGCGCGCTTTTGGCGGGGCGAGGGCCGCTTACGTAATGATTCCTCCGCAGATAAACGCCCCGGATTTTCTCGATGCAGGGAATAAAATCAGCGACGCGATTACGGAGGCCGTGCGAGCGTCCGGCATCACGCATGTGGTCCACTTGAGCAGCATTGGAGCGCAGCACGAGGCAAAGACGGGGCCGATCGTGGGCCTCCATCGATTCGAAGCGAAGCTCGCGGCAGTGCCCGGATTGAACCGGCTTTCGCTCCGGCCGGTTTTCTTTATGGAAAATTTTTTGATGGCGATTGGCTTGATTCATTCGATGGGATTTATCGGCAACGGAATCAAGGGCGACATGAAAATGCCGATGATCGCGGCGGGCGACATCGGGCAGTACGCGGCGGAAGCGCTGATGGCGAGGGATTTCACGGGGATCGAGGCTCGAGAACTGCTTGGCCCGTGTGAATATACGCACGAGGCGGCGGCAAACATCCTCGGCGCGGAAATCGGCAAACCCAAATTGTCGTATCAACGATTTCCGTCGTTCTTGGTGGAGCAGGCGTTGAAGCAGATGGGATTGCCCGCGAAAACAGCGGCGCTGATGAGCGAAATGAATGACGCCGCGAACGACGGGCTGCTGACGCCGCAAGAACCGCGTTCCGAGAAAAACACGACACCCACGACGCTGGAGACATTTGCGAAGGAAGTGTTCGCACCCGCGTACAACGCCAAATCGGCGAAAGCATAAGCCACGAACCATGCGGTTAGGCAAAATGCGGCGACGTTCGCCATAATGACGAGACCTTGAGCGATTCCCTTCTCATCACGGGCGCTTCGCAACTTGTGACGGTTGCCGGACGCGGACCGCGGCGCGGCCGCGCGCTCTCCAAGCTGGGCGTCATTCAGGATGGAGCCGTGCTGGTGCGCGACGGCGCGATTGCGGCAGTGGGCACGACGGCGAAACTGGAAAAACTGGCGGCCGCGCGAAAAGCGGAAAAGATAGATGTCGGCGGCCGGGTGATTTTGCCGGGATTCGTGGATTCGCATACTCACCTGATTCATGCCGCGAGCCGCGCGGAAGAATACGAACTGAAGATTCAAGGCGCGAGCTACGAAGAGATTGCACAGAAGGGCGGCGGCATTCTCAATTCCGTAAAGAAACTGCGCGCGGCCACCAGCCAGGAATTGAAGCGCAGAGCGAGCGCGGCGCTTGAGGTTTTTGCGGCGCATGGCACGACGACGATCGAAGCGAAGAGTGGATACGGGCTGGACGTCGCAAGCGAGCTGAAAATACTTTCGCTGCACAAACAGCTGGGCGCGGAACAACCAATCGAGATCGTTTCGACGTTTCTTGGCGCGCACGTCGTCCCAATGGAATTCCGCGCGAAAGCGGACGGTGCGGAAGAATACGTGAAACTCCTTACCGATTGGCTGATTCCGGAAGTTGCGTCGAATGGGCTGGCCGAATATTGCGACGTCTTTTGCGATCGAGGCGCATTTTCCCGTGCGCAGGCAAAGCGAGTGCTGGCGGCGGGCCTTGACTATCGCCTCGTGCCGCGGCTGCATGCCGAGCAATTGACGCGGACGGGCGCGACGCAACTCGCCGTCGAACTTGGCGCGGCGAGCTGCGACCACCTGGAACAAGTGAACGCGGGCGACATGCGCGCGCTCGCCAAATCGAACACGGTGGCGACTCTTTTGCCGGGCTGCGATTTTCATTTGGGGCTGAAGCAGTACGCTCCGGCGCGAAAATTGATTGAAGCCGGGGCGATTGTGGCGCTGGCGACGGACTACAACCCCGGCACAAGCCCGACTTTGAGCATGCCGATGATTCTGTCTTTGGCGTGCACGCAATTGCGGATGACGCCGGCCGAAGCCATCGTGGCGGCCACGTACAACGCCGCCTACTCGCTGGGCCGGCACCGGCGGGTCGGTTCGATAGAGGTTGGCAAACAAGCGGACTTGGCCGTGTTCGAAGTGGAAGACTGGCGCGAAATTCCCTACTATTTTGGAGTGAACACCTGTTGGCTGACATTGAAGAGCGGAAGTGTGATTTATGCCGCCGTCTAAACCGAATCCGGCGCTCAAGAAAGAGATCAAGGTAACGATCATTCCGCCGAGCAGGAAGCGGCGGAAAACCTTTTTCGAAGAATACTATTATGGAGTGCTCGCCGCCGAATGCATTTTAGTCTCGCTCGTGGTTGGAGGGGCGGGCATGGGATTTTACCGCGGCACGCTGGTGGGGCTGCTGGTCGCGGCGCTGACTTCCGTTTTGTGGCAATTCCGTCAATTGGCGAAATTCAAGGACGATCCGCGCGTGAACTTGCGGCTTGCGCCGCCAAAGCCGGCGCTGAAACCGATTCGGCCGGCAAAACGGGCGCCGGCTCCGGTTGGGCCGGACGGAAAGAAAATATTTCCACCAAGTTATTTTCCACCATTAAGGGATAAGAAAACCAAGCAATGAAACGACTAATTGAGTGCGTGCCGAATTTTTCCGAAGGGCGAGATCCGGCAAAGGTGGACCTGCTCGTGAGCGTGATGAGCGGCGTGCCGGGCGTGTACGTGCTCGACCGGGAGATGGACGCGGACCACAACCGGTGCGTGATTACGCTGGCCGGAGAGCCGGACGCAGTGGGCGAAGCGGCGATTCTGGGCGCGGGCAAGGCGATGGAATTGATCGACATGAACGCGCACAGCGGCGCGCATCCACGCGTGGGCGCGACGGATGTTGTGCCTTTTATTCCGGTGGATGGAGTCACGATCGAAGATTGCGTGGCGCTGGCGAAGCGCGTGGGAAACGAGATTTGGAAACGCTACCGCATTCCGATTTTCTTTTACGAAGCGGCGGCAACGCGGCCGGACCGCGTCAATCTGGAGAACGTGCGGCGCGGCCAGTACGAAGGCTTGCGCGAGGAGTTGAAGAAAAATCACGAGCGGCAGCCGGACGTGGGCGAGCCGAAATTGCACCCGACGGCGGGCGTGACGGTGGTCGGCGCGCGGAAGTTTTTGGTGGCGTACAACGTGAATCTGAACACGCCGGACGTTTCCATCGCCAACAAAATTGCGAGAGCGATTCGCTTTTCAAACGGCGGCCTGAGATACGTGAAGAGCATGGGCGTGGAATTGAAGGCGCGAAATCTGGCGCAAGTGTCGATCAACCTGACCGACTACGAGCAGACACCGATGCACCGCGTGTACGAAATGGTGAAGCGCGAAGCGGAACGCTACGGCGCAATGCCGGTGGGAAGCGAAATCGTGGGACTGGTGCCGAAGAAAGCCATGGAGATGGCGGCGGACTATTTTCTGCAGCTGGAAAATTTTTCGCCGGCCCAGGTGTTCGAAAACAAGCTGGGTGCGGCGCTTGCCGGCGCGCCGGCGCGGGGCGAGCAAGAAGGACACCTGGCGAAGCTGGCGCGGCCGTTTCTCGACGCCGTCGCGCAACCGACGGCGACGCCCGGCGGGGGCAGCGTTTCGGCGTTCGCCGCGGCTTTGGCCGCCGCGCTCGGCCAGATGGTTGCGGGGCTTTCGCGCAAGAAAAAATCGCAGGCCGCGCATGTGGACAAACTTTCCGAGCATCTCGATGCGCTGCGCAAAGAAAGCGACGCGCTTGCCGAGGCGATCGATCTCGATGCGGCGGCGTACGACGCCGTGATGGCCGCGTTCAAATTGCCGCAAGGCGATGCCGGCGAAACGCGGCAGCGCGAGGATGCGATCGAGGCCGCCACCCGCGGAGCCGCCGATGTTCCGCTGGCCGTCGCCCAGCGGACCGTTGCACTCTTCGAACGCTTGAAACAACTTGAAGCTATCGCCGCGGCATCCATGAAGTCAGACTTACAGGTGGCGCGTTTGATGGCCGCAGCCGGGGCGCAGGGGGCGCTGGCGAACGTGGAGATCAATCTCGACGGATTGAAAGACGCACAGTATGTGGCAGCGACGCGAGCCAAAATCGCGGCGCTGCGAGGAAAACTGGCGGAAACGCCGCAAGCCGCGGGCGGCGGAAATTGAACGAGCTTATGCCCGCAATCGAAAGGAACAGAGCATGAATCGCATTTCACAAATTAGCCGTTTGGCCGCAGGATTGGCTTTGACTGCGGCATTGCTGCTAGTGCCAAACGCCACGCGCGCACAACACCTGGGCAACGACACGATCGCGCTGTTTCCGAAAAACGTCGGGGAATTTGCGTACGCCAACCTGAAACAGGCGCGCTCGCAAAAATGGTTTCCGCAATTGCAGGAGCAGATGCTGCCGGAGCGATTCCGCCAGTTTGAGAAATTCCTCGCCTCGGCGGGCGTCGATCCGAATTCGCAAGTGGAAGAAGTGGCGTGGGGATTGATTCCGGAAGGCGTGACGAGCAAGACGGAAGGGACGGGATCGAGCGCCGTGCCCACCGGCGAAGAAATCGTCGGCGTGGCGCTTGGAAGCTACAACCCGGATTCGACCGAGGCCTTTTTCAAAGCGCAGAAGCTGCCGACTTTCAAGTCGCACGGCTTCACGATGTATGCGTTCGGCAGCGGCGCCGGACCGAACGATCTGTTCTTCCTGTTCATCGACTCCAATACGGCGGCGTTTGGGCATCGCTCGGAACTCGAGAAAATGCTCAACGTGCGCTACGGCGGCGAAGAAGGCTTGCTGCGCAACGACCAGCTTTTTTCGCTCATCAACGAAATCAACGGATCGGGCGTGGTCTGGGCAGTGCTTAACCCCGCGTACACGCGGCTGGCGATGAAGCAGCTTGCGCCGCAGATTCAGCAGTTTCCCGAAGCCGCGAAATTGGTGACGCGCATGCAAAATCTTCTGATCAGCGTGCAGGCGAGCGGCGGAGTGGACGGCAAATTCCAGGCGGTGTGCGGATCAAGCGACGACGCCAACACGCTGGCGCAACTGCTACAGCTCGCCTTGGTCTATCAGCAGTATCAAGCGAAGCAGCAGAATCAGGATTTATCGCAACTGCTTGGCCAGGCGCAGGTGACGCCCGGCGGCGATCGCGTGACGCTGCGCATGGCGCTGAGCGACGACCAGATGGCGGCGCTAATCAAGAAAAACACATTTGCGTTGAAGCTGTAGCGAGAAGTTTCACGCGTTTCGTGGAGAAAAGACGGGCAGTTCGCCCGTCTTTTTATTTTTCTAAAGAAAATTTATGCCTGCGACGAGACGAACTTCGTGAGCCGCGTTACGCTGGAACCGTTCACCTGCTCATACTGCACGCGATCGACGCCTTCCATGGGATTTGCCGCGGCGCCAAGCAATGTATGCAAACCGATCGACGGCGCGTCGGCACGGTGAACGATCAGCACCTCGATACGATCGGTGAAGAGATCCAGCGTGATTTGAAGGTGCATATCGCGCAAATCGAGATGAGCAAAGGCTTCTTCGCACGCAAATAGAACCGCCGATTGCAATTTTCGAGCAGCTTCGGCGCTCAATCCACTGGATTCGCCAAGATAGCGCGCGCCTCCGGCCGCGGCGGCGGCAAAGCGCGGGTCCGCGTCGAGGCTCAATTCGAAGTGCCTGGAATCAGTGGACACGAGACTCGGCCAGCGCGACGTCGCACGCTTCGCGGCAATCGGGGCAATAATAGAGGCCGTCGACACACAAATGCACATTGTCCAGGCCCTTGCAGATGCTGCAATACTTATCGCATGTGCAAAAGGGTTCCGCTTTGTCGCACTGAACGCAGACAACTGGCCCGCGCGCCATGAATGCCTCCACAAAAACTTTACCTGAGCGGCTGGCGGCGGAGCAAGACAAAGCTCGGCGCACGCGGCGTGAAGTTCAAGGTGTGAGGGCGAGTTAATCGGCGGATTCGACGGCTTCCGCGATGGCGAGCAGCTTCGTTACGCTATTCCAATTGCGGCCCGTGCCCGGCATGCCGCAGATTTTCTGCAGCTTTGGCCAGGGAAGTTTCGATTTGCCGGCGCCATCCGGAAAGTAGATGAAGATTTCCTGGCCGCTGGGCACCAACTCTTCAGGCGCAAGCGGCAACGCCTTCAGTTCGGCGCTCGCTTGCGCGGAAAGTTTGCCCGGCAGAAATTGCACGTGCAATTTATTCGGCTCGATTCCCTTTCGCCGCGCGAAGGGATTGCGCGCCACGATATCGCGCATGGCGCTTACGGTGCGAACGATCACGTCCGGTTCCACGGCAAATTTCTTTTTGATCGCCGCGCGAATACGCGCCGCGATGCGGCCCAGGTCGGTTTCGCCGGTTTCGAAAATCACGTTGCCGCTTTGCACGTAGGTCTGCACTTTTTCGAATCGCAGCGACTCGTAGAGCGCGCGAAGCTCCGCCATTTTGACGACGGCGTGGCCGCCCACATTCACGGCGCGGAGGAGCGAGACGACGACCGGCACAATTTTGCAAGTATAACGCGGGTTTCTGGCGGCGAAGACGAGGATTTCCGGCGCTCGGCGGCTTCTTTGACGCACTTTCCAGCGCGTGTTACCATGAATTTCTGCCCGAGCGAGTGGGATGGACTTCGTCACATCTTCTGCCCAAACTGAACTTCGCAAAACGCCGCTGAACGCGCTGCACCGGAAGCTGGGCGCGAAAATGGTCAATTTCGGCGGCTGGGACATGCCCGTCGAGTACCCATCGAGCGGCGGCCTGATGGCCGAGCACAAGGCGGTGCGCGGCGGCGTGGGCATGTTCGACGTGAGCCATATGGGCGACATTCGCATCCACACCGGAAAAACCGCCGGTGGCGCGCTGGCGGCCGTTCAGCATCTCTCGATGAACGATGCCTCCAAGCTGGCGATTGGCCAGGCGCAATACTCCGCGATGCTCTATCCGCAAGGAACTTTCGTGGACGACGTGATCGTGCACCGATTGGGCGAAGACGATTTTCTATTGGTGATTAACGCCGGAACTCGCGAAAAAGACATTCAATGGGTGCGGCAGAATACGGCTGGATTTGATTGCGTGGTCGAGGATCTGAGCGATGCGTACACGCAGATTGCGATTCAAGGGCCGCGCGCGGTGGACGTACTGCAAAAACTCACGGATGCGAATCTCGCGCCAATCAGGAATTATTGGTTCACGCACGGAACGGTTTGCGGCTTGCCAAATCGTTTGATCGCGCGCACCGGTTACACGGGCGAAGACGGATTCGAGATTTATGTGCCGAGTGAAGTTGCTGCGAGCGAAGCGGTGTGGAACTCTGTCATCGAGGCCGGGCGCGAATTTGGAATTGTTCCCTGCGGGCTCGGCGCGCGCAATACGCTGCGCCTGGAAGCCAAGATGGCGCTCTATGGTCACGAAATCGGCGATTCCATCAACGTGTGGGAATCGGGGCTTGACCGGTATTGCAAAATGGAAAAGGGCGACTTCATTGGCCGGCTCGCGCTGGCCAACGCCAGTGCTGCCCCGCTGAAGCGAACGCTCGTCGGAATCGAAACGGTCGAGCGAGGCATTGCGCGCGATGGGTATCGCGTGTTTGACCCAGCGGGAGAAGAGATTGGCGTCGTGACGAGCGGCTCCCCATCGCCAACGCTTTCGCGGAACATTGCGCTGGCATACGTGCCGCCGGATTTCGCGGCGATCGGAACGCCGCTTTGCGTTGAGGTACGTTCGCAGCGAATCAAAGCGCAAGTCGTGCCGACGCCGTTTTACAAGCGCGCAAAGAAGCCCGCGCCGCAAGCGGCTGGAAGCGCGTAGGAATTTCGGAAGAGTTCAAGGAAGGAGATGTCCCGTGGGATATCCAGCGAATTTCCGATATACGAAAGAACATGAGTGGGTGAACGTCGAAGGAAGCGTTGCGACGATCGGCATTACGGACTACGCGCAAAGCGAATTGGGCGACGTGGTCTTCGTCGAACTGCCGAAAGTCGGCGCAAAGCTTGAAACCGGCAAGTCGTTTGGAAATGTGGAATCGGTAAAAGCGGTGAGCGAAATCTATGCTCCGGCATCGGGCGAAGTGTCGGAAGCAAATCCCGAGCTGTCGAACAAACCGGAATTGCTCAATTCCGATCCGCACGGAGCGGGTTGGCTCGTCAAAGTGAAACTGGCGAATGCCGCGGAACTCGCCAGCTTGATGGACGGCGCGGCGTATGAAGCCTACATCGCGCAAAAGGGCAAGGAAGCCTCGGCCTGATGCGCTATCTTCCGAAGAGCCCCGCCGAACGCCAGCAAATGCTTTCGGCGATTGGCGCAAAATCGATCGACGAACTTTTTGAATGCATTCCGGAGCGCTACCGCCTGCGCGACGCGTTGCGCCTGCCCGCGCCACATTCCGAAGCCGAAGTGATTTCCTATTTCCAATCGCGCGCCAAAGAAAATTCCTTTGGGTACACAAGCTTTCTCGGCGCCGGCGTTTACAACCATCTTCGTTCGGTGATTACCGACACGATTCTTCTGCGCGGCGAATTCCTTACGTCGTATACGCCCTATCAAGCGGAAATCACGCAGGGCACGCTGCAGGCAATTTTCGAGTTTCAAACGTTGATGTGCCAGCTGACCGGGCAGGAAGTTGCCAACGCCTCGATGTACGACGGCTCGACCGCGACGACCGAAGCGGTCTTGATGGCGGAGCGATTGACGGGGCGGCGGCGCGTGCTCGTTGCGAAATCGCTGCACCCGGAATATCGCGACGTACTGAAAACTTACGCCAAAAATTCCGGCCTCACGGTCGAAGAGATTTCTTACGGCGCAAATGGAAAACTGGACAGCAAGGCTCTCGCGGCTGCGCTCAAAACCGATGTGGCTGCCGTCGTCGTGCAATCGCCGAATTTTTTCGGCGTGGTGGAAGACGTTGCCGCCGACGCGGATGCGGTTCACGCCGCTGGCGCCTTGCTCGTCGTCGCCATCGCCGAGGGCGTTTCGCTTGGCGCTTTGAAACCTCCGGCGGAAGCGGACATCGTGGCGATGGAAGGCCAGAGCTTCGGCCTTGCGCCGAGCTACGGCGGTCCCTTCGTCGGCGTAATTGCTTCACGCGACAAATTCGTTCGGCAGATGCCGGGCCGCCTTGCCGGACAGACGACCGACACGGAAGGCCGCCGCGGATTCGTGCTGACGCTTGCCACACGCGAACAACACATTCGCCGCGAGAAAGCGACTTCAAACATCTGCACGAATCAGGCGCTTTGCGCGCTGGCCGCCACCGTGCACCTGACGCTTCTCGGCAAGGAAGGTTTGCGCGAAATGGCGCACCAGAATCTCTCAAAGGCTCGCTTCGCGTTGAGCGAGCTGGAAAAAATACCGGGCGTGAAGCGCAAATTCGACGCGCCGTTCTTCAATGAATTTGCAATTGAGCTGCCTCGTTCGGCGCGAATGGTCAACGCGGAATTGCTCAAGGAAAAAATTGTCGGCCCGCTTTCCCTCGGCTCGCTGTACCCGGAGCTCACAAAAACGGCGCTGGTCTGCGTGACGGAAACAACTTCTCGCGCGGAAATCGAGCGCTTCGCCGCCGCCATGCGCCGCGCACTGGAACAACCGCTATGAACCGCAAGATCAACAAAGCTTGGCATCACCCTTCGCAGAACGAGGGCTTAATTTTCGAAAAGTCGTCGCCAGGCAAGCGGGCGTTTGAGCTGCCGCCGCTCGACGTGCCTCCTATAAACACCGCTTCCGAGCTTGGAAAGCATCACCGTGTGGATGGCGTCACAGGCTTTCCCGAAGTCAGCGAAATTGAAGTCGTGCGCCACTTCACGCGCCTTTCCACTTGGAACTACGCGATCGACCTCGGCATGTATCCGCTCGGCTCCTGCACCATGAAATACAATCCGCGCGTCAACGAATTCGTTGCGCGGCTCGACGGCATCGCTTCCGAACATCCTTATCAACCCGACGAACTTTCGCAGGGCTGCCTGAAAATCCTGCAACTCCTCGAAAAATGCCTGCTCGAAATTACCGGCATGGACGCAATCACTCTGCAGCCCGCGGCCGGCGCGCAAGGCGAACTTACGGGCCTTCTGCTGATCCGCGCTTATCTGGAACGTCAGGGCAATCCACGAAAAAAAGTTTTGATTCCCGATTCCGCGCACGGCACAAACCCGGCCACCGCGATCATCGCCGGTTACGAAGTCGAAAACATCAAAAGCGAATCGCACGGCCAGATCGACGTCGAAAAACTTCGCGAACTCGTTACGGAAGACGTCGCCGCGCTGATGATCACGAATCCTTCGACGCTCGGCATTTTCGAAGAGCGAATTCCCGAAATCGCCGCGATTCTTCATGCCAAAGGCGCTCTTCTTTACATGGACGGCGCGAACATGAACGCGCTCGCCGGCATCACGCGGCCCGGCGATCTCGGCGTGGACGTGATGCACCTCAATCTTCACAAAACTTTTTCGACGCCGCACGGCGGCGGTGGCCCCGGCGCGGGGCCGGTGGCGATGAAAAAAATTCTCGAGCCATTCAAGCCCGTGCCGGTGCTCGTGGAAAAAGAGGGCGGCAAGCTTGCGCTCGATTCGCGCCGTCCGGACTCCATCGGAAAGGTCCGCGCGTTCACGGGCAATTTCGGCGTGCTCGTTCGCGCGCTCGCGTACATCCTTGCGTACGGGCCGGGCGTTCGCCAGGCAACGGAAGACGCCGTGCTCAACGCGAACTACATTCGCAAAGGTCTCGAAGGCGTGTTTGAACTTCCCTATTCCCTGCCCTCGCTGCACGAAGTCGTCTTCAGCGATACAATGCAAAAGCGCAACGGCGTCAACACCATGGACATTGCCAAGCGCCTCATCGACTACGGCTTTCATCCCTACACAACGGCGTTTCCGCTCATCGTTCCCGGCGCGCTGATGATCGAGCCAACCGAATCCGAATCGAAGGAGGAGTGCGACCTCTTTATCGAAGCCATGAAATCCATCGCGGAAGAAGCCGCACAAACTCCCG
>Ga0070730_10000191_pt1 | contig 78758 bp, 65 predicted proteins | sample Coa_R1_3_FD_66447 | JGI IMG/M metagenome (GOLD analysis project Ga0070730, IMG submission 66447) | Surface soil microbial communities from Centralia Pennsylvania, which are recovering from an underground coalmine fire - Coalmine... | ecosystem: Environmental > Terrestrial > Soil > Unclassified ... | reverse complement strand
CGTCGCCGCCGCCCGCCTGATCGGCGACGGCTTCTACGGCGTCGATCTCAAGGAAAGCGAGGCGGGCGTGTTCATCATCGAGATCAACGACAATCCGAACCTCGACCACGGCATGGAGGACCGCGCTGCCGGCGACGGCGTCTATCTGGCCCTGCTGCAGCGATTCGTCAGCCTGTTCGAGCAGCGGGTCGGACGCGCCGCGTCGCCCTCGGCACCCGCCCGCGGCCCCACCGCCGCCCCGGCTCCGGCAGGCGGCGTCACCGCGAGCCCGCGGGGTGCGCGCCTGGTGCCGTTCCCCGGCGTCGCGCGCCATCGCAGATGACGGCAGCCGCCGGGATCGGCCGCGTCGGCCGATCCCGGCAACAGACGGCTTGCGCGCCCAGCCCCGGATGGGCAACCCTGGCCCGAGATGCCGCGAGCAGACGGCCCCAGGCGAGGAGTTGCGTCCCGTGTCCTATCCGTTCGAGACGATTCCGGAACTTCTGACCCAGGGGCGGGCCGACGATCCCGCAATCGGCGCGCCCGGCCGGCCATCGCTCAGCTATGCCGGGCTGCAGGCGCTCATGGAACGGACGGTCGGCGACCTCAACCGAGTCGGCATCGGCCGCGGCGACCGGGTCGCCATCGTGCTGCCCAACGGGCCGGAAATGGCGACGGCCTTCGTCTCGGTTGCCGCCAGCGCCACCAGCGCGCCGCTGAATCCGGCCTACCGGACCGGCGAGTTCGACTTCTACCTGGAAGACCTCGAGGCCAAGGCGCTGCTGATCCTGCGCGGCTTCGACAGCCCGGCGCGCGCCGTCGCGGCCGCGCGCGGCGTGCCGATCATCGAGCTGGTGCCGGTCGAAGGCGGGGCCGCCGGCGATTTCACCGTCGACACGGGCACCCTCGCCCCCGCGGCACCCGGCCGGGCCGGCCTGGCGACGGCCGAGGACGTGGCGCTGGTGCTGCATACGTCGGGCACGACCTCGCGGCCCAAGATCGTGCCGCTGCGCCAGCGCAATGTCACGGCCTCGGCCCATCACATCCGCCAGACCCTGGCGCTCGAGCGCAGCGACGCCTGCCTCAACATCATGCCGCTGTTCCATATCCACGGGCTGATCGCGGCGGTGCTGTCGAGCCTGGCCGGCGGTGCCAGCGTCACTTGCTCGCCAGGCTTCAACGCGCTCAAGTTCTTCGGCTGGTTCGACGAGGTCAGGCCGAGCTGGTACACGGCGGTGCCGACCATGCACCAGGCGATCCTCGCCCGCGCCGAGCGCAACAAGGACGAGATCGCCCGCGGCCGCCTGCGCCTGGTGCGCTCGTCCAGCGCGTCGCTGCCGCCCCAGGTCATGGAGGCGCTCGAAGCCACCTTCGGCGCGCCGGTGATCGAGGCCTACGGCATGACCGAGGCCTCGCACCAGATGGCGTCCAACCCGCTGCCGCCGCGCCGGCGCTTCGCGGGCTCGGTCGGCGTCGCCGCCGGGCCGGAGATCGCGATCATGACCGAGGGCGGCACCTTGCTGCCGTCCGGTGAGCTGGGCGAGATCGTCATCCGCGGCCCGAACGTGACTGACGGCTACGAGGCCAATCCGGAAGCGAACGCCAAGGCCTTCACCGCCGGCTGGTTCCGCACCGGCGACCAGGGCTATCTGGACGAGGACGGCTATCTGCGGCTGACCGGGCGCCTGAAGGAACTGATCAACCGCGGCGGCGAGAAGATCAGCCCGCTCGAGGTCGATACCGTGCTGATGGACCATCCGGCCGTGGCCCAGGTCGCGACCTTCGCGATGAAGCACGACAAGCTGGGCGAAGAGGTCGCCGCCGCCGTCGTCCTGCGCGAGGGCCAGACCGTCGATGAGCGGACCTTGCGCGATTTCGCGGCAGAGCGGCTGGCCGACTTCAAGGTGCCGCGCAAGGTCCTGTTCATGGCCGAGATCCCGAAGGGCCCGACCGGCAAGCTGCAGCGCATCGGCCTCGCCAAGCAGTTGGGCCTCGAGGCGTGACCGCTCCGGCCAACCCTACGGTCGCGATTTTCGGCGCGGGTGCCATCGGCGGCCTGGTCGGCGCCAAGCTGGCGCTGGCCGGCGTCGATGTCACGATCCTGGCCCGCGGACCGCATCTGGCCGCGATCCGGGACCGCGGCCTGACGCTGGTCAGCGGCGGCGAGACCCATGTCGTGCGGGTCAAGGCGACGGACGACCCGGCCGAAGCCGGCGTGCAGGATTACGTCGTCGTCACGCTCAAGGCGCACTCCCTGCCCGCCGCGGCCCCGGCCGTCGCCCGGCTGATGGGACCGCACACGACGCTCGTCACCGGCATCAACGGCCTGCCCTACTGGTATTTCCACGGGCTCGACGGTCCCTTGGGCGGACGGCATATCGAGAGCGTCGATCCGGGTGGGATCGTCTGGCGCACCCTGCCGCCGTCCCAGGTGATCGGCGCCGTCGTCTATCCCGCCGCCGAAGTGATCGAGCCCGGCGTGATCGAACACACCTATGGCGACCGCTTCAGCCTGGGCGAGCCCGACGGCAGCCACAGCGAGCGCGGCGAGACCCTGTCGCGGCTGATGATCGGGGCCGGGCTCAAGGCGCCGCTCAGGCCCCGCATCCGCGACGAGATCTGGGTCAAGCTCTGGGGCAATCTCGCGTTCAACCCGGTGTCGGCCCTGACCGGTTCGACGCTAGACCGGCTGGGCACGCGGCCCGACCTGCGCGCCGTCGTACGCGCCATGATGGTCGAGGGCCAGGCGGTCGGCGAGGCGGTCGGCGCGAAATTTGCCATCGATGTTGACAAGCGCATCCTCGGCGCGGCCGAGGTCGGCAGCCACAAGACCTCGATGCTCCAGGACCTGGAGCGCGGCCGGCCGATGGAAATCGACGCCTTGCTGGGCGCGGTCGTCGAACTCGGGCAACTGACCGGCGTCGCGACGCCCGCCTGCGATCTGGTGCTGGCCCTGGTGCGCGAGCGCGCCCGGCTCGCCGGGTGCTACACGGACGCCTGAGGCGGGCCATTCGGTTACACGAGAAACAATATATTGGCGGTCCCGACAGTATATTGACAGGCCTGAAAGCCGCCGCTAGGTTCCGTTTCGGTCCCGGCAACGGGGTCCGCGGGAATTTGACGGGCAGCTTGCGCCGCGACATCAAACGCTAAAGCGCCACGGGGTAGATCCCGTGGGCCCAGGGTTATCACCTGGAGTTTGGTCATGGACCGACAATGCCCAGCGCGGGTCGTTCCGCCTTCGCGTCCGATATTCCCGAACATGCCGGCCAGGGCCGCACCGCATCCCGGCGCCACGCGCGCCGTCGGACCCTCTACGCATTGGTCGGGAGTGAATTCCTCTCGTTCGGACGAGTCGACGCGAACGATAAGCGCTCTTGGTATCCGATCCATTGACCCAACTCGTGTTGCACCGAAAGCAGGGAGTCTTTTCGTCATGTCCATTCAACTGGGTACCATCGCCCCCGATTTCGTCCAGGCCTCGAGCGAAGGCGAGATTCGTTTCCACGACTGGCTGGGATCCAGCTGGGGCGTGCTGTTCAGCCACCCGAAGGATTTCACGCCGGTCTGCACGACCGAGCTCGCCGAGGCCTCGCGCCTGAAGCCGGAATTCGCCAAGCGCAACGTCAAGATCATCGGCCTGTCGGTCGACCCGTCCGACAGCCATGCCAAATGGGCTGACGACATCGAGGAGACCCAGGGCCAGAAGCTGAATTTCCCGCTGCTGGCCGATGCCGACCGCAAGGTCTCGACGCTCTACGGCATGATCCATCCCGAGGCCGACCCGGCGGTCACCGTGCGCGCGGTCTATGTCATCGACTCGAACAAGAAGGTCCGCCTGACCTTGACCTATCCGCCGTCCACCGGGCGGAACTTCGCCGAGATCCTGCGCGTGATCGACAGCCTGCAGCTGACCGACCAGCACAAGGTCGCGACCCCAGTGAACTGGCAGAACGGCGACGATGTCATCATCGTACCGTCGCTGTCGGACGCGGACGCGAAGGAGCGCTTCCCTGAGGGTTGGAAGACCCTGAAGCCCTACCTGCGCGTGGTGAAGCAGCCGAAGCGCGCCGACGCCTGATACCCGGGCGCAATCCAGCGCGATCGGTGAGGCGCTCACGCCGCATCGCCTCGCCTTCGGCACTGGAGGGGCCGGTCCGATTGCCCGTCGGGCCGGCCCCTGCTCTTTCTAAAACGTGATCGTCGTCCGCAGCCCCAGCACCGTGGCATTGCCGATGGTGCGGTTCTGTGCGGGGTCGCTCGGCAGCGGCGCATGGCCGCCCGGATGGACGACATATTGCAGATCCGGCTGGAGCTGCCACCAAGGCGTGATCTGCGCCATATAGGTCAGCTCAATCAGGCTCTCATCGTCGCGGACCGGCCGCCCCGGCAGGCTGCTCTGCAAATCCGCATCGAGCCGGCTGGCGCGGTTCGAGATCCGATTATAGGCGGCGGCCAAACCAACCTGATCGTCGTCGCGCCCCTCGAACGGTCCCTTGAAGCTGAAGCCGCCATCCACGTAGAGATCCGTCAGGTTGCGGTCGGCCGGCGCACCCATCACGCGGACGAACAGCGAGAGGCCCTGGTCGTCCGTATCCGGGCGCCGCCAGAGCATCTGGTCGGCGAGCGCATAGACGCTCCAGTCGCCGTCATGCCGCCGCGCGACGCCGCTCGATCGCGGATCGGCGAGCGAGAGGCCCGCCTGGTCGAAATGCTGGTCGGCGAAACGCTCGGAATTGTACCAGGCACCGAGCTTGTAGGTGCCGGGCAGCCCGGACGCGCCCTTCGACTGGTTGACGGCATATTGTGCCTCGAGCACGCCCATGACGCCGTCGCTCGTCCGGAAGGCGGTACCCGACGGATCGCGCAATTGCGGATCGCCCTTGCCCGGCCCGGCCGGATCGCCGTTGAAGGCGGCAGCAAGCAGCGTCAGTTGGTCCGTCGGCGCTAACTTCACGCGCACGGCCGGCGTGGCGAGCGGGTAATCCGGCCCGCCCGACGGTTGATCGAGTCCCGGCAGGCCCGGATTGCCGAAGGTAGAATTGATGAACAGGGCTGCGACCGTGCTGATGATGAATTCGTCGTCGCCGCCCTCCTGGCCGATTCGAATCGCCACTGTGCCGTCGAACAGTGTCTGGTCGAGGTAGAGATCGAACAGCTTCCAGCTTCGATCAGCCTCGATACTGCTGTCGGTCAGCAGATTGCCGGTGTAATTGCCGCTCAACCCTCGGCCATGAATCTGCCAGGCATTGGCATGGACGAGGGCGCCGCTCCAGCCGGCGAGCTTGTCGAGATCGAGATCGAGATCGAGCTCGGTCCGTCCTTCGTAGATGGTCCCCCGCTTCACCCCGCCCTGGATATTCGCCAGCACCTCGCTGGTCTCGATCGCGCCGAGCTTGATGCCGGTACCCTCGAGCCAGGGTCGCACCCGCCCCAGTCGCCGGTCAGGGTGTCGCGCTCCCAGAAACCGGTCGGCTTCGGCGTGTCCTTGGCATCCTTGGCGCTGTCGACCGCCGGGGCGGCATTGTCGTCGGCCGGCCGTTCCTGGGCCAGAGCCGGACCGGCCAAGCCCAGGAACAGCCCGGCGCCGAGCAGCGCGAGACGGGTGGCGTTTTCGCTGCGCGCACCGGCCGGCAGAACATACTTCATGGTCTCGTCTCCGAACTTCTCTGCCGGACAAATACCGCGTCCGACCATATCTCGCTCAATTCCATTGCCAACGGGTGACATTTCACCGGCCGGCTTTATCGCCGAAGAGCCGGTTCGGGATTGGCCCCCGGCTGCCAGCGACGGACGAGGCGGCCATCCGCGTCCCGGCGCCAGACGGCGGTCAGGCGGATCGGCGACGGCCCGACGCCGCCCTGGATGACCCGGAGAGAGGCCCGAACCGGCGTGGTGGGCACGGATACGAAGTCCCCGACGGGGACGAGGGAGAGAAAGGCGGCCATCGGCGCCTCCTATTGCTCAAAGCCGTTGCTCGAGCCCGGGAGGCAGAGGCCGCCTGACGGATGTCAACGCCTCGGCGTCGACACCTCCAGAACGGTCACCATGCGTGCCCGGGCGATGATACGGCCCAGCGATGCCTGCACGGCGGGCGCGAAGCGCCGACTGTGGCAGTCGATCGAGGGGCTGCTAGATCGCGGGTTCATGTGATCCCTTGGTCTGGTGGACGAAACCGGCAATCGTCGGAACGAAGCCGGCACCGGTCGCCTGCTGCATTCCTGCATGCTTCGATCCGGCGGATGCGCTATATACCCTGGAGGGGTATAGGATCAAGGGCTATGGCACACACGCAAAAGGAAAAGCAGAAACTCCTGAATCGCATGCGTCGCATCCGCGGCCAGGTCGAGGCGATTCAGCGCGTGCTCGAGGAAGACGGGACCTGTCTCGCCATCCTGCAGCAGGCGACCGCCTGCCGCGGCGCGCTCGACGGCTTCATCGCCGAGGTGGTCGAGGACCATATCCGCGAGCATGTGATCGATCCGGAGCGCCGCGACAGCCCGCAGGGCCAGGCCGCGGAGGAACTGATCGACATCATGCATTCCTACCTGACCTGATCGACCCGGCCTGGCTCCTGGGGAGAGGCCGCGCAGCGGACGTATCCGCGACTTGGTCAAGAACCCGGATGCGTGACGGGCGGGCGCCGGCCGGCACCCGCCCGCCGGCGGCTCAGCCTTCCGGGTTCTCCAGGCTGAACATCTCGGCCTGGTCCTCGTACGAGAAGATCTCGCCGTAGCGGCCCCAGTTGATGATCGTGTCGATCGTCTCCTCGGCCGCGTCATCGCTCAGGTAATCCTCCAGCTCCTGCTCGAACCGCACCCGCGGCGCCCGGTGGCCCGGCCGCTCGTCCAGCACCCGGCGGATGTGGGCGGCAAGCGGGAAGGAGCGCAGCAGATGGTCGGAGAACATGCGCTTGCGCTGCTGGGTATCGGCCTCGGCGAACACCCGACCCGGCATGGTCAGGTGGATGTCGCCCTCGCGAACCTCGGCGAAGCCCAGGTTCTGCAGCGCTTCGGCGGCCGGGAACAGGTCGTCGCCCTCGAGCTGCAGGCTGCGCGCGATTTCCGGCAGATCGGCCCGGCCGCTATAGGGGGCTGCGGCGACCGTCTCGATCAGACCGGCCATGATGTTGGTGGACACGCGCGGGATCCAGGTGCCGATCTCGACGCCCTTGATCTTGCCCTTGGAATCGGGCGCCGGCCGCGCCGTCATCTTGGCGTAGATCTCGTCGACCATCTGGCGGAAGGCCGGATCGAGCCGGTTGCGCGGATGGGCGAACGGCACCTTGATCTCGGCCGCGACCCGGCCCGGGTTCGACGAGAACACCAGGATGCGGTCGGCCATGAACACGGCCTCTTCGATATTGTGAGTGACGAGCAGCACCGACTTGGTCGGCAGCCGCTTCTCCATCCACAGATCGAGCAGGTCGGTGCGGAGCGTCTCGGCGGTCAGCACGTCGAGGGCGGAGAACGGCTCGTCCATCAGCAGGATGGTCGGATCGACCACGAGCGCGCGGGCGAAGCCGACGCGCTGGCGCATGCCGCCCGACAGCTCGCGCGGATAGGCGGACTCGAAACCGTCGAGGCCGATGAGATCGATCGCCGCCAGCGCGCGCTTACGCGCTTCCTTGGGATCGACGCCCAAGGCCTCGAGCCCCACCTCCACGTTCTGCAGGACGGTCAGCCAGGGAAACAGTGCGAAGGTCTGGAACACCATCGCGACACCGTCGGCCGGGCCCTTGATCGGCTCGCCGCGATAGATCACGTCGCCGGCACTCGGCTTGATCAGGCCGGCGATGATCCTGAGCAGGGTCGACTTGCCCGAGCCGGAGCGGCCGAGCAAGGCCACGATTTCGCCGTCGCGCAGCGTCACGTCGACATTGTCGAGGACCAGCAGCTCGCCCGAGCTCTTCTCGAACCCCTGGCGGACGCTCTTGACCTGAAGCACGTCGGCGCCCGGCGCCGCCTGGGTCTGAACCATATTCAGCATGGCTTGCTGCCTCCTCAATCCAACCGCAACCGACGCTCGGCATACGCATAGAGCGGACGCCAGACGATGCGGTTGAACACGATCACAAAGAACGACATCACGGCGACGCCGAGCACGATTTTCGGATAATCGGCGTCGGTCGTGGTCTGGGTGATATACGCGCCGAGGCCATGGGCCGTGACCGTATCGTCACCCCATTTCACGACCTCGGCCACGATCGATGCATTCCAGGCGCCGCCGGACGCGGTGATGGCGCCGGTCACGTAATAGGGGAAGATGCCCGGCAGCATCGCCTTCCGCCACCATTGCCAGCCGCGGATCTTGAAGTTCGCCGCGGCCTCCCTGAGCTCGTTCGGGTAGGTCGTGGCACCGGCGATGACGTTGAACAGGATGTACCATTGCGTGCCCAGGATGATCAGCGGCGACAGCCAGATATCCGGGTTGAGGTGGTACTTCAGGATCGCGACCACCGCGATCGGGAACATCAGGTTCGATGGGAACGCCGCCAGGAACTGGGCCAGCGGCTGGATCCGCTCGGCCAGCTTCGGCCTGAGGCCGACCATGACGCCGATCGGGACCCACACGACGGTCGCGATGACGATCAGGACCACCACGCGGATGAGCGTGTAGAAGCCCAGCGTCAGCACCTGGAACAGATCGCTCCAGCCGAGCTCGGCATCGATGAAGTCGATGATCCGCCAGGCGATGTAAATCGAGCCGGCGGCCACGGCCGCGTACCAGACCAGGTCGATGACCTTGGACAGGAGCGTGCGGCGGGTATTGATCTGTTTGCGGCCCTGAGGCAGCGGCACGCGCAGGCGTACGAAGCCGCGCACGAGCCAGGCGATGGGCGCACCGGCCTTCTGCACCAGACGCGCTTGGCGCATCATGTCGAGGAACCACGATTCAGGCGCCGCCTGGGCCGCCGTCATCTCGAAGCGGAACTTGTCGGCCCAGGCAACCAGCGGCCGGAACATCAGCTGATCATAGAGAATGATGACCACGATCATCGCCAGGATGGTCCAGCCGACCGCGCCCAGATCGCGCGCCTCGATCGCCTTCGACAGATAGGCGCCGATGCCCGGCAGCGTGATCGTGGTGTCGCCGACCGTCACCGCCTCGACTGCAACCACGAAGAACCAGCCGCCCGACATGGACATCATCATGTTCCAGATCAGGCCCGGCATGGCGAACGGCACTTCCAGCCGCCAGAAGCGCTGCCAGGCCGAGAAATGGAACCCGCGCGACGCCTCGTCCAGGTCGCGCGGCACCGTGCGCAGCGACTGGTAGAAGCTGAAGGTCATGTTCCAGGCCTGGCTGGTGAAGATGGCGAAGATCGCCGCCAGCTCGGCCCCGGCAACTTCGCCGGGGAACAGCGCCATGAAGAAGACGACGGTGAACGAGATGTAGCTCAGCACCGGCACCGACTGCAGGATGTCGAGGATCGGCACCAGCACCAGCTCGAGCCGCCGGCTCTTGGCCGCGAGCGTGCCATAGACCAGCGTGAACACCAGCGAGGCCGCGAGGGCGGCCAGCATGCGGAGCGTCGTGCGCAGCGCATATTCCGGCAGGTTGGCCGGGTCGAGCGTCACGGCGCCCGTATTGAGGATGGCGAGCGGCGCGCTCATCTGCTTGCCGCCGATCACCGTAAGAGCCAGAAGCCCGATGATCAGCGGAAAGGCGACGAGATCCCAGCGGTTGGGCAGCAGACCGCGCCGGGGCGTGATGGCGAACAGAAAGGATTCACCGCGCATGGACGCGGGCCCTTCCGAGAATATCGCCGCGGCGCGGACGCACCGCCGGCGGACGAACGCAGATGTTCATGCTTACCTCCAAGCCGGACGTTTCCCAGCTTCGAGGCTTTACGCACGAACGCCTGTCACATGCCCAGGGTCCGTACGCCAGCAGCCGAGGCCGGCGGGAAACTTCCATGATGTTCCGCAGTGCCCAGGTTCGGAGGTTCGTCCTCGACCCGGGCGCCACTACTATGACTGGCCATTTCACTCTCTGAAGGGCGATGGATGTTCCGGTGCAGGGCCTTGACGGCCGCCCCCGAACGGGTTTGGCATTAGGCTGTTCGCTGCAAGCTGTCAATCCGAAGAAGATGACAATTGTGACGGTCGCGCCGGACCATGGCCCCGTCATCACAGAAGCGTCATCGACGCCGCGAACCCTTGAAGACGCCTCGGAAGGATTCCATTGATTCCGAGGCGAGCCGAATGTGGGTTTTTCACGCCTGAGGCAGCATCAGCGACAAGACCATGGGCGCATAGAACCTTGGCAAGCGCATGGGGGAACAACGGGGGGGAGTTTCCACAAATGACCGCGAACGCGTGGATCACTTCGATGCGATCGAAACGCATGGCGTTGCTGAGCGCCACCGCCGCACTGGCACTCGTGCCAGCGAGCGCCCGGGCCGCGAGCGACCCGGCAATGGCGGCGCAACTGAAGGCGCTGGCCGAGCAGATTCAACTCATCCAGCAACAGAACAACCAGCAGATCCAGGCCCTGACCAAACAGGTCCAGGACCTTCAGGCGCAACTGGAGGCGTCCAAGGCTGCCCAAGCCGTGCCGGCCGGCGTCACCATCCCGCAAAAGGGCACGGTGCTGACGAAGAACCCGGGCAATCTGGAAGGCATGGTCCAGGTACCGCCCGACACGATCCCCGGCGTCGCCACGCCCGATACCTTCCCGAAGACCACCGCCGCGGCCGTCGCCTCCGGTGGCGATCGCGTGAAGCTCAGCATCTCCGGCCAGATCAACCGGATGGAGGTCTATGGCAACGACGGCAAGGCCTCGGCCGTGCGCAACGTCGACAATAATACGACCAACAGCCGGCTACGCTTCCAGGGCGAGGGCCGGATCAATGCCGAAACGAGCGGCGGCGTGAATCTGGAGGTGCAGATCACGCCGAACAGCGCGACCAACACCTCGCTGACCCAGGACAGTCCGAGCTCGGTCACCAATTTCACCCCGTCCGGCGGAACGACGGCCAGCAATACCGGCGGCACCTTCACGGCCCGCCAAGTCGAGACCTACCTCGTGAACAGGACTTGGGGTGGTGTCCGCCTCGGCTTCGGTTCGACCGCGACCTATCAAATCTCCGAGTTCGACGAGTCCAACACTCTCGTCGCGACTTATGGCAACGTCCCCGACATTGACGGCGGCTTCGCGTTCCGGCAACGCGGCGCCGCCCTGATTCCCAGCACGACCAAAGGCAAGTTCGTAGCATCTCCGGCCAATGCCTACGGCCCGGCCGTCGGCACCGTGTTCAACTTCATGAACGGCCTCTCACGCGACGATCGCATCCGTTACGACAGTCCCCAGTTCGGCCCGTTCCAGATTTCCACCTCGCTGGTCGACGGCGGCGCCTGGGACATCGCCCTGCGCATGGGCCTCCTCTGGGAAGGGACCAAGATTTCAGCGGGCTTCGGGTACGCCGATGCCGAGGGCCGCAATCATTCCGCACCGTCCAATGCCTACGGCTATGCCTCGGCGCCGGTCGGCACCGGGCCGCTGTCGACGCCGTCGATCGCCGACACCTCGCCCAACGAATCGAGGCAATATTCCGGATCCGCTTCGGTCCTTCTGCCGAATGGCGTGAACATGACGGTCGGCGGCGGCGTCCGCGACGTCAAATACAACGACCCGCTCGGCAAACCGCTGTCGCCGGTCTGGTACTACGGCAAGCTCGGCTATCTCACCAACTTCTGGGACTTCGGCAAGACCGCGTTCGCGGCAAGCTATGTCGAGAATGATGAGCTGAATTTCGCCGGCGACACCGCGCGCGACTATGGCATCGAGTTCGTCCAGGACATCGACGATGCCGGCATGCAGCTCTATGTGACCACGCACCGCCAGTTCCTCAGCCGGGAATTCGCAAGCTACTACGGCATCACGCTCGTCACGGCCGGCGCGCGGGTGCGGTTTTGAGCCCGCACGCCACCGGCCGGCTGGCTGCCGCCGCGGCCCTGCTGCTCATGGCCGTCGGGCTCGCCGGTTGTGGCGTAAAATCCAGGCCCATTCCGCCGTCGGAGGGCGAACTCGGCAATAGCCCGGGACTGCTGTCGGGACCGGCGGGAGAGTTCACGGTCTATCAGAAGTGACCGGCGGGGGCGCCCTGCCCCCGCGCCTTAAGTCCCCTGCGTCAGCGCGCCCTCGGCGGTCATGTCGGCGAAGAAGCCCAATTGCCAGGCCAGCGCCTCCTCGGACAGCGGAAAGCCGCCATCGGCCCGCGGCTTCAGGGTCTGCGGCGCCGGAATGCGGGCGAGCACGCTCTGCACCCGGACCGAAAACCGCATCGGCAGCCCCGCCTTCCAGACGATGGCGGTGATGCCCTTCGGGCTGTGCGAGGACAGGATCTTGTCCACGACGCTCAACGGCTGCTCCGCCAGCACCGCGAGCCCGGCATTGACCAGCCCCGGCTTGCCGCCGATCAGCGCGTCGATCAGTGCGCTCTCGGTCAGCTTACCGGCCGCCTTCAGCCGCCGCGCCTCGTCCATCAGCTTGTCGGTCGCCGCGTCTGCCGGCGCCACCTCGGCCGCCGTCAGCGTGTCGTCGTCAGCCTCGAGCCGTTCGAGCACGATCGCCTGCAGGATCTTGAGCGTGTCGAGCTTGAGGTCGGCCCGCGCCGTCAGGCGCTGGATCAGGTCTTGCGCGACGAAGCGGGCGAGCTTCTTGGCGGCATTGTCCGACAGGCGCGGACGCTCGACCAGCGGCCGGTGCCAGGCCTTGTGCGCCGGCGCGCGTTCGATCAGCCGATCGAGCGTGTCCTCGCGGATCTGGGCACTGGCATTGCCGAGCAGCGCGGTGATGGCGTCGGCGTCGCCGCCAGTGCTGATCTCGTCGGCGACCGGGGCCGAGACGCCCTTGCGCTGGGCGATCGCCCGGACCGCCCCGGCGATCGGCATCTGGCGGACCAGATCCAGCAGATCGTCGTCGCTCAGCAGCGGTGAATATTGCAGCAGCGGCCCGGCGACCGAGAGTTCCGGGTCGCGCGCGAGCAGCTGCACCATCTCCGGCGGCGCGTCCGGCATGTCCTTCAGCGTCTCGGCCACGATGCGGCGAACCTTGACCGCCTGGTCGCGCACCAGCCCGTCCAGGACCTCGTAGGTCATCTCCTTGACCCGGTCGCTCTGCCGCTGGCTCAGGCTCGGCGCCAGGCGCGAGATCTTGCGGGCGAGATCGCCGCGAACCGCCTCATTCTGGTCCTTGGCAAGAATCAGGTCGGCCTGGACGGGCGTCGCCTCGTTCGCGGCAACGGCGGTGCGCACGGTATGGTCCGGATCGGTTGCCAGGAAATAGAGCACTTCCGGCTGGACCTGGAGATTACCGGCGACGCGGCGGCGATCGGCCGGGTTCCGGCTCTGGATCAGCCGCTTCGATTCTTCATAGTCGAGCGTGGGTGAACTCGTGCCGATATGGAAAATGCGCTGTAGAAGGCCCTTCATTCCACCCGTCCCACCCTAGCGGATGGTCTCATGGGCCGGGCCTGCTTGGGGGTCAAGCGGCTCTGGCCTCGCAGTATCATCGTCCGGCGGGATGGCGGCAGCAATCTCGTAACCGCTCTTCCGACGTGCCTTGGCCTTGTACATCGCCGCATCGGCCGCCGCCAACAGCCGATCGAGCGCCACCGGCGCCGCGCCGTCGTAGATCGCCATGCCGATCGAGACGCCGAGCGGCCGATCCGGCACCACCGACAATTGCTCGAGCCGGTTCATCTGCGCGAGCAGCGCCTCGGCGCGGACCGCCGCCCCCTCGCCCGCCACACCGTCGAGCCAGATCAGGAACTCGTCGCCGCCAATGCGCGCGATGAGGTCCGACGATCGGGTCGCCGCCTTGATCAGCTCGGCGAAGGTCAGGATCGCCCGGTCGCCCGCCAGATGGCCGGCATAATCGTTGAGTGCCTTCAGATTGTTGATGTCGAGATAGACCAGGGCGCCGCCGGTATGGGCGACCGCATGGCGGCCGAGCCGCCGGTCGAGATCGGCGAAGAACGCGCGCCGGTTCAGGACGCCGGTCAGGCTGTCGGTGTTCGAGATCGTCACGATCTCGTGGAATTTCTTCAGCTGCGCGATGGCGAGGCCGATCTGGGCCGCGACATCGGCCAGGACGGCCCGGTCGCCGTCGCCGAAGCCGCGGCCGTCGACCTTGCACCAGAACAAGACCGCGCCGTTGATCCGCCCGGCACCGGCCGCCGCGTCCTCGGTCAACTGGCCGATCAGCTGCAGCCCGCCGCGCAGCAGATCGACCGCGCCCTGCTCGACCAGCGCCGCATGGGCCTCGGGGAAATCGGCCTCGGGCAAGGGTTCGCCCCAGCACACGACGTCGTAGCTCGCCGCCGCCGGGTGGCCGGCGATGATCATGCCGCCGTCGGCGCCGATAGCGAGGCCGGTGCCCGACAGCGCCGTCGGCAGCGTCTTTTCGGGATTGATCTCGGTGCGGATCGTCTCGCCCAGATAGCTCATCAGCCGGTCGCGCAGCACCCGCTGCTTCTCGGCCCGCTCGGCCTCGCGCAATTCCGTGACGTCGCGCCCCATGCCGCGCGTGCCGCACCAGTGCCCGTCGGGATCGTAGATCGGCACGGCGGTGATCGATTGGCAGGAGGTGGTGCCGTCCGCGCGCTGCAGCCAGACATCGGTCTGCAGCACCGTGTCGCGCGCCTGGAACACCGGATAGGGCAAGGGCGAGGCATCGACCACGAAGTCGGTGGCGATCCGGCCCAGAAGGTCGCGCGTCGCATAGCCGAAGGCGCCGGGGCCGGACAGGAAGACGAAGCGGCCGTGGCGGTCGGTTTCCCAGACGAAGTCGCTCGCCGCCTCGACCAGGTCGCGATAGCGCTGCCGGCTCTCGATCAGTGCGCGGCGCAAGGCGCTCTCGGCCGGGTTGGTCGCGATCAGCACCAGCGCCCCGGCGCTGCCCTGGCCGCGCCCGACCAGCGGCTGGACCACCGCGTCGGCGCAATCGCCGGGGAACGGTCCGTTCAGGCGCTCGAGCCGCATGGCGTCGGCGGCGATGGCGCGAGCGCCCGCGACCGCGATCTCGTGGAGCGTATCCTCGTCGAGGCTGCCGAGCAGCTCGATGCCCATGTCGTTGGCACCCTGGACCTCGCCGGCCGGCGTAACGACGAGCGCCGCGCCGCCGAAACCAACCAGGTTGGTCTTGGCATGCGGCAAGCTGTCGATGGTCTCCTTCGCCTGGCTCATCGGCCCCACGCTTCGCAACAATATTCCGTCGGACCGGAGTCCGGCCCAGCAGTCCAAATTGTCGCGAAATCGATAAGAAGCCGTAAACCCGGCCGCGACGCGCAAGGTGCCGCCGCAAAAGGAAAACCGCCCGGAAGCGGTTGCTTCCGGGCGGTTCAGGACAAGCCGATCGGATGATGCCGGATCAGTCGCGGCGCTGGCCGAAGAACTGCAGCAGCAGCATGAACAGGTTGATGAAATCGAGGTACAGCGTCAGCGCGCCCATGATCGCGGTCTTGCCGACGGCCTGGCCGTCATAGCCGGCGACCAGATCGTACTGTTCCTTGATCCGCTGCGTGTCCCAAGCGGTCAGGCCGGTGAACACGATCACGCCGATGATCGAGATCATGAACTGCAGCCCGCTCGAGTGCATGAACATGTTGACCACGCTCGCGATGATGATGCCGAACAGGCCCATCATCATGAACGAGCCCATCTTCGCCAGGCTCGACTTGGTCGTGTAGCCATAGAGGCTCATCGAGAGGAAGGTCGCGGCGGTGACGAAGAAGGTGAGCGCGATGCTGGTGTGGGTGAACACCAGGAAGATGCCGGCGAGCGACAGGCCCATCAGTGCCGAATAGGCCCAGAAGGTCGCCTGAGCCGCGCCGAAGCTCATGTTCTGCAGCCGGAAGCCCAGCACCATCACCAGGATGAACGGGGCGAACATGACCACATAGATGAGCGGCGTGTGGGCGATCTGCGCATAGAAACCGGTCTCGGCGGCGAGCCAGGCCGTAATGCCCGTCAGCGCCAAGCCCGAGGCCATGTAGTTGTAGACGCGCAGCATGAAGGCGCGCAGGCCGAGGTCGTACTCGGCACCAATCGCCGCCGCGCCGCGGCCTACCGACCAGGGATCCTGAGAACCGTAAGACATTTAAGCCTCATGAGAAAGATGTGGGTAAACCCAGCACCCCCAGGATATTGGCATTTCGGCCTCAAGTTCAATGAATACCGCGGGCCCCCAACATTAATGATTATTCATTTCTGAGATGAGGCGCCGCCTTGGCGCCGAGCGCGCGCCAGGTTCCGGCGAAGCCGACCGCGAGCGTCAGCGCCACGCTGGCCGCGATGGTCTCGACCACGCGCAGCCCGTCGAAGCTCCATTCGCCCTTCATCACCTGGGTCGTCACCGCCCAGGCGGCGACCGTGCCGAGGCAGGCCGCGATCCCCGCCGCGATCAGGCCCAGGAGGCCGTATTCGATCAGGAAACCCAGCGCCAGGCGGCGGCGCGTGCTGCCCAGGACTTTGAGCACGATCGCCTCGTACACCCGGCGGCGATGGCCTGCCGCGATGGCACCCGCCAGCACGAGCGCGCCCACGACCAGCGTGATGCCGGCGGTCAGCCGCACCGCGTCGGCCAGATCGCCCAGGATCCGGTTGACCAGGTCGAGCGCGTCCTTGACCCGGATCGCCGACACGTTCGGGAACCGGTCGGTGACGGCGCGCTCGAGCGCCGCCGCATCGGCCGGCGTCGCCGCGCGGACGGTCGCGAGATTGGTCTGCGGCGCATGCTCGAGCGCGCCCGGCGAGAAGATCGTGAAGAAATTGATGCCGAGGCTGGTCCAGTCGATGCGCCGGACATTGCCCAACTGCCCGGTCACCTCGCGCCCCGCGACCGAGAGCGTGATGCTGTCGCCCAGCTTCAGGTGCAGGCCGCGCGCGAGGTCGGTATCGAGCGAGACGAGCGGCGGCCCCTGGTAATCCGCCGGCCACCAGGCGCCGTCGACCACTCGGCTGCCGGCCGGCAGCTTCGATGCGTAGGTCAGGCCGCGCTCGCTCCTGACCGCCCAGAGCGCGTCCGGATCGACCGGCGCCTGGTCGACCGGCACGCCGTTCAGCTTGACGATGCGCGCGCGCAGGTTCGGCACGCGCTCCAGCCCGTCGATGCCGGGCGCATGGGCCACCAGATCCTCGAAGCCCGCGACCTGGTCGGGCTGGATGTCGATGAAGAAGGTGCTGGGCGCCCGCTCCGGCAGGCGCTCGGTCATCTCGCGCCCGAGGCTCGATTCCACGAGCGCGACCGCGACCAGAACCGTGAGGCCCAGGCCCAGCGACAGCACGACGCTGGGCGTCGCGGCACCCGGCCGGTGCAGGTTGGCGACGGCCTGCCGCCATGTCGGCCGCCGGATCGGCGGCAGGCGCTTCGCCAGCCACATCACGCCGGCACCGGCCAGGCGGAACAGCACCAGGGCGGCCAGCACGCCGACGACGAACCAGCCGGCGAGCCTCTTGTCGTCGGCCGTGCCGATGGCGAGCCCGGCCAGCCCGGCGGCCATGACCAGCGCTGCCACCCAGTCGCGCCAGCCGAGCCGGCCGTCGAGCCCGAGGATCGCCGCCCGGAACAGGGCCGCCGCCGGCACCCCGCGCGCCCGCGCCAGCGGCCAGAGCGAAAAGGCGATGGCGACCAGCGCGCCGAACAGTGCCGCCAGGGCGAGCGGCCGCGGATAGAGCGCCAGGCGTGCCGCGACCGGCAGCTTGTCGCCGGCCAGCGCCACGATGCCCCACGGCGCGATGGCGCCCAGCATGAGGCCGATCGCGACGCCGATCAGGCCCAGCACCAGCAGCTCGATCAGATAGACCGTGAAGATCAGCCGGCCTGGCGCGCCCAGGCATTTCAAGGTCGCGATCGTCTCGGTCTTGCCGCCCAGATGGGCCGAGACGGCATTGCCGACGCCGACGCCGCCGACCAGTAGGGCGGTCAGCCCAACCAGCCCCAGGAACAGCCCGGTGCGGTCGATGAAGTTCTGCACCGAGGGCGCCGCCTGGCTGGTGTCACGCGCCCGCCAACCGGCCTCCGGGAACGCCTCGTCGGCAGCCTTCATGACCGTCGCCGCCTGAGTTCCGGGATCGAGCCTGAGCCGCGCCACCGTGACCGAGACGGTGCCGGGCTGGTCGAGCCCGGTCACCGGCAGGGCGTCGGTCGAGATCATGACGCGCGGGCCGAGCTTGAACGGATTGGCGCCGGCGTCGGGCTCGCGCAGCAGCCGCGCGCGGATTTCGAATTGGGCCTCGCCGATCGTGAGCCGGTCGCCGAGCTTGAGCCCCAGTCGGTCGAGCACCGCCGGATCGACGACGGCGCCGGGCACGCCGTCGCGCGTCGCCAGCGCGTCCCCCAGCGGCAGGTCGGGATCGAGCCCGACCGAGCCATAGAGCGGATAGCCGCCGTCGACCGCCTTCAGCTCGATCAGGCTGCGCTCGCCGCCGTCGCCGGTCCGCGCCATGCCGCGCAGCTCGCGCGCGACGCTGAGATGGCCCTGGCGGGCGAGATAGGCCTGTTCATCGGCCGGCATGCCGCGCTGGGTCAGGCGAAACTCGATGTCGCCGCCGAGGATCGCCTGGCCATCGGCCTTGAGCCCCGCGACCAGGCTCGACGACAGCGAGCCGACCCCCGCGATCGCCGCCACGCCGATCGCGAGGCACGCGATCAGGATGCGGAAGCCCTGCAACCCGCCGCGGAAGCCGGCCCTGAGCTCGCGCCGGGCAAGGCCGAGCGCGAGGGCCACCGTGCCGGGCTCAGCCATGGGCGACGGCCGCAACGGCGCCGCGCCGGCGGTCGCCGACGATGCGGCCGTCGGCCAGCTCGACCACCCGGTCGCACCGCTCGGCCAGGGCGGGATCGTGCGTGACCAGCAGCATGGTCGTGCCGGCCTTGGCCTGGAGCTGGAACATCAGGTCCATCACCTTGCGGCCGGTCGCCTGGTCGAGATTGCCGGTCGGCTCGTCGGCGATCAGCAGCTTGGGTTCGGCCGCGAAGGCGCGGGCGAGCGCCACGCGCTGCTGCTCGCCGCCCGACAGCTCGCTCGGGTAATGGCTCAATCGGTGGCCGAGCCCGACCGCCTCCAGCCCTTCCCGCGCCCGGTCGAACGCATCGCGGCGGCCGGCGAATTCCAGCGGGATCGCGACATTTTCGAGCGCGCTCATGGTCGGCAGCAGGTGGAAGGATTGGAACACGATCCCCACATGATCACGACGGAAGCGGGCGAGACCGTCTTCGTCGAGCCCCGCATAATCGACGCCGGCAACCTCGACCCGGCCGCTGGTCGGCCGCTCCAGGCCGCCCACGACCATCATCAGCGTGGTCTTGCCGGAACCCGAAGGACCGACGATGCCGACCGTCTCGCGGGATTCGATCGATAACGTGATACCGTTCAGGATGTTGACCTGTCCGCCGGCACTCGTCAGTTTGAGCATCAACGCATCGAGACGGATCATGGCGTCGCTGTTGGCGGGAGCCGAATTCATGCCGGGGCTTTCGGGATCGCATCGGGCCGAAATTGGCCCTGAACCGAGGGGATATGGCTTGTCGCCCAGGCTTTTCAACGCGCTGCGGCAATGGGCGCTCCGGTTTCTGGGCGCCGCCCTGCTGACCGTCGGCCTCTGCACGGGCGCCGAGGCGGCGCCGGTCAAGATCCTGGCCTTCGGCGACAGCCTGACCGCGGGTTTCGGCCTGGCACCCGGCGATGCCTATCCGGTCAAGCTCCAGGCGGCGCTCAAGGCCAAGGGCCAGGACGCCACCGTCATCAATGCCGGCGTGTCGGGCGATACGACCGCGGGCGGCCTCGCCCGGCTCGACTGGGCGCTCGGCGACCATCCCGACTATGCGCTGGTCGAGCTCGGCGCCAATGACGCACTGCGCGGGCTCGATCCCGGTGACGCCCACAACAATCTCGACAAGATCCTGACGGCGCTGGCCGCCGCCAAGGTCAAGGTGCTGTTGCTGGGCATGCGATCGCCGCGCAATTGGGGTCCGGACTACGAACAGCGCTTCGACCAGATCTATCCGGCCCTCGCGGCCGCGCACCACGTGCCGCTCTATCCGTTCTTCCTCGACGGCGTGGCGCTCGACCCGAAGCTCAACCAGCCCGACATGCTGCATCCGACCGCCGCCGGCGTCGACGTCATCGTCGCGCGCACCCTGCCGGCGGTGCTGGGGCTGCTGGGCGCGCCGATCTCGCCGCCGTCATGACCGGGCCGTTTCGCCTGGGCCATGCCTCCGGCGACGATTGGCAGCGGCTTTATGCCGATTGCCTGGCCCAGCTGACGCCGCTGCCGGCCGACGCCAATTTCGGCCTGATCTACGTAACCGACCTGATCGCGGGCGAGCTGCCCGACATCCTCGACCGGCTGAAGCGCGAGACCGGCATCGCCGCCTGGGTCGGCTCGGTCGGCATGGGCATCTGCGCCACCGGCGTCGAATATGTCGACGAGCCGGCGATGGCCCTGCTGATCGGGGCCCTGCCGCCCGGCAGCTTCCGCCTGTTCGCGCTCAATGACGCCCATCCGCCGGCGGCCCTGACCAAGCCGGCACCGGGCGGCGAGCGGCTGTCCACCGGGCTGATCCATGGCGACCCCGGCTTCGGCGCGGTGGCCGAGGCGATCACGGCCGTCGCCGAAGCCGCCGGCGCCTATCTGGTCGGCGGCCTCGGCTCCGCCCGCACCGCACCCTGGCAGGTCGCCGGCCGGGTGGTCGAAAGCGGTGTGTCGGGGGTGCTGTTCGACGACCGGATCGAAATCGTCACCGGCATGAGCCAGGGCTGCTCGCCGATCGGTCCGGTCCGCCGGATCACCGCCGGCGCTGACAACATCATCGCCGAAATCGACGGCCGGCCGGCCCTCGACATGTTCCGCCAGGACATTGGCGAACTCTTGTCGCGCGACCTGCAGAAGGTCGGCGGGCTGATCTTCGCCGGCCTGCCGGTTCCCGGCAGCGACAAGGCGGACTACATGGTGCGCAGTCTGCTGGCGATCGACCAGCAGGAAGGCTGGATCGCCATCGCCGGCAATGTAGCGCCTGGCGATCCGATCCTGTTCTGCCGGCGCGATCGCCGTGCCGCATCCACCGATCTGGCGCGTATGGTCGACGACGTGCACCGCCGCGCCGGCGGCCGTGCCAAGGCCGGCGTCTATTTCTCCTGCGTCGGCCGCGGCCCCGGCTTCTTCGGCGGCGAGGGCGCGGAAATGGCCGCGATCCGCGACCGGCTGGGCGATATTCCGCTGGTGGGATTCTTCGGCAATGGCGAGATCGCCTGCGACCGGATCTACGGCTATACCGGCGTGCTGGCGCTGTTCCTGTAGCGCGCCTTCCGCTTCGCGCCAGATCAATGAGTTCTGAGCGAGATTGGTGTCCCCGATCCGACCTTGGCCGCAGGCTAGCCGATGCCGCACGACGCACGTATAAGTATTGATGACATTCGTACGATCGCCGCTGGCGTTACCTCGGGAGTCGAACCCATGGCCATCACCCGTCAAGTCATCACGTCGCTGCAGCGCGACGGCACCGACATGCTCGGCACCAAGGTGCTGGCGGTAAAGATCGTGGACGAGAGCATTGTCTCCGGCTCGCTGCTGACGGTCGAGAGCAATCATTTCTGCGTGTTGAAGTCGCGCGGCGCCGTCCTCGACGTCTACGAGACCGGGCAATATGCACTGACCACCCCCGACAAGCCGCTGGTCGGCTCGATCGTCCAGGGCTTCTTTGGCGGCAGCTCGCCCTGGGTCTACGAGGTGATTTACGTCAACCGCTCGAAGCTGCTGGTCCGCAGCGAGGGCGTCGCCACCAGCGCCGAGATGGCAGAGATGGCGTACCAGGTCGATTACTACATCCATGTCGACAGCAAGGCGGCCGCACTCGATCTGATCACCCACCTGCCGTTCAACGGCAGCATGATCGATATCAAGGAAGTGGCCGATTACGCGGGCCCGGCGATCGAGCAAGCGATCAATCAGGTGGTCCAGGTCACCAAGATGGAGAACATCAACGAGCACATCAACGAGATCCGCGAGGGCGTCAAATCCCATCTGACGGACTTCCTCAAGGTCTACGGCATCATGCTGAATGACCTGAAGGTACTGATCGTGCCGAAGGACGAGCGGATGCGCGAACTGATCTCGCTGCAGGCGCTGGGCCTCTCGCCGCTCGAGGCCGTGCGCTACTATCTGGCGCTGCGCATGGCGGATGCCGGGCTGGTTTCGGCACCGAACGCCGCGGCAGGCCTGCCGTTCAACATCGGTGGCCCGGCCGGAGGCATCTATCCACTCAGTGTCGAAACCGGCCTGCCGGAACCGGTGCGCAAATGACGGCGCCCTCGGCCTTCTACGACACCGACGAAATCGACCAGATTGCGATCAATCTGTTCCATGGCTGGGGCTACAACTTCTATCGGGCCGAGAACCAGTTGCGGACTGACGATCTGCTGATCCGGAGCAAGGTCGGTTGGCTGCTCGGCGGCGCGCGGGCGGCGGTCGAGATGGCGGAAAGCGCCTATCGACGGCGGTTCTTGCCGCCGCCATCGCGCGAGAAGCCCCGCCATGACCCTGGCGCGATCGCCGGCGCGCAGGCGCTCGAGCGACTGTCCCAGGCGATCGGTGCGGTGGAGGGACAGATCCGCGCCCTGCCCGTCCCCGAAAACGATCGCATGATCGAACGCCACCGGCAGGAGGCCGCGACCTTGTCGCGCCTGCTGGCGATTGATCGCCGGTTGGCAGGCCAAGCGGAACTGCTGCGGACGACGGTTGTCGGCAAGGATGGCGAGTGGCTGATCGACAATGGCGCCACGGCGCTCGACGGCCTCACCGCCATCGCCGGGACGCTGCAGGAGCGCCAGGCCATCCTGTACATCTAGTTCGGCGTTCGATCTCCGTGGTTGCGACGGCGCGCCGGCTTGACCGGCGCGCGCGCGGGCGGGCATGGTCCGGGGTATCCCCTTAAGCCCCATCCGCGAGTGCCCCATGGAATATCGCCGTCTCGGCCGAACCGATATCGAAGTGAGCCGCATCTGCCTCGGCACGATGACCTTCGGCGAACAGAACACCGAAGCCGAGGCCCATGAGCAGTTGAGCCTGGCCTACGACCACGGCATCAATTTCATCGACGCGGCCGAAATGTACCCGGTGCCGCCCCGGCCCGAGACGCAGGGCCTGACCGAGCGCTACATCGGCAGCTGGCTGAAGGCAACGGGCCTGCGCGACAGGCTGGTGATTGCGACCAAGGTCGTCGGCGCCGCGCGCGACATGAAGCACATCCGCGGCGGTACCGCCCGGCTCGACCGCGCCAACATCCGCGCCGCGGTCGAGGGCAGCCTCGCACGCCTCGGCACCGACCGGATCGACCTCTATCAATTGCACTGGCCCGACCGGAACACGGTCACCTTCGGCAAGACCGCCTACGTGCATGAGATCGACCCCGACGAAGTCGCGATCGAGACGACGCTCGACGCGCTGGCCGAGCTGATCCGAGAGGGCAAGATCCGCGCGATCGGCCTGTCGAACGAGACGCCCTGGGGCGCCATGCGCTTCCTGACGCTCGCCGAGCACCGCGGGCTGCCGCGCGTCGCCAGCATCCAGAACGCCTATAATCTGGTGAACCGGACGTTCGAGCAGGGGTTGGCCGAAGTGGCGCTGCGCGAGGATTGCGGGCTCCTGCCCTATTCGCCGCTCGGCGGCGGCACGCTGACCGGCAAATATCTGGGCGGGGCCCGGCCGGCCGGCGCGCGGATGACGCTGTTCACGCGCTTCACCCGCTATGACAAGCCGGAAGGGGTGGAGGCGATCGGCCGCTACGTCGCCCTCGCCCGCGACCACGGGCTCGACCCGGCGCAGATGGCGCTGGCCTTCGTCCATCGCCAGCCGTTCGTGACCTCGACCATCATCGGCGCCACCAGCCGCGCGCAATTGCAGACCGACCTCGCCGGCTTCGACCTCGCGCTTCCAGACGAGGTCCTGGCCGGGATCGAGGCGATCCACCGGGCAATCCCGACCCCCTGCCCTTGAGGAAGATCGGCCGGCCGCCTCGTTCGTGAGACGGCCGGCCGCTCTCGAAGACGTTGGCGGGAGAGGGCGAGCAGCGACGCATCGGCGACCACGGTCGGTGCCAGTGTCACCGACGCCCAAAATCGCCGATGAGACAGCGATTCCCCCTCGATAAATCATCAATGCACGATTGTATTCCATAGAGTGTTTTTGGCACGTCGGGAGGGCCCGTCGTGTAAGAGCATGTAGCTGCGCCCGAGAACCGATCCATAGCTTGAAGATTTTGGTCTCGAAACGAGACTTCCCATCGCCGCACAGGTCGAAAAATTACGCGCTATAGTAGTTCTAATTTTGACATAAGAATTCATTAACCGTGTTATTCTGTTGCAGCGCAGCACCTCCGCAGCCTCATCAATGGCAGATTCAATACGGCCGCGACCGGCTCGTGCCGACTGAGCGGCCTGACAGGGAGGCCTGTCCGTGGAACGCTCCATAGTCCCGCAAGGGCGCGCCACACCGACGATCGACGCTCCTTCAGCGCTCTCGTTTGAGGTCGAGCGCGACGAACGCGTCCGCAGAGCCGGACTCCTGCGATGCTGCCCTTTTCTCATCGACGGGAACGGCTTGACCGACGGCCCGGAGTTTCGGGTCCGCCTTTCATAGATCCGGATCAAAGCCGAACTTTGAACGAATCGCGCGCCGAACAGACCGGCGGCGAGGAGGCCCAAAAGCGCCGGACGAACCGGCATGAGAGTGACGCACGTCCGATCAACGGCGGCATTGTGGGGGGAGCTTATCATGACGACGCACGCACGAAGTGGCGCGACGCCGACGGGCGATGTCTTCCAAGACCTTTCCACGGATCCGGGCCGTCGATTCCCCTGCTCGCTGGCGCAACAGGGGTTCTGGGTGCTCGATCGCCTGTCGCCCGGTGATTCCGCGCTCAATATCGCCGTGCGCTGGCGGCTGGAGGGGAAGGTCGCCACGGCCGACCTGGAGCAGGCATTCCGGCAGATCCTGTCGCGACACGATCTGCTGCGCACCCGCTTCGACACCGAGGACGGCGAGCTGGTGCAGATCGTCGAGCCGGCGGTTCCGTTCCACCTGCCGGTGATCGACCTGTCGGCGCTTCCGGAATCTACAGCGCTCGCGGAGGCCGAGCGCCATGCTCAGCTTGAAGCCCGTGGATCCTTCGATCTGTCGTCCCCGCCCCTGATCCGGGTGACCCAGCTCAGGGTGCGCGCGGACCTGTCGGTACTCCTCGTGACGCTGCATCACATCGTCGGCGACGGCTGGTCGATGGGCCTGATCGCGCACGAGATGGGTGAAATCTGCGCGGCGCTCCACGAAGGGCGGCGGCCGAACCTGCCGCCGCTGCCCCTCGCCTATGGCGAGTATGCCCGTCGTCAACGAGAGTGGCTGGCGAGCCCGGATTTCGAGCGCGAGGTCGATTTCTGGCGCCGATCGCTGGAAGGGGTGAAGCACTTCGAGCTGCCGACCGATCTTCCGCGCCCGGCCGAACAGACCTCGAACAGTACGATCGTCTCGAACCTGCTGCCGCGGGCGCTGACGAACGATTTTGCCCAGTTCGCGCGGCGCAACGGCTGCACCCTGTACATGGCGGCGCTCGCCACGCTCCTCACCCTGCTGCACCGCTATTCCGGCGAGCCGGATATCGCCCTCGGCACGCAGGTCGTCGGGCGCGACGACGTCGATATCGAGAACGTGATCGGGCTCTTTATCAATACTCTCGTGCTGCGCGGCGATCTCTCGGGCGATCCGCCCTTCGCCGAGGTTCTGGAGCGGATCCAGGATCTGGTCGGCGACGCGTTCGAGCACCAGCACTTGCCGCACGAGAAGCTGACCGAGATCGTCGCGGCCAAACGGGATCTCAGCCGCAACGCCCTCTTCTCGGTGAATTTCATCTTTCAGCGCTCGTTCATCCGAAACGAGACCTACGGCAGCTTCAAGCTCGTCGACCTGCCGTCGCGGTCGGCCGGCGCGCTCTACGACCTGAACTTCTTCATGGTCGAGCGGCCGGAAGGCTGGCGCTTCTCCTGCGAATACAACACCGATCTGTTCGAGGAGGCGACCGTCCTGCGAATGATCAGCCACTTTCAGAGCCTGATGAAGGCCGTCATCGCCGAGCCGCAAAGCCGGCTCTCGGCGCTGCCGGTGCTGGCGGAACCGGAACGGCACCAATTGCTGGTGGAGTGGAATGAAACAGCGGCGCCACTTCCGGAGCGGTGCGTGCATGAGTTGTTCGTCGAGCAGGCGACGCGCACGCCGGATGCCGTGGCCGCGGCTTTCGGGGACGCCCAGCTGAGCTATGCGGAGCTGGATGCGCGCTCGAACCAGCTGGCGCATCATCTGCAGGGCCTGGGGGTGGGGCCCGAGGTGATGGTCGCGATCTGCATGGAGCGGTCGCTCGATATGGTGGTCGGATTGCTCGGCATCGTGAAGGCGGGCGGAGCCTACGTGCCGCTCGACCCGGACTATCCGGCGGAGCGGCTCACCTTCATGCTCGACGATACGGCGGCGCCGGTCCTGCTGACACAGGAGCGGCTGCTCCCACAATTACCCGCCCACCAAGCGCAATGTGTCTGCGTCGATCGGGACCGGCCGGCGATCGTCGGCCAGCCATCGAGCCCGGTCGAGAGCGGCGCCGGCCCGCGCAACCTTGCCTATGTGATGTACACGTCGGGTTCGACCGGGACGCCCAAGGGCGTCTGCATCGAGCATCGGAATATCGTGCGGCTGGTCGGCTCATTTCCGTGGGTCGAACCGACGGACGCCTTCCTCCAGCTTTCGCCGATTTCCTTCGATGCCTCGACGTTCGAGATCTGGGTGCCGCTGTCCAAGGGCGCCCGGCTGGCCGTCTATCCGCCGGGCAAGCCGGAGCTCGGCGAGATCCGGACCACGCTCTCCCGCTATGGCATCACCGTGTTGTGGCTGACGGCCGCGCTCTTCGATCTGGCCGTTCTCGAGATCCTCGACGGCTTGCGCGGACTGCGTGCCCTGCTGGCCGGTGGCGACGTGCTGACCCCGGCGCATGTGCGCCGAGCCCTCGCCGCCCTGCCCGGAACATCGCTCATCAACGGCTATGGGCCGACCGAGACGACGACATTCGCAACGCTGTTTCGAGTGATTTCGGCCGGGGATGCCTCCGTGCCGATCGGCCGGCCGATTTCGAACACGCGCCTGTACGTGCTGGATCGCCATGGCGAGCCCGTGCCGATCGGCGTTGCGGGCGAACTGCATATCGGCGGTGCCGGCGTGGCGCGCGGCTATCTGCACCGTCCGGCTTTGACGGCGGAACGGTTCCTGGACAGCCCGTTCGTGCCGGGTGACCGGTTGTATCGGACCGGCGACCTGGTGCGTTACCTGTCGGACGGCAACCTGGCGTTCCTCGGGCGGCTGGATCGACAGGTCAAGATCCGCGGCTTTCGCATTGAGCTCGGCGAGATCGAGGCGGCATTGCGCGAGCAGCCCGGCGTGCGCGAAGCCGTGGTGCTGGCCCGCGAGGACGTGCCGGGCGACAAACGCCTTGTGGCCTATCTGGTGGCGCCGAGCGTCGGCTTCGATACGGGTGCGTTGCGGGCAACGCTCCAGGCGCGGCTTCCCGACTACATGGTGCCGTCGGCGATCGTGCGGCTCGAAGCCTTGCCGATGACGCCGAGCGGCAAGCTCGACCGCGGCGCCCTGCCGCCGCCGTCCTCTCTCGAACCGCTGGGTGCCGAGACGCGGCAGGAGCTCGACGGGATCGAGCGCCGGCTGGCCGATATCTGGGGGGCAGTCCTGGGCCTGTCCGACATCCGCAAGGATGCGGATTTCTTTCAGCTGGGCGGCCATTCGCTGCTGGCCGCCCGCCTCCTCATGCGCATCGAGGCGGAGTTCGGGCGGAAGATAAATCTGGCGGCGATATTCAAGGCGCGCACGCTCGAAGCGATGGCCCACCTGCTGCGCAGGGCCGATGAGCGGCAGCACGATTTCCGGCAGGTCGTGCATCCCCGGCCACGGGGCAACGGGCTGCCGATCATCGCGATCAACAATACCGGGATCTATTTCGACCTGGCGGACCGGCTGGGCGCCGATCGATCGTTCACCGCGCTCCAGCTTTTCGATCCCTCAGTCCCGCGCGAACAGATGCCGGAGACGCTCGGGGCGATCATCCAGCAATACATCGCGCTGATCCGCGAGGTGCAGCCCAGTGGCCCCTATGCGCTGCTCGGCTGGTGCGTGGGCGGCTCGCTCGCCTTCGAGATCGCCCAGCAGCTCACGGCGGCCGGCCAGGAGATCTCGCTTCTGGCACTCATCGACACCTGGGCCCCCGGGTACATGAAAAATCTGCCGCCGTTCCAAGGGAAGCTCGCCGATTATTCCTACCGCTGGCAGCTGATTGCCCAGGATTGGTCGCGTGCCGCCGCGTCGCCCGGCGGCCTCGCGCAATTCCTGCGTAATCGCACCCTGTACCGCCGGCTGGCGGCCTGGTTCACACGCCATCCCGAACCCGATCCGGCAGCCGACGGACAAAGCCGCTACGCGACGGCCGACACCTATGATCAGTGGTTGTCGGGGTACCTCGTGCAGGTGATGTCGGGCTACCGCCCGCAGCTATACCAAGGCAAGATCACGATATTCCGCAGCGAGACGGAGCCGCACGGCCGGTTCCTCGACGGCAAGTTCGGCTGGCAGGCGTTCTCGACGCAGGAGGTCGAGGTCGTCACCCTCCCTGGAGATCATTTCAGCGTGTTCGAAGAGCCTGGCGTGGATTGCCTGGCGAGGCACGTCGGCACGCGCTTGAACGCCTTCGCCGCCAAGGCGATGCATCCGGAGGGCCAGGTCGCTTAGCAGAAGCGGGCCGCCTCGTCCGTGAAGCGGCCCGCCCTGCTCTTTATCAAGCCCTGTCGTCAGAAGCGCGCGGTCACAAGCAGCCGGACCATGCTGTCCTGTTCGCCGTGGATGCCGAAGCTGTTCTCGTAGGAGAGGCCGAGGGTATAGGGGCCGACCTTGAGATTGGCGCCGATGCCCAACTGCATGTGGTTGCGGTCGACCGGGTCGCCCGGCACGAAATAGGCCGGACCGCCCGAGGCGAGATCGGCATAGGCGAGGCCGGCCCGGCTGGCACTCTGGAAGTCATGCTCCAGCTCCGCCCGCAGGAATGGCAGGAACATGCCCCATTGCAACGGCACCGCCAGATCGCCCTTGAGGCCGAGCGTCGCGGTCAAGGTCGTCTGCGACTGGGCGAAGTAGGTGAGCCCCGCATGGCCGAGCGCGGCCTCGCTGAACCGATCGAGCGTCGAGTCGCTGTAGTCGAACCGGCCGTAGGGCGTGATCCGGACCGTATCGGTCTTGTATTCATAGCCGCCGGTCAGCGAGCCGAAGCTCTGCTCGCCGTTGCGATGGCCGCGGGCAAAGTCGGTCGTGCTGGCGATGAGCCGGGTCGAGTCGTAGCTGAGCCAGCCATAGCCCAGCACGCCGTCGAGGAACGTGTCGGTCGACGGATGGTAGCTGCCGTAGATCGCCACGCTGTAGCTGTCGGCGATGCTCTTGGTCCCGTCGTTGCCGATGTCGCTCGAGTCATGGCCGTAGCCGCCGCCGATGCCGACGGTGAAATGCTCGTCCAGGCGATAGTCGGCGCCGGCGCTGACGCCGTCGGTCGTGAAGTTGAAGCCGGTGCGCTGGGCTATCGAGCTGCGCGCGCCGAAATCGACCGAGCCGGCAGTCCAGAACGCGAGGTTCTTCGGCAGGATGCTGTCGCCGTCACCGCCGCCGTCGTGACGCTGGGCGGGCTGGTCGTTCGAGGCGGTATCGCGGCCGCGGGCGTCGTTCCGGCCCAGGCGATGCACGTCCTGGGTGCCGCGCGTCAGCGGGTCCTCGTCCGGATCGCCCTGGGCCTGGGTCGTGGCCCGGTCGCCGAAATTGACGCTGAGGCCGTTCGACGAGCGTGCCGGCCCGTCGCCGTGGAGCTGTTCCAGGCGCTCGTTAAAATTACCGATCTGGGCGGTCGCGAAGCGGCGGGCCGCCTCGATCTGCGCGCTGATCAGGCCGACCACATCGGCATCGGCCGAGACGTTGGCCCTGGGCGGCACCACGAAGATCAGCTGTCCGGGAACCGAGGCCGCGAAGGCGTTGGCGAGGGTGTAGGTGATCGTGGCCGTGCCGACGAAGGCCGGGTTCGGCGTGAACACGACATTGAAGGCATGGCCCTGCACCGTGACGGTATCCGCCACCGCCGGCTTGATGCCGAACGCCTCGGCGAAGATGTGCCGCGGCGCGGCGCTCGAGGCTTGGGTGTTGACCGCCACCAGGGTCACCGTGCCGGCATTGGGCGGCTGGACGCTGACCAGGGTGGCCGAGACGAAGGGGCCGCCCGCGGCATTGTCGGTGATGCTGACCGTGGCCGTGCCGTCGCTGGTCGGCGAAGGCGGCTTGGTCACGATCGTCTGGGTCGGCGCCGGCACCGGGATCGGGTTGACCGTGATGGTCACCGTCGCCGGGGCCGAGGGGCCGAACACGTTCGAGACCGTGTAGGTGAAGGTGATGTTGGCCCCGGTCGTCTGGCCCGGCACCGGGGTATAGACGATGTTCTGACCGTTGACGACGGCCGTGCCGGCGCTGGGCGGGGTCGCGATCGCGACCGCCGTGAACGGGCCGTTGGACGCGCTGGCCGTGGCGTTGAGCGTCACCGGCGCATTGGTCAGCACGCTCGCGGTCAGCGGCTGGGCGACCGGCACGGCGAGCGGCGTCACCGTCACGGTGACCGTCGCGGGGGCGGAGGTGCCGCCCGGTCCGGTCGCCGTGTAGGTGAAGCTGTCCGTGCCGAAGAAGTTGGTCGCCGGCGTATAGACGATGTTGACGCCGCTCGGCACGGCCGTGCCGTGGGCCGGGTTGCTCGCGACCGCGACAGTGGTGATCGGCCCGGTGACCGAGGCGCCGACATTGATCGCCACGCGGATGTTGGCCGGCGTCGTCGCGGTGACGGCGGCGGCGACCGGGATCGGCTGGCTGACCGACAGCGAGAAGGTCGCCGAGGCGGTCGCCCGGTTCGCATCGGTCACGGTCACGGTGTAGGTCGTGGCCGCGCTGACGCCGTTCGGCGTGCCCGTGATCTGGCCGTTGGCGCTGTTGAAGCTCAGGCCACCCGGCAGGCTGGGCGAGACGGCGTAGCTCAACGCGCCGGTGCCGCCCGTCCCGGTGACCGGGGTGAAGGCGGTCGCCGCGACATTGATGATCAGCCTGGTGGTCGGCACTGCCTGGGTCGCGACCAGGGCGCCGCTGACGGTCAGGCTGAAGCTTGCCGTGGCGCTGGCGCCATTCGTATCGGTCACCGTCACGGTGTAGTTGGTGGCGGTGCTGGCAACGGTCGCCGTACCGGAGACCTGGCCGTTGCTGGTGCTGAAACTGAGGCCCGCCGGCAGGCTGGGGGAGACGCCGTAGGTGAGCGCGCCGGTGCCGCCGGAACCGGTCACCGGCGTGAAGCTGGTCGCCGCATGGCCCTGGGTCAGGACGGTCGAGGCGACCGCCTGGGTTGCGACGACGGCACCGTTGACCGTCAGGCTGAAATTCGCGGTGGCGGTGACGCCGTTCGCATCGGTCACCGTCACTGTGTAGCTGGTGGCCGCACTCGCCGCCGTCGGCGTGCCGGTGATCGTGCCGGTGCTGGAAGCCAGGCTGAGGCCCACCGGCAGGGTCGGCGAGACGCTGTAGACGAGCGGTGCGGTGCCGCCGGCGCCGGTCACCGGCGTGAAGGTGGTCGCCGCACGGTTCTGGGTCAGGATGGTCGAGGCCACGGCCTGGGTCGCGGCCACCGGGCCGTTGACGGTCAGGCTGAAGCTGGCGTTCGCGGTGGCGCCGTTCGCATCGGTTACGGTCACCGTGTAGTTGGTGGCCGAGCTCGCGACCGTCGGCGTGCCGGTAACGGCGCCGGTGCCGGCCGACAGGCTGAGACCAGCCGGCAGGCCGGGCGAGACGCTGTAGCTGAGCGGCGCCGTGCCGCCCGATCCGGTCACCGGCGTGAAGGCGGCCGCCGCGTGGTTCTGCGTCAGGCTGGTGGTCGCCACCGCCTGAGTCGCGACGACGGCGCCGTTCACGGTCAGGCTGAAGCTGGCCGTGGCGGTGGCGCCGTTAGCATCGGCCACCGTCACCGTATAGCTGGTCGCCCCGCTCGCCACGCTCGGCGTACCGGTGATGGTGCCGGTACTGCTCGACAGGGTGAGGCCGCCCGGCAGGCTCGGCGAGACGCTGTAGGTGAGTGGCGTCGAGCCGCCGGAACCGGTCACCGGCGTGAAGCTGGTCGCCGCACGGTTCTGGGTCAGGACGGTCGAGGCGACCTGCTGGGTCGCAACCACCGCACTGTTGACGGTCAGGCTGAAACTGGCGTTCGCCGTCGCGCCGTTCGTGTCGGTCACGGTCACGGTGTAGTTGGTGGCCGAACTCGCGACCGTCGGCGTGCCGGTGACGGCACCGGTGCTCGTCGACAGGCTGAGCCCCGCCGGCAGACTGGGCGAGACGCTATAGGTAAGCGCGCCCGTGCCGCCCGAACCGGTCACCGGCGTGAAGGCGGTTGCCGCGCGGTTGACCGTCAGGTTGGTGCTCGGCACGGCCTGGGTCGCAGCGACGGCGCCGTTGACCGTCAGGCTGAAGCTCGCGTTCGCCGTGGAACCGTTCGTGTCGGTCACCGTCACCGTGTAGCTGGTGGCGGCACTCGCGGCCGTCGCCGTGCCGGAGACCTGGCCGGTGCTGGTGCTCAAGCTGAGGCCCGCCGGCAGCGTCGGCGAGACACTGTAGACGAGCGGTGCCGTGCCGCCGGCGCCGGTCACCGGCGTGAAGGCGGTCGCGGCCCGGCCCTGGGTCAGGACGGTCGAGGCGACCGCCTGGGTCGCGGTGACGACGCCGTTAACGGTCAGGCTGAAGGTGTTGCTCGCGCTGACGCTGTTCGCGTCGGTCACGGTCACCGTGTAGGTGGTGGCCGCACTCGCCGCGGTCGGCGTGCCGGAGACCTGGCCGGTGCCCGTGTTGAAGCTGAGGCCGGCCGGCAGGCTCGGCGAGACGCCGTAGACCAGCGGTGCCGTGCCGCCGGCGCCGGTCACCGGGATAAAGGCGGTCGCGGCGCGGCCCTGGGTGAGGATGGTCGAGGCCACGGCCTGGGTCGCGGCCACCGGGCCGTTGACGGTCAGGCTGAAGCTGTTGCTCGCGGTCGCGCCGTTCGTGTCGGTAACCGTCACGGTGTAGGTGGTGGCGGCACTCGCGACGGTCGGCGTGCCGGTGATGGCGCCCGTGCTGGACGACAGGCTGAGACCCGCCGGCAGGGTCGGCGATACGCTATAGACGAGCGCACCCGTGCCGCCTGCCCCGGTCACCGGCGTGAACGACGTCGCCGCATGGTTCTGCGTCAGCGAGGCCGACGCGACCGCCTGGGTCGCCGTCACGGCACTATTGATCGTCAGGCTGAAGTTGGCATTCGCCGTCCCGCCGTTCGGGTCGGACACGGTCACGGTGTAGCTGGTGGCGGCGCTCGTCACGGTCGGCGTGCCGGAGACTTGGCCATTGGCCGTGTTGAAAGCCAGGCCGACCGGCAGGCTCGGCGACACGCTGTAGCTGAGCGGCGTCGTGCCGCCGGATCCCGTCACCGGCGTGAAGCTCGTAGCGGCGTGGCCCTGGGTCAGTGCGGTCGAGGCGACCGCCTGGGTCGCGACCACCGCACTGTTGACCGTCAGGCTGAAGCCGGCGCTCGCCGTGGCGCTGTTCGAGTCGGTCACGGTCACGGTGTAGCTCGTGGCCACGCTGGTCGCCGTCGGCGTGCCGGAGACCTGGCCATTGGCCGTGTTGAAGGCGAGTCCGGCCGGCAAGGTCGGCGACACGCTGTAGACGAGCGTGCCCGTGCCCCCGGAACCGGTCACCGGCGTGAACGACGTCGCCGCCCGGTTCACCGTCAGGCTGGTCGTCGGGACCTGCTGGGTCGCGACCACCGCGCTATTGACCGCTAGGCTGAACGTCGCCGTCGCGGTCGCGCTGTTCGCGTCGGTCACCGTCACAGTGTAGCTCGTGGCCACGCTGGTCGCCGTCGGCGTGCCGGTGACGGCGCCCGTGCTGCTCGACAGGCTGAGGCCGGCCGGCAGGCTCGGCGAGATGCTGTAGCTGAGCGGCGTCGTGCCGCCGGAACCGGCCACCGGCGTGAAGCTGGTCGCCGCATGCCCCTGGGTCAGGGTGGTCGAAGCGACCTGCTGGGTCGCCGTCACCGCGCTATTCACGGTCAGGCTGAAGGTATTGCTCGCCGTGGCGCTGTTCGTATCGGTCACGGTCACGGTGTAGCTGGTCGCAACACTGGTCGTCGTCGGCGTGCCGGAGACCTGGCCATTGGCCGTGTTGAAGGCCAGGCCGGCCGGCAAGGTCGGCGACACGCTGTAGACGAGCGTACCCGTGCCGCCGGAACCGGTCACCGGCGTGAACGACGTCGCCGCATGGTTCACCGTCAGGCCGGTCGTCGGGACCTGCTGGGTCGCGACCACCGCACTATTGACCGTCAGGCTGAAGGTGTTGCTCGCCGTGGCGCCGTTGGTGTCGGTCACGGTCACCGTGTAGCTCGTCGCGACACTCGTCGCGGTCGGCGTGCCGGTGACGGCACCTGTGCTGCTCGACAGGGCGAGGCCGGCCGGTAAGGCCGGCGATACGCTGTAGCTGAGCGGGCTGGTGCCGCCCCCGCCCGTCACCGGCGTGAAGCTGGTCGCCGCATGACCCTGGGTCAGGACGGTCGCCGCAACCTGCTGGGTCGCGGTGACGGCACCGTTCACGGTCAGGCTGAAGGTGTTGCTCGCCGTGGCGCCGACCGCATCGGTCACCGTCACGGTGTAGGTCGTGGCAACGCTCGCTGCCGTCGGCGTGCCGGTGATCTGGCCGCTATTCGTGTCGAAGGCCAGGCCGGCCGGCAAGGTGGGTGACACGCTGTAGCTGAGCGGCGTCGTGCCGCCCCCGCCGGTCACCGGCGCGAACGGCGTCGCCGCATGGCCCTGGGTCAAGACAGCCGAGGCGACCTGCTGGGTCGCGGTGACGACACTGTTCACGGTCAGGATGAAGGTATTGCTCGCCGTGGCGTTGTTCGCGTCGGTCACGGTCACGGTGTAGGTGGTCGCGACATGGGCCGTCGTCGGCGTGCCGGTGACGGCGCCCGTGCTCGACGACAGGCTGACGCCCGCCGGCAACGCCGGCGATACGCTATAGCTGAGCGGGCTGGTGCCGCCCCCGCCCTGCACCGGCGTGAAGTTGATCGGTCCATGGCCCTGGGTCAGGGTTTCCGAAGGAATCACCTGGGCCGCCGTCACCGCGCTGTTCACGGTCAGGCTGAAGGTCTGCGAGCCGGTATTGCCGACCGCATCGGTGACCGTGACGGTGTAGGTCGTGGCGACGCTCGTGACCGTCGGCGTGCCGGTGATCTGGCCGGACGTCGTGTTGAAGGTCAGTCCGGTCGGCAGCGCCGGCGCCACCGCATAGGCGAGCGGGCTGGCGCCGCCGCTCCCGGTTACCGGCGTGAAGGCCGTCGCCGCATGGTTCTGGGTCAGGACGGTCGAGGCGACCTGCTGGGTCACGGTCGGCGGCGCGACGAAGGTGAAATGATCGGCGGCACTCGTCGTGCTCGTGCCAGCCGGCACCGTCACCGTGACGTCGATCTGGCCGGCCGCGTGGGCGGGCGCCGACGCCGTAATCTGGGTCGCGCTGTTGACGGTGAAGCCCGTCGCCGCCGTGCCGCCGAACGATACCGCCGTGGCGCCGGTGAAATTGGTGCCCGTGATCGTCACCGACGTGCCGCCCGCCACCTTACCCTGGTTGGGGCTGATGCCAGTCACCGTCGGCGCAGACAGCGGCAGTCCGGTGAGGCTGATGGTGAGGGTCGCATCCGTAAAGGGATTGCCGCTCGAATCGCACGGCGCCCCACCGACACCGACATTCCCGCTATTCAAACAAGCATTGTTCACGGACGCGTAGGTAAGAGTAATTGTGTCCGTTGATCCCGAAGCCGGCGAAGTCTTTACATAAACATAATAAACATCGAACTGGCTGTCCCAATACAGACCGTAAGTGCCACCGCTACTGCCAGTAACCGATTGATAGCTAGTGGGATCGGAAGGTCCAGTTCCCCCGACATCGCCAATTGGATTAGCGATTGTATCATAACCAATTGTATTCGGATAAAGGCCAAGCGGCGTGCTAAATAGCACATTGCCGCCGTCGCAATTCGAAATATCGATGCTTTTATTATTGGCGACTCCGATCGTGAAGTTCGAAAGGGTCGCCGAACCGGAGGTTCCCGAGCAGGTCATATTCGTCGTGGCCGCCTGAGCGGGGTCGGACCAGACCAAGGGAACAAGGATAGCGAGCGGGATTGCAGCAATGACCGACAGCCTGTCGCCTTTGCCGACAAGGCGCAGAAAGAACCTCAGCAGGCCCCCGATCATGTGCTTCTCCAATCCCCAAAATTCTTAAGCGAGTCCGAAGTTCTTTTAGGATCGCCAGACGGAAAATATCGCTTGAAAATCTTCAAAAACACTTTACGCGCGAAAACCGGAGGCGCGCTGGAACGGCTGAGCCCTCAAGCCCCACCGCTCGACGGCACCGATTCCTTATCGGGCTACCTCTTCCAACATTAACCTAAAATTGTCAACACGCAGAATAATGCGTACCGGTTACAATATTCGCTCGCAGGTTACGGTGACGAAAGCTATGGTACCGTCCGCGCCGGCCGACAGCGGCCGCCGTCGGCGCCCAAACCTATGTCCTCGGAGGAGATTGCCGTGACGGAAGTGTATCTTGGACAGATCATGATGACCGGCTTCAACTTTGCGCAGCGCGGTTTTGCGCTGTGCAACGGTCAGCTCCTGTCGATCAGCCAGAATGCGGCGCTCTTCTCCCTGCTCGGCGTCAATTATGGCGGCAACGGCACGACCACCTTCCAGTTGCCGAACCTGCAGGGTCGGGTCCCGGCGGGCGCCGGCAATTCGGCCGATCCGGCCTGGCAGCCGGCCCCCTACACCATCGGCCAGCCCGGCGGCACGGAAAACGTGACGCTGATCCAGGCGAACCTGCCCATGCACTCGCACGCCTTCGCCGCCACGACGAGCGCCGGCACGGCAAAGTTCGTCACCCCGGGCACCGACATTCTCGGCCAAGCCGGCAGCACCACGCAGGAGTCGGTCTATGCGCCGTCGACCAGCGGCCTGGTGCAGCTTGCGGCGTCGACGATCGGACCCCAGGGCGGCAACGGCCCCCACGCGAACATGCAGCCCTTCCGGGTCATCAACTTCAATATTGCGCTTTCGGGCGTCTACCCTGCGCGCAACTGAGCGGCGCGGCCGATTCCATCCCACGATCCAGAAGAAATCCGGAGGAATTCCATGTCCACGCCCTATGTCGGCGAAATCCGCGTCTTCAGCTTTCCGCGCGTCCCGACCGGCTGGTTCGCCTGTGACGGCAGCCTGAAGTCGATCTCGGAATACCAGGTGCTCTTCGCGCTCATCGGCACGACCTATGGCGGCGACGGCCAGACGACCTTCGCCGTGCCGGACATGCGCGGGCAGTTGCCGGTTCACCAGGGCACGGGCCTCGGCCTCTCGACTCGCGTGATCGGGCAGGTCGGCGGCACCGAAAGCGTGACCCTGCTGACCGCCCAGATGCCGGCGCACAATCATCCGGCGATCGCGACCACGGCTGCGGCCACGACGGCCACCCCCAGCCCGTCGGTCGTGCCGGCCACGGTCGCCAGCCCCGAGACGATGTATGTCAGCGACCTGACCGGTGCCACGGCCGTCAACCTGGCGCCCGCCAGCGTCGGGAACGCCGGCAACACCCTGCCGCACGACAATACGATGCCGACGCTGACCCTCTCGATCTGCATCGCCTACAACGGCGTCTTCCCCTCGCGGAACTGACCGATCGCCAGCCCGGCGCAGCCGCGCCCCACGGGAGAGCATGACAAATGACCGAACCCTTCCTCGGTGAAGTCCAGATCTTCGGCTTCAACTTCGCGCCCTATGGCTGGGCGCTGTGCAATGGCGCCACCCTGCAGATCAGCCAGAGTGCTACGCTCTTTTCGCTGATCGGCACGCAATACGGCGGCAATGGCACGAGCAATTTCCAGCTGCCGAATCTCGTGAACCGCTCGCCCTGCAGCCAGGGCCAGGGCCTGGGCCTGACCGCGCGGACCATGGGCGAGACCTTTGGCGAGGGCAGCGTGACGCTGACCCTGAGCGAGATCCCGCAGCATACCCATACCGCAACGCTGCAGCGGACCACGGCGAACGCGAACAAGGCGGCCACGCCTGCGGCCGGCTATGGGCTCTACGTGCCCGGCCATCAGTCCTCGGTCCTGCCGAACGCGCAGCCCAACACGACGTTCGCCGCCAACATGATCGGGCCGAATGCCGACGGTGGCCAGCCGCACGACAACCATCAGCCCTTCCTGGCGGTCAACTTCTGCATCTCGCTGCAGGGCGTGTTCCCGGCGTTCAACTGATGACCAAGCCGTCGGGGCTGGCCGGCTTTCCGCCGGGCAATCCCGACCGGCCCGACGTGCCGGATGCCCTCGCTGCCGCGGGCATCCGGTTCCGGCCGGCCGACCGACGCGACCTGGCCTTCCTGCGCCGGCTCTTCGGCAGCTTCCGCGCCGCCGAATTGGCGACCGTGCCCTGGCCGCCGCGGGCCAAGGAAAGCTTCCTCGACGAGCAGTTCACGCTGCAGCACAAGCATTTCGTCACGCACTTCCCGCGCGCGGACTTCCTGGTGCTGGAACGGGCGGCCACGCCCGTCGGCCGCTTCTACCTCGACCGCAGCGGCCCCAATCATCTGATCGTCGATATCGGCCTGCTGCCGGAATGGCAGGGCCAGGGCCTCGGCCGCGCGCTCATCGCCGACAGTCAGGCCCGTGCCCGTGCCGCCGGCGCCCAAGGGGTCGAGCTGCATGTGGCGCCGAACAATCCCGGCGCCCGCCGGCTCTACGAGCGCCTCGGCTTCCGCGAAATCGGCCGGACCGGCGCCCACGCCAAGCTGCAGTGGCCGGCATTGGCGATCTTCGGCTAGGGCCGCGCCCTCACCCTTCCCGACCCTTGCGGGCCGGGCCCCTTCCCTCTCCCGCAAGCGGTAGAGGGAACAGAAACAAACCTCTACCGCTTGCGGGAGAGGGTGCCGAGCGCCAGCGAGGCGGGTGAGGGCGGCAGAGGTCGGGCACGGCTGCCTTTTTTTCCTTCCAGCCCACACCGGCTTTAGTGTGTCATGACGCCATGCTCAGGCTCTTCGTCGGCATCGACCTGCCGCCCGACATCAAACTGGCGCTTTCGACCATCGCCCGTGGCCTGCCCGGCGTGAAATGGGTCGATCCGGGCAATTACCATGTGACCCTGCGCTTCATCGGCGAGGTCGACGAGGGTGTCGCGGCCGACATCGATGCCGAGCTCGCCACCATCCGCGCGCGGCGCTTCGGCCTGTCGATCGCCGGAGTCGGCCTGTTCGGCAGCGAGGACAAGCCGCGCGTGCTCTATGCCGGGGTCGAGCGCGCGCCGGCCCTGGTCGAGCTGCGCGACAAGGTCGGCCAGGCGCTCGGCCGTGCCGGGCTCACGCCCGAAGGCCGGCATTTCACGCCGCATGTGACGCTGGCCAACATCCGCGCCGGCAAGCCGGTCGACCTCGGCCGCTACCTCGAGAGCCATAATCTGCTGCGGCTGCCCGAGATGCCGGTCGACCGGTTCCAGCTGGTGCAGAGCTACCTGACCAAGGCCGGGTCGCTCTATGAGGCGGCGGCGGAATATCCGCTTGCGTAAAGCAAGGAGCCCTCGTTACGCCGCGGCCGATGCCGCGAAGCGGGACGATGGCCTGCGCCGGCGCCAGATGAGCCAGGCGACGACGGCGAGGTTGAGGGCGTTCCACAGCACGCCGTTGAGGAACGCCATGCGGTAGGATCCGGTCACGTCGAAGATGAGGCCGGAGAAATAGCCGCCGAACGCCATGCCGAGGATCGTCGCCGAGACGACGAGGCCGATCTTGGTGCCGGCCTCGCGCGGCGGCAGCAGCTCGCGGATGATCACGGCGTACATCGGCACGATGCCGCCCTGGAATAGGCCGAAGATGCCGGAGACGACATAGAGCGACGTCAGGCCGTTGAAATAGAGATAGAGCACGAGGGCCGCCCCTTGCATGAGCGAGCCGATCAGCAGGGTGGCACTGCCGCCGATCGCGTCGGCCACGAAGCCGGATCCGATGCGCGACACGATGCCGAGGAACAGCATGAGCGACAGCATCTGGGCGCCGCGCGTGGCGCCGTAGCCGAGGTCGCCGCAATAGGCGACGATATGGACCTGCGGCATCGACATCGCCGCACAGCACGAGAAGCCGGCCAGCACGAGCAGGGATACGAGCAGGCGTCGGGAAATGCCGAGCTCGACGCCGGACGTCCGGGTTGCCGCCTCGGCCTCGGCCATCATCCGGGTCGAGGGGCGGCGGCGCAGCACGAACGACAACGGAACCAGGACGATGGCGATAAGCACGCCGACGGCCATGTAGGTGCCGCGCCAGCCGAAGTGCGGCATGGCGGCGTCGATGACGAGCGGCCAGAGCGCGCCGGCCAGGTAGCTGCCGGACGCGACGACGACGACCGCCAGCCCGCGCCGCCGAACGAACCAGTGCGAGATGTCCGCCATCATCGGCCCGAAGCCGGCCCCCGTGCCGATGCCGACCAGCAGATGCGCTGCCGAAAACACGGCGAGGCTCGGCGCCAGGCCGGCAACGAGGAAGCCGAGGCCGAGGCAGCCGCTCGCGACCAGCAGCGGCGCCAGGATGCCGGCGCGGTCCGCCAGGCGACCGAGCGCGATCGTGCCGAAGGCAAGCCCGAGCATCGTCACGGTGTAGGGCGTCGATGCCGCCGCGCGGTCGACGCCGAACTCCGCCTGCACCTCGGGCAGGACGACGATCACGGCCCACATGCCGGCGCTCATCAGGGTCGCGATCAGCAGCGACAGGCCGAGGCGCCCGTAGGCATAGCGGCTGTCGGGGGCGTGGTGGTCCGAGGCTAGGGAGGCGACTGTCATGGCAGGGCTCGTTTCGCGGCGGCACGGCGCGCCCGGTACCGGCGAGGGTGCTGCGCTGGCCGAGCCACCCCCTTCCCGCCTTCGGACGTGCGATCCACCCATCTATTGCCGGCCGCCGCGGCGGTTTCAATCCTTGCCGTACTGAAACTGGAGACGACCACGGGCCCGTTTGTTCCGGGCTCGCGGAAGATCACTCGCCCCCGCACTTCATCCGGTCATCGAAATGCACGATCATGCTGCCGATCGACGTCCAATCAGCAATCTATCCGGGGAATCCTCGATAGATGGGGAACCTATCCATGTCCGACATGATCCTCTGGGGCTTTGACGGCTCCACCTACGTGCGCACGATCAAGATGCTGCTTGCCGAGAAGGGCTTTACCCAGTTCAAGCAGATGCCGCTCAACGTCCTGAAAGGCGAGCCGAAAGAGCCCGAGCATCTCAAGCGTCACCCCTTCGGCAAGGTTCCGGTCCTCGATCATGACGGGATGCGCATCCTCGAGACCTGCGCGATCGCCCGCTACCTCAACGATGTCCTGCCCGGCAAGTCGCTGGTTCCGGCGTCCCCCAAGGATCGCGCCCGGATGGACATGATCATCGGCATCATCGACTCTTACGGCTACGGCGCGCTGGTCGGCGGCGTCGCGGCCTTCCATCTCTTCCCCGATTTCGTCGGCGGCAAAAACGAGGCGATGCGCAAGGACGGCATCGAGAAGGGCCGCAAGACAATCGAACTCGCCATGCGGACCAAGGGCTCATCGCCTTTCATCGCGGGCGAGCTGAGCCTTGCCGACCTCTATCTGGCACCGATCGCCTTCTATGTCGCGCTCACGCCGGACCAGGACGCTGTCTTCGATGTCGACGGCTTTGCGGATTGGTGGGCGAAGATCCAAGCCCTGCCCAGCTACCAGGAGACGCAACCGGCCCTCGGTTGAGGGCATGCGCCCGGCTAGGCATGGCCGAGCACCGCGTCGATCGCTCGAGAGCGGACACAGCTTTAAGACGCATACCTTGAACAACCTCGCCCATAAGCTATACGATTCTTATCGCATGCCGACCGAGCTACAAATGGCAATAAAGAGGAAGCCGTAGATGAGAGGGGTTCGCCTTACCGTCACCACGACGATGGTCGTCGGTATCGGCTTCATTGCCATGACCACGGCAACCCACGCCGACTACATTCAGGTGTCATGCGAAATCGACAACGACTCGGACTACGCGGCAATTTGGGTGGAGGACGACTCCAAAATCGAGCGGCATCCCTATTTGAGATATAACATCCAATTCGCGCCTGGAGGGATTGCGGTGCGGATGCTCCCGCAATTTTATGGCCAAGATTGGGCCGAACTTGAAGACATCGAAATGCGATACGACCATCGCGAGTCGGAATTTGGGCTTCTACAATTGCGCCTTCATGATACTGGACATCCGTCATTTATCCAGACTGTAGGGCGCGTTAAGCGTCCTTGTTGGAATGCAGTCAAAAAATACATTCGCGAGCACATCGAGAGCAAAGGGACCGTCGTTCACATATCGGAGACGACGGCGAAGTAGCAGCGCGCACTCGGCTTAGGATCTCTATGCGCCTAGTTCTCCTTTTTCAGCCTTTCTCCGCCACGCTCCCCGGCCGACTCTGGCAAGGCTGGCCTGCAGCCTCGGCGATTGTCGCGGCCCGGCGCGGACGCTCCAATGCCGGCCGGAACAGGGAGGGTCGCACATGGGCTATCGGGTCGTCGTCACCGCCTCACGGCTTGCCGAGCCGGCGATCACGCGGCTGCAAGCATTCGGCGCGACACTGGAATTCCTCGACGATGCCCTGACCGAGGACATGCTGGTCGCAGCCGCCGGGCGGTCCCGGCTCGGCGCCATCCTGATGCGCAACAACCCGCCGATCGGCCGGCGCCTGTTCCAGGCCGCCCCCGACCTGCGCGTCGTCGCCAAGCATGGCGCCGGCTATGATTCGGTCGACGTCGCGGCGGCGACCGAGGCCCAAGTACCGGTGCTGATCGCGGCCGGAGCCAATGCCTATTCGGTCGCCGAACACACGATCGCGCTCATCTTCGCCCTCGGCCGCGACATCGTCCGGCTCGACGGGCGGCTCAAGGCCGGCCTTTGGGACAAGTGGCACTATTCCGGCCGGGAGCTGCGCGGCCGGACGCTCGGCCTCATCGGCTTCGGCGCGATCGCCCGCCATGTGGCACGGCTGGCGGCGCCACTGGGGCTCACGGTCCAGGCCTATTCGCGCCGCATCGAGGCGATCGACCCGGCGCTGGCGCGGCCGGTCGCTTCGCTCGACGCGCTCTACGCGACCTCCGACATCCTCAGCCTGCATTGCCCGCTCGTTCCCGAGACGCGCGCCATGATCAACGCCGCGAGCCTCGCCCGGATGAAGCCGGGCGCGCTTCTGATCAACACCGCGCGCGGCGGCTTGGTCGACGAGGCGGCGGTGACGGCGGCGCTCACCGACGGCACCCTCGCCGGGGCGGCACTCGAGACCTTCGCCCAGGAGCCGCCGGCGCCGGACAACCCGCTGTTCAAGGCGCCAAACCTGATCGTGACGCCCCATATCGGCGCCCATACCGAGAGCGCCGAGGAGGCGATGGGCGTCATGGCCGCCGAGAACATCATCCGGGTGCTGTCGGGCGAGGCGCCGGACCCGGTCAACCTGGTCAATCCGGCCGCGCTGCGGCGGCGATAGAGCCCTCACCCCGGCCCTCTCCCGCACGGCGGGAGAGGGAGGATCCGCGTCAGCGGGAGGGTGAGGGGCGAGCCGCGCTCCTACCGCAGGAACGGCACCAGCCGCTCCAGTGCCGGCTGCAGCCGGTCCTTGGACGCGGCGAAGCAGAGGCGCAGATGGCCCTCGCCGCCCAGGCCGAAGGCCCGGCCCGGCGCCAGGCCGACCTTGGTCCGGGCCAGGATCTCCTTGGCGAAGGCGACCGAGTCGGTCATGCCGTCGACCTTGATGAAGGCATAGAAGGCGCCGTCGGGCGGGGCGACCTGGACCCGGTTGAGACCGCGGAGCGCATCCAGCACCAGGGCCCGGCCGGCGCGGTAGCGCTCGGTCATCGAGCGCGCGAAATCCTCGCCCTCGCGCACGGCGGTGACGGCGGCATGCTGGATGAAGGTCGGCGCACCCGAGACATTGTACTGGACGAGCTTGCCCATGACCTCGACGATCTCGGCCGGCGCCACCAGCCAGCCGAGGCGCCAGCCGGTCATCGCCCAGGCCTTGGAGAAACTGTTCACGACCACGACCCGGTCCTCGGGCTCGGCCAAGTCGAGCAGCGAGGGCGCCACCGACCCGTCATAGATCACCCGGGCATAGACCTCGTCGGCGATCAGGTAGAGCCCGTGCCGGCGGGTGAAGGCGAGCAGCGCCTCGCCCTCGGCCCGGCTCATGACCCAGCCGGTCGGGTTCGACGGCGAATTGACGAAGATCGCCTTGGTCCGCCCGTCGCGCGCGCGGTCGAGGGCGTCGAGATCGAGGCTGAAGCCGCCATCCGCGCGCCGGCCCAGCGCCACTTCGCGCGGCTCGCCGCCCATGATCTCGATCGCCGCACGGATGTTCGGCCAGACCGGCGAGACCACCAGCACATTGTCGCCCGGGTCGACCAGCGCCTGGACCGTCAGCATGATCGCCTGCATGCCGGCCGTGGTGACCACGACGCGGCTCGCCGCCACCGGCTTGGCGTGCAGGCGGGTCTCATACTCGGCGAGCGCCTGGCGCAGTGCCGGAACGCCGCGCTCGAACGTATAGAAGGTCTCGCCGGCCTCAAGCGCGCGCGCCGCCGCCTCGGTGATGAAGCGTGGCGTCGGCAGGTCGCCCTCGCCGAACCAGAGCGGCAGCACCTCCGGATCGCCCATGCCGAGGATTGCGACCTCCGCGATCAGCGAGGCTTGCAGGTTCTGGATGCGCGGGCGGACGGTGACGGGCATAAACGGGTTCCTTGGGCGGCGTGCGGGAGCCCCGACCTTAGCCGAACCGGGCGCGGGATCAACCCACCGCCGCCCGGATGACACTGGTCGGGGCCGGATGAATATGCGATGGCTCTCGCCCTTTCCCGGCCTGGAAGTGAGTTCATGATCGCGCCCCCGCCCCGCCACTGGATACCCTGGTATCTCCGCCTGACGGCGCTGGGCTTTGCCGCGATCGGCGCGCTCTACGTGATCGTGCTCTATGCCTACGGCATCAAGTTCGTCGACCTGGTGTCGAGCCTGCGGCCGCCGCCGGACCCGCCGGTGGTCGCCCATGATCCGCCGCCGCCGCCGAGCGAGCCGGGTGTCGTCACCTTCAGCATCGGGCAGCCAAAGCCGCCGGGCCAGTAAGCCAGGCCGGCAGAAGGCCAGCCTCGCTCCGGGCGCATCGCAGCCATAAGATATATTTTCTTTGAATCTTATAGCCGCCTCATAAGATCTCTCTCGTTTAGATCTTTTGAGAGCCACACCTCATGCTGACCGAAAGCCAACGCGAGATCATCCGCGCGACCGTGCCCGTGCTCCGCCTTCATGGCGAGCAGATCACCGAGCATTTCTACCGCGATCTGTTCGCCGCCCATCCGGCGCTGTGGAACGTGTTCAACCCGGCCAACCAGCGGCCGGGCGGCCAGGCGCGGAGCCTCGCGGCCTCGATCCTCGCCTATGCGGCCAATATCGATCAGCTCGACCGGCTGGGCGGCATGGTCGAGCGCATCGCGCACAAGCACGGCAGCCTGGAGGTCCAGCCCGAGCACTACCCGATCGTCGGCCAGCATCTGCTGGGGGCGATCCGCGCGGTGCTGGGCGACGCGGCGACGGACGCGGTGATCGACGCCTGGGCGGCGGCCTATGGCATGCTGGCCGAGATCATGATCGGCCGCGAGGCCCAGCTCTACGCCGCCGGCAAGGCCGCCGGCTGGGCGGGCTACAAGACCTGCGTCGTCGTGCGCAAGGAAGCCGAGAGCGCCAGCATGGTCTCGCTCTACCTGTCGCCCGCCGACGGCACGCCGCTGCCGGGCTTCCGCCCCGGCCAGTATGTCGCGGTGAAGCTGCGCGTGCCCGGCCAGGCGGCGGACCAGATCCGGCAATACAGCCTGTCGACCGCGCCCGGCGGCCGCTTCCTCCGCATTACCGTGCGCCGCGAACGCGGCCTCGCCGCCGGCACGCCCGACGGGCTGGTCTCGAACTATCTGCATGACGGCATCCGCGAGGGCGACGCGCTCGCCATCCACGCCCCGCTCGGCGATTTCGTGCTCGACGAGGCCACCGACCGCCCGGTCGTGCTGCTGAGCGCCGGGTCGGGCATCACGCCGATGGTCAGCATGCTCGAGCATCTGGCCGGCGGCACCCGCTCCGTCCTGTTCCTACATGCCGCACCCGCCCGGGCGCACCACCCGTTCGGCGCCCATGTCCGGCGCCTGGCCGCCAGCCGCCCCGGCATCGATGTCGCCGTGTTCTACGAGGCGGTCGCGGCCGACGACGTCCCGGGCGTCCATCACGACGAGGCCGGCCGCCTCACCGAAGCGGCGCTCGCCGCCCGCCTGCCGGCCGGCGACCGCGACTTCTACCTGTGCGGCCCCCTCGGCTTCATGAATGCCGCCGGGGCCATTCTCGACCGGCTGGGCGTGCCGGCCGAGCGGCGCTTCAGCGAAGCCTTCGTCCCCGACCCGGACTCGCTCGCCGCGGCGGCTTGAGCCACGCTTCTGCCCCGGACGGATGGACAAGGTGAAAATGCTCCCCTAGCCTACCCATAGCTGAAACTGATCACCGAAGTAGCGGTCAGGTAGCGCAGGCAGGGAGTTCTGAACTTTGACCGATACCACCAATCCTTTCCGGGGCAGAGCCGCAGCCGTCGCTCAGAATCTGGAGGCCGAGGCACGGGCCGGAGCGCTGACCGACATCGGCCGCGCCTCGGTCGTCCTCTTCGTCCTGGCGGCAATCGCGATTACAGTTGCCGCTTTCCAGTGGTACGGCGGCGGCAGCCCCGTCGGCCTAATCGACGGCATCGTGGCGCTCGGCAGCGCCGTTGCTCTGCGCACCTATCACAGCCGCTTCCTGGCATTGGCAATTCTTCTAATGTCGCTGCTGACGCTGGTTCTCTTCGGCCTGAGCGTCGGCATGGGGCAGGGTCTGGCCCAGAAACCCGGCCTGCTGGCTCTCGTGGCCGCCTTCTTCGCCGTCAAGGGCACCTTCCGCTTGGCCGCCGTCGAGGGAACACGGTTGGTGTGGAAGGCGGTCATGCTCAACATGATCGCATGGGCGGTTTATGAGGTGTTGGCGTTCGTCATTGCGTTCTTTGCCGTCAGCATCTTTAGTCCGCAGTGGTTCGGCGATGAGTACCAGGAGATGCTTGGCGTCTCTATCTACTTGCTATTTCTCGGCATCATGACTTTGGTCTGCCTGCAATATCTGCCGTTTACACGGCGCAAGACCAATATCGCTGCCCTGCCGTCATAGCTTCTGCCCGCTGACCTCCCGCAATTGGCATTCGGAATCGACGAGGTACGGGGTTATCCTGTCGCCGCTTCGATCGAAGACATCCGGGAGGACACGCCATGGCGCCGTACTACTCCTGCACCTGCAACTCCTGCACCGAGCTTCTCACCGGCCGACGAGCCTTCCTCAGGCTGGCCGGGCTCGGTGCGGCCGGAACCATCCTCGCCCCCTATGCCGCCTGGGCCCAGGACAAGCCCAGCTACGACGCGATGGTGCTGTCCTGCATCGACCCGCGCATCATCGATCCGGTGAATGCCTACATGGCCAAGGACGGCATGGCCGGCCGCTACAGCCAGTTCGTCTTCGCGGGCGCCGCCGTCGGGGTCGAGGCCCCGGCCTTCAAGACCTGGCACGAGACCTTCTGGGACAATCTCAAGGCCTCGATCGACCTGCACAAGGTCACCCGGGTGATCGCGATCGACCATCGCGACTGCGGCGCCGCGCGGATCGCCTACGGGGCGGACAGCATCGCCACGCGCGAGAAGGAGACCGCGACCCATCGCCGGGTGCTGGTCGCCTTCAAGCAAGAGGCGCATCGCCGGCACCCGAAGATGACGGTCGACGGCTATCTGATGGACCTGGACGGCCAGATCGAGCAATTGACCAGCTGAGGTGCGGAAACGAAAACGGCCGGGGTTCGCCCCCGGCCGTCTTTTCTCGCCGTGATGGCCGCTCAGGCGGCCTTGAGCGTCGGCGCGACCTTGTAGGTAGCGCCGGTCTTCTGGGCGATCTCGTCGAGCGTCACGCCGGGAGCGACCTCTAGCAGCGTCATGCCGCTCTCTTTGATCTCGAACACGCCGAGCTCGGTGATGACCATGTCGACGACGTTGGCACCGGTCAGCGGCAGGTCGCAGCGATGCAGCAGCTTCTTCTCGCCGTCCTTGGCCGTGTGCTCCATCACGACCACGACACGCTTCACGCCGGCGACCAGGTCCATGGCGCCGCCCATGCCCTTGACCATCTTGCCCGGGATCATCCAGTTCGCGAGATCGCCGTTCTCGGCGACCTGCATGGCGCCCAGCACCGACAGGTCGATATGGCCGCCGCGGATCATGGCGAAGCTGTCGGCGCTCGAGAAATAGCTCGAGGTCGGCAGCTCGGTCACCGTCTGCTTGCCGGCGTTGATCAGGTCCGGGTCCGCCTCGCCCTCATAGGGGAACGGGCCCATGCCGAGCATGCCGTTCTCGCTCTGCAGCTGAACGGTCATGCCTTCGGGAATGTAGTTCGACACCAGGGTCGGGATGCCGATGCCGAGATTGACGTAGAAGCCGTCCTCGAGTTCGGCCGCGGCGCGCTGCGCCATTTCTTCGCGGGTCCAGGGCATTCGTATCGCTCCTCTCGGGATCAGGCCGCCACGCGCGGACGGGTGGTGACCTTCTCGATGCGCTTCTCATAGTCGGCCGGCAGCTGCACGATGCGGTGCACATAGATGCCGGGCGTGTGGATCTGATCCGGATCGATCTCGCCGGCCTGCACCAGATGCTCGCACTGCACGACCGTGATCTTGCCCGCCGTCGCCATCATCGGGTTGAAGTTGCGCGCGGTCTTGCGGAACACCAGGTTGCCCTCGGTGTCGGCCTTCCAGGCATGGACGATCGACAGATCGGCGACCAGGCCCGTCTCCATGATGAAGCGCTCGCCGTTGAAGGTGCGCTCCTCCTTGCCCTCGGCGACCAGCGTGCCGACGCCGGTCTTGGTGAAGAAGGCCGGGATGCCGGCGCCGCCGGCGCGGATGCGCTCGGACATGGTGCCCTGCGGATTGAACTCGAGCTCGAGCTCGCCCGCCAGATATTGCTGGGCGAACAGCTTGTTCTCGCCGACGTAGGAGCTGATCATCTTCTTGATCTGCCGCGTCTCGAGCAACAGGCCGAGCCCGTCGCCATCGACACCGGCATTGTTCGAGACGACGGTCAGATCCTTGACCCCGGAAGCCCGGATCTCGCGGATCAGAGTGTTGGGCACGCCGCACAGCCCGAAGCCGCCCGACATGATCATGATGCCGTCCTTGAGCACGCCCTCGAGCGCGGACTTGGCGTCTTTGAAGACCTTGTTCACGAAACTTGCCTCGCTAGTCAGGAAGCGGAAATTCGGTTCGCAGGTCCAACAATTCAGGACCTGGACGAAACGTGCTTAGAAGCCCCGGGACGACCTGTCAACGACGACCGTTAACGGCCGGCGGCCGCCTTGTCGATGGCGCCGCTGACGGCGAGGCGGAACGGGACCACCTCGATATCCAGCCAGACATCGCCGGTGACATAGGGCTCGCGCTCGAGCCAGCGGTCAAGCGCCGCGCGGTCGGGAAAATCGACGAGCAGGGACGAGCCGATCATGCGGCCCGCATCATCGAGCATGGCGCCGCCCATCAGCACCTCGCCGGCTTCGAGCATCGCGGGCAGCCGTTCGAAATGGGCCGGACGCGCCGCCATGCGACGACCCTGCGCCCCCTCGTCCGCGCCATCGCGCGCGATCACCAGGAACTGCATCGCCGTTGCCCTCCCCATCCACTCTTGCCGCCAAGGCTAGCGCCTTGTCCTGCGGCACTCAATGGTCAGCGAGAGATCGGGATCAGAGCTGCGGGCGGGTCGGGCTGAAACAGGGTCGGATGGGATGGCGCCGATGCGCCATCCCACGGGATCGCTCGGCGGCGTTCAGGCGCCTCGGTGGTGTCGTTCGGCGCCGATGGCCGGATCGCTGGCGCTGTCCCGCCCGGTTTCGACATGGCCGGCCAGATGGCAATGGAACGCGGCATCGCCGTCGACCTTGACCATGAGATCATACCAGCCGAAGGAGCCGTGCAGCGGCCAGTACTTGCCGACGCTCTCGCCCGGCGCCAGCACCTGGACGAAATCCCGGCGCGTATAGGCATCCGTAACGATGGCGAGGCGCGGGACGCGGCCGCGGTTGGCGACGACCAGGCCCAGCCCGCCGCCGATCGCGTCATAGCTGACGCCGACCTCGATATCGCTCGGCGCCGGCCCCGAGACGCGGCCCTTGAAGCGGCGGAAGAAGCCGTTCGGGCCATGGACCGAAAGATCGTAGTCGCCGTTCGGATTGGCCGCGACGGCCCAACTGTCCGCCAGGGTCTTGCCCGCCTCCACCGTGTAGCTGCGCGGTGCAGTAGCGGCGATGCCGTCGCGCACCTGGAAACAGGCGCCGGCCGCGCCCGAATTGGTGAAGCGGATATGGAACAGACCGTTCGCGAGGTCGGCCTGGCCATGGGCGTCGAGCTCGTAGGGCACGGCGCGCGCCAGGCGCTGGCCCGGCTCCTGCACCGGCAGGTCCTGGTCGGCGGGCGGCACGGGCTTGTAGTCCGGATGCCGCTGGTTGTCCGGCGGAGCATAGGCGGCGGTACCCGGCAAGGGTGCCGGGGCGGCGTTCGGGTTCGCGAAATTGAAGGCGGCGGTCAGATCGCCGCACACGGTACGGCGCCAGGCGGAGATGTTGCTCTCCGGAAGGCCGCCGCGCCCCGGGCCGAACCGGCGCTCGATAAACTGGATGATCGAGGTATGGTCGAATACTTGCGAGCAGACCCAGCCGCCCTTGCTCCAGGGCGAGACCACGAGCATCGGCACCCGCACGCCGAGGCCGTAGGGGCCGGCGGGATAGGTCGCGTTGCCCGGGAAGATCTCGTTCGTGGTCGCGACCGTCGACAGGCCCAACCCGGGCGCCGGCGGCACGGTCGGCGGCACGACATGGTCGAAGAAGCCGTCGTTCTCGTCATAGGTGATGAAGAGTGCGGTCTTGCTCCAGAGCTCGGGGTTGGGCGTCAGCGTGTCCAGCACCTGCGACACGTACCAGGCGCCGTAGTTGGCCGGCCAGTTCGGATGCTCGGTATAGGCCTCGGGCGCCACGATCCAGGACACCTGCGGCAGGGTGCCGTTGCGCACGTCCTCGCGGAACACGTCGAACAGCGTGCCGCCGACCGAGATGTTCGTGCCGGTCTTGGCCTTCTCGTAGAGCGCGCTGCCGGGCTCAGCATTCTGGTACTGATGGAAATAGAGCAGCGAATTGTCGCCGTAATTGCCGATGTAGGCGTCGCTGGTCCAGCCCCAGAAGCCGGCCGCGGTCAGCCCGGTGCCGACGTCCTGATAGATCTTCCACGACACGCCGGCCGCTTCCAGCACCTCGGGGAAGGTCGACCAGCCGTAGCCGGCCTCGGCATTGTCGATGACCGGCCCGCCGCCCGAGCCGTCGTTGCCGACCCAGCCGGTCCACATGTAATAGCGGTTGGGATCGGTCGGCCCCAGAAGCGAGCAATGATAGGCGTCGCAGATGGTGAAGGCGTCGGCGAGCGCATAATGGAACGGGATGTCCTGCCGGTCGAGATAGGCCATGGTCGTGGTGCCCTTGGCCGGGACCCACTGGTCGTAATCGCCCTGGTTCCAGGCCGCATGGGTCGTGGTCCAGTCGTGAGCCAGGTCCTCGATGAATTGCAGCCCCAGGTCCGGCGCCGTCGGATGGAACGGCAGCACCGTGCCGGTGCCGTTCGGCTGATGCCAGACCGACTGGCCGGACGGCAGGCGCGCGGCGCGCGGATCGTCGAAGCCGCGCACGCCCCGGAGCTTGCCGAAATAATGATCGAAGGACCGGTTTTCCTGCATCAGCACGACGATATGCTCGACATCCTCGATCGTGCCGGTGCGGTGATGCGCCGGGATGGCCATCGCCCGCGCGATGCTGTCCGGCAGGGCAGCGGCCAGGGCGGTACCGCCCAGGACCCGAAGGAAGGTGCGGCGATCACTGTTCGTCATGGCAATCGAGCCCCGCTCTATGGTTAACGCCTCATGGATTTTCCCCTGTATAGCGGCGCGGAAAGTCAAACAGGCTTAGGTTGCGTAACAACCGTGCGGTGTATTTATGACGCTGCGGCGACAGCCGCCTTGCGGCGGCCGTCCGATCGAAAAGATGGAGAGGGAAGCCTCAGGCGGTCACGCCGGCGAGCCAGCGGCCGACCCGCGCCGCCAACTCGTCGAGATCGAGCGGCTTCGAGAGATAGTCGTCCATGCCCGCCTCGAGGCAGCGCTCGCGGTCGCCGGCCATGGCGTTCGCAGTCATGGCGATGATCGGCAGGGCGAGGCCCTGGGCCCGCAATCGCCGCGTCGCCTCGAAGCCGTCGAGGTTCGGCATCTGGACGTCCATCAAGATCAGGTCCCAGCGCGCACGCGCGACCGCGTCGAGCGCCTGGAGCCCGTCGCCGGCGACCTCGACCATATAGCCGGCGTCACGCAGAACCTCGGCGGCCAGGATCTGGTTGACCTCGTTGTCCTCGACCAGAAGCACGCGGCCCTCGCCGGTCGCGGCCAGCGGTGCCGGGAGCTCGGCCGGCGCCGCCGGCGGCAGCCCGGCGCCCACGACCCGGGCCAGGCAATCGACCAGCGCCTGATGGCGCACCGGCTTGATCAGGGCGGCGTCGAACGGGCTGCGCGCCCGCTCCGAACGCAGCGGGTGATCGACCGACGAGATCAGGATCTGCTTCGGCTGGCGCCACTCGACATGCAGGCGAATGGTCTCGCCCAGATGGTCGCCGGTCATGCCCGGCATGTCATGGTCGAGCAGCACGACATCGTAGGGCCGCCCCTCCTCCTCCGCAGCGCGGAGCGCCGCCAGCGCGCCGGCCGCGTCCGCGGCCTCGTCGACCTCGATGCCCTCGTCGGTGAGCTGGCGGTGAAACACGATCCGGTTCATCTCGGTGTCGTCGACCACCAGCACCCTGAGCCCGGCCAGGATCGCCGGATCGGCCGCGATCCGGTTCGGGACGCGCTCGCCGTCGGGCAGGGTCAGCACGACCCGGAACACGGCGCCGCCGCCCTGCCGCTCCTCGACCGCGATCGTGCCGCCCATCAGGTCGAGCAGCTGCTTGCAGATGCTCAAGCCCAGGCCGGTCCCGCCATAGCGGCGGTTCACGGAATTGTCGCCCTGCTCGAACTTGTTGAACAGCCGGCCGACCAGCGCCGGGCTGACGCCGATGCCCGTGTCGGCGACGGCAATGGTAATGCGCGTGCGGCCGGACCCGATCCGCTCGCCCGCGGCCGTGACCGAGACCGCGCCGCGCGCCGTAAACTTGATCGCATTCGACAGCAGATTGAGCACGATCTGGCGCAGCCGGGTCGGATCGCCGCGCACGGCCCGCCGCGCGCCGGCATCGATGAAGCAGGACAGTTCCAGCCCCTTCTCCCGGGCGCGCGCCGCCATGAGCTCGACCGGGCCCTCGATTACCTCGGTCAGGTCGAAATCGATCGCTTCCAGCTCGAGCCGCCGGGCCTCGAGCTTGGAGAGGTCGAGAATGTCGTTGATCAGCTCGAGCAGGACCTCGGCGGAGCGCCGGACCGCCTCGGCGAAGCGGCGCTGCTCGGCATCGAGGCCGGTGCGCAGCAGGAGCGTGTTCATGCCGATCACACCATTCATCGGCGTGCGGATCTCGTGGCTCATGTTCGCCAGGAATTCCGACTTGGCCCGGTTCGCGGCATCGGCGAGGCGCCGCGCCTCTTCGAGCGCGGCCGTCTGCTCGCCCAGGGTGGCATGCGCCGCGGCAAGCCGCCCGTAGAGCGCCAGGGTCTGCAGCAGCAGGACCACCAGGATGAAGCTCGACGCGAGCAGGCCGTAGATGCGCCCCGCATAGAAGCCGAGGTCCCAGCGGGCCTGGTTGAACACCAGCGACAGCGCCACGTCGAAGATCCAGGCGACGACGGCGACCGCCAGCCAGAGGTCGAGGACGGATCGGGCCCTCCGGCGCTGGGACAGCAGGGTCGCCAATGCCGCGAAGCCCAGCAGCCACTCGATCGAATAGGCCCAGACCATGCTCGTCGTGTATTGGCCGTTGGCGAGCACCACCGGCAGCAGCCCTTCGCCGGCGGTCGCCAGCAGGACCAGGCCCGCCACGACCGCGGCGCCGAGCAGGATCGCGCCCGGAATCGCGGCCCCTGGGCGCCGGACCCGCAGGCCGGCTCGCGCCAGCAGGGCATAGGCGATCACCGCCAGCAGGAAGCCGCCGTGCCAGAACAGATAGAGCCATGCGGTCGTCTGCATGCCGGCGCCGAGCAGCCCGGCCGGCGCGAACAGGCCCGGGAAGCTCGCCATATGCGCGGCCGCGGTCAGCGCCGTGAACAGATATCCCGTGGCCAGCACCAGCAGCGCCGGCGCACGCAGCATGCGGAACTGCCCGTAGAGCAGCGCCGCGGTCAGCAGATCGTTGATGACGAGGGCCGCCTCATAGATCGGAATGAAGGCCGGCAGAGCCCCGAGCGGCAGCTTCGCGAACGGCACGCAGGCGGCGAAGACGACGACCGACACCAGGACGAGGCTGAGGGCGATCCACCGTTCCGTCCGGGACGGCGTCGCGGTCGACAGGAACATGAGCTGGTCGGCACTGGTCATCGCCCCGGCATCACCCAAAGTTGCGGCACTCTCCATACTGCCGGTCGCCGCCCCTGCAAGGCGGCCGGCCATAACGGCCGACCCGGCCAGACCCACCAACATGCTAGCGCGGCGCCGACCGCCTGAGAATAGCGAACCCCGCGGGACGGTTCGCAACTTTTGATAAGTGATGGTGGCTGGGGGCCCAGTTTCACGCCTTCTGCCGCGCCTGCCCTGCCCGGAAAGCCCTTGCCATATCCCTACCAGGGGGATAGGAGTCCGCCCATGTCCCATGCAACCCACCCCGCCATCATCCCGCGACTGAAGCGGGCTGAAGGCCACTTGCGCAGCGTCGTCGAGATGATCGAGAGCGGCCGAGACTGCATCGAGATCGCGCAGCAGCTCCACGCGGTCGAGAGCGCCGTGCGCGAGGCGAAGAAGACGCTGATCCTTGACCATCTCGACCATTGCCTGGAGGCGACGGTCGGCGCGCTCGACCGCGAGACCCGGGGCCCGATCGACGCCTTCAAGGCAATCACCAAATACCTGTGACCGCCGGCGCGGGCGAACTGCAATTGACTATAGAGCCGGAGAAGATGGCATGAGCCCGGAGTTTCTGCTGATCGGCGCCGTCGCCGCCGTCGGCGTGCTGCACACGATCGTCCCGGACCATTGGGTGCCGATCACGCTGATCGCCCGCCAACGCGGCTGGTCGAGGACCGAGACGGCGCGCGCCTCGTTCCAGGCGGGCATCGGCCACGTCGTCTCGACCCTGGTGATCGCGTTGGTCGTCTGGTTCGCCGGCGTCGCCGTCGCGACCCGGTTCGGCCATGCCGTCGACACCGTCGCCAGCATCGCGCTGATCGCGTTCGGCGGCTGGATTTCGCTCGCGTCGCTCCGCGAGATGCGGGGCGGCGGGCACGGGCATAGCCACAGCCATGGTCACAGCCACGGCCACGCGCATGATCACGCCGAGCATGGCCACGACCATCACGATCACCACCATCACGACCATGGGCCGTCGCCGGCAGACGATCGGCTCTATGCCCCGCTCCGCGGCGAAACGGCGGAACTGGTCCGGCATGCCCATGTCCATCGGCACGGCTCCGGCATGCCGCACCTGCATTGGCACGACCACACACCGGCGACCGCCCACGCCGTGCCGGCCGATGCCGAGGCCAACCCGCCCCTGCACGAGCATCGGCACAAGACGTCGGCCCGGACCGCGCTGCTGCTGATCCTGGGATCCTCGCCGATGGTCGAAGGCATCCCGGCCTTCTTCGCCGCCGGCAAATACGGCGTCGGCCTGATCATCGTCATGGCGATCGTCTTCGCGCTCAGCACGATCGCCACCTATGTCCTGCTCTGCGTCTATTCGACCGCGGGCCTCCAGCGGGTCCGCCTGGGCGCCGTCGAACGCTACGGCGAGGTGCTGAGCGGTGCGTTCATCGCCCTGGTCGGCCTCGCCTTCTGGATCTGGCCGGTCATGTAAGAAGGCCGCCGAGAGCCTTGCCAGAGGCCGACGCGGTCTTGTAGATTCCCTGTCTCGGGGATGCAGGCTCCCCGTTAGACGATGTCCGTCCAAGCTCTGCTTCAACCCGCCGTCGCTGGCGTGGGAGGAGCTATGGACGTGTCGATTTCCCCAGACGAACTGAATCGGTCGCTCAGCGACTTTCCACCGCCACTCATCATCGATGTCCGGCGCGATGCCGTGTTCGAGGCGTCCGAGCGGCTGCTCATGAGCGCCATCCGGCGCGACCCGGACCTGGTCGAGGAATGGGCGGCGGATCTCGAAATCGGCCGGCCCATCGCCCTCTATTGCGTCCAAGGCCATGAGGTGAGCCAGCATGTCGCGGCGACGCTGGCCCGCCGCGGCTTCGTCGCTCGCTTTCTCGACGGCGGCTTCGAGGGATGGATCGCGCAAGGGCTGCCGACGCGGCCGAAACCGACCGCGCCGCCGACCGTCTGGGTCACGCGCGAACGCCCCAAGGTCGATCGCATCGCCTGCCCGTGGCTAATCCGGCGCTTCATCGATCCGGACGCCCGCTTCCTCTACGTCCCGGCCGACAGGGTCATGGCGGTCGCGGCCGAGACCGGCGCCGAGCCCTATGACGTCCCCGGCGTCGAACTGGGCCATCACGGCGACCGCTGCAGCTTCGACGCCATCGTCGCGCGCCATGGGCTCGACGATCCGGCACTGGCCCGCCTGGCCGAGATCGTGCGCGGCGCCGACACCGGCCGCCCGGATCTGGTCCCGGAGGCGGCCGGCCTGCTCGCCCTGTCGCGCGGCCTGTCCGCCGTGTTCGACGACGATCATCGCCAGCTGCGCCACGGCCTCGTGCTCTATGACGCGCTGTTCGCCTGGTGCCGCGCACGCGTTCGATCGTCCGGAGGCGTCTGATGGCAAATCTGCAAGCGCCAGGCATCGCGGCCGTACCGGCGACCGAGTTCGGCCATGCCGTACCGTTCCGGGAAGCGCTCTGGGTCTGGCTGCGCGTCGCCGCACTGAGCTTCGGCGGCCCAGCCGGCCAGATCGCGGTCATGCACCGCATCCTGGTCGAAGAGAAGAAATGGATCGGCGAGACGCGGTTCCTGCATGCGCTCAACTACTGCATGCTTCTGCCGGGCCCCGAGGCGCAGCAGCTCGCCACCTATATCGGCTGGCTGCTGCATCGCGTCCGCGGCGGCCTCGTCGCCGGCGGCCTGTTCGTGCTGCCCGGCTATGTCGCGTTGATGATCCTGAGCTGGCTCTATGCCGGCTATGGCGACATCGGCGTGATTCGGGGGCTGTTCTTCGGACTCAAGGCGGCGGTGCTGGCGGTCGTGCTCGAAGCGGTCGTGAAGGTGGGCAAGCGCGCGCTGCGCAACCGCACCATGGTCGCGCTCGCCGGCCTGGCCTTCGTCGCGATCTTCTTTTTCGGCGTGCCCTTTCCGCTGATCGTCATCGCGGCCGGCGTGATCGGCTTCCTCGGCAATGCCGCCCGCATCGAGGCCTTCCGCCCCGGCGCCAAGGGAGGCAAGGCCGCGGCAAACGACGACGGCACCGCGGCGATCGACCAGGCCTTCGCTCGAGCGATCCCGGAGCATGTGCGCCCGTCGAATTCCCGCGCGATCAAGACCGCCGCGGTGTGTCTCGTCCTTTGGCTGGGCCCGCTGGTGGCGCTGCTGGCGACGGTCGGTCCACAGAATGTCTTCACCGACATCGCCGTGTTCTTCGCCAAGATGGCGGTCGTCACCTTCGGCGGCGCCTATGCCGTGCTGGCCTATGTCGCGCAGCAGGCGGTCGAGCACTACGGCTGGCTGCAGCCGGGCGAGATGCTGGCCGGCCTGGGCATGGCCGAGACGACCCCTGGTCCGCTGATCATCGTGCTGCAGTTCGTCGGCTTCATGGGCGCATTCCGCCATGCCGGCGTGCTGCCGCCGATGCTGGCCGGCGTGCTGGGCGGCACGCTCGCCACCTGGACGACCTTCGCGCCGTGCTTCCTGTGGATCTTTCTCGGTGGGCCCTACATCGAGGCGCTGCGCGGCAACAAGGCCCTGTCGGCAGCGCTCTCGGCCATCACCGCCGCGATCGTTGGCGTCATCCTGAACCTCGCCGTCTGGTTCGCGATCCATACCCTGTTCGGGCATGTCGACGTCGTCCATCCCGGCCTTGGGCTTCGGCTCCAGGTGCCGGATGTCGCCACGATCAGCATCGGCACCCTGGTCCTCGCCATCGGCGCCATGCTGGCGCTGTTCCGCTTCAAGCTCGGCATGATCCCGACCTTGGCCGCCAGCTCCGCCCTGGGCGTAGCCGGCTATTTCCTGGAGATCCTCCAATGACAGCTGCAAAGAAGGTAGCCTTCGTCTGCCTGCACGGCTCCGCCAAGAGCCTGATCGCCGCCGAATACCTCAACCGGTCGGCCCATGAACGGGGCCTGCCCATGATCGCGACCACTTCAGGGCCAGAGCCCGATGCGGTCGTGCCGGCGAACGTCATCGATGGCCTGCTGGGACATGGCATCGACGCGCGCGCCCGCGTCCCCGAGCGGCTAACCGCGCCGGGGCTGGCCGATGCCGACCGGATCGTGTCGTTCGGCTGCGATCTCGGTTCCTATGGGATCGATGGACGGTCGATCGAGCACTGGGACGAGTGTCCGGCCGTGAGCGACGATTTCGAGATCGCCTGGTCCTTCATCACCGGCCAGGTCACGCGGCTGATCGACCGGCTCGCGCCCGAGGGGGTTGCCCATGCCCGCTGATTTCGACCGCCGACAGTTCATCGAAATCGCCGGTCTCACGGCCGCCAGCCTGACGATCCCTGCCGGCCTTGTCGCCGGCTCCGTCAACGCCCAAACCGCTCCCGAGCAAGGAAAGACCCCCATGGCCTACGAAATCAAGCCGCTGCCCTTCGACCCGAGCAAGATCAAGGGCATGTCCGAGAAGATCCTGACCAGCCACTACGAGAACAACTATGGCGGCGCCGTGAAACGGCTGAACGCGATCGAGATCGAACTCGCCGGCCTCGACTGGAAGCAGGCCCCAACCTTCATCATCAACGGACTGAAGCGCGAGGAACTGATCGCCGCCAATTCGATGATCCTGCACGAGCATTTCTTCAATGCCATCGGCGGCGACGGCCAGCCGACCGGCGCCCTGGAAGAGGCGATCAAGCGGGATTTCGGCAGTGTCGACCGCTGGCGCGCCGAATTCTCGGCCATGGGCAAGGCGGAAGGCGGCGGCTCCGGCTGGGTGATCCTCAGTTACTCGCCGCGTGACAAGCGGCTGATCAACTGCTGGGCGGCGGACCATACGACGACGCTGGCCGGCGGTCGCCCCGTGCTGGTGCTCGATATGTACGAACACGCCTATCACATGGACTATGGCGCCAAGGCCGCCGGCTACGTCGACGCGTTCATGCAGAACATCCGATGGGACAGTGCGGTCTCGCTCTATACGCGCTACAGCGGCGAGAGCTGATGGATTCGATCCGCATCATCGCGGGGCTCTGCTTGATGCTGGACCTCTCGGCGCCGTCGGCGGCGGCTGAGCCGCCGCTTCTGCTCGAGGCGACGATCCCGTTGGAGGGCGTCGGTGGCCGGATCGACCATATGGCGGTCGACCTGGCCCGCCGGCGACTGCTGGTGGCCGAGCTGGGCAACGATACCGTCGATGTCGTCGACCTGGCCGGCGCCAAGCGCGTTCACCAGATCACCGGCCTGAAGGAACCGCAGGGCCTCGCCTATGCTCCCGGGGCCGACCTGATCGTCGTCGCCAGCGCCGGCGACGGCACGGTCCGGTTCTTCCACGGCAACGACTTTGCGCCGGCCGGCGTCATCGAGCTGGGCGACGATGCGGACAATGTCCGGGTCGATCCGCGAACCGGCCAGGTGGTCGTCGGCTATGGCAGCGGCGGCCTAGCGGTGATCGATCCCGCCACCCGCGCGAAGCTGCGCGCCATCCCGCTGCCGGCCCATCCGGAGGGCTTCCAGCTCGATCCCGGCTCGGCACGGGTCTTCGTCAATCTGCCGGACGCGCACCAGATTGCCGTGGTCGACCGCGCCGGCGCCAAGCTGTTGGCGAGTTGGCCGCAGAAGGACCTGGCGTCGAACTTCCCGATGGCGCTCGACCCCGACGGCAAGACCATCGCGAGCGTGTTCCGCAGCCCCCGCCGGCTCGTGCTGTTCGACATGGGTACCGGCGCGGTCAAGGCCGCGGCCGGCACCTGCGGCGATGCCGACGACGTGTTCTTCGATGCCAAGCGGCAGCGGATCTATGTGAGCTGCGGCGCGGGAATGGTCGACGTCCGCCAGCGCGACGGCACCGAAATCGGGCAGACCCCGACCATCTCCGGCGCCCGGACCTCGCTGTTCGTTCCGGAACTGGACCGGCTCGTCGTCGCGGCACGGGCCGGATTGATCGGGGGCACGGCCAGGCTGCTGGTCTATCGGCCCGCCCCATGACCCAGGTCCAGGCATCCATGACCGGCGAGGAATGGTGGCGGCCGATCCCGGCGGGGCTGCCGCGCGACGCGCTGTGGATCCTCGCGGGCCGCAGCGTCCGCTCCTTCGCCGACGGGTTCGTCGCACTGCTGCTGCCGATCTACCTGCTGGAACTGGGCTTCGACGCCTTCGCCATCGGCACGATCGTCACCAGCACCCTGATCGGATCGGCCCTGCTGACGCTCTGGGCTGGCCTGATCGCCCACCGGCATTCCCGCCGGCGCATGCTCCGGGCTGCCTGCCTGCTGATGGCGGCCACCGGCACGGGCTTCGTGCTCGCCCGTGACTATTGGCCGATCGTGATCGTCGCCTTCGTCGGCACGCTCAACCCGACCGCCGGCGATGTCAGCCTGTTCCTGCCGCTCGAGCATACCGCCCTCAGCCAGACCATCGACCCGCGCCGGCGGACCGCCCTGTTCGCGCGCTACAGCTTGATCGGCACGCTCGCCGGCGCCCTGGGCGCGCTGGCGGCGCCGCTGCCCGACCTGGCGACAGCCTGGTCGGGTCTGCCGCGGCTCGTCGGCCTGCAGCTCATGTTCGGCCTCTATGGCGTGTTGGGCGTCGCAGCACTGTTCCTGTACCGGCCGCTGTCGACGGCGGTCGAAGCGGCGGCCGGTCCGCCGCCGGCGCCCCTCGGGCCGTCGAAGCGGATCGTCTATGGCCTGATGGCGCTGTTCTGCATCGATGCCTTCGGCGGCGGCTTCGTCGTGCAATCGCTGCTGGCCCTGTGGCTGTTCCAGCGCTTCGGCATCTCGATCGCGACGGCGGCGGCCATCCTGTTCTGGACCGGCCTGTGCTCGGCCGTCTCCTATCTCGCCGCCGTGCCGATCTCCGAGCGCTTCGGCCTCGTCAACACGATGGTGTTCACCCATCTGCCGGCCAACATCTGCCTGATGCTGGTGCCGTTCGCCCCCAACCTTCCGATCGCGATCGGCCTGCTGCTCGTCCGCAGCGCGCTGTCGCAGATGGATGTGCCGACCCGCACCTCCTATGTCATGGCGGTGGTGACGCCGGCGGAGCGGCCGGCCGCCGCGAGCTTCACGGCGGTGCCGCGCAGCCTGGCGGCGGCGGTGAGCCCGCTGCTGGCCGGATATCTGCTGGCCCTGACCAGCTTCGGCTGGCCCTTGCTGGCAGGCGGGCTGCTGAAGGCCGGCTACGACCTGCTGCTGCTGATGAAGTTCCGGAAGGTGCGGCCGCCGGAGGAGACCGGCTCGGCGGCCCGCTCAGGCTGAGCTTGGCGGGTCCGTCATTCCGGCAGCCCGGCGCCGCGCATCGCCTCCGACCAAAGGGCGAAATCCTCCGCTCGCCGGATCGGGAACAGGTCCTTGAGATTGGACAGCCTGAGGTCGGGATCGAGCTGGCGCAGGCGCGCCATGGCCTGCTGCGCTGCCGGGAGCCGCCCGGCGAGCGCGTTGCTGGCCGCGGCCGCGCAGGTGGCGATGAAGTGGTTGGGCTGCTCGCGCACCGCCATTTCCGCCCAGCACGCCGCCTCGGCATAGCGCCCGGCGAAGAAATGGGCGCAGGCCGTCGCGGCTTGCGCGTTGAAGATCAGGGGATCCTGCGGGCTCAAGCGCATGGCCCGTTCGACATGCTCGATCGCCAGCTCCGGCTCGCCCAGCCAGATCTTCCCCCAGCCGCTGAACAGCCACGCCGACGCCCAGTTCGGATTGAGCGCCAGCCCCCGCTCCATCAGCGCATCGCCATGGTCGCGCTCGCCCAGGACATAGGCGAATGCGATGCCGGCCGTGCACAGTGCGACCGCATCGTCCTTGCCCAGCGCCGCCGCCCGCCGCGCCAGCCGCTCGGTCTCGGCGACCTCCTGCGCGCGATCGACCATCCAGCCGCTCGCCTTGCGCTGGGAGTAGCAGCGCGCCGCCATGCCGTAGGCCGAGGCGAATTCGGGGTCGAGCTCGATCGCCCGGTAGAAGAGCCGCAGCGCCTCGTTGTTGGCCTCGCGGCTCCAGTGATGGACCGCTGCCATGCCGCGCAGATAGTAGTCGTAGGCATCGAGGTTCTCGGTCGGCTTGCGCTGGGCGCGCTCGATCTCGGCCTGCTCGAGCTTCGGCCCGATCGCGCCGACCACGCTCGCCGTCACCTGGTCCTGCAGGTCGAAGATATCCTCAAGCCCGCCTTCGAAACGGTGCGCCCACAGATGCACGCCGCTCGCGGCATCGACCAGCTGGCCGGTGATGCGCACCCGCTTGGCCGCCTTGCGCACGCTGCCTTCGAGCAGGTAGCGCACGCCAAGCTCGTGCCCGATCTGCTTCGCGTCGACGGCACGGCCCTTGTAGGTGAAGCTCGAATTGCGCGCGATCACAAACAGCCAGCGCATGCGCGACAGCGCGATGATGACGTCTTCGACGATGCCGTCGGTGAAGTATTCCTGCTCGGGGTCGCCGCTCAGGTTCTCGAACGGCAGCACCGCGATCGAAGGCCTGTCCGGCAATGCCGGCCCGGGCGATCGCTGCGGCGCGATCTGCTCCAGCCGCGCCCGATAGACCCGCACCGGACGCGCGATGTTCTTCAGCTGGTGGACGCCCATGTCGACGAAGCCGACGTCGATCTTGCCCTCGACGTGCCGATGGACATCCTCGGAGATGCAGATCCCGCCGGCCTCGGCCAGGCCTTCGAGTCGGGCCGCGACATTGACGCCGTCGCCCAGGATGTCGTCGCCTTCGACGAGCACGTCGCCCAGGTTGACGCCGATGCGGAACAGCATGCGCTGATCCGCCGGCGCCTCGGCATTGCGTGCCGCCATCAGCGCCTGGATGCCGGCCGCACATTCGACGGCGGCGACGATGGACGGGAATTCCAGCAGCACGCCGTCGCCGATCGTCTTCACGATCCGCCCGCCGTGGGCGGTGACGATCGGCCAGAGGGCCTCGCGGTGCCCACGCAGCGCCCGCGCCGTGCCGGCCTCGTCGGCGCCCATGAGTCGGCTATAGCCGACCACGTCCGCCGCGAGGATCGCCGCCAGCCGGCGCTCGACACGCTCGTCAACCACGGCCTGCTCTCCTCCGGCCCCCGCGCGTGTCGCACTATACCACGCGCCAGGGTCGGAGGCCGGCCCGCCTACTTCGGTCGTCACCGCGACCGGATGGGTTTTGGCCGGCAGGCCGCCGGACGATTTTCTCACCGGTGCGCCGTGGCCGTTCAGAGTCTGATGTGGACCGTCGGTATGCCGGCGGGCGATGGCTGCGGGTTTCCGGCCCATCCGGAACAGCCAATCAATCGCCATGGGAGTGTTTCACCAGCGCGCTCCTTTCGATGGGAAGAGAGATCGCCGATCGACACGCCCGGCATCAGCGACGGGTGACGACGACCTCGAGATACTCGCTGGGCACGACGAGCGAACCGTCTCCCGAGCGATTGAACTGGCCGATGAGGGCCATGACATCGCGTTCGAGCGCCGATTGCGCCGATGGAGCGAGTGCGGCGAACGCCTTGAGCAGCGGTCCGTAATAGGTCTTGAAGACGTCCAGCCAATGTTCCGGCGAGCGATAGCGGAACACGAAGTTTCGGCGCACGGCTATGAGCGAGGCCACATTCGTCCCGAACAACTCGGCCAGCCGCGCCTCCGTGCCCCAGAGCGCCGGCGACCTGACGCCGGCGGGCGGCGGGACATGCCGGCCGAGCGTCTTGAACAGCTGGCCGATGAAGCCGTCCGGTGTCCAGCTTGCGAGGCCGATCTTGCCGCCGGACCGGCAGACGCGCACCAGCTCGGCGGCAGCGCGTTCCTGGTCGGGCGTGAACATCACGCCGAAGGTCGAGACGACAACGTCGAAGCTGCCATCCGGGAACGGCAAGGCCTCGGCATCGGCCACCTGGAACGCGATGGCGAGCCGCTCGGCCACGGCGCGCTCGCGAGCCCGGTCGAGCAGGGCCGGCACATAGTCCGTCGCGATCACGTCGCACCAGCGCCGCGCCGCGGCGAGCGACACGTTGCCGTTGCCGGCCGCAACATCGAGCACCTTCTGTCCGGCGCGGATGTCGAGCACCTCGCACAGATGCTCGCCGACGATCTGCAGGGTCGTGCCGATCACCGCATAATCGCCGGAGGTCCAGGCCCCCTGCTGCCGGGCCTTCACCGCGGCCAGATCGATTGGCTCGGGGGCGCGGCTCTGACTTGCGGCTTGGGCGGGTGTCACCATGGTCGCTCTCCATTCGGGGGGATTACCTGCTATGCTGGCGCACAGCCGTGCAGAGGCGACGGCCGGGTTGGCATCACACGCACCGTGACCTCGATTACGACCCTAAAGGCCACGCGTGGAGGCGATCGTGGGAGCCGGCATGGAAATGCCCGTGGAATCCGCCCCCTCGCTCGAAGTGCGCCTTCTCGGGTCATTGACGATCAGTCGCGACGGATCGGCGCTGCCGCTGCCGGCCTCGCGCAAGGTGCGTGCCCTCTTCGCCTATCTGTCGCTGGCCCCGCACGCGGTGGCGCGCAGCCAGCTTTGCGAGCTGCTGTGGGACGTCCCCAATGATCCCCGGGGCGAGCTTCGCTGGTGCCTGAGCAAGATCCGCGGCCTCGTCGACGAGCCCGGCCGGCGCCGGGTCGATACCCAGGCCGACACCATCAGGCTCGATCTTGCGGACTGCCTCGTCGATGCGATCGAGATTGCTCGCGCCCACCGCAGCGGCATCGAGACGCTGGCACCGGAGCGGCTGCGTGCGCTCACGGCCTTGTTCGCCGGAGACTTTCTCGACGGGCTGGAGATCGACCGCAGCCCGGCTTTCAGCCGCTGGATCACGGCGCAGCGGCGCCGGTTCCGCGGCTGCCACACGGCCCTGCTGGAGCATCTCGTCAGGACCGTTCCGGACGACCAGGTTCTCGAATATCTCGAGGAATGGCTGGAGCTGGCCCCTTTCGACCGGCGCGTGCACGAGCTGCTGCTGAACGTGCTGGCCCGAACCAACCAGATCCGGGAGGGCGAAGAGCATCTGGCGGCGGTCTCCCGGCAGTTCGAAGCCGAGGGCCTCGACTGCGCGCCGCTTCGCGACGCCTGGCGCTTGGCCCGGGCCGCCGGAGACGGCTCGGCGCGCGCCCGAGCCGCCGCGCCCTCACCCGCGATCGCGGCGAGCGATGGCCCGGAAGGTCTCGCGCAGACAGCCGCTCGCCGCGCTTCCATCGCGGTGATGCCTTTCCTCGACTGGTCCCCGGCGACCGGCACCCGCGGCGGGGCCGCCGACGCGCTCGCCCATGACGTGATCACGCGGCTCGCCAAGCTCAGAAGCCTGTTCATCATCGCGCAGGGAACGGTGTTCACCCTGCACGACCGGCGCATCGGTGCCGAAGAGGCCGGCCGGATGCTGAACGTCGATTATGTCGTCAGCGGATCGGTACAGCGCCGCGACGGCCGGCTCACGGTGACGGTCGAACTCGCGGAAACGCGGACCGCGCGGATCATCTGGGCGGAGATCTTCGACCACAAGCAGGACGACGCCTTCCTCGTGCTGGACGAGATCGGCAACCGGATCGTCGCGTCCATCGCCAACGAGATCGAGACGACCGAGCGCAACCGCGCCATCCTGAGGCCGCCGAACAGTCTGGACGCGTGGGAGGCCCATCACCGCGGCCTGTGGCACATGTATCGGTTCAACAAGGCCGACAACGAGCAGGCCCGGCATTTTTTCCAGACGGCGGTGCGCCTCGATCCGACCTTCGCGCGTGCCTACGCCGGGCTATCCTTCGCGCATTTCCAGAACGCCTTCCAGGGCTGGGTCCAACGCGAGCCGGAGATCGACCGGGCCTTCGAAGCCGCCGGGCAAGGCCTGATGGCCGACGATCGCGACCCGGCCGCGCACTGGGCCATGGGCCGGGCGCTGTGGCTGCGCGGCCACCATGACCAGTCCGTGGTCGAGCTGGAGCAGGCCATCGACTTGAGTCCGAACTTCGCCCAGGGCCATTACGCGCTCGCCTTCGTCCACTCGCAGGCCGGCGATCCGCGCACCGCCATCTCGTCCGCCGACCATTCGCGCCGTCTCAGCCCGTTCGACCCGATGCTGTTCGCCATGCTCGCTGCGCGCGCCATGGCGCTCATGCGTCTCGGCCGGTTCGACGAGGCCGCCGACTGGAGCGTCAAGGCCGCCGCCCGCCCGAACGCTCATGCCCAGGTCCAGGCGATCGCCGCCTTCTCCTCGGCACTCGCCGGCCGGCTCGACGAGGCGCGCGCCCATGTCGCCACGATCCACAGGACGCTGCCGCATTACCGGGTCGATGATTTCCTCACCGCCATGAAATTCGCGCCCGATGACGAGCGATTGTTCCGAGAGGCCGCCAAGCTCATCGGGCTGGCGTGATTCACTCCCGAAGTGGCCACCGCCGCCGCCATTTGCTATGAGCGGTCGCGAGGGCGGGGCAACCATACCCCGGACCAGAAGCATCCCAAGGGCAAGGAACATCCGCATGCAGATCCAAGGACAAGCCGCGATCGTCACCGGCGGCGGCTCGGGCCTCGGCGCCGGAACGGCGCGGGCGCTCGCCAAGGCCGGCGCCAAGGTCACCCTGTTCGACGTCAATCTGGCGGCCGCCCAGGCGGTCGCGGCCGAGATCGGTGGCCATGCGGTCGTGGTCGACGTCGCCGACGCGGCTTCCGTCGAGGCCGGCTTCGCCGAGGCCGCGGCGAAGCACGGCGTCGCCCGCATCCTGGTAAATTGCGCCGGCATCGCGCCGGCCGCGCGCATCGTCGGCAAGGCCGGGCCGATGCCGCTCGACGATTTCGAGCGGGTCATCAAGGTCAACCTGATCGGCAGCTTCAACACGCTGCGCATCGCCGCCGCGGCCATGCAGACGCTGGACGCGCTCGCCGACGGCGAACGCGGCATCATCATCTCGACCGCGTCGGTCGCCGCCTTCGAAGGCCAGATCGGCCAAGTCGCCTATGCCGCGTCCAAGGGCGGCATTGTCTCGCTCGCCCTGCCGGCGGCGCGCGAATTCGCCCGCTTCGGCATCCGCGTCAACACCATCGCCCCCGGCCTGTTCGGCACGCCGCTGCTCCTGAACATGCCCCAGGAGGTCCAGGACAGCCTGGCCGCTACCGTGCCGTTCCCGAGCCGCTTCGGCCTGCCCGAGGAATATGCGCGCCTCGCCATCCACATGATCGAGAACACCATGATCAATGGCGAGGTCGTGCGCCTCGACGGCGCCATCCGCATGCAGCCGAAGTAGTGCTTCGGCCCGCGCTCTGAGGGGTGCTACGGCACCCCTCAGAGCGCGTCGATCGCCTTAGCCAGCGCCACGTCGCGCGCCGACAGCCCGTCAGCATCATGGGTCGTCAGCAGGATTTCGACCCGGTTATAGACGTTCGACCATTCCGGATGATGGTCGGCCTTCTCGGCCAGAAGCGCCACCCGGCCCATGAAGCCGAACGCCTCGACGAAATCGCGGAACTTGAAGGATTTCACGATCGCGTCGCGATCGGCCGCCAGGCGCCAGCCCGCGAGTTCGCTCAATGCCGCCTTGCGTTCGGCCTCCGTCAACTTCGCCACCATTCTCACTCTCCCTTCCGTTTGCGAGGTGCGTCATCTTGGCCCAGCGCGCCGACGGCACGATATCGCCAGGATCGCCCCTTTTCCGCCCCGTGAAAGCCGCCTTTACCATGCCCGACGAACCGATCCTACCGCCCAGTCTCGACGATCTCGAAAGCTTGGCCCGCGAGGCGTTCGAGGGCATTCCCCCGACGCTGGCGCGCTTCGTCAAGGACATCGAGATCCGCATCGACGACTTCCCGGACGAGGAGACCGAGCGCGAGATGGAGCTGGAAAGTCCGTTCGACCTCCTGGGCCTCTACCGCGGCGTCGCGCTGACGAACAAGAGCGTCAGTTCCACCTCGTCGGACCTCGACCGGATCTTCCTCTATCGCCGGCCGATCCTCGACTACTGGTGCGAGACCGGCGAGGACCTCTATGACATCGTCCGCCACGTGCTGATCCACGAGATCGGCCATCATTTCGGCTTCTCCGACGCCGACATGGAGAGGTTGGAGAACGAGGCCGAATAAACGCAGGGGTGGCATGCCGCCTGCACTTTCCTCCTGGCCCGCCGGCGCAGAAGCGTCACCCGGATCGTCCCAGGAGAGAAAATTCGATGCTGGCCATGCCCTCCACCCCCGCCGAAGAGATCGAGGCCGTGCGCCTGCTCGATCGGGAGCGCACGCTGTTCAGCGTCACGCTGAAGGCCGACGCAATCCCCGACACCCGCCTGACGGACAAGCATCGCAGGATGCTAACCTATTGGCGAACCAAGCTCGGCCGCTATGACGCGCCGTGCCGTGCCGACATCGATCCGTGCGATCTGGCGCCGGTGCTGCCCAACATCCTGCTCTGGGACATCGACGGCACGCCCGACTATCGCTGCCGCCTCGCCGGCACCGAGGTGTGCGACAACATGACCGGCAAAATGCAAGGCGTTCTGCTGGGCGATCTACCCTGCCCGCTGATCGCCGAGGCGCGGCGCGAGTTCGATGCCGCCCGCGACCATGGCCTCGCCACGCTCGCCGAACGCTCGCTGCACTGGCTCGGCCGGCCGCTGGTGTTTTATCGCCATCTGCTGCTGCCGCTGGTCAATGACCAGGGACGGCGCCACATGCTGCTGGGCGTGATGACGTTCCACCGCGCGGTCGGACGACCGGTTTAGGACGCACCTTCGGCCAGCCGCGGCCGGTCTTCGTCGGGCAGGCGGCCGCGCACCGCGAAATGGACCTGCTCGGCGATGTTCGTCGCCTGATCGCCGATCCGTTCGAAGTTGCGGGCGGCATAGAGCCGGAAGACGCCGGGACGGACCATCCGAGAATCCGCTTCCATCGCCTGGATCGTCGCCTCGCCATAAACCTCATAAAGGCGATCCAGTTCGACGTCGCGCCGGCAAACCGCCAGCGCCAGATCGGCATCGTTGCTCTCATAAGCGCGCACGGCATCGGCCAGTTCGTCCAGCGCCAGGCGTCCGATCGCAATCAACTCCGGCTCGATGGGACCGGAAAGGGACGCGTCCAGCGCCGGCACGCGCTTCGCGACGGTCTTGGCGTGATCGCCGATGCGTTCGAGCGCGACAGCGATCCTGAGCCCGGCCAAGAGGCCGCGCAGATCGGTCGCCTCGGGCTGCTGCAGCGCGGTGGTCCGCACGACGAGGCCGTCGATGACGCTCTCCGCCGCATCGAGCGCGCTGTCAGCCTTGGCGACGTCGTTGGCAAGTGCCGCGTCGCGCCGCTCGACTGCGTCCAGCGTGTGCTCCATTTGCCGTATCGCGAGCCTGCCCAGATCCACGACCTGGGCTCGGAGCATCGTCATTTGCCGATCGAGTATCGCGCGCATCGCCATTCTCAGCCTCCGCCGCAGGGCTGCGATTGTCACGCCTTAGTCACGCGGATGCAATCACCCAGTACCGCGGCAGCCGTCGAGGAAGATGCGCACCGCAAACTCCGCGCGGCGGTCGAGCGCCGCCCGGTCCGGCGCCGGCCCGATGCCGAGCACGGCGCGCCGATGGATGCCGCCGATGGCCAGATGCAGGAACTGTTCGGCTGCGACCTCCGGGTCCTCGATCGTCACCCGGCCGGCGGCCTGCTGCTCCGCCAGGAAGCGGGCAAGCGCCGATTGGATGCGGCCGGGGCCGTTCTCGTAATAGCCCTGGGCCAGTTGCGGGAAGGCCCGCGCCTCCGCCTGGATCATGGCCGACAGCATGATGCCTTCCTGGCTGACGGCGCCGTCGAGCACATGGCGGGCGAAGGCGCGGAGCGTGCCCGACAGCGCATCGCCATCGACCGGGACCTCGCCCAGCATGCGTACCCATCGGTCCGACAGGCGGCGCAGCACGGCGCCGAACAGCGCCGTCTTGTCGCCGAACCGCCGGTAGATCGTCTTCTTGGCAACGCCGGAAGCGCGCGCAACGGCCTCGATCGTGGTGGCGCCATAGCCGTGGCTGAGGAACAGGCCGGTCGCGATATCCAGCAAATGGTCGAGCCGACGCGCCGATTCGGCCCGTGTCGGCCGGCCGCCGATTCGGTTTCGCGCCGCGAGCATCCTGTCGTGCACGTCGCCCATGGCGCCAAGCATGCGGCGAGCAGCCGCCGGGGGCAAGGATAGCGGCGAAGCGGGGGTCAACCCTCCTGGTACTCGCTTGCCGCTTCCTCTAGCATCCGGTCGCCGGAACCGAACGATCGGGCGTGCCGGCGGCGCACCTTTCTGGTCCGCCGATCACGATCCCTCGGCACACCACCGCCGAGGCGAAGCACTTGCGTGGGAGTCAGGCGGTGAACAGAAACCGGAAACGGTCGCGCCGTGGTCTTGCGGTCGGAAGACCGCTTTGGTCGTCCCGTTGCATCGGCACGGCAATGTGCACGGCGGCGATCTGGGCGACGGCGGCCGCCTCGGCCCCGACCCTCGACGATCTGCAGCGGCTCTCGATCGAGGAATTGGCGAACATCCAGATATCCTCGGTGTCCAAGACCCCCGAACCGCTGAGCGACGCACCGGCCGCGGTCTATGTCATCAGCCATGACGACATCATGCGCTCCGGGCAGACCCGGCTGCCGGAACTCCTGCGCCTGGCGCCGAACCTCGAGGTCGCCCAGCTCACGCCGACGACCTACGCGATCTCCGCCCGCGGCTTCAATGTCGGCAACAATGCCAGCCTGTCCGACAAGCTCCTGGTGCTGATCGACGGCCGCAGCGTCTATACGCCGCTGTTTGCCGGAGTCTATTGGGACATGCAGCAGGTGCTGCCCGAGGATATCGAACGGATCGAGGTGATCAGCGGCCCCGGCGCCACGCTCTGGGGCGCCAACGCGGTCAACGGCGTCATCAATATCATTACGCGCAAGTCCGCCGATACCCAGGGCGGCGTGCTGACGGTCGGCGCCGGCAACCTGGAACGCAGCGCCAGCCTGCAATATGGCGGCAGGCTTAGCGACGACCTGACCTATCGCGTCCATGCCGAGGGCGCCTACTTCAGCCCCTACCAGACCAGCAGCGGCACGGATGCGAACGACAGCTGGTCGCGGCCCCAGGGCGGCTTCCGCATCGATTGGACGCCCGGCGGCGACGCGCTGGCGCTGCAGGGCGACATCTTTCAGGCGTCGGAGGCGCCAGGCGGTTCCATCGGCGGCCGCGACGTGCTGGCGAGCTGGCAGCACCGGCTCGGCGACGAGTCCGACCTGCAGCTCCAGGCCTACTACGACCAGGCGAAGCGCTTCGCGGACAATGGCAACGGCGGCTTTTCGGTCGACACCTACGATGTCGAGTTCCAGCACAGCTTCGCGCTGAGCGACCGGAACAGCATCCTCTGGGGCGCCGGCGACCGGGTCATCAGCTATCGGATCGAGAACCAGACGTCGCTGCTGTTCGTGCCCGCGGGGCAGACGCTCAATCTGGCGGACGTGTTCGGCCAGGATACGATCGGCCTGACCGACCGGGTCAAGCTGACCCTCGGCCTCAAGCTCGAAAACGACCCCTTCGCCGACTGGCAGCCGCTGCCGAGCGCGCGGGTGTCATGGAAGATTACCGACGATGCCCTGCTCTGGTCGGCAGTGTCGCGGGCGGTGCGGGCCCCGACGCCGGTCGACCGCGACCTCGTCGAAAAGCTGGGGTCGATCGACTATCTGACCGGCTCGCGGAGCTTCGCGCCTGAAGTGCTGACGGCCTATGAGGCCGGCACCCGGATCCAGGCGTCCGAGCGCCTGTCCTTCTCGATCTCGACCTTCTACAATCTCTATGACGATCTTCGGACCATCGAGCCGGCACCGGGTGGCTTCCTGCCCCTGCGCTGGGGCAACAAGATGACCGGGCTGGTCTATGGCGTCGAAGTCTGGGGCAGCTACCGGGTAGCCGACTGGTGGCGCCTCAGCGCCAGCTTCAATCTGCAGCACGAGCATCTGCGGTTCCAGCCGGGCAGCAGCGGCATTGGCGGCCTGGCCTTCGCCGCGGAGGATCCCAATCACCAGGCGGCGCTGCGCTCGTCGATGAATTTGGGCCCGGATGTCACCTGGGATGCCGATCTGCGCTATGTCGGCAAGCTGCACAATACGACCGTGCCGGAATATGCCGAACTCAACACCAGGCTCGGCTGGAAGCTGACGAACGCGCTCGAGATCTCGCTTTCTGGCTTCAACCTGCTGCATGCGCGCCATGCGGAATTCTTCGAATCGGGTCAAAGCGACCAGATTCCGCGGAGCTTCGTCGTGGAAACGCGGTGGAGGTTCTGATCATGCGCGGTCCCTGCCCAGCCACGGGAGCGCCCGATTGATGAGGCGATCGCGGTCCGCGGCCATCCGCCCAACCCGCCGCCGTTTGGCAGGCGTCCTGGCGGCGCTCGCCTGCCTGGCGGCGGTCGAAGCGCGGGCCCAGGACAGCTCGGCCGTTGCCGCGATCGAGGCCGCCTATCTGACGAAATTCGCCGCCTTCGTCGAATGGCCTGCTGACGGGCAGCCCCTGGGCGCGGCCACACTCTGCGTGCTGGCACCGGACGCGATCGCCCGGCTGGTCGAGCAGGTCGAGAGCAAGCTTCAAACCGACGCCGGTCCGCCGACCGTTCGCCGCCTCACCTCCGAAGGCCAGGCTGCGGACTGCCGGATCCTGTTCATCGCCAATGCCGATCGCCGGGTGCCGCCGCCCGTCTCGCCGCCGACGCCGACCCTGACCATCACCGACCAGGCGACGGAGGGGCGCAAGGGCGTCATCAATTTCATCATCGATGAGGACCGCGTGAGGTTCGAGATCGACGACGCCGAGGCCGCTCGCCGCGGCCTCACGATCAGTTCGAAACTCTTGAGCCTCGCCGTTTCGGTGAAGCCGAGAATGTGATGCATAGCGCAAGCGTAGGGACAGAAGACCGATGATCCGCCCGCTACGTGCCGTGAACCTCCGGCGCCACTTGCCGAAGCTGGCCCTGTCCGCCGCCGGGATGCTGCTGATCGTGGGGCTGGCGGTCGTCGTTTATACCGAGCATGCCTATCGCCAGGAGCGGATCGGCCAGCTGACGGTGCAGGCCCGCATCCTGGCCTCGACCGTGACCGCCGCCATGGCCTTCGACGACCGGGATGCGGCGCGGGAATATGTGGACGCGCTGGCAGCCGATCCGACCTTGCGCGCGGCCGCGATCTATCGAGCCGACGGCGCGCTGTTCGCGAGCTTCACCCGGCCCGGCGCGCTGCCGCTGCCCCCGACGCTGGCCATGGGTGCGAACCCGGTCGAGGACGGCCGCCTGGTCATAACCGTCCCGATCATCCAGAGCGGGACGCAGCTCGGCACCGTCTACGTGCGCACCCTCACGGAACCGCTGCTGCTTCGGCTGCAGCGCTACAGCGCGACCGCGCTGCTCGCCATCATGGCGTCGCTGGTCGTCGGCGTATTGGGCATCGGACAGGCGGCGTTGACCCGGGCCAATGCCGACCTGGAGCAGCATGCCGCGGAGCTGGCGGAACTGAACCGCCTGCTGGAGCATCAGATCGAAGAGCGCGAACGGGTCGAGGAGACGCTGCGTCAGGCGCAAAAGATGGAGGCGGTCGGGCAGTTGACCGGCGGCATCGCCCATGACTTCAACAACCTGCTTCAGGTCATCCTCGGCAATCTGGACATCATGCAGGCCCGCCTGCCGCCGGGGGACAACGGGCTCCGTCAAAAGCTGAAAGCGGCGCAGCGTGCCGGCGAGCGAGCGACGGTGCTGACCGCCCAGCTGCTTGCCTTCGCCCGGCGCCAGCCGCTCGACCCGCGACCGGTCGAGATCAACCGTCTGGTCGCCGGCATGTCCGACCTGCTGCGCCGGACGCTGGGCGAGGCGATCGCGATCGAGACCCGCCTGGCGGCCAGGCTCTGGTGGGTCTCGGCCGACGCCAACCAGCTCGAGAACGTACTGATCAATCTCGCGGTCAATGCCCGGGATGCCATGCCACGCAGCGGCACGCTGACGATCGAGACGCGGAACGTCCGGCTGGACGAGACGAACCCGGCGGCGAGCGACCGGCTGCCGATGGCCGAATGCGTCGCCATCGCCGTGCGTGATACCGGCATGGGCATGACCAGCGAGGTCATCGAGAAGGCATTCGAGCCGTTCTTCACGACCAAGGAAATCGGCCGGGGTACCGGCCTCGGCCTGTCCCAGGTCTATGGTTTCGTCAAGCAGTCGGGCGGTCATGTCGAGATCGCGAGTGCGCCGGACGAAGGGACGACCGTCACGATCTTCCTGCCGCGCATCGAGGATCCGCCAGAGCGCGCCGAAGCGGCGGCGGCCGTGCCGCACCTGCCCCAGGGCTCGGAGCAGGAACTCATCCTGCTGGTCGAAGACGACGACAACGTGCGCATGATCGGGCTGGAGATGCTGCGCACGCTCGGATACCGCGTCATCGAGGCCGCGGACGGCGCCACAGCCCTGCGCGTGCTCGAGGCCGAGCCGCAGGTGCGCCTCATGTTCAGCGACATCGGCCTGCCCGGCGGCCTCAGCGGACGCCAGCTCGCCGATGAAGCGCGGGAGCGCCGTCCCGACCTGCCGGTGCTGCTGACGACCGGCTATGCCCATCATGCCATGATCCAGGCCGACCGCCTGGGTCATGGCATTGAATTGCTGGGTAAGCCCTTCACCCGTGCTGCCCTGGCGAAAAAGCTCCGGCACATGTTGGAGGAGGGTGCGGGCTGAGGCGGCCGACGGCAGCACTGGAAAGTGACCGGCCGGCGGGAGGCCCGGATCCCGCCGGCCGGCCTTCGGATCAGTTGTTGCTGACGAACTCGAACGGATCGATCGGGGTCAGCGCGCCGAACAGGCCGTGCGTCCCCTGCCCGATGCCGGCGGTGAAGAACAAGGTGCGCGGATCCGAGACCGCGCCGCCGCCGAAATGCAGCGACCAGAGACCCGGGATCACGATCTGCTGACGCCGCTGGTCGAGCAGGGCATGGATGCTGTCCCCATCCTCGTCATAGGACAGGATATGACCGTCGCCGAAATTGCCGACGAGGATCTCGCCGCTCGGGCCGCCGAAGCCGGCCGGGGCGCGGGTCACGCCCCAGGGGGCGTTGAGCGGGCCGCGCGAGGCGAGACGCTGCACCAGCGTGCCGTCGGTGTCGAAGATATCGACGAAGCCGGCGCCGGCGCCGGGCACGATGAAGTTCTTCTGGGCATTCTGGCGGGCGTAGGTCACGGCGAGATTGCCGTCGACCGCATGGATGCCGAACGGGACGAAACCGGCGGGGATCGCCGGGTCGGAGAAATGGCCCGGCAGCTTGGCGCCGGCCGGCTGGAACTTCGTGTCGAACACGTCGATCTGGCCGGAATTGACGTTGGCGGCATAGAGGAACGTGCCCTGCGCGCTTACGCCGAGTTCGAGGGCGGTATAGACGGCGCCCGTCTTCGAATTATCGACGGCAGTGACAGCGACGGTCGGCGCCACCGGCAGCTTCGGGGCCCAGGCGGCGATGCTGCCCTCGAGCGTGGCGAACAGGAAGACCGAGGTCAGCTGCGTGCCGGGGACGAGGAAGCCGCTGCTCGAGTTCCAGACCAGACCGGTCGGGGAGGACGGCGCGTTCGGCTTGGCCACGTTCGGAACGGTGAAGGTGGCCGGCACCTTCTTGCCGGTGCCGTCATAGAGGGTCGCGACGCCCGCACCGCGGTCATTGATCCAGAACGCGCCGCCCGGCTGGAAGGCGAGGCCCCAGGGATCGATCAGCGAGGGATCGGTCGTGGCGGCGATGCCAGCGGTGTCGGCCACGAGGTTCGTGCTCTTGTAGACGAACGGCGTGCGGGAGTGCTCCGCGGTCTCGGCGTGGGCGCCTGACACGAAGGCAGTGGACATCAGGGCAGCCGTCAGCGCGGCCGCCAGAAGCGGGGTTTTCGAACTCATTGTGGTTCCTCGTCTTTCGGATGTGACCTTTGCGGCGGGTGCTAGACCAGCCCCAGAGGAATATTCACGGGTCGACGGAGGCAGATTGGGCGGACCGTATTTCGGTGCGGTTTCAGGAATGGGGAAAATTATTGCAAGTGAAATAATTGCCAGAGAAAATTCTGCACCGTTGAGTGGCAGGCAGTCCGGTCCGCGTGACCGGACTCAGGGACCCAGCGAACTGTCGATCCGGCGCTGCATCGCCTGCCACGGCTGACCCCCGGCAAGCGGCACGATATCGACGGCGAAGCGCTGCGGCGGCGGAGCCGCCGGGGCGAATTGCGCCTGGAGTGCCGCGTCGAGTGCCGCCCGTTCCGCGGCGCGCGTCGCCGGGTCGGGCAGCGGCACGAGCCAGAGCGGCGGCAAAGTCGGCAGCGGCGCTGCGGGGTCGCCATGGTCCGCCTGGCCCGGCAGCACCAGCCTCGACGCATCGCGCGGCGGCTCGTCCGCATCGTCCGGGTTCTCGAGGATGGTGCCGGAGCCCGGATCGGCCGCCCGGCCAGGCACGGCTGCCAGCAGCAACAGCCCCATCCATCCGCCGATCGCGCCACGCCGCATCCCGGATCTCCCGCCCTCCCCGCATTCAACGTGTAGCGGGGCCGATCATTCCATCATGGATTGTAGGCGTCGGTCCCGTCCAGTGCGGCGTGGACCCGGCCGCGCAGCACCGGCAGCAGCTCGTCGGCGAACCAGGGATTGCGCTTCAGCCAGGCGGTGTTGCGCCAGCTCGGGTGCGGCAGGACGAAGCGGTCGGGCGGCTGCTCGCGCCAGGCGGCGACCCGCTCGGTGACGCTGAGGCGCCCGGCGCCGGGCAGGTAGCGGTGATGGGTGTGCAGACCGATCAGCAGCGTGAGGCGCACCGACGGCAGCAGCGGCAGCAGGCGTGGATGCCACAGGGGCGCGCATTCGGGCCGCGGCGGCAGGTCGCCGCCATGGCGGTCGACGCCCGGGTAGCAGAAGCCCATGCCCATGATCGCGACCTGGGACTCGTCGTAGAACGTGTCGCGATCCATGTCGAGCCATTCGCGCAGCCGGTCGCCGCTGCGGTCGTTGAACGACAGGCCGGTCTCGTGCACCCGCGTGCCGGGCGCCTGGGCGATGATCAGCAGCCTGGCCGTGGCGCTCGCCCTGACGATCGGCCGCGGCCCGAGCGGCAGATCGGCGCACAGGCGGCAGGCCCGGATATCGGCAAGGGTCTGGGCGAGGTCTGGAATGATGGAATCTGGCATGGCGAGGAGGCATATGGCGCCGCGATCCCGGCGATTCTAGGATGGGGGCCGCATCATCAGGGGATAGGAAAAAGCATGCGGTCGATCGTGATACTGACCGGCGCCGGCATCAGCCGGGAGTCGGGGCTCGCGACCTTCCGCGACGCCGACGGCATCTGGGCGACGGTGCGGATCGAGGATGTGGCGACGCCCGAGGCGTTCCGCGCCCATCCGGCCCGGGTCCAGGCCTTCTACAATGCCCGACGCCGCGCGCTCCTCGACCCGGCGGTCCAGCCCAATCCGGCGCATCTGGCGCTCGCCCGGCTCGAGCGGGAATGGCCGGGCGACGTGGTCGTCGTCACCCAGAATATCGACGACCTGCATGAACGCGCCGGCTCCCGGCATGTGCTGCACATGCATGGCGAGCTCCTGAAGGCGCGCTGCACCGCCTGCGGCCGGATCGTGCCGGTCGCCGAGGACCTGACGCCGGACCTGATGTGCGCCGGCTGCGACGGCATGGGCACCTTGCGGCCCCATGTCGTCTGGTTCGGCGAGATGCCGCTGCATCTGGCGGAGATCGACGCGGCGCTGGCCGCGGCCGACCTGTTCGTCTCGATCGGCACCTCCGGCAATGTCTATCCGGCCGCGGGGTACGTCGCCGAGGCGCGCAGCAACGGGACACGGACGGTCGAAATCAACCTCGAACCCTCGGAAGGCGCCAACCTGTTCGACGACGCCCGCTACGGCCCGGCCGGCACCCTGGTCCCGGCGTTCGTCGAGGAGCTGCTGCGGCCGTAGAACCGAGCGGCCGGGTCGAGATTTGCCCAGGGGTGTAAGCGATGGCTGCAATCGACCCAAT
>Ga0070730_10000188_pt1 | contig 79270 bp, 72 predicted proteins | sample Coa_R1_3_FD_66447 | JGI IMG/M metagenome (GOLD analysis project Ga0070730, IMG submission 66447) | Surface soil microbial communities from Centralia Pennsylvania, which are recovering from an underground coalmine fire - Coalmine... | ecosystem: Environmental > Terrestrial > Soil > Unclassified ... | reverse complement strand
GACGACCCGCTGAGCCCGCTGAATTGGGCCGGTAAGATGTGGAATGCCACCAATTCTGGATCGTTCTCCGTTGCTTACGACGACGGAACGTTTTCAGCTTCGGGTACCTTCGGTTCCTCAGGCAATTTTGGTGAGATGGGCACGGAACGCAACGGCTTCTTCGTCCATCACGAGGAACAAGGTGACAACGACGACATAGAAGTAGGAGCGCAACCCTCGTCGCTACCGCTTCAGCCAGCCAACATAAGCCAATCGGCAGCAACCGCCAATACAGACAAGCCGGTGAAGTTTGCGCTTCTCAAAGGACGAGTCCCCGTAAGGGTCAGTCATTAGGGTGCTTCATCGGTCCTTGTCTAGATCAGTGCACCTTTCTCGGGAACCTAGGGCGCCTTCAAGAACGGGCGCCCTGTCCCTTTACAGCATGAACATGAACGGATTATCTATACGTCGAGACAGACGTAAGGTGGAGACCACGTGCGCGCACAATCGCCAATAGCGGAGCGTTGCGGGAGCGAACACCAATCTCACTCGCGAGCGCAGATTATTTTCCAGATGCTCGTTTTGTGCTTGCTCTTGATGCTGTTGATCAACTATAAGGGCGCTGCAGGTCTTAACAAGATCCGCCAAACGGTGACAGCGGGACGGCGGAGCGTTCCCACGTTACCAATCGGCGTTCGCGCCGCCAGTATGGCGGCATTCCGCGACTTTGCGGACTATGTAAAGATCGTCTGGCCAGCGCTCGTTTTCGGCGTGCTTATCAGCGCGGCAGTGCGCACCAGCTTGTCGCGCACGCCCCTGCGCAGACTCTTTAGCGGCAGCAGCGCGCGGGATCAATTGGCTGGGGCCTTAGCAGGCGCGCCCCTTATGCTCTGCTCTTGCTGCGTTGCCCCGATCTTCCCGGCTGTATATCAGCGTACCCAAAGGCTGGCCCCCGCCCTGGCGCTGACACTCGCTTCGCCCTCCTTGAATCCTGCCGCTCTGACGCTCTCGTTCCTTCTGTTTCCGCTGCGGATTGCCGGAGCCAGAGTTGCCATGGCCCTGATCATGGTTTTGCTGGGCTCCGCTGTGGTAGCCAAGATCGCGCACCACTCCGCTTTGGCGACAATCCCCGAAAGGGATGCACCGCAGAACGGCACTTGGCGAGGACTGCTCGCCTCGTACGCAAATTCTATCGTGCATGTTTCGGTGAGAACTGTACCGCTGATTTTGCTGGGGATCTGGGCCTCGATGTGGGTCATGCGCCGGCTTCCGCCACAGCTCGGTGCTGCGACGGGCGCACATGTTCTCGCCGTGGCTATGATTGCGCTGGTTGCCACGATGCTGACGCTTCCGAGTTTGTTTGAAATACCCCTGGCATTATCGATGCTCGCCGTCGGCGGACCTGCAGGAGGTGCGGCCGCCCTCCTCTTTGCCGGACCGGCCATAAATCTTCCATCACTCATCGTGATTGGCCGCTACAGCAGCTGGAAGGTCGGTGCGAGTTTGGCCGTCCTAGTTTGGGGCATAGCTCTGACCGGAGGTCTCTTGCTCCGGTAGGCCCGAAGCTGAAATGCAGAATCTTGAGAGTTCGTCTTTTGCTACTTGAAACACAACGGGCGCTTGAACGGAAAGCCGCGAGCTCATGCAGCGTTCCGGCAGATGAGCACGAGCCGGAGGGTCGATGAGGTCGATACTGTCCCTGTTAATCGTATTGTTCTCCAATAGCTCTTGGTTAGCTGCTCAGGAGTTACAAGAGCCTTCTCACGTTGGCCCTGCCGTCCTTGTCCCCGGCCTACAGAGCCATCATCATCCTATTGCGACGAAAAATGCCGAGGCGCAGAAGTTCTTCGATCAAGGACTCATCCTGAATTTCGGATTCAATCACGACGAAGCAGTGCATTCATTCCGACGCGCCATCGAGCTCGACCCGGAAGCTGCGATGGCGTATTGGGGCGTTGCTTGGGCTTTAGGCCCCAGGTATGCATATGTGTCGCTGACTCCGGGATCTGACATTTTCCTGGATGTCGACGGCGAAAGGGAGAGAGCCGCCTACCAAGCTGTGCAGAAAGCCATGGCCATGCGTTCGCGCGCACCGGAAAACGAGCGGCACTACATCGAGGCTCTTGCCAATCGGTATTCGGACAATCCAAACCCCAATCGCAAGAAATTACTCAGCGACTACAAGGACGCGATGGCCAGGCTTGTTAGACAGTACCCGGATGATCTGGATGCGCAGGTGCTTTACGCCGAGAGTCTTATGCTGCGGCGCCCATGGCAACTTTGGAAGGCCGATGGAACTCCCGAGGAAGGAACAGACGAGGCGGTAAGCGTACTGGAAGGAGTTTTGAGCCGCGACCCTCAGCACCCCGGCGCCAATCACTACTACATTCACGCAGTGGAAGGATCGCAACATCTGGAGCGCGCGATCCCCAGCGCCGAGCGGCTTATGACCTTAGTGCCCGACGCTGGACATTTGCTTCACATGCCCACGCATATCTTTTTTCAAATGGGAGACTACGAGGATGTAGCGGTAACCAATGAGCATGCCGCAGCGGCCGATGAAAGATACATGGAACGCTCTGGAACAGCGGGCCCTTATCCGCTCATGCTCTACACACACAACCTCCATTTTCTTGCTGTGGGCCGCGCTGCTCAGGGCCGCTATGAAGAAGCCAAGGTGGCAGCGGACCGTGTTGCGGCGTTTGCCGCTCTTCATGTGAAGGAAATGCAGATGGCGGAGTGTTGGGTGGCCTTGCCGCTCTTGATCCAGGTTCGCTTTCAGCGGTGGGACGAGGTCTTGCAAGCTCCAGCACCAGATTCAACTTGGCTCACTGTGAACGCCCTCTGGCATTTCGCCCGCGGTCTCGCATTCGCTGGCAAGGGCAGGATCGTCGATGCGAATGGCGAACGAGAGCTCTTCGAGGCGGCTCGAAGGCAACTGCCGATGAGCGCGCTATACGTGAACGGGTATAACAGCGCGGTCAGCGTGCTGAATGTGGCAGCGATTGTGCTCGAAGCTAGGTTGGCGACGGATGGGCGCCGTGCTGTCGAGCTTTGGAGAAAGGCCGTCGGGGCGCAAGACGCCTTGAATTATGACGAGCCGCCCCCGTGGTATTACCCGATTCGCGAGTCCTTGGGCGCTGCTTTGCTTGGTAACGGTCAAGCAGTGGAAGCGGAAGCGGTCTTTCGGGAAGACCTGAGGCGGGATAGACGCAACGGCCGTTGTCTATTTGGCCTGATGGAAAGCTTGAAGGCTCAAAATAAACTAGTAGACGCAGAGTGGGTCCGAAAGCAATACGAGGCCGCCTGGAGGGGCGCTCCCCTTCGCATCACGGACCTCTAGCGAAGCGGGGGTCTCACCAAGGAGACCTTGAACCCACTGCGGAAGTAAATGATGCGCGTGCCCATAAATGACGACCAAAGCGAAAAGAAGTGTTCGTAGGGCTTCCGCTGCGAAGACGAGCGCGCTGGTCTGGCTATACTCTCCTTTCTTGACCACTCCCTCCGCTATGGCCTAAGCGCGCCGCCTACGGCGTCGCAGGCCTCCGCTCTGGAGTGGTCAGTCAAACACGAACCGTGTTCTAATGACGGGAGCGTCGGCAGGCAAACCGCAGCCCGAAGCTATTCCACTTAACATATAGGTAAGACATGAATTGTTCTCCTTTTTTCTTGCCCCATTTTCCTGGGGCACCAAAAGCGAAGGCTTCTGCTTCCAAAGCATGAGGCTGCTTTATGGGAGGGAACCCAATGGTGTAAGGGCGGAACCGGGAAAGCAGAAGCCGCGAAGCTGCAGGACGCAGGAACTAGCCTGAAGCACTGCCCAGAAAAAATGAGCGGCAGTAAAAGGCTAGCCTAATTGAACTGGAACATCGATGTGTGTGAGCCGTGGTGTGCGGCAGCGAAAGTTGGACGAGAGAGTTACCTACTCGACCGATCGCTGCAAGCTCGACAAATGGGGCTCAATTCGAGTGGCCGTTCCGACTGATTGCAGCCCGTGGAAAACGCCTACGCGCAGGGCAACAGAGAAGAACGCCAATTATCAGGCTCGCCCGGAAAAGCATCTCCCCTTGCTTACAGAGGGTGGAGGTGCTAGTCTCGGTTACCGAGGACATAAAGATGAGCAAGCCTTCTGATCTTGTTCAAGGCACCTTGGACATGCTGCTGCTGAAAAGTCTTGCGCTTGAACCGATGAACGGCTTCGCCGTCAGCCAGCGTCTGAAACAAGTCTCGGGCGACGTTTTGCAGGTGAGCGACGGCTCGCTGTACCCGGCTTTGCACAAGTTGGAGCAAGAGGGCTGGATTACAGCCGAGTGGAAAACGTCGGAGTACGGCCGGCGGGCGAAATACTATTCGCTCACACGGCTCGGGCGGCGGCAGCTCGAAAAAGAAGCGGACAACTGGGCCAGGCTTTCGAGCGCGATTTCGCGGGTCATTAAGATCAAAGAGGCGTGAGCGTCGGGCCGGGCGAAAGGGAGGTTGGAGATGCGACCGGAGCACTGGTTGTTCACGATTCCGCTGCGGCTGCGGTCATTGTTTCGTCGGGCGCAGGCGGACCAGGAATTGGACGACGAGCTGCGCGACCACCTCGAACAAGCAACCGAGCAATATGTCGCAAAAGGAATGGCACCGGGGGAAGCGCAGCGGCGGGCGCGGCTAGATTTGGGCGGTATCGAGCAGACCAAAGAGCACTGCCGCGACACGCGCAGAGTAAACCTGATTCAGGACCTCATACAAGACTTGCACTTTGGTCTGCGCATATTGCGCAAGAATCCCGGATTTACCTCAATCGCAGTGCTTACGCTTGCGTTGGCGATTGGAGCGAACACCGCGATTTTTTCGGCCGTGTACGCCGTCTTGATCAAGCCTCTGCCCTTCAAGAATGCGGATCGCATGGTGTTCATCCTCAAGAAAAACGCCCCGCGAGGCTGGAGTCGAAACCCGATCGCACCAGCGGAGATTCTAGCCTGGCGGAATCAAACAGAAGCATTTGAAGATTTTGCCGCCTACACGGAAAGCTCTTGTGTGCTGACCGGGGCGGGTGAGGCGGAAGAAGATCCTTGCGAAACAATCACCAGCAATCTTTTTCCGCTGCTCGGAGTGGCGCCATATCGCGGCAGAAGTTTTACTTCTGAAGAGGACAAAGCTGGGGTTCCGCGCGCGGTGATTCTGAGTTATGGGCTTTGGCAACGGCGCTTCGGCGGAGACGAAAATCTGATTGGCCGTTCGATCACTGTGAATGGTGAGAGTCACGCGGTCGTCGGCGTCATGCCTGCGAATTTGTCGCATTTGTACGCCTCGCCGTACGGATCAGTACCAGGGATGTGGGTTTCTGGCATAGGTCTCGCAGCCGAGCACACGTCGAATGAGTACTTTGGTATCGCGCGGCTGAAGCCCGGCGCGACGCTAGCACAGGCCAGCATGCAAATGGACACGGTTTCCATGGGCCTCGAAAAAGTCTATCCCGACCTCCATGGATGGCGTGCACAGGTGATGAGCTTCCGAACCAACAGTTCGGCCGCTACGCGTCCGGCGCTGCTCGTGTTGATAGCGGCCACAACATTTGTTCTTCTGATTGCGTGCGCAAACATCGCCAACCTGTTGCTGGCTCGCGGCGCTGGCAGAGCCAACGAGTTTGCGATTCGTAATGCGTTGGGAGCCAGCCAGGGACGACTCGTCTGGCAGCTATTGACAGAGAGCGGGATCGTCTGCTTTGCCGGCGGGATTATCGGCGTTTTGCTGGCCAGCGGGCTATGCAAAGGATTGGCGGCCTTGGCACCAGACACACTCCTGCGAGCTGCGCCGGACTTGACCGCGGGAACAGCGAATGTGCGAGTTCTTGGATTCGCGATGCTCACACTCATTGCCACCACGTTTCTTTTTGGGTTGGCGCCCGCGCTCCAAAGTGCCAAACCGAAGGTGATCGAGACGCTAAAGGAAGCCGGGCGCAGCTCTCTGCAGAGTCCGCAGAGTCGGCGCTTTCGCAGTGCGTTGGTGGTGTCTGAAATTGCCCTTGCCCTGGTCCTGTTGGTTGGGGCTGGACTGATGGTGCGGACTCTCGCGGAGCTAATTCATGTCAATCTGGGGTTCAATCCCAAAAACATTTTGACTCTGCGTGCGCCGCTTTCTGGTGATCGTTACAAAGAGCCGCGGTCGCGCGCGCAAATCTGGGAGCACGTCGTGGCAAGTGTTGAAGCATTGCCGGGGGTCGAAGCGGCCAGCGTTTCGCGCGGTTTGCCGATTACCGGGTGGAGCGGACAATACTTCACGACGGCAGACAACCCGAACCCTCCAGCTGGACAAGTGCCGGATGCAAATTACGTCATCGTGGGGCCGGACTATTTCCGGACGATGCAGATTCCATTGCGCCGAGGACGCGGTTTCAACGATCACGATACGCAGAGCGCCGAGCGAGTAGTGATCGTGAATGAGAAGCTGGCTCGGACCTCCTGGCCGGGACAAGATCCGCTTGGCAAACAGTTAAGGGTGGGAGACGACGCCCCGTGGCTTTCTGTTATCGGAGTGGCTGGAGACGTGTTAAGTCAGGGAGCGGACAGAGGTATTCATTCGGAGATGTATGTCCCTGTGGGGCAGTATCCCTGGGTGCAGGGGCCCCAGCATTTGGTAGTGCGCACGTCTGCGAGCGTGAAGCCCGAAAGCCTAATCCGAGCGGTGGTGGAGCAAATTCATCGAATCGACAAAGACGTGCCGGTAACAGACGTCGAGACTATGGAACAGATCACGCTTGAGTCAATCGCGCAGCAACGAATGGTGATGGCGCTTTTGGTGTCCTTCGCGGGACTAGCGCTGGGGCTTTCGACTCTAGGGATCTACAGTGTGCTGTCGTACTCGACTGCGCAACGAACTCGCGAAATCGGCGTGCGTATGGCCTTGGGTGCGGAGCGCGGAAGGGTGCTGCGATTGGTGGTAGGCGGAGGGGTTGGACTGGCCGGTCTCGGGCTGGCGATAGGAATAGCAGCAGCGTTGCTCTTAACGCGATTAATGACCGACCTGCTTTATGGTGTCCCGGCGACTGATCCTCTGACCTTCGTTGGCGTGAGTGCAGTTCTGGGGGCCAGCTCGATTTTGGCTTGCTACGTACCAGCGCGAAGGGCAACGAAAATCGATCCGATGGTCGCTTTGAGGTACGAATAGATAACCACTCGAATGCTCGGACGGCGAATTCAGCGCTCCGATGAACCGGCGCCCTGAGCGGCATTCGCGAGGGTGCCGTTGAGACGAGACTCGCCAAAAAACTCAGGTCCTGGCCACTCCTTCCACTCCGGCCTAAGCGCGCCGCCTACGTCGTCGCAGGCCTCCGTTCCGGGAGTGGCCAGGGAGACGAAAGGCATGCTTTAATGACTAAACCCTGGCGAGCGAACCACACCCGGAGCTATTCCACTTAACACATAGGTAAGACATGAATTGTTCTCCTTTTTTCTCGCCCCATTTTCCTGGGGCGCCAAAAGCGAGGGCTTCTGCTTCCAAAGCGAGCGGCTGCTTTATCGGAGGGAACCCAATGGTGTAAGGGAGGAACCGGGAAAGCAGAAGCCGCGAAGCTGCCGGGCGCAGGAATTAGCCCGAAGCAGTGGCCCAAGAAAAGGAGCGGCAGAAGAAGGCTGGCTTAGCGGACTCGACAACAATCGGCCTGAGAAGCAGACATCTCAACGTGTGAGGCGAAAGAAAGGTCGCGGATGTGCGCCTAGAGACAGCGTCGGCTGGAAAAACAGCATAGGAGCGAGTGAAACGCAGCCGTAAGTGGACTGTCGGCACGGGATTCCGAAGCCAAAACCGAGGCTCTCGCTGCAGAGGTATGGGAAACGGGACCAAAGTCCGTTGCTAAGGCGCTTCAAAGGAAACGCCAGAAGATTCTTCTTCAGGCTCCAAGTCCAGCTGGAGCAGCTTCGCCTTCCTGGTAGGCATAGGCCACCTCAAAGAAGCTGGCGCTTGAGAGCGTGTGTCGTTGGATCGGCAGATTCTGGAACTGTGTCTTAAATTCTGCAGTCTGATGCGCACGCTCCCAGGCTTCTTTGCTTTCCCATGTTCCGTACACTACATACTCTTGAGGATTCTTTAGAGAGCGGTGAACCCTCACCGCATTGCATCCAGGCTGGCCGCTGATGAACCGTGCAAGCGCGCGATGCAGAGATTCGAACTCACCGACCTTGGACGGCTGAACGTGAAAAGTCACCAGAGCGTAGATCATGGCTTTCCTCCTTTGCGGTTTTTCCGCGTCAAAGCTGTTGTTGATTGCCTGACAGGCACGTCGTGCAAGTCATCAAAGAGGGGCACAAAGTCGCCGGACGAGGCCCGCCGCAGGCGTCCTTTCCATCGAACGAACACCCGTCTCAGTTGGGTGCGCAGATTTGACATTTCATCAAGCTCTCGATCCAGATCGGCGAGTTTCTGCTGGAGGAGATCTCGGACTGTGCGACATGGGGCGCTTCCCGCGCGGTACATCCGAAAGATTTTGGCCAGTTCGTGAAGTGTGAAACCCGCCCGCTTAGCTGGGGCCACCCACTTGAGGTACTCGACCTCCCTCGCAGCCCAGAGGCGGTATCCGCTGGGAGAGCGTTCCGCCCTCGGCACGAGTCCGATTCGTTCATAGTGGCGGATACTATCCGGCCCCACGCCAACCATACGAGCGAGTTGACTGACGGTTAATTTCTGAGGCGACATGCCTGGCTCTCTCATGGTGAGAATTCTAAACCTTGGAATCGTATCCAAGGTCAAGTGTTTTTGAATGGGTACCAGGAGCAACACAATGGAGATGCCGGGAAACCTATTGGGCGCACGTTCCTCTCCAGAGCCGCGGCACCTCGGGGCAGGGATAAAAAGGGCCGCTTCGAGCGCGGCCCCTTGCCTCTGTGATTTCATAGTTTTACTTCGATCGTCTGCGACTTGAACCTTTCGGCTGTAGTGCGGTTGATGCGTTTGGGTCTTTGGCTGATTTGTTCTCGTCTTTCACGTCGCTCTTTGGTCTCGACAGTTCCGTCCGGACGACTGCGGCTATCTTCACGGAATCGACCTTGTATCGGACTGCCACGCAAGCAAGGTTCGTATCTTTCGAGAGCGATTGCCTCGGGTTGTAGCCGGGGCAATACAGGTCGGAAACAAGAGCGCAGACTTCGAGAAAACGATTACGGTCAGCGGCTTTCATTGCTTGCACAGCCGCCGCCGCAATCTTCTCGTAGTCCACCATCTGGGCACCCCAAGATGCTTTGCTCCTCTTCTCTTCCCACCCGTACACCTTGCAGAAACGGCGGTGGTTGTCGTGCCCCAAACACCGGAAGTAATCGAGGGCTACCATCTCCAAATCTGGCCGGGAGAGAGCGTCCGGCAGCTTCTTGCGGGTAGCTTCGAGGACACGGACTCGCGACAGCTTCTCGACGCGCTCGGCAAGCGCTTCCTTCTTCCGTTGGGCTTGCTCCTGCGGCGTCGGTTCGTAGCGTGTCACGCGGTTGTGGACTTCACATTTCTCCGCTTGGCAGAGATAGAAGATGCCGCCAGCGCCCTTGCCGTCAATGAGAATCGCGACTTTGGTGTTGGGGCACTCCCCTTTTGCTTTGGCCTTCCGGTACTGGCCTTCAAAGAGCACCTCTTTGGCATGACCGTTTGCCTGCCATGCGGGAGCCTGTGAAACGCGGAGAGGCTTCTCGCCTTTCTCCGCAAGCGGCTTCACCTGAATTTGCACGAGTGCTTCGACCTTGGCCCTGCATTCAACTGACCCGCTGAATTCACACGCCGGGAGCGGGCTGTTCGTTGAAATTTCAGGACATAGCCGAACCAGCAGCAGTGTTATGCTTTTCAAGTTTGAACACCGTCGGGAGCAAGGAGATCATTCGGTGAATAGAGTTAAGAGTTTCTCGCAGATGGTTTTTGGATTTTGCGTGATCGTCTTCCTGGTTGTGTCGGATCAACCGCTCTTCGCGCAAGCAGCGACAGGCGCAGCTCCCGCCCCGAACGCGCAGCCGGCCGATCCGGCCACAGCGTATTGGGAAAAGCTGACGCCTTATCAAAAGTCGCAAGTCGAGCGCATGTATACCGACTGGGCCTACCTTGCGAAATATCGCGATGCGGACAAAGAACTTCCGCCTCCGCCTTCGGACCAAATCCGCGTCGTGTTTATGGGAGACTCCATCACGGAGGGCTGGGGAATGAAAGCCACCGCGACTTCGCCGGCACGGGGCGAATTTTTCCCGGGAAAACCCTACCTGAACCGCGGAATCTCCGGGCAGACTACGCCGCAGATGCTGGTGCGCTTCCGGCAGGACGTGATCGCGCTGAAACCGAAAGTGGTCGTCTTGCTCGCTGGGACCAACGATATCGCCGAGAACACCGGGAAAATGTCGCTGGAAGAGACGGAGGGGAATATCGCCTCCATGAGCGAACTGGCGCGGGCGAATGGCATCCGCCCGGTATTGTGCTCGGTGCTGCCCTCGACGGACTTTTGGTGGCACAAGGGGCTTGAGCCTGCGCTCAAGATACGAGCATTGAATGCGTGGATCAAAGGGTATGCCGCAAAGAATGATCTCGTTTATGTGGATTATTATCCGGCGATGGAGAACGCAGAAGGCGGGCTGAAGAAAGAATACAGTCCAGATGGCGTGCATCCGAATGCCGCGGGATACGGAATCATGGCTCCGCTCGCGGAAGCGGGCATTGCGGAGGCTTTGAAGAAACCGCTGCGTTGAGTACTCCGCTGATACCGGCTAGGCCGATAAGTGAAATTTCAACCTAGGGTCGCCTCAGGAAAGTTCGCTGAGAAGCGTTTCCATTTCGGAGCGGGCGTGCTCGTCCCCTTTTTGGGTTGCGGCGGCGATGCCATCCGAAAGAACCTTGCGCGCTTCTTCGTTGCGGGATTCACGGGCGAGCAACTGGCCATACATCAAGTATGCCGGGATGTATTCGGCGTTGCTTTCGAGGAGAGCACGGAAGTGTCCGTCCGCGGCGATTGGATCGCCGCTGTTCATGCACTCCACCGCAAGACCGTAGCGGGAGAAGGCATCGCCAGGCTTTTTTGCAACGAATTCTTCCAGCATCTCGCGGCGTGTTTTCTTTTGGTCAGTCATGGTTGGCTCCCGTATTATACGGGCATTCAATCGGCGTCCCAAAGCAGCCGGGGAATGGGGAACGAATGAAGCTCAAGCGAAGCGTGAAGAACGAAACGGACGAACAAATAATGCTGAAGGCAAAGCCGGTGAGCGCGTCGCGATCGGAGATGACGGAGATTGTGTTGCCCGCGCAGACGAATCCGCTAGGAAAGCTGCTTGGCGGGCAGGTGATGCATCTGGTGGACATGGTCGCGGCGATGGCGGCCCACCGGCACTCGAACAGCTATGTCGTGACGGCGTCGGTGGACTATATTGATTTTCGCAACCCCATCACTTTGGGAGAAATCGTGAATTTGAAATCGCAGGTCAATCGCGTGTTCCGGACTTCGATGGAAGTAGGGGTTGAAGTGTATTCCGAGAATGCGATGACCGGAGAGCGAAAGCACACCACAACCGCATATGTCACCTTCGTGGCAATCGACGAGCACACGCGATGCCCGAAGGTGGTGGCGCCGCTGATCCTCAAGACTGCCGAGGAAAGGCGGAGATTTCGAGAGGCGTCGAAACGTCGAGAGGTTCGCCTTGCGTTGCGTTACGGCGAAAGAAAGCTCTTCGGCTAAATATCAAGTAACGTTGCCGACCCACAGCGGAGTGGAGGTGGGCCAAGGACTACCGCCTGCGGGCTCTTCCGTGATGGCTATCGCTTTGGTCGCATCCATTGGCTCAGGCGGATTGGAAACCACGAAGACGAGTTTGCCGTCCGCGTCCGGGATTACCATCATGGAAGGCATGGGCTTGGAGCCGGGCGCTTTCGGTATGAACCACACTTGCAAGACGTGATTCGCGGCGGGCATCGGAACTTTCTCGCCCATCACGCAGACGCCTAACTTAGAGTGCCATTTCGCTTCGAGCACCGTTGGATGGGAGTCTTTGCCCCATAAGTCAATCTTTACAGACGTTGGATCCATCATGATCATGGCCTCCCGCTTCGCCATGACGAGCTGTTGCTCCGTTTTCTGGCGCTCCTGGAGAAGTTCGGAGGCGCGTGCATTGGCCTCGCGGATTTCTTCCTGCATCCGTCGCGCATTCCATGCAGAATACGCGGAGAAGAGAAACAGTGCGGCCAGGGTGGCTTGAAGCCAAATCGGAATGAGTTTTGCGCGAGGCGGCGCATGCAGTTGGGGCTCGGAGTGGGTGCGAACTGTTTGCATCAGGCGGCCCTTGAGCATATCTGAAGGCGCCGCTTCGGGAGCCGCGTATGCGAGCTGGCTGACGAGCCAGCGTGCTTCCTCCAACGCCTTGGCGCAATCCAGGCAATTGGTTGCCAGGTGCGCCTCGAGCGCAGCCCGTTCCTCTGGATCGAGCGCGCCGAGAGCGTAGCCTTCCAGCAGGTCATGGAATTGGTCGCAATTCATCACGTCGCTGCCTGCAATCCTTCCTTCAACCGAAGCAATCCATTCCGGATCCAGCTCTTTACGGTGCCGAGAGGCTGCTTCAGGGCCGCGGCAATTTCCGAATGGCTCAGGCCTTCAAAATAGGCGAGCTCGATGGCCTTTCTTTGTTGTGGCGTGAGCGAGGCCATCAGAGCGCGGACGCGTTCGGCGCGGCGCTTCTCGTCGATGAGTTTTTCGTACTCCGGCGAGACTACCGTTGTGGGCAATTCTTCGGGTTGATCCTCGCGGCGGCGCTGGCGCTCGCTTTTGAGGCGAAGCTGATCGAGCGCGCGGTTGCGGGCCAGCGTACACAGCCAGGGAACGAAAGGGCCGCGAGAAGAATCGTAGTGGGCCGCGTTTCGCCAGAGCTGAAGGAAAACGTCCTGAACGACTTCTTCCGCTGTGGAGGCCTGTTGCAGAATTCGCAAGACCAAGCCGTAGACGAGACGCGAGTGGCGATCGTAAAGCTGTTCAAAGGCGCCCACGTCTTTTTTTAGAAGGCGCAACAAGAGCGTCGCGTCTGGCGACACTTCGCGGGGGCCGCTGGATGTGAAAGCCGCCAGGAACACGAGTGTCGGCTTCTTCCTCTCCTAAAAGGATATACGTCCTAAAAGCATAAACGGATGAGTTTGCATCCGCCCCGCGGCCTCATCGCGCAACACTCGCGCGGATCGCTTGCGCCACGGACTGGGCTTGTTCGAGGCATGCGCCAATGGCAGGACCCCGCAGATAGTTTCCTGCAAACAAGAGGCCCGGAAACAGTGCGCTCAATTTGTGAACGCCGGCCAGGCGTTCTGAATGGCCCAAATTGTATTGGGGAAGAGCACGCGGGTAAAGCGTGACATTGGAGAATGCAGGTGCTTGCCTGATTTGCAGGAGCGGTGCAATTTCTTTGTGGACGAGCGAAACAAGTTCGTCGGAAGAGAGCGTGGCGGCTTGAGGATCCGTCGAGCCCCCGACGAAACTGGTGAGGAGTGCGTGGCCGTCCGGCGCGCGGGCAGGGAAGAGTGATGAATTCCAAACGGTGCCCAACGTCCGCAGGCCTTCGGAACGAGGGATGAGGAAACCAAAACCGTCCAGCGAGCGGCCAACTGCGGACTTTACGTAGCCGAGCGAGACGACAGCGACCGGCGCATATTCGACGGAAGCGAGACTCAATGCGCATTCATTCTGCGGGTTGCGTAGAAGCGTCGCTATAACATGTGTTGGCACGGCGAGGACCAGGTTGTCAGCCGTGATTGTTTCCGTGGATCCGCGCGCACTCAATTCAATTTCAAATTTAACCGAGGAGGCCATGCTCTTGCAGCTGATTCCGCTCACGGAAACTTCGGTGCGAAGAGCGGAGCCAAGTTTGCCGGCAAGAGCTCTTACGAGGGTTTCGTTTCCATTGCGAAAGCTTTGAAGAGTGGAGCGTTTCTTCGTACCGGATTGGGGCTTGGCGGATCTTGCGGCGCGAAGCATGCCGCGGATGATGCTACCGGAGGCGAGCTCGGCTTCGTGAAGTTTGGGGAACGCGGCCCGGAGGCTGAGTTTTTCCGCGTCGCCTGCGTAGATGCCGGAAACAAAAGGGCCGACGAGTTTGTCGAGAAGCTCTGCGGAAAACCTGCGGCGGATGAAGTCGGCGACGGATTCGTCGGCATCGGGAGGCCTGCTGTGCCCGAAGAGATCGCGGAGGACGCTAGCTTTTGTGCGAGCGCTGAAGAGGGAGGAGATGAAAAATGCGAGCGGACCGAGAGGGGCTGGCCTTAACTGGCCATTGAGGAGCAGGAACCGGGGCGCGCGAGGCGGTGCTGTCACCAATTCGCTGGCGATGCCGAGGTCACGGCAGAGTTCGGTGAGTTGCGGAGTGCTGCTAAAGCTTTGCGGGCCGAGTTCGAGGAGGAAGCCATCGCGGCGCTCCGAACGGATCATGCCGCCCGGGCGCGAGGAGGCTTCGACGATGTGGGCGTCGATGCCGCATTTACGCAAGTAGTAGGCGCAGGCGAGACCGGAAATTCCCGCGCCGACGACGAGTGCTGAAACGTGTGTGGTCATGGAATGCGGGAACATCCTACCATCCTGACTCCACGTTCCGTGTCCTGTGCCCACGCCTGGCGCTCTACTACGGCGGCGTAGTGGCTGTCCGAGCAGGCGGAGAAAGATACACCAAAAGAGTTGAAAATGGTGTATGCTTTCCGCATGGGGCGAACCAATATTGATATCGACGAGACACTGGTGCGCAAAGCTCGCAAACTGACGCAGCTCAAGACCAAGCGAGAAATCGTGGACAAAGCTTTGGAACTGCTGGTGCGCTCGGAGAGCCGCAAAGGCATCCTCGCCTATTACGGAAGGGGGATTTGGAAGGGTGACGTCAAAGTCATGCGACGGAACCGCGGTTGATCCTCGTTGATAGTTCCGTTTGGGTTGATTTCTTTAGTTCCGCGCCAGGCCTCGCGGGAAAAGAACTGCGACGAATGATAAGCGACGCTGAGCCTTTTGCACTCACAGGCGTGATCGTGACCGAAATCCTCCAGGGTCTCGCACGAGACGCAAAGCGCATCGAACTGTATCTCTCCCAATGGGATCTGCTTGAGCCCAGAGGGTTTGATACGTACAAGGAAGCGGCGGCGATTTTTCGCCTGGGGCGCGCCAAAGGCATCAGCCTCACGACTATCGATGTGCTGATCGCAGCCATCGCACTGGAGCATCGAGCGAGCGTCTTCACACTGGACAAGGATTTTTCTCGAATGGCCACATTGACTGGACTTGGGCTTTATCCTCGGCAGTTCTGAGTCGGTAGAGGCAGAGAAGGTAGCCTTGCCAGCCACACACGGCGATCCTCTAACGGTTCAATCCTGCCTCCTGTCCGTTATCGCAACGTCCCCTCCCACTTTCGCGCGCCCTTGCGCTGCTTGATCCTCTGGCTCGCTTCTAAGCCGCTAAAAACGCTTAGGATGCAGCCTCGCATCATGGCATGCTAAATGCCCCCTGCTAGAATACGGTGTCCCGCGAGTGGTGCAGGGGCGCCTGCGCAATCGGAGGTGAAAATGGGGGCACTCTTTCAGGATATTCGATACTCCATCCGCACCCTCCTTAGGACCCCAACGTTCACGGTCATTGCCGTGCTCACGCTGGCACTCGGCATCGGCGCCAACACCGCACTCTTCAGCGTGGTGAAAGCAGTCCTGTTAAATTCGCTCCCTTACGAACAGCCGGATCGCCTCGTGACCATCGCTAAGGCCGACTCCGATACTCGCAACCCGACGAACACCTCCTACGGAACCACCGAAGACTGGAAAGCTCGTACCCAATCCTTCCAATCTATCGCGCTGTACCGTGGCTGGGGTCCGACGGTCACCGGCAAGGGCACACCGGAAATCCTGCGCGGCCTTCGCGTCAGCCACAATTTTTTCGAAACATTGGGAATCAAGCCTGCGCTCGGTCGCGGCTTCCTGCCCGAGGAAGACCGGCCAGACCGCTGGCACGTTCTTCTTCTAAGCCATGCTTTTTGGCAAGCGCGCTTTGCAGGAGATCCGAACGCCATCGGAACCACTCTCGTTCTCGACGACGTGCCATTCCAGATCGTCGGCGTATTGCCGGAGAGTTTCCAGTCTCTTTCCTTCGCCTTCAATGGCAAGCCGAGAGATGTCTGGGCCCCGCTGGGATACGACCTTTCGCAGCCCAACGCCTGTCGCACCTGCCAGCATCTTCGTGCTGTCGGGCGCCTCAAAGACGGCGTTAGCGTTGGCCAGGCTCGAGCTGAAATGCTTTCTATCGAGACGCACCTCGCGCACGAATTTCCCAAGGAATATCCTGCGGATGCCAGTATCGTCCTTCAACCTCTGCGCGACACCTGGGTTGGCAAGACGCGTTCCGCTCTGTGGCTGCTCTTGGGTGCCACAGGGCTGGTTCTTCTCATCGCGTGCGCCAACATCGCCAATCTTCTATTGGCCCGCGCAGCCTCAAAGCGACGTGAGGTTGCCGTGCGCGCTTCTCTTGGCGCAGGCCGTTTGCGAATCGCATTGCAACTTCTCACTGAAAGCATCGTCTTGAGTCTTCTGGGGGGCGTCGGCGGCATCCTCCTCGCGATCTGGGGTACGTCCTTCCTCGTGCAGCTGGCCCCGCAGGGAATCCCGCGTCTGGATGCGACGCATTTCGACATAACCATCCTCGTGTTCTCCGTGGCGGTGAGCATCGGCACGGGCGCTTTGATGGGCCTTGTTCCGGCGTTTCAGGCCGCCCGCGTGGATCAGCGCGAAGCTCTGCAGCAGCAAGGGACACGTGGCGTGGTTGGCGTCGCCCGGGACCGCGCTCGAGGTTTGCTGGTTATAAGCGAAGTCGCGGTGGCCTTCGTCCTCACCGTCGCCTCCGGCCTTTTGCTGAAGAGTTTCATCAGCGCGATGATTGTGAATCCAGGGTTCAATCCGCAGAACGTGCTCACCCTCGATTTCACTCTGTCCGGCTCCCGCTACAACGATGAGAAGCCAATGATTCAAACGGAGCGCGAGATTCTCAATCGTGTCTCGGCGCTTCCCGGCGTGCAAGCTGCCGCGATCGTGAGCGTCCTGCCCGGCAACGGAGCTGCGGGGAATTGGGACCAGCGCGGATTCGTCATTCAGGATCGGCGCGTGCCCGATCCGGAGGTTCCCAGCGTCGATGCGTACTTTGTGAGCCCGGACTATCTCCGCACCATGGAAATTCCGTTGAAGAGGGGCAGGGACTTTACAGCCGCGGACGCTGAGAGTGCCGCGCCCGTCGCGCTCATCAGCGAATTAACCGCGAAACAAATTTTCGGCAAGGAAGATCCGTTGGGTAGGAGAATTCAATTGGGCGGTCGCAACGATGACAAGCCCTGGGCCACGATCATTGGCGTAGTCGGCGACGTGCGCCATTACGGGCTTGATCTTCCCGCCAGCCCGCAGGCTTACCAGCTGTATACACACAAGACGTTCAGCGGCCCGAGTCTCGTGATTCGCAGTACGGTTGACATGAAAAGCCTCGTGCCCGATGTGCAGGAGCAAATCTGGGCGCTTGACAAAAACGTACCCATATCAACGGCCTTCCGGATGAACGATGTCCTCGCGCAATCGCTGGCACAGCGGAAGTTCACCATGTCACTTCTCTCCGGCTTCGGCGCTCTTGCATTGCTTCTCGCGGCATTGGGCATCTACGGCGTAATGTCCTACACCGTCGCCCAGCGAACCAACGAAATCGGCATCCGCGTAGCGCTTGGCGCGCAGTCGCGAGACATTCTCATGCTGGTTTCGCGCGAGGGAATGCTGCGCACGGCGTTTGGTTTGTTCGCTGGGCTGATTGCGTCGCTAGCGCTCAGCCGGATTCTGGCGAGCCAACTCTTCGCTGTAAGCGCACTGGACCCGCTCACGTTTGCAACCGTCTTGTTGCTGCTGGGCGGAATCGCGCTGCTTGCCTGCTACATTCCTGCCCGCCGCGCCCTTCGCGTGGATCCCCTCACAGCTCTCCGCTACGAATAGCATCGTTCTTCGACCGGCACAAAGATCCGGTGCGATCGCCTGCTATGTAATTTCCAGGATCGGCTTCACAACTTATTTGTCGGTTGGGTTTAGCGCCTTGAAAGCGCCCGCTGCGGCGGCGCCGCCAACAAAATCCGCTACAAGGTAAATCCAGATATTCGGCCAGGACGACAGCCCCATAAGGGACATGCCTACCGCCACCGCCGGGTTGAATGCTCCTCCGGAGATGTTGCCAACCGAATACGCCCCCACGAGCACGGTAAACCCGATAGCCAGCCCATAAAAGGAATTGCCGGATGTACCTTTGGCCGTAGCCGTGTTCAGCACAACATAAACAAGCGCAAAGGTGAAAAGAAACTCGGCCAGAAGTGCCGGCACTGTCGATGGCTGGAGCGGTGTAACAGGAGCCCCGCTTTTTAAAAACTTGACGGCCAAGGCCGCCAGCACAGCCGCTAGGATCTGAGCAATCATGTACGGCGCAACATCTTTGGCCGCGCACTTCCCGCGCAACCAAACGCCCAGCGTGACAGCCGGATTGAAGTGCCCTCCCGAAATGTGGCCGCCTGCAAAAATCATTACCATAAGCGCGGAGCCTATCGCTAGCGGGGCCAACGCTCCCGCGCCGTTGCCGATCACTGTGCATCCGACCGTCAGGACAAGGAAAAAGGTCCCGATAAATTCAGCGATGTATTTGTTCATGATCTACCTCCTTTGATTCTCGATTGAAGGGACCCCGTAATCCTTGGGAGGACCTCAAGCGCGGGGAGCATATCACGGAGGAATTGGGCGAGGCTACGCAAGCCACAACGATCAAGTCCGTTGTCTCAACACAAGAATTGTCGCTTATGAGACTCAGTCGACGTATGACGTGGCAATCGGAAACCAGCGCCAGCCGGCGGCGTCAGAGGGTTTTGGAGAAGAGGGGTTTTGCGTTGAGCTGCTGTTTTTCGAGGTAGGGGTCGAAAATCATGGCCAGGTTGCGGATGAAGATGCGGCCGAGCCAGGTCGTGCGGATTTCGTTCGAATCGAGGATAACGAGGCCGTCGTCGCGGAAGGGTTCGAGGCGCCGGAGTTCTTCGGCGAAATAGCTGTCGAAATCCACGTTGAATTCCTTGGAGATTTCGTTTTTCAGGACGATGGTGTGGCAGAGCAGGCGGCTGATGACGGCGCGGCGAAGGCGATCGTCTTCGGAGAGATGATAGCCGCGCATGGTGGCAATGCCGTGCTCGGAGACGGCTTTTTCCCAGCTAGGAATGTCACGCTGATTTTGCGCGTAGGCGTTCTGGATGCCGCTGATGGCGGTGATGCCCATGCCGTAGAGGTCGGCGCCGGCTTTGGTAGTGTAGCCCTGGAAATTTCGGTGGAGCGTGCGATTCTGCTGGGAGACGGCGAGCTCATCGCCAGGCTTTGCGAAGTGGTCCATCCCGATATAGAGATAACCGGCTTCGAGGAACTTGAGAAGGCCGGTGCGGAAGATTTCGAATTTTTGCATGCCTTCAGGAAGATGGCCGGCAAAGGAGCCTTGCTGCTTTTTGAGCCAGGGGACGTGCGCATAGCTGAAGAGGGCGACGCGGTCCGGCGTGAGTTCGAGAATTTGATCCACGGTGTGGACGAAGGTCTCAGCGGTCTGATAGGGAAGGCCGTAGATGAGGTCAACGTTGACGCTTTCGAACCCCAGTTCGCGGGCGGATTGGATGAGCCCTCCCGTCAGTTCGAATGGCTGAATACGATGAATTGCCTTCTGGACTTCCGGTTGAAAATCTTGAATGCCCATGCTGAGGCGATTGAAGCCGAGCTTGCGAAGAGTTTCGAGATGCTCCCGGCTCGTGACGCGGGGATCGACCTCGATGCCGATTTCGGCGTCAGGAGCGAACGTGAAGTGTTCGCGGGTAAATCCGAAAAGATCCTCGATTTGCGGCGGGGTGAGATACGTGGGAGTGCCGCCTCCCCAATGGAATTGAATGACGGGGCGCTCGCGGGATACGTTTTGGCTGATGCGAGTCATTTCGCGTTTCAGGATTTCGAGGTAGGGCGGAGCGACGCGCTTATCTTTTTGGATGATGACGTTGCAAGCGCAGAACAGGCAGAGGCTCTCGCAAAAGGGAATGTGCATGTAGAGCGAGACGGGAGATTTTGCGCGGTCCGCTTCCTGGTGGACTTTCTCGAGGTCGGCTGGGCCGAAGGAATCGTTCCAGACAGGCGCCGTGGGATAACTGGTGTAACGCGGGCCCGGACGATTGTAACGCGCGAGAAATTCTTCGCTGACGCGAAGCTCTTCGCGCATGCTTTCCAAGCCTGGATTCGCGAGTGTCACGATCGGGGTCCTCTAACGCCAATTTGCCGCGGGTTTGGCTTCCTGCAGCAAAGCCTGCTGGCCGGTTTCGATAAAGAGTTTGGCATTCTCGACCGGAGTATGCTGCAAGATTCCGTGGCCAAGATTCAGGATGTGTCCGGCGCCGCCAAGCGCGGCCATCGCTTCCTGAGTCGCGCGGCGAATTTCGTCCGGCGGGCCGAAAAGCACTGCGGGATCAACGTTGCCTTGTATAGCGATGCGCGCGTCGAGTTGCTCGCGAAGTTCGCGCATATCCACTCGCCAATCTACACTCAGGACATTCGCGCCGGAGCGGGCTACGGCAGTCAGCAAGTGGTTCGAAGCCTTCGTATAATAGATGACCGGAACGGAATCGCTCAAACCCGAGATGATTTCCTGCGTGGCCGGCAAAGCAAAATCCCGATAGTCGCGGAGAGACAATTCGCCGCTCCAGGTATCGAACAGTTGAACCGCGCAGGCGCCGGCGGCGATCTGCGCCTTTAGATAAGGAATGGTTGCCTGAGCGATGCGAAGGAGAAGTTGGCGAAAGGTTGCCGGGTCGTGGAGCAGAAAGCTCTTCACGGTGGCAAATCCTTCGCGCGCGCGGCCTTCCACCATGTAGCAGGCCAAAGTCCAGGGAGCGGCGGCGAATCCCAGGACCGGGACCGTGGGTCCGACTTCACGAACGATGCGGCGAAGGGCTTCGGGAAGGAAACCTGTTTCGATTTCAGGGTCGAAAAGTTTGAGTTTTTCAACGTCGTGCTTCGAACGGACCGGCTCGGGCAGGTTCGGGCCGGCGTCGCCGAGTTCGAGCTTCAAGCCCATGGCTTCCGCGGGAATCAGGATATCGGAGAATACGATGACGGCATCCACACCGAGGAGCCGGAACGGTTGAAGAGACACCTCGACGGCGAGGTCGGGCGTTTTGCAAACTTCCAGGAAGGGATGGGTTGCCCGAACCGCGCGATATTCCGGCAAATAGCGCCCAGCCTGGCGCATCATCCAGACGGGGAGCCGCGACAGGGCTTCACCGCGGCAGGCCCGCAGAAACAATTCTTTTCGATTGAGAAGAGCGGACGAAGTGGTCATCTTGCGCCTGTCGAAGAGGATAGCAAATCCGGGAAACGATTGCAGGACGGGGCAAGGGCTGTGCGGCGCGCATCGCGGGTGGGCTATACTCTCCTTGATGCCACGGCTGCTTGGCGGAGTGCGGGCGCGAGCGTGCTGGCCGGGGTGCGGGTAGGGGAAGCCTAAGGCTTTGAGTCAATGAAAGATTCGCTTCTGATTCTGACGATTGTCGCCTACAGCGGAAGTCTGGCGCTCTATCTTCGCTTCCTGCTCAATGGGAAAGAAATTACCGGCCGGCTCGCAACGTTATTTCTCGGAATCGGCCTCATCACCCATTATTTTGCGCTGCTGGAACGATCTCGGGGCCTGCACACCGTTCCGTATCACGATCTTTATGGATCGATGTCGCTCTTCGGGTGGCTGCTCGCCTTAACTTATCTGGCGCTGGAATTTTTTCACCGCCAACGGTCGGTCGGTGCGTTCGTCCTGCCGTTCATTCTCGTGTTCTTCGTGGCTGCGCATCTGGCTCCGGCGGACAAATTGTCGCCCACGACCGCTCAAGGCGTTGCCTTTGCGTTTCACGTCACCCTGAGCATCTTGGCGTACTCGGCCTTTGCGCTCTCTTTCGTCTTCAGCTTGATTTTTCTCGGCGAGGAGCGCCTTTTGCGGCGCCATAAGCTCGGCGACATCGTATGGCGGCTGCCCCCGCTCGAACTTCTCGAGCGCATGAGTCGCTCGAGCGTCCTCGTTGGGCTGGTGTCCATAGCAATCGGAACAGCCTTGGGGTTCGTGTGGGTCGATCGACTTCACGGCCAATTCTGGTACTACGATCCAAAGTATGTGATCACGCTGCTGGTGCTGCTTCTCTACGTGGTGTATTTCCGCCTGGCGCGGACAGCGTCGTGGCGCGGCGCGCGCGCATCGAAGCTTTGCATCTTCAATTTTTTTGTGGTGGTGATGAGTTTCACGGTGGTCAATTTGTACCTTTCGCAGAGCCACCGGTACTTCTAGGAGCGCTGCCGGAGTATGGAGATCGTTCTCGTCGGACTGAATCACCGGACCGCGCCAGTCGAGGTGCGCGAACGCGTGTCCTTCACGGCGGAACAGTCTCGAAGGGCGGCGGAAGAATTGCGCGCGCGTGGAATCCTGGAAGAAACTCTGGTGCTTTCCACGTGCAACCGCAGCGAAATTTATGGAGTGCCTCCGGAAAGCTCCCACGAGTGCGCCCCCGGCCTGTCTTCATTTCTAAGCGAATTCCATGCTGTGCGGCCGGACGTGCTTGGTTTGTCTCTCTATCATCACTACGATCGCGAAGCCGTCCGTCACCTCTTCCGCGTGGCGGCGGGCCTTGATTCGATGCTGCTCGGCGAGGCTGAAATACTGGGGCAGGTGCGCGAAGCGTACCGCTATGCGCACGAGAATGGAGCGACCGGTCCAGTGTTGAACCGGCTGTTCCAAGGCGCGCTGGAGGTTGGAAAACGCGTGCGCTCCGAGACGGAGTTGGGAACGCGGCCCATGTCGGCGGCGTCGGCTGGTGTAAAGCTGGCCGAACGAATCTTCGGGAAAATGAAGGAGAGAAGCGCGCTGGTGCTCGGCGCGGGAGCGATCAGCGAACAAGTGGTCAACCAACTGAGGGACCGTGGCATCGCGCGGCTCTTCATCATGAACCGCTCGCAAGTGCGCGCCGAAGAACTTGCGGCGCGGGTCGGTGGAAAAGTTGTGCCGTGGGGCGAATGGGAAACGGCGTTGAAGCTTCCGGACGTGGTAGTTTCCTCGGTGGCGGCGGACGAGCCCGTGTTGAAACGAGAAGACCTGCAAGCGGCCATGGCCGCGCGCGGAAATCGTGCGCTTTTCCTGATGGACCTGGGGATGCCGCGGAATATCGAAGCTTCCGCCGCGGAGCTGTACAACGTTTATGTGTACAACATGGACGATTTGACGGAAATCGTCGAACAGAACCGTAACGCGCGTGCCAGCGAAATTCCGCAGGCGGAATTGATCGTGAGCGAGCACGTGGGAAAGTTTCTTTCCTGGCAGGCGAGTGTGGAACTGGTTGGATTGGTGGATGCCTTGCGCGTGCGGCTCCACGAAGAGAGGGCGGCGTTCATTCAGGCGCGAATGGACTCGATGAACCATCTCGGCCCCGGAGAGCGTGAACGAGTGGAAGCGATGATGGACGAATTGCTGGAGAAACTTTTACTGGAGCCAGCGCAGCGCTTGCGCGGCGAGAAAGAGCTTCGACGGAAGATTCAAAACGTGGAAGCTTTGCGGGATCTTTTCCTTTCGCATAGGGAGAAACCGTGAGACACCTGCGCATCGGCACGCGGGGCAGCTTGCTGGCGAAATGGCAGGCGGAATTCGTCCGGAAGCAGCTCTTCGCGGGCGCGGGAGTGGAAGCAGAGATTGTCGTCATCAAAACTTCGGGCGACAAGCTGCAAGTTTCGCCATTATCGCAAATCGGCGGCAAGGGAATTTTCATCAAGGAACTCGAAGAAGCGCTTTTGGAGGAGACGATTGACCTGGCGGTGCACAGCGTGAAGGATGTCCCCACCGACACCCCTTCGCGGCTGATGTTTCCGGCGGTTTGCCGGCGCGAAGATGTGCGGGATTGCCTGGTCGGCGCGAACGGAGCTACGTTGGCAACGCTGCGGCAGGGAGCGAGAGTGGGCACGGGAAGTCTGCGGCGGCAGGCCCAACTTCGCCACATCCGTCCTGATCTGGACGTGCGCGACCTGAGAGGGAATGTGGATACGCGCCTGAGAAAGGTGGAAAGCGGAGAGTATGAGGCGGTGATGCTGGCGAAGGCAGGACTCGACCGTCTGGGCTGGGGCGGCCGGATCACGGAGACCATGGCTCCTGAAGTTTTCATGCCGGCTGTGGGACAAGGTGCCATCGCTGTGGAGTGCCGCTTGAAGGACACGGAGGCCGCGGAAATAGTGGGCGGGCTGGACGATGCCGAGACGCGCACGGCAATAATTGCGGAGCGCGCGTTGCTCGCCGCGCTGCATGGCGGCTGCCAGGTGCCGCTTGGCGCGTGGGCGCGGATCGAGCGCGGAGAACTGGTTCTCGAGGCTTGCGTCTGTTCCGTGGACGGCTTGCAGTACGTCAAGCAGCGAGCGACAGCCGCGCCCGAGCAGGCCGCGGAGCTTGGCGCGCATATGGCCAACCTGCTTATCGAGGCGGGCGCACAGAACATACTCGAAGAAGTGAGCCGCCAGCGTGGCTGAGACACTGGCATCACCGCTAGCCGGCAAGACGGTTGTGATCACTCGCGCCGCTGCGCAGAGCGGCAAATTACTGGAACAACTCACATCGCGAAATGCCAGGGTCAAGCTTCTGCCGCTAGTCTCGTTCGCGCCGCCCGAAGATTTTGCGGAGATGGATGCGGCGTTGACGCGCCTGGATTCCTTCGATTGGATTGTATTTACCAGCGCGAACGCAGTGCAGGCGGTCGAGCGCCGCAGACTACAGATTGCTTCCGATGCGGCTTCAGCCCCAGTAGCTCCTCGTGTTGCCGCCGTGGGGCCGGCCACCGCGGAAGAGGCGGAACATGCGGGGTTTTCAGTAGACTATGTGGCGATAAATCACAGCGGAGCCGGACTTGCGGAAGAGCTGAAGCATGAATTGGCAGGGCGGAAGGTTTTTCTCCCGCGAAGCGATCGCGCCAACGCCGAATTGCCTGCGGCGCTGCGGAAGCGCGGAGCGGTGGTGACGGAGCTCATCGCATACAGAACGCTGCCCCCGAGCGAAGCGGATCGCGAGAGCGTGAAAGAAAGCCTGAAAGACGGAGTGGACGGCATCTTGTTTTTCAGTCCAAGCGCCGTGCATCACTTCGTGGAACTGCTTGGCCGAGAGCGATTGGAGGCCCTGCAGGGGAGAGCGGTGATGGTTGCGATAGGGCCGACGACGGCGAGAGCCTTGAGCGCAGCGGGCGTTCAAAGAATCGCTCGCGCGGCCGATACAACCGCGGAAGCCGTCGTGGAGTCGTTAGAGGGCCATTTGGCTCGCACACACAAGCGCTCTACAGCTGGAAAGGAGCACGCGTGAGTTTTCCTTCAAATCGTCCGAGGCGATTGCGGCGAAGCGAAGCGCTGCGTGCACTGGTGCGCGAGACCAGGCTCACCACGGCCGGATTGATTTATCCGATGTTTGTGTGCCCGGGCACAAACGTGCGAAAAGAAGTGAGTTCCATGCCCGGCGTGTACCAACAGTCAGCGGACAAGATTGTGGAAGAATCCCGCGAGGTCGAGGCGCTGGGGATTCCCGGCGTCATTTTGTTTGGATTGCCGGAATCGAAAGATGCGCGAGGCACGAGCTCGACATCGGCGCAAGGCGTCGTGCAAAAAGCAATTGAAGCGATTCGAAAAGCAAACCTGAAGCTGCTTGTGATCACGGACGTTTGTTTGTGCGAGTACACCGATCACGGTCATTGCGGCGTCATCGAGAATGGAGACGTCGCGAACGACGCGACTCTGCCGATCCTTGCGGCCCAGGCGCTCTCGCATGCGCGCGCGGGCGCGGACATCGTTGCTCCATCGGATATGATGGACGGAAGGGTGGGCGCGATCCGGGACGCACTCGACGAGCACAAATTCCAGGACATCGCCATTCTGGCGTACGCCGCGAAGTATTGTTCCGGGTTTTACGGGCCGTTTCGCGAGGCGGCGGATTCCGCGCCGCAATTTGGAGATCGCCGCAGCTACCAGATGGATCCGGCGAACGCGCGCGAGGCCCTGAAGGAAGTGGCCATGGATGTCGAAGAAGGCGCGGACATGGTGATGGTCAAACCGGCGCTTCCGTATCTCGACGTGATCCGGCGCGTCCGCGAAGCGTTCGATGTCCCCGTCGGGGCCTACAACGTGAGCGGCGAATATGCGATGGTCAAGGCGGCGGCACAAAAAGGCTGGCTGGACGAGAAGCGCGTGACGCTGGAAATCCTGACGGGAATCCAGCGCGCTGGCGCGGACATTATCCTCACCTATCACGCCAAGGACGCCGCTCGATGGTTGAAGGCGTGATGATTTGAGCCAAGAACGCATGAGTGCGACACCTACAAAGTCAAAAATCGAACGGCGGCGATCGCGCGAGATTTTCGAACGCGCGCAGAAGATCCTTGTGGGCGGCGTGAACAGTCCCGTGAGGGCGTTTCGTGCCGTTGGCGGGGAGCCGCTGATCATCGAGCGCGGCAGCGGCCAGTATCTGTACGACGCGGACGGCAATCAGCTGCTCGACTATGTCTGTTCATGGGGCGCCATGCTTCTGGGACACGCACATCCCGCTGTGACAGAAGCAATTGCGGATCAAGCGCCGCGCGGAACAAGTTACGGTGCCACGACGGAGCTCGAAGTCGAGCTCGCCACGATGATCGCAAAGGCTATCCCTTCGATCGAAAAGATTCGATTTGTCTCCAGCGGTACGGAAGCCACAATGAGCGCGGTCAGGTTGGCCCGTGGGGCAACCAAACGGGATTTCATTTTGAAGTTCGAGGGCTGTTACCACGGACATGCGGACAGTTTTCTATCGCAAGCAGGCTCGGGGCTGGCGACGCTGGGAATCGCGGAATGTCCTGGAGTTCCGCAGGCGCTGGCAGAGCTGACGTTGAACGCACCCTACAATGATTTGGCTGCGGTCGAGCGATTGTTTGTGAAATACAAGGATAAAATCGCAGCGGTCATTGTCGAACCGATCGCCGCAAATATGGGAGTCGTCCTTCCGGGAGCACAATTTCTTGCCGGGTTGCGCGAAATTACCCGAAAAAATGGAACGTTGCTGATCGTGGACGAGGTAATCACCGGGTTTCGCATACATTATGGCGCTGCGCATCAGCTTGCAGGAGTGCAGCCTGATCTGACGACTCTCGGGAAAATCATTGGAGGTGGCCTCCCGGTGGCGGCGTATGGCGGCAGAGCGGAGCTCATGAATCAGGTAGCGCCGTTAGGGCCGGTCTATCAAGCTGGAACGCTGGCGGGGAATCCCCTTGCGATGCGGGCCGGGATTGCCACTCTCAAGCAACTCACAGGCCATGGCTTTTACGATGCAGTTAATGAACAAGCCCGGAAGCTTGTCGATGGGCTGCGGCACGCGCTGAAGGATTCCGGAATCGCCGGGCAGGTCAACGCGACGGGATCTTTGGCGACGCTATTCTTCACGTGCGATCCAGTGCGCAACTACACCGGTGCAAAGCAATCGGACACGCAACGCTATGCGCTATTTTTCCGCCAGATGCTCGAACGCGGCGTCCTGCTGGCTCCTTCGCAATTCGAAGCGGCATTTGTTTCCGCGGCGCACACTTCCGAGGACATTACCAGGACTCTTGCAGCCGCGCGCGAATCCCTGAATTCCATCGCGGCTGCAGTAGCCGCCTGAGCTCTGAAGGAGAATCCAGATCATGCCTGAAGGTATCGAACTGCCAGAAGGGCATCACGACCACGGGGACAATCCATTTCTGATCCCGGCATCGGTGACGATGTCGATTCTTGCCGTGCTTGTGGCCGCGGTCATGTTGCTCGGCCATCGCGCACACACGGAAGAGCTCCTCTTACAGTCGCAAGCCACGGATCAATGGGCTTATTACCAGGCCAAAAACATTCGCGCTCACGACGTACAGAGCGTTGCCGATTTACTGGGCGCGCTCGCCCCGCAAGACAAGGACAAAGCCGCTGCCTTGCGGGAGAAATACCTGAAAGAAGTAGAGCGTTACGGGAGCGACAAAGAGGACATCAGCGAGAAAGCGAAGGAGTATGAAAAGGAGCGCGATGTCGTCAGCCGTAAAGCAGACCGCTTCGACGGCGGTGAAGGGCTCATTGAAGTGGGTCTGGTGATTTGCTCGATGACCCTGCTCACCAAGCGCAAAGGATATTGGCTTGCGGGAATGCTGATTGGGGCGGGAGGCGTCGTGTTTGCGGCGACCGCTTTCCTCGTCCGTTAAGAAAGCCCCGCGAGGCTGGCCATAACTAGGCCCGCGCCGGCGGCTGGGATGCTCTCAGCCGGCCGATTTCCTCCATCAACTTTTCAAACCTCGCGAGTACCTCCTGGTGGCGGATCTCCTCGGACGCGGGTTTCTTCGCAACAAAGGAGAGAGTGCCGCCGGGCTCGAGGATGCACTTATCGACTTCAGAGAGAGAATCAAAGCCTTGCTTCCGCGCCGCTGCTTCGAGTTGGGTGGTGGTGATCAATTCCTTTTTCAATCGCCCCGACCGCACTTTTCCGCCATCAATCAACACATCGGATTGGCCTTCGACAATCTGCTCGAGTTTGTGGTGGCCGTATAGAAAACGGACCACGAGGTAGTTGACGAGGAGCAGGGAAGTGGCGCCGATCAGGCCCCCGGAGACGCTGTTGTCGTCTCCGATGATGGCATTCTGCACCGTGTTCGATAGCGTCAGCAGTACGACGAGATCGAATGGATTGAGCTGGACCAGTTCGCGCTTCCCGGAGAGCCGGAGGCTCACGACCAGAAACGCATAGACGATTACGGGCCTCAGAATTTTCTCAAGCAGAGGAAGCCCCACGACGAACATATCTTTCCAGATTTCATGCGTTGGCAAAGTGCCTCCTAAAAACCAAAGGTCATTTTCAGAAGCCGGGGAACAAGGATTTGTCCAGAAAACAAACTGGAGCGTAGCACGCTCTTACGACAGGGAAAAGTGTGCACCGTCGGGGCGGTGCGGCCTGTTCTTCCGGGCAGTCATATTCACGTAACACCACCTGTCCCAGGTCACACCGAAACTCCCTGAATCCGCTATGATCAAATGGATTCTTTAATCAACAGCCCGTAAGGTATTCGATCAGGTCGTTCTAGGACGCGATCGTAAGGCGGAGGAGTTCGCATCCACCGCGGTCCCTTGGGGTACGAGAACGTTTACACTAGCTGCGACCCTATGTCACAACACCCTTCTCTTGAGCCCGGCATCACGGCCAGTGCAGAACAGCTCTCCACGCTGCTGGATTGCGCGCGCGAACTGCTCGCTATCCTCGATACTGACGGAGTAATCCTTCATGCGAGCGCGGGATCCTTCCGCGCCCTTGGATATCATCCCGAGGAACTCGTCGGCAGGGCGCTGGCGGATTTCGTTCATCCGGACGATGCGACAGAGATACAAAACCAGCTGAGCGAGCTGCGCAATTCCCACAACCATACTCAGAAAGGCCGCTGCCGCCTCAAGAGCAAAGCGGGGGAGTGGCGCTGGTTTGAAGCGGCAATCAGCGACGGCCCGGGTCATCTGCCGGCCGACGGGTTTGTCGCGAGTTTTCTCGATGTGACGGGATTGCAGCGCATGGAGGCGGAGCGCCAGGTCATCTCGGAAGTGGTGCACGCATTGAATCAGACCGCCAATCTGGACCAATTGCTCGAACGAATCCACCAGGCGCTGAAAAAAGTACTGTACGCAGAGAATTGTTTTGTCGCCCTTCATGACCCCGTCAAAGACGCGTTTTATTTTCCCTTTTTTGTGGACGAGCACGATACGGCGCCTCCTCCCCAGAAGGTCGGACGGAGTTGCACGGCATTTGTGTTTCGAACGGGCAGCGGCATGCTGATTCCGCAGTCTGAATTTGACCGGCTTGTGAAAAAGGGCGAGGTCGAACTTGTCGGCTCACCTTCCCCAGCGTGGTTGGGTGTGCCGCTGAAGACGCCGACAGCCACCATCGGCGTACTTGTCGTGCAGAACTACCAGCGCGAAGACGCGTACGACATGCGCGACCTTGAGTTTCTGGATTCCGTGGGCGGGCATATCGCGCTCGCGATTGAGCGGCGCCGTTCCGAGGAAGCTCTGCGCAAGAGCGAATCCGTATTCCGGCTTCTTTTCTCCCACAACCCGCTTCCAACGTGGGTCATGGAGGAAGAATCTCTTCAATTTATCCAGGTGAATGAGGCGACCGTCCAGCAATACGGGTATGCGGCGGAAGAATTCAGCCGGATGAGCATGCTTGATCTTTTGCCGGAAGAGCAACGCGAGGCGCTAAGCGCGCACCAACGGGAAGAAGCGGCCCTGGTGCGTTTCCAGCGGGTCTGCAAGCATCGCCGCAAGGATGGAAAAGTATTCGAAGCCGAGATCGTTTCGCACCAGTTCGAATACGCCGGGCGGAAGGTGCGCCTGGTGGTCGCGCAGGACATCAGCGAGCGGCATATTTTGGAACAGCAGTTACGTCAGGCGCAGAAGATGGAAGCGGTCGGGCGGCTTGCTGGTGGAGTCGCGCACGACTTCAATAACCTGCTCATGGTGATCAAGGGCCATACCGAACTGCTGATGAATGCATTGCCTGCGGGAGATGGCGCGTCCAGAAAGATTATGCAGATCGATCGCGCGGCGGATCGCGCGACGGCCCTGACCAAGCAACTCCTTGCCTTCAGTCGCATGCAGGTGCTCCAGCCTCGCGTCATCAATCTGAATAGCGTGGTTGAGGATATGGGCAAGTTGCTTCCCCGGTTGATCGGAGAGGACGTGGAACTCAGGATCCAAACGGCGAGGGACCTGGGAACGATTCGCGCGGACGCCAGTCAAATGGAACAGATCATCATGAATTTAGTGGTGAACGCACGCGATGCAATGCCAAAGGGCGGAAGGCTGCTCATTGAGACTTCCAATGCCGAACTCGACGGCGCGTACAATTTGACGCATCCGATCGTCAAGCCAGGGCAATATGTCTTGCTGGCGGTCTCCGATACCGGCACGGGGATGGATGCGGATACGCAGGCCCATATATTCGAACCATTTTTTACGACCAAAGAGGCAGGCAAGGGAACCGGACTCGGATTGGCGACGGTATATGGTGTTGTGAAGCAGAGCGGCGGCTTTATTTGGGTCTATAGCGAAGTTGGGAAGGGGACGTCCTTCAAGATTTACTTTCCTCGCGTCGATCAGCCAGAAGACAAAGCGAACGTGCCGCTGGCGGTTGCCGAAACTCCGCGAGGGACAGAAACGATCCTTCTTGCGGAGGACGAGCAGGACGTGCGGGAAGTTGCGCGGGAGTTTCTGGAATCCGGCGGTTATACCGTGATTGAAGCGGTGAACGGAAACGAAGCGCTGCGGCTCGCGACCGAATACAAATCTCCCATCGACCTTCTTGTGACAGACATGGTCATGCCCGGCATGACCGGCAGAGAACTGGCGCGCCACCTGCAGCAGCGTTCGAGCATTGGCGTTATTTATATGTCCGGATATAGCGAGCAAACCGTGGCTGAATCGTCGCGCGTCGAAGCCAATATGAGGCTGCTCACCAAACCGTTTAGCCGCGGGAGCATCCTGCGAGCAGTGCGAGAAGCCCTGAACGCCCCGCGCAACAACTAGAGTCCTCACCTCGGAACAATCAGGCTCTTCAAATCACGCAACTTTCGGATGCCTACGATGCCAGTCGGTGTGAAGTTGAAAGGTTCGCGCGGCCTGAATCACAGCGAAGTCGTCGCCCGCCCGTCCCACGAACTGCAATCCAACGGGAAGATTCTTATCGGTGAAGCCGCAGGGAACAGAAAGAGCCGGAAGTCCGCAAAGATTGCCGATTGCGCCGAGCGGATCGGGAAAAGCCAGATCGGTCTCGAGATTTGTCTCCAATGGGCATGCGGGGACTGGCTGTGAGGGAGCCACTAGCACGTCAAACAAATCAAACATGGCCTCCATCTTTTTCTGCAGAATTTCCCTGACGCTGAGCGCGCGTAAATAATCGGCGGCCAAGTATTGCTCGTTGACGTAGCCACCGATTTGGCCGAGGGGGTCCGCAAGCTCACTCACGCGGCCGGAACGAATCAAACTTCGAAAGGAGGCAGCGCTCTCCGCGGCGACGATAATGCTTCCGGCATCTTCAAACGGTCCTTCAGGAAGGGCCGCCGTCCTTGTGCCGCCAAAATACTTTCGAACGACCCTCTCCGCCGCGAGAAATGCTTTCGCCGCTCCGGGGTCCAATTTTTTCCAGGCGTTGGAAAGCCAGCCCACTCTAAGCGGCCGTGCTTTCAACTCCATGGAAGGTGAATAGGTGAAAGCCGCCTTGTCGATCGCCAGTGTGCTGCGATCCTTCGGGTCGTGACCGGCAATCGCGGCAAAAACACGCGCGCAGTCTTCAGCGCTGCGTGCAAATGGACCAATCTTGTCCATGGAGGGCGCGAGCTCCATTGCGCCATAGCGGCTGACGCGGCCATACGTGGGCCGAAACCCGCTGACACCGCAGAAGGCCGAAGGGCAGATGATCGAGCCCCACGTTTCCGTTCCGATGGCAAATGAGGCCAGCCCTGCTGCAACAATCGCTGCGGACCCCGCGGAAGAGCCACATGTCCAGCATTTGGTGTCCCAGGGATTTTTTGCGGCGCCCTGCAGCGAAGCAGAGGCAAATCGATAGCCCAACCCGCCGGCCAATTCGATCATGGCCGCCTTGCCGACCAAAATGGCGCCTACGCGGTTCAAATGTTCGATCACCGTCGCGTCGAAGTCGAACACTGTATCCGCGTGAGGCTTAGCCCCCCAGGTCGTTGGAAGGCCTTTGACTGACAAAGCGTCCTTTACGGCATAGGGGATTCCATGCAATGGTCCGCGGTAGTGGCCGTGCTGAATTTCCTTTTCAGCAGCCTTCGCCTGTTGCAGGGCGATCTCGGGTGTCAGCAGCGCGTAGGCGTTCAAGTGAGGACCGAGCTTCGTGCTCCGGTCCAGATAGATCTGTGTTAATTCCACCGGCGATAGCTGCTTCGTCTCGATCCTCTTGGAGAGTTCCGATAATGGCAGATAAAAGATTTCTTCCGAAGGCATAGAGGGGTCTCTCAGGGTTTTTTTGCCGGGTTGGTGCCCGTACCACGCAGGGGAGCCGGAGTAGGCTTCTTCTCGCGCTCGACGAGCGGCTTGAAATACAACGCAGGAGCGTCGCCGTTATCGACAGCGTACTTTCGAACATTGTCGAGGGGCATTTGCGCCAGAAAGCAAAGGCGTCGAATGTCAAATTTTTGCGCATTGGAAAGCCGGTTGCCATAAACCGCGAGAAGCGACTGGTAGCGCGCCTCTGCTTCCGCTTGGCTCTCGGCGGAAAGTGGAGGAGTTTCCGGAGTTTGCGCAAATGGCTGCTCTGAAGCCGATAAATGCGGCGCCAAAAAGGTTGAGGGAACCATCGAAACCGCCGACACGATGGATGCGCGCCGGGCAAACTCTCGCCGCGAAATGGAATGACCATCCTTGCGATTCATGAATGCTCCCGATTTAGAGATTTGCTAGGTGAATAACTTAAGTGAAGCTACTGAATATGCTTCTTTCAGTCAACTTTAATACGTAAGCAATCAGACCAATGGGTAATGGGGCATCTGACCGCTAGTCTACCCGCGTGAGCGTCTGCATTTGCAATTCGAGAGCCTGCGCGTACTGCCGCTCGATTTGCATTTCCGTCTGCAGTTTCTTGACGAGCAGTTCGAGCCGCGCAATTTCGGCGCGCAGCTTTAGGATGTCGGCCGATGAAGGAGCCGGCCTCCCGGAAGTCGCGCCGGCTTGCAGTGAGTTCTGTTGAGCAGCAGCCTGGTCGGCGGGGCGCGGTGTTATGAAAGCCTCCGCGAGCGCTCGCGGCCAAATGGACTCGGCGTTCTTTTGCTCGCCAGTAGACGTGGGAGCCAGTGGACGCGGAGCCGCAGGCGGTGGCGGCGCAAAAAGACTGTTGAGGGCGCTGGTGACCGCCGGGCGGTCCGCTGCCAACGTGTCCGCTGCACGTTTGGGCTCCAGCAAACTCTTGACGCGTCCAATCAATTCCTGTGGCTGGAAGGGCTTGCGAATCAGCTCATCCGCTTTTACAGCGACCGCCTTGTCGGCGACGCTCTTGTTCACTACTCCGGACATCAGCACGACGGGAATCCCGCCGAATTCCGGATGCTGTTTGATCTGGCTGCAAACGGAATAACCGTCCTGGTCCGGCATGATCACATCCGTAATAACCACATCGGGCTTGTTCTGTTCGAACTGAGCGAGGGCGGACGCTGCGTCCGCGCACGTGATCACGTTGATGCTCTCGCGGCGGAAAGCGATCTTGATGACTTCACGCATCGTCGCGCTGTCATCGATAAAATACACCGTGGGTATGCGCTTCGCTTCAGCTTCTTGCAACGGTGGAACAGTCATTGCTTCGCTCATAGCGCTTCCTTGTCCGCCATTTTGTGCGCTCCTTCGTCGTACTCGCGCATGGCATCCAGCATCAAATCGGTCGCCGACCGCAGCACAGTGCGCTGCGGCGATGTGTTCCCATAAGCAAACTTGTAAACGCCGGCTCCGCCCTGTACGCAGCTCTTCAAAATATGAATCACGGCTTCGTCGCCGAAGAGGTTGCCGCATTCCGCGTGGGCAATTTCGCCGGCATCGAAGAAGAGCACTCCGTCGGTTTCCCCCGCGTTGATATGAAGCGCTCCGGTCTGGTGGGCATGCCCGAGCATTTGCATCACGCCTGTGAGGTCGTGGTGCGAAAGGCTTCCACTGAGGCTGGTGTCCGACTGTGTGAGCATTTGCGTGGGGTGAAAGCCCTCGGCTTTGCTGACGATGATGCTTTTGACGTGGGAAGCGATGGTTACCGGCGGGCAATGGCGATCGATGTAGTCGTCGCAGCCCGCTTGAAACGCCTCCATGAGAGCGCGCTGGCTGCCATCGCCGAGTGCGATGATCTGGAGTGATGCGTTCTTGGGATCCGCATGAATGATCTGGGCAATCTCGAGAGCGCCCATCTCGCGCATATTCGTGGAGCACAAAATGGCTGACGGGGCGTCGTATTCGAGCGCAGTCAAGGCAAAAGCGGCTTGTGTGCTCGTGACGACTTCAAAGCCTTCGCGTTTGAGGGCGTCGCCGAGCCGCTTGGCGAAATACACGTTGCTATCAATCAGCAGAATTTTCGGTCCACGAATGGGAGGCATCAGGGTCTGGCCTCCACAACCGGGCTGGCAGGCTTGACGATGAGCAACGGCGCTTGGCCGGGGGTGAGCGAATCCAGATCCAGCACTTCGATGACCTCGCCATTGTGCGAAATCCAGCCGGCGACATGTGCAGCGTCTGTTTCGCCCGAGGAAATCATTTCCGCGATGATCAATTCGCAATCGCCCGTCACCGGCACGGCCACCCACTCCGACTTGTCTCCGTAGTGGCGCACGGCGATGAGATAAAAACGGCGTGACGTGAGTCCTTTGCCGAGCAGAGTTTCCGCCACGTCACACACCGGCACGATCCGGCCTCGCCGCAGGATGACTCCCTCGAGATTCGCGGTGTGGTGCGGGAAACGAAAGATTCGGCTTGGGGCGACCAGCTCCGAGATTTGTGTGGCCGTGACCGCAAACCGGCGCTCGCCCAGACGCAGCAGCACGAATGATTGTGTCCCTAGTTCGGCGCCTTGCGTCACTGCGGCAACTCCGTTCTGTCATTCCCCGAACCTTCCGGTGCGTCCAGAGGCGGCAGCGAAGCGTCAAGCAGCTCAAATTCTTCTGCGGTCAGAAAACCTTCCGGGTTCACCACTGGAATGACGTTTTGATCCAGTGCGGTCAATCCCCGGTACCAGGTCCGCTCTTCTTGGCAATAAGCGAGTGGCAAGGCCTGGAGTCGGTGCATGGTCGCCATTTTGTCCATGCCGTCGACGAGCAGCGCCGTCCGCGACTTTCTAAGCACAAACACCAGTTCCGCTGCAGTAGCGGGCATTCCGAAATGTGAGGCGACGTTGACGACATAAATGGCCTTGTCGCCTCGCCGCAGCACGTGCCGGACTTTTCTGATCGCCGGCTGATCGATTTCCTTCGCTGCGCCAGAAAGGCTGTCCACGCTGCGGACTTCCTGAACGGAGGCGGCAGAGACGGCAAAGACCTGGCCGGACACGCGGAAGAGAATAATCTGCTCGGTGCGCGCGGCGTGGGGTTTGCCAGGTAGAGCGGCCACGCGCATCAGCGCACTCCCACGGGCGTGGAGCGGCAAATTCCGATAACCCGTTTTTCAATCGCCTGATAAATGTCATCGATGCCGAGGACTTCATCAACCGCACCAGCTTTGATGGCTTCCGCGGGCATGCCGAAGATTACGCAGGTTGCTTCGTCCTGAGCCAACACCAAGCCCCCGGCCGCTTTGATAGCTTTGGCCCCGCTCGTCCCATCGTTGCCCATGCCGGTGAGAATGGCGCCAATGCTCATCGAACCCGCGTAAGCCGCAACGGATTCCATGGTCGCATCGATATTGGGCAGATAACCGTTGATTCTGCCCGATGAGCCGTCGAGCTGGATGCGGCCGCTCGGGGTGACGCGCAGGTGCTGCCCGCCGGGACAAATGTAAAGCGTGCCGGCCTGCAGAGGTTCGTTGGGCTCGGCTTCTTTCACACGAATGCCTGTGAAATCGACAAGCTGCGCCGCATACTGCGTGGTAAAGGCCGCCGGCATGTGCTGAACCAGGATAACTGCCGCCGGAAAATCCCGGGTAAAGCCAGGCGCCAGGCGCATGACTGTTGCAGGTCCCCCCGTCGATGCAGCCAGCACGACGACAGGAAATCGCTGGTCGGTCGCCGAACTCGAAGGCACAGTTCGCGGAGCGGCCGGCGACACTGGCTTCGGAGTCGTGCCCGACTTCTGAAGAGTGGAAGCAAGCCGAGAAGCGGTGCGCACGACGCGGACTTTTGCCGCCATTCGAACCTTGCGCAGCAAGTCCTCTTTCACGCTTTGCATATCGAGGTCGATTCCGCTCGAAGGCTTGGCAACAAATTCGATCGCGCCAAGTTCCAGTGCTTTCAAGGTGCTCGCCGCGCCATCCTTCGATTCCGAGCTGACGATAACGATCGGCCGCGGATTTCTGGTCATGATCTCTGCCGTCGCTTGCAAGCCATCGACGTGCGGCATATTAATGTCCATGGTGATGACGTCGGGCTTGAGTGATTCCGCGAGCGCAACGGCTTCACGGCCGTCCTTGGCGTGGCCCGCCACCTGCAATTGATCGTCGGCATTGAAAATCGCTTCGAGGACCTTCCGCATGAAGGCGGAGTCGTCCACGATGAGCACGCGAAACTTTTTGTTGGTGCTTGTGGCCATGCTCCTCTATGCGACCGGTACGACTGGTCGCGCCTCCGCTCCCATTAGCTGCTCGACGGCTGCAATCAATTGATCTTCCTGCACAGGCTTGGTCAGAAATGCGGCCGCGCCTTCCTTGATGGCGCGATCGCGGTGCTTTGCGCCTGCTCGTGAAGTGACCACCATCACGGGAATGCGCCGCGTCGTGGGACTCTGCCTCAGCTGCACCATCAACTCGTAGCCCGTCATGCGCGGCATCTCAAGGTCCGTGATCACCAGGTGGCAGCCATGTTGGGCAACCAGTTCCGCGGCTTCCATGCCGTCTGCGGCCAGCTTCACGCGATAGCCATTCTTCTCCAGCATGCGGCCGACGAACTTGCGCACGCTGATAGAGTCGTCAGCAACAACAATCAGGCGTTCCTGCTCGACGCGGTCGATCGCTTCCGCGGGGATCGTCCCGCGAGCGACGGCTGCTGAGCCCGGTGCGAAAATGCGAGCGGCGCTTGCGCTCGCCTGCAGCGGACGGCGCTCCGAAGGCTCGTTGGCAACCATGCGGTTCAAATCGATCAGCAGGATAAGGCTTCCATCGGGCGCGATCGTGGTGCCAGGGAAGAGTTTCACGCGGCGGAGATACTCACCAAGGTTTTTGATAACAATTTCGTCCTTGCCAAGCACTTCTTCCACTACCAGACCGATCTGGCGATTCCCGGCATTGGCCACAACCATGCGGAAGTAACCGTTCACCGGTTCGAGTGGTGGGAGGCCCAGATAGGTATCGAGCCGCACAACTTCAGTGACGACGTCGCGAACCTTCGTCAGCAGCTTTCCACCCACGTCTTCGATTTCGTCCGCGCGCAGCCGCCGAATTTCTTCCACGACGGCCAGAGGCAGAGCGAAGTTCGTCGTGCCGCATCGCACGAAGAGCGCCGGAGAGATGATCAATGTCAGAGGCACCTTCAAAATAAATTTCGTGCCCTCACCGCGGACGCTTCGGATGTCGATTTCACCGTTCAGCGCGTTCAAATTTGCGCGAACCACGTCGAGACCGACGCCACGGCCCGCAAGTTCGGTCTTCACTGGGGCGGTTGTGAATCCAGGATGGAAGAGCATCTCGCGGAGATCGCGTTCGGTGAGGCGGTCCGCCGTTTCCGGCGAAACAAGGCCGCGCTCGATAGCGCTCAGCTTCACGCGTTCGTAATCGATTCCGCGGCCGTCATCTTCCACTTCAATGTAAATATGATTGCCGCGGTGATAAGCGCGCAGAAAAACCTTGCCGAGCTCCGGCTTTCCCGTCGCGAGTCGATCCTCGGGCCGCTCGATGCCATGGGCCACGGAATTGCGCACGAGATGTACAAGCGGGTCGGAGATTTGCTGAATGATGTTGTTATCCAGCTCTGTCTCGCTGCCGGAGAGGTCGAGATCCACCAGCTTGCCGGCCGATTTCGCCGCGTCACGCACCGCGCGCGAGAGTCGTGAGTAAAGCGTCCCGATCGGAACCATGCGGGCCGCTGTGATTTCGTCTTGAAGATGGTGGGCGAGCTTGGTGAACTCGTCGATGTCGCCCTCCACGCGCCCGATAAATCCCTCGAGCTGGGAGAGCACTTCGTTCACGTCCGCCGAAATTTCAGCCATCGAGCGCGAGAGAATGTTGAAGTCGTCGTACCGGTCCATTTCGAGTTCGCTGAAGTCCGACCAGAACGAAGTGTCCCCCGAGGCGGCGCTTGTGAGTGTCTTCCGGGCTGTAGAAGGGCTCCACGGCCCTGCCTGGCGCGAAGAGCTGATGCGGTTGAATTCGTACTTTTCCTGGAACTCTCCGACTTTTCCCTGCAGGCGTTCTTTGGAGAAGCTCAGTGTATCGACCAGTTTTTCCAGTTCCGCAACCCGGCCAACCATCCGCGTGCGGTTGATGACCAGCTCGCCCACGGTGTTCATCATGCGATCGAGCCGTGACAAAGCAATACGCACTGACTTCGCGGTACCGGCGGCTGAGCCGGCAGGCTTGGTGGATTTTTTTGCGGCCGTTGTCGCCTGCGCCGTTACTTCCAAACCCTCGGCACGAGCTTCCTCCACGGCGGCAGGCGACCCCGCCCCTTCGGAATCTTCCAATTCGATCGGCGCAAATTCGGCAATTCGCCCGAGCAGGGAATCCACCCCCGCCCGCATACTTTTCTCGTCGCCCCACTGGCGGTGCAAAGTCTTCTTCAAGACATCCACGGATTCGAGGCAGAGGTCCACTACGGCGGGTGACGGCTCAAGCTCCCCATCACGCAGTCGCCCCATGAGATCCTCGACGCGGTGAGCAATTGCACCCAGCCGTTTCAAGCCCACCTGTGCGGCGGAGCCCTTCACCGTATGAATGGCGCGAAACAACTTGTTGATCTCTTCCGGATTGTTGTTGCCTTCGAGCGAAATCAGGCAGTCGCTGACCACCTGCAGATGCTCCTCCGCTTCTGGCTGGAAGAATTCCAATATCTCGTCGGACACTTCGTCATCCGAGGGCAACGCGTCGAAGTAGGAGCCGGTCGCGGCGGCGACGACAGTTTCCTGGGCGGACGTAGTGGTGGGCTCCACATAGCCTTGCGCCGGTGGATAATTCAGCGGCGGCGGTTCCGTCGGGAAGGCAAAGCGATAGCGATCCTTGAAAGCAGCGATGTCATCCAGGCTTTCCTTACCTGTATCGCTGATCTCCAGAAGATCCGTTTCGAGAAGAGAAATACCGTCCGAAAGGAATTCCGTGAGTGGTCCGTGAAGGTCCTCTCCGAGGGGCGCGTTGAGCGCGTACTGAAACACGTGAGCGAGTTTCGCGCCAATTTCCGAAAAACGCGGGAACCCGTAGCTGGCTGAAGTGCCGCTCAAGGTATGCGCGGAAATGTAAAGCCGTTCCAGGTCTTCGTGGCGCGGCGAGATTTCCTGCAACACGCTGACGTACTCCCGCAAATACTGCAGGTGCTCCGAAGCTTCCTGGAGGAACATCTCGACGGCTTCGCGGTCGGGCATGCTCACGCGCGTCCCTCCGTGACGAGTTCCGGCTTTTGCAGCTCTTCAGCCGTGGGCTTGCGGTAAAGAATGCAGTCGTTCAAGACGATGGCTTGGAACTTCACCGGCATTTTGGAGATGGATTCCGAGTGCCCCAAAAACAGATATCCGCCCGGCTCCAGCGTGTCGTAGAACCGTTGCACCAGCGCGCGCCGCCGCTCTTCGGAGAAATAAATCATCACGTTCATGCAGAAGATCATGTCCATCCGGCCGACATACACCGCCGACGCGAGATTCATCTGCGCGAACGAAACGAACTTGCGAAGCCGGGGCTTCACTTGATGCCCGCCGGCAACCTTCGTGAAGTGCGAAGTCAATCTCTCCGGGCTGACGCTGGCGAGGCTTCGACCCACGTATACCCCGCGCTCCGCGTGTTTTAGCGCGAGCCTGCCGACATCGGTCGCAAGGATTTCGACATTCCAGGAATCGGAAAAGGAAAGTGAGTCCGCAATCGTAATGGCAATGGAATAGGGTTCCTCGCCCGTCGAACAGCCTGCGCTCCAGATTCGGAGCGTGCGGGGATTTTTCCAGAATTTTTTGACGTGTAACTCCGGCAGAACTCGCTTTTCGAACGCTTCATACACGCTCGGATACCGGAAGAAGCTGGTCTCCTGAGTCAGGAGTCCTTCGAGAAGAGCTTCGTACTCGACATTCGATTTGCGCATCGCCCGCAGCAAATCCGTCCCGCGCTCCATGCCCTTGGCGCGCAAGTGTTCCTTCACGCGCCCGGAGAAAAACCGGGCCCGGGATTCATCGAAGCAGATGCCTGTCCGCTCTTCGATCAGCATCCGGATCTCGCCCAATTCGTGCTCACTAAGACCGTGCGCCGGTCCCTGCCGTTCGCTCATTCCCGTCCCACTTTCGTTCTGGCCGCAAGCTGAAGCGGAAATTCACTGCCTACCGTAGAGCGCCGGCCGGGACAGGCCGCTCGGATTCTTCCAAAATATTGCCGGACTTCGAATTCGCGCGGAACTGCGCCAGTGCTTCGTTCAGTTGGTCGGAAAGTTTCACCAGCTGGCTTACCGTTGCGACCGTGCCGCGGGTTCCTTGCGATGTTTGCCGCGTGATGCTCGAAATGATTTGCATGGCGTGCGCTACACCTTCCGTTCCGCGCACCTGTTGTTTGGAAGCCAGCGAAATTTCCTGAACGAGTTCTGCCGACTGGCGCACCACGTTCGAAATCGCGTCCAGCGCGCGCCCGGCTTGATCCGCCAGCGTCGCTCCGCCTTCCACTTCCTTTGTGCCTTCTTCCATAACCACCACGGCTTCGTTCGTCTCCGCCTGGATGGCTTTGATGAGCGCCGCGATATCCTTGGTGGCGCTGCGGCTGTGTTCGGCCAGTTTGCGGACCTCGTCGGCAACGACCGCGAAACCGCGGCCAGCTTCGCCCGCGCGAGCGGCCTCGATGGCTGCGTTCAAGGCCAGCAAGTTGGTCTGTTCGGTGATGTCGTTAATCACGTTGATGATTTCGGAGATTTCCAGGGAGCGGTCGCCGAGCGATTTGATTTTCTTCGCCGTGGCTTGCACCGATGCGCGAATGCGCTGCATTCCTTCCAGCGTGTCGCGCACGGCGCGGTTGCCCTGCTCGGCGGCGTCCAGTGCGCGGCGTGCCGCTTCGGCGCTCGCTTCCGCGTTGTTGGACACCTGTTTCATCGAAACCGTAAGTTCTTCCACTGCGCTCGAGGTGTTGGTGATTTCCTGATCCTGTTGCGTGGCGCCGGCCTGCATTTCATCGGCTGCCACGAGAATGTTGTTGGAGCAGGCGGTGACTTCCATGGCCGCTTTTCGCACGCGCTCCAGCACCTTGGTGAAGTTGTCGAGCATGTAGTTGATCGAGTCGGCCACGTTGCCCAGAGCGTCGTTTGTGACTTTGCCGCGCAGGGTCAAGTCGCCGCGCGCGACCTGATTGATTACCGTCAGCAGCTCCGTGATGCTCCGTTGCAAGGCGTCGTTTGCATCCTGATTGCTCGTCGCCTTCGAGACTTTCGCCACCGCGCGATTCAGATTCTCCGCGATGTAGCCAAACTCGTCCCCCGTGGTGACTTCCGCGCGCGCGCGTGGATCACCCGCAGCCAGGCGCTCCGAAAAATGGGCGAGTTCCTGGACCGGTCCGAGGAGGCTGCTGCCAAGCCGCCAGGCGAGGAGAATGGCCATGCCTATGGCCAGCACCCCGGCGAGAATCGCCGAGGCCGGCAGCGATCCGAATTCGAATGGCGCGCCGCCTGATTGCCGTCCGGCGCTTATGCCGAGCGCCAGCACAGTGAGCAGAACGGCGCCGTTAACCAGCACCAGCGTCCAGATTGTAGAACTCAGTCGCGATTTCATGCCTTCCTCCAAAACTCTATTGCGGTACTCCGTTCCGTAACCGGCGGAGTCCGCGCAAACTCAGATGCTCGGTCCCGGAAAAACCTCGAGCATTCTCCTCAAATCGATAACCAGGGCCAGACGATCGTCGTGGCGCAGCATGCCGATGCAATGCGGCACATTTTCCGGAGCCTGTTCGAGCAAATCCTCGGTATTCACCGAATACGTTCCAATCACTTCATCGGCGGCAATCCCGATCTTCAGATCATCGTGCGCGCCTTCGCCTCGAAGCGAGGCAACCACCACGTGTTTCGGCAGCAGTCCCGGTCTGCGGCCTTCGGTAATCGCGATGTCGATCAGCGGCACAATGGCTCCGCGCAAATTGAAAATGCCCGCAAGGTAAGCCGGACCGAGCGGCAGTTTGGTCAGTAGCGGCCAGTCCAGCACTTCCTCCACGTCCAGCACCGGTAGGCAGAATCTCTCTCTGCCGCTTCGGAAAACGCAGTATTGCGATTCCGGCGGGCGCTCTTCCATCGGGCCGAGTGCTTCCAGCAGATCGTCCGCGTCAGCGGGCATCGGTACCAGATGAAAATCTTCATTCATTCCCGATTCGTCCTCGCAAAATCCCTTAGGCAAATCGCCTGACGGCGCGCAACAGCTCTTCCCTGGTAAACGGCTTCGTTACATATCCGTCCGCGCCTTGCTGCTGGCCCCAATACTTGTCGCTCTCCGTGTTCTTCGATGTCACCAGAATCACGGGGATTGCGTTGTAATCCGCATGATTCTTCAACTCACGGCAAACCTGAAAACCATTCCGCTTCGGCATCACGACGTCCAGCAAGATCACGCTGGGCCGCTCTACCGCAATCGCTTCTTCCACCCGTTCCGGATCGTTCAGGCCAACCAACCTATAACCTTCGTGTTCAAGAAAGCCCTGAATCAGCTTCACTTGCGAGGGTGAGTCATCGACGATGAGTACCTTTTTTTGCAGCATCGACATCTCCCCAGAATTCTCCGGAGACCAGAGGTGCACGTCAGCAGCCAGGGTGCAAATTCAGTGGTCCAGGGTGTCTAGTTTGTATAAGGGCTTATTTATGTGTGTCTTGCGCAGGCCTCGCGCCTGTTCAGCGGCTTGTCCCCGGAGAGGCTGGCTCGGCTTCCGTCTCAGCTTGAGATGCATTCTCAGCTTCCTTCATCTCGCTGGACAGTGATGAGAATCTCTGCATGATTTCGTTGATGCGCAGGGCCATGCTGTGAATCGTCTTGATCTGTGCGAGGGACTGCGTGGAGAGCTGGCCCGGTTCCAAAAGCAGCAGTTCGGCGTTCCCAAGCATGGACGTTAACGCGTTGTTTACGCTGTGCTTCATGTCCATCATGTAGCGGCCCAGCGTCGCATGATTCTCGTTTGAGGCTGCGCGGCGTTCCGCTTGCTTCGCCAGCCGCAGGGCTTCTCCGCGGCGCAACGATTCTCCCGCAACCAGCAACAACGTTTGTGCCCAGTCCTCTCGCAACGGAATATGCACTAGCCTCGGATATCGAGAGCGCAGTTGCCCAAGTTCGCGGGAATCCACCGGGGCACACAGAATCACTGCGGCGGCCGGCTCTAGCGATCGCAGAACGCCCGGGAGCCTGCCTTCCAGCACGGGACCGACTACTACGAGATCGTGAGGCGGGGCCTCGCGATCGTTGCAGATTTGGCTGCTGAGCACGGTGATTCCAGGTGCCTGGCGTTCCGCTTGCCAGCAAGCAGTAAGAAGACGTGCGAACTCTGGTTCGTCCGAGAGAATTAATACGCTAGCGTTTCGCACTGAGGACCAGCTCCCAGGGTGATAGCCCGGCATAACCGGGAAGTGTCCCGACCAATTAAAGTTTTTCCGCCTCGTCCAACGCCGAAAGCAATCGTTTGGTGCTGATTCCCAAATTCACGGCCGCTTCCGTATCTTTCGCCTGCTTGGCGATGTCCACGCGCTCCTGCAACCGCGAAACTTCTATGCGCGCGATGGAGAGCGCCTTGTCCATCGACGTCGCATTCCCGGTTTCTTTTGCGGACTCCACCGCTGCCGTAACCATGGCTCTGGCGACCACTGCGCGCCGCAAATCTTCCGCGGACGGCCCGTCCTCGCTCACGAATGCAGTCACTTCCCAGGAGGACATCAGAATTCTTGCCGAGCCTATTTTGACGGTGGTCATGGAACGCCCGCGCGTCGGCGGCGTGGCAATCAGCTGTTCCCAGATTTTCTCGAGGCAAGCCTCAAAATCAAGCCCCGGAGCTACCGTCGCATTGCCCGCACTTGCGCCAGGTTTCTCGGTGCCCTTCGTTGTTGCCTCGGGAGTTGCCGTTTCGCGAGGCGCCACGCTGGATGGCTGCCCGGCCCGAAGATTAGCGCCCTTGGCGGCGGAGGCTGCGTTTTCCGAAGGTTTCGGCGCCAGCTTGGCCAGGGCCTTCTCAACGTCCGCGCGCAAGCCGAGCAGCTTTTCAAACGTCTGATTCACGGAGCGTTCCGTGTACTCTTTCTGAAACGGCTGCTTCCATTCATCGGCGGTTTCGCGAATCTTGGGAAGTGGCTCCGCGGAGGAGAGCCCAAAGTTCTGGCAATCCATAAGCTTGACTCCCGCGGCTTCCAGTTGAGCCAGGCCCGATCGAATCGCGATCAGGTCGGCATGCATCAGCTCGATGAAGGTCCGCCGCAGCAGGAAATTGAAGCGCACGAAGGCCAGCAGTGCCGCCGGGTCGTAAAACATGCCGCCCGCGGTTTCTTTCACTTTTCGGCCCTGCTCGATGAAGTTTGTCTTCAAAATTTCGCGGAGGCTGCGGAATGTTCGCAATTTCTCGATCATCTGCTCGAGCGGCGCGCACCAGCTCAGCGTGGTGTCGTCCACGTCTCCCAGCACCTGCTTCATGACCTGGGCAACGTCGGACGGCTCAATCTGTTTGTGGTAGATCTTGGCGGGCGCGCAGAGCGCGAAATATTGCACCAGCAGAAAGTCGATCTTGTCGCGATCTACGTTTGTCTTGGACGATTTTTTGAGGTGCCGGTGGATCAGGGCGCATAAACTGGACTCATTGGCGTTCAACGTCGTCGTTTGCAGCAGTTTCCGCAATTCATGCACCGCGACTCGCTGGTCCATTTCATCCAGCCAGAGTTCGACTTCGTCGAAAAGTTCCAGGTCCGGCTTCTCCGGCAGATTCCTTTTTTCCGGCGCGAGTGGCACTTCAATTTCCAGCTGCTTCGCCAGCGCAAGGTAAATGGGGAACACCGAGCGATCCTCCACCCACTTTGCCTGTCGCGGATTCAAGGGCTTCGAAGGAGTCGGGATGTTGAGCGTTGAAGTCGTCTTGTTCACGGCTGTGTCACCCACGCGCAGGGCCCCTGTAAAAACCGGATGGCCACCGCTTTGCGTCCTTCGTGATATTGCACTGCGATCACTGTCGCCTCCGCCGTGCAACCCTTCTTATCTCGTTCCATGCGTACCCGGTCGTCAAATTCAAGCGGCAGGCTCGAGAGAAAGATGGCGTGTTCGGCCCCGCCATACTCCACCACGGTTGCCTCTCGCAGTCGTGCGCTTCCTGCCCGCAAGGCCGTGACCTGCACCGCGACGCGCACGGGACTCACGTTCGGAAAGAAACGAGCCAATCGTTCTGCGCAGCCTTGCTCGTTCGCGGTGAGGGTGACCTCACTGGTTTGTCTCACGTGGCCTCTCGACTCGGTCGCTGGCAAGCCGCAAACCCCAAAGGCGGTTTGACACACTTGCCTCCAGCTTGTGGACACAACGTCCCCGCGATAGAGATGCACGCTGCACGCCAAAGCGCCGGAAACGGAATGGATGCGGAAACTGAACAAAGGGAACGGCTTAGTAATTTCTCATCGCTCGCGACTGGCTCATGCGTCTCACGCTGAAACGCCGCCGTCTCAACCGCTCGCACCTTTCGCGCCTTGCGTAGCTTCTTGAGACTGGTCTACTCGACGCCCTGGGGCGCTGCTTCGGAAGCATCCTCTGATTCGGATGAACCTGATCGAAGGGCAATACGGTAACGCTTCAGTTTCCGATATAACGTCGCGCGGCTGATTCCTAGCATTCTGCCCGCCAGAGCCTTGTCGCCGTTTGCCTGCTCGAACACTCGAAGAATGGTCATTTTCTCCATCTCGGCAAGCGCGGTCGTCGAAAGCGACCCTGTATCCTGTGGGTTGCTCCCTGAAGAGTCCGGCTGTTCGCTGCGGATGGCCGGAGGTAGGTCGTTCACGTCAATCACGCGGCGGTCGCCAAGCGTAATCGCCCTTGCTATGCAATTTTCCAGTTCTCGGATATTTCCCGGCCACTCGTAGTTCAACAAACTCTTCATGGCCGCCGTAGTCACTTGCAGGTGCGAATCCGGCGCATAACGGTCCAGGAAATGGTGTACCAGCATGGGAATGTCCGACCGGCGGTCTCGCAACGCCGGCAGGTGCACCGTGACGACATTCAGTCGAAAATATAAATCCTTGCGGAAGGTTCCCTCTCGATAGGCAGCTTCGAGGTCGCGGTTTGTCGCGGCGATGACTCGTACATCCACACTGACTTTCTCATTGCTTCCGACAGGTCGCACTTCTTTCTCCTGCAGCACTCGCAAGAGCTTGGCCTGCATTTCGAGCGGCAGTTCGCCGATCTCATCCAGAAAAATCGTTCCCCCGTCCGCCGCTTGAAAAAGGCCTGCTTTCGATTTTATCGCGCCGGTAAACGCACCTTTTTCGTACCCAAAAAGTTCGCTCTCCATCAACGTAGGGACCAGCGAGCCGCAATCCACGGCCACAAATGGTGTCTTCGCCAGCGCCCCTCGGAAGTGGATTGCTCGGGCGACAAGTTCCTTCCCGGTTCCGCTTTCGCCCGAAATCAACACCGGAGTCCGGGTGTCCTTCAGCCGTGAAACCATGCGCAAAACGTCCTGAATGTTCGCCGAAGTGCCGATGATCCCGTCGAGATTTTCCTCCGTGCTCACCCGGTCTCGCAAAAACTCATTTTCCGTGACGAGCCTGACTTTTTCCGCCATCCGTTGCAGCAGCAGCCGCATTTTTTCGACCCGGAACGGTTTCTCGATATAGTCGTACGCTCCCAGCTTCATTGCGTCGACCGCGGATTCGATCGACCCATGCCCGGTCATAATCGCGATTTCGGCCCGCGGCAGAATCAGTTTCGCCTGCTTCAGGAGTTCCACGCCGGAGAGCGTGGGCAGCTTCAGATCGGTCAGGATAAGGTCCGGCCCTTCGGCATCCAGTTTCGCAAGGGCCGCCTCCGCGCTTTCCGCTTCCAGGCAGGAATAGCCCAGCGTATTGCCGATGGTCATGCAGAGTTTGCGGATGCTCTGCTCGTCATCCACGACCAGCAATCGTATTTTCAATTCTTCACTCATGGCTTCCCAAACGTTTTCTCAACGACCGAGATTAACTGCTGCACCCGGAACGGTTTTTCGATGCACGGGGTGCCGCTTCGCGCCAGCAGCGCCTGCGTCTCGCTGTTTGCCGTATCGCCGCTGATCAGAATAATTTTCGAGCCAAGCTCCGGCCGGTTCTTCTGGATCCAATCATGAACTTCGGCCCCGTTCACCGCTCCAGGCATTCGAATGTCGGAGATCACTCCTGCGTAGCGGCCCTGTTCAAGGTGTTTCAGTCCTTCCACGCCGGAACTGGCATCCACCACGGAGTACCCCTTGCGCTCAAGTGCCGCTCGAAGAAACGCAATCACGGACGCCTCATCCTCGATTAAAAGTATTGGCGCAGTCTGCCTTACGGCTGCTTGTAATGTCATCGTCCAGCCTCTTTCGCTGCTAATGCGGGCGACTCCATCGCCAGCGGAATCCGCACTTCGAACGTGCTTCCTCCGCCTTCCGCGTTGTTCCAGCACTGAATCTCGCCGCCGTGTGCCCGCACAATTCCATAACAAATGCTAAGGCCGAGTCCCGTGCCCTTGCCCGGCTGCTTCGTCGTGTAGAAGGGATCAAAGATATGTTGCGGGTCCGCGATGCCGGTCCCGTTATCCGAGACCACCACTTGCGCGCTGTTCCCGCCTCGAGTCGTTCGAATCGTTATACGCCCGCGCCGGCCGGTTTCTTGCACTGCGTCGTACGCATTGTTGAGGATGTTCAGAAAGACCTGCTGAAGTTGCTGAGCGTCACCCAGCGCCGGGGCCAGGGACTCGTCAAACTCCTCGGTCACCTCGACTCCGTGGCTCGCAAAATCGTAGCTGCGCAGCTTGATCGTTTGTCGCAGCACCGCATTGACCTGGACGGGCTCGCGCTGGACCGGCCGCTGCCTCGCGAAACTCAAAAGGTCCTGCACGATGTCTTTCGTTCGCTGCGTTTCCTGCAGGATAATCAGCAAGTCCGCCCGTGCCGCCGCCGGCACCTCGGGGTTTTCCAGCAACAAGTCGGTGAAGCCTAGAATCGCTGCCAGAGGGTTGTTCACTTCATGGGCCACGCCGGAAACGAGCCGCCCGATCGTCGCCATCCGTTCCGAGTGCGCCAGCTTGGCCTGCAGCAGCACAGCGTCCGTTATGTCCGTCATCACCACCACCAAACTGTTCACGGTGGTTTGCTCATCGCGCATGGGACTCAGGCTCACCGAAAAGTGTCCCATCGAGCCATCGCTGCGCCTCATCTGTAATTCGAGGTTCTCCACCTGGTGTCCGTTCGCCGTGGTCTCGAGGGCTCCCTCGAAATCCTTCCGGTGGGACGGCTCGACCCAATCCACCAAACGGTGCCCAATTAACTCATTTTCGCGATAGCCTGCCTCGTAACACCTCCGGTTGGCATAGCTGATCAGGCCCGCCGTATCCAGCACCAATATCATGCTTTGCGTCGTGTTCAGGATCTTCTGGTTGAAGTCGCGCTCCCTCTGCAACTGCGATTGAAACGACTTTTGCTCCGTTACATCCAGCATCAGGCCGCGAATCTGCGCAATCCGCCCCTGCGCATCCCGCACCGCCGTGATGTTTTGCAGCGTATGCAGCAGGGCGCCATCTTTTCGCCGGAGCGTCTCTTCATAGTTTCGCAGGACCCCACGCGCGGATAGTTCATGCAGGAACCGCTCGCGCGCCGCCGGCGCGGGATATAGGTGCGGGCTCACGTCCGCGCGCAGCAATTCCTCGCGCGACGCGTACCCGAGCATGCGCACCATGGCATCGTTTACATCCAGGAAGCGTCCGTCGGGCGTTGCGAAGAACAATCCTTCCTGAATGCTGTCGAACAGCTCGCGGTATTTTCGTTCGGCTTCTCTCCGGTCCGTTATGTCTTTCAGCACGTGAATCGTGCGCGTATCGTCTTCCGCCACGCCCGGCGCTCTCGAGGTCGATACGAGAAAGATTCGCTCCGCCGACGCCGCCACGTACTCCTCCCGCGGCCTTTGCGTATCCCGGCAAAAGGGGCAGGGAAGGTCGCTCCCGGTTTCGGCGATCTGCCGCAGTCCGCTCATCGCTTCGCCAACCAGCGCAACCGGTGGCACTCCCAGATGCGAGGCCAGCGAGCGGTTGGTGCGCACGATTTTCCAGTTGCGGTCGTGCACCACGATGTAGTCGCTGATGGCGTCGATGTCCTCGACCCACTGTCTCTTGGATTTTTCAAGTTGTGAGAACCGCCGGAAGTTTTCCAGAGAGAGCGCCGCGTGGCTCGCCAATGCATGAAAGAGTTTTTTTTCGCGCTCATCCAAAGTTTTCCGCCTGCGCAGCAGGCACAACATGCCCAGTCTTTCGCCGTCGCTCGCGTTGATGGGCACAAAGACCGCGTGCGTCGAAGCGCTAACCAGCCCGCGGCTGGCGGAATCCGTGTGCGATAAAGATCGAATCCCCGCCGCCTCGCCGCTTTCTCGTGCGGTCGAGATGATCCAGCTTGCCAGGCTCGTGCTGGCTGATTCTTCGCTTTCCGCCCCTTCGTACAAATCCGTTTCGCGGCCGCGGAAGACGGCAACGCCTCCCCACTCGGAGTTGAGCATGCGGGCCGCCCGGCGGGCAAACCGTTCCAGAAACTCCGGCAGCTTGCGTGATTGCGCCGCGTCAACAGCCAACTCCATCAACTCTTCCGCTTGTTTTGAAAAGGGAGGCACGGCATCGACCTTGCTGGCGCCGCTGGTCAATCGACGAGTCCGGATGGGTCTAGTGTCTCGCATCACGGGTTGGGGTTGGACGCGTGTCTCACGTTGAGTTCTGCCGCTCACTACCACCCTAGCGACTAATCTCATTCTGAGTCAACCTGGGTTCTCCTGTCCGTTGCTGAATCGTCCACTGTCTGCGTGCCTTCCTTGTGAACCTTGTCTCAGCCTGAGACCTAACCTCGAAAAGTTACTGGACCCTGAGACGTTTCGAAGTTCAAAAACATTTGCTGGCTTTGCCCACATTTGACTGTAAGCCCTGATTCTAAAGCGCTTGCAACCGTCGAGTTCCCGCAAATGGCTGGGCCGTGTTCGTTGCCGCGCATGGCCCCAGACGTGCCTTTCCTACAGCGGGGTCTTCCATTTTTTGAGAGGGCGGTGCCAATGAGAACTGGATGGAGGCGAATAATCCGCGGGGTCGCGGTTACAGCGGTCGGGCTTTGCCTGGGAGCCTATGTGTTCGGGCAGACCGGGACCACGGATGAAGGAAAGCGCAAGGTCAAATCAAAGGTCGCGCCCGCTTATCCCGAACTGGCCAAGCGCATGAGCGTGTCCGGAAAAGTCAAAATCGAAGTCGTCATCACCCCGGACGGGCGCGTCAAGAGCACTCGAGTGATTGGCGGTCATCCTTTGCTTGTGCAAGCTTGCCAGGACGCGGTGAAGGAATGGAGATTTGCGCCCGCGCCGGAAGAGACCACCCAGATCGTTGAATTTGAATTTACCGCGGGCAGCTAAGGAATCAGAAGCAAACGGCAGGAGCGGTTCCTTGAAAACCGCGTCACCGGGGGAGTGGAGGCAATTAGCAATGACGATCGGGAAGAGACTTTACTTAGGCTTCGGCGCGATTCTTGTTATTTTGGCGCTGCTGTTTTTCGTCAACCTGGGCACGGGCTTGAAAGAACAGTCGGCCCGGAAAGAAGCCCGGGCCGCGCTCGACAACAAAACCACAATTGAGTTAGTGCGCTATCAGATCATGTTGAACCGCCACAACATGGACAATTTCCTGTTGAGTGGTGACCCGCGCGACGAAGAAAGGGTCAACAAAGGCTTTACGGATATCAGCGAGTTGATCAAGCGCGGCCAGGCGGAAACCACTAACGACAGTGTTAAGACCGCGCTCATCCAGGTCGAAAGCACCGAGGTGAGTTGGGCGGACAATTTCGCCAAGCCCCTTCTCGCTAAACGTCATCAGGTTGACTCCGGCGACGCTACCGTGTCCGACCTTCAAATCTTTTATCTCCAGAAGGATCCGGCGTCCTGGCTAGCAAAGTCGTCCGATGTTCTCGACAAAACGAGCGCCGAAATTACCAAGTCCGCTAACGAAACCGGAAAATCGGCTGAGACCGCGAGCGCCATCAGCAGGTGGACCACCTTGGTTCTCACCTTCCTCGCGCTTTGCATTGGTATCTATGCCGCACTGAAAACTGCCAAATCAATAAGTGAGCCGCTCACTCATCTCATCACCGTTGCCCGCGAAATCGGCGATTCCGGCGACCTCGATCAGAACATCGACATTCATCGCAACGACGAAATCGGCGCCCTCGCGACCACCTTCAATAATATGGTCGCCTACCTCAAGGAAATGGCCAGCGTCTCCATGTCCGTCGCCGAAGGCGATCTGACCGTGGAAGTTGTCCCACGCTCCAAGCGCGACACGCTCGGCAATGCGTTCCTTCGCATGTCCCACGGCCTACAAGAACTCGTCCGCACCACTCGCGATTCCGCCGGACAAGTTTCCGCCGGTTCCAATCAGGTTGCCGGCGCCGCTGACGAATCCGCCAAGGTCAGCGTGCAGGCTTCCTCCGCCATTGAAGAAGTCACCAGCACCATGCACGAAATGAGCATCAACGTGCAAAACGTCGTGAAGAATACCCAGGTTCAGGCTTCCAGCGTCGCGGAGACTTCCGCTTCGATCGACCAGATGGTCACTTCGATTCAGCGCGTTGCGGACACGGCAAAAGTTCTTCTCGATATCGCCAATCGCTCCCGCGAAGAAGTCGTCACCGGCATCCAGACAATGGAAAAAGCCACCGACGGCTTGAATCGCACGAACAAAGCGATCCAGTCTTCCGCGGAAATCATCAACATCCTCGGCCATCGCGCCGATGACATCGGCAAAATCATCGAAGTGATCGATGATCTCGCGGAACAGACCAACCTTCTCGCCTTGAACGCCGCCATCGAGGCGGCTCGCGCGGGCGAACACGGCCTCGGCTTCGCCGTAGTCGCCGACGAGGTTCGCAAGCTTGCCGAAAAATCCACGCAATCCACCAAGGAAATCGCCGACCTCATCCAAAGCATTCAACGCGAGGCGAGGCAGGCGGTTGAGAACATGGAACGCAGCACCCGCATCGTGGAAGAAGGGTTGAGCCTCGGGAACGAACTTGGCAGCGCTCTACACAAAATCTCCAACGTAGTGACCGAGGTTTACAAGTTCTCCCAGGAAATCGGCGCGGCCACCAACGAACAGTCCGTCGGCTCCTCGCAAATCGCCAAAGCCACCAGCCGCCTGACCGAAATTACCCAGGAAATCAGTTCGGCCGTCGAAGAACAGGCTTCCGGTGCGCAAGCCGTCGTCCGCGCCATGGACAAAATGCGCGAACTCGTTCAGCAATCGGCTTCCAGCTCCACCGAACTCTCCGCCGCTGCCGAGCAGATGCTCAAACTTTCCCGCAACTTGCTCGATAGCATGGACCGCTTCGTCCTGGACCGTGCCGCACAAGCCCGCGCCTCTCAGTCCGAACACGGTGCTCCGCGTCGAGGACGCAAGAGCTCCGAACGCGAACGCGAGCTGGAATATGCAGAGCTCGCTCGTTCCTGAGGTGGCGGAGATCGCTTGATGGAAAAGGAACTACAGATCGTCGGTTTCCGCATCGGAAATGAAACGTACGGCGTTCGCATTGGTGCCGTGCGGGAAATTGTGCGCGTCCCTGAAATTACCGCCGTTCCCAGCGCCCCCGACACCGTCGAGGGAGTTATCAATCTCCGCGGCAAGATCATCCCGGTCATGGATTTGCGCAAGCGCTTCGGCCACACCGAGATCCGGCCCGACAAAAAGAACCGCATCTTGGTGGTGGAGCTTGAGAACAAATTGCTCGGCCTGATCGTTAACTCCGCCTCCGAAGTGCTGAAGATTTCTCCATCGGACATTGAAGCTCCCGGTTCGGTCTTCGCCGATGGCGAATCGGGTTACGTCACTGGAGTCGGCAAACTGAGCGGCCGCCTCATCATCTTGCTCGATATTTCCAAGCTCTTGCATCGGCCGGAACTCAAACGTCTCGAGGAGGCCGCGGAAACTGTCGCCACCGTAAAGTAGTCTGGCCTCCGCTCGAAACGGAGACAACCTGGCCAGCCGGTAGCGGCACGCGCACACCATGGGTACGATCACCGTCCCGATTCAACTCACTGAACCCGAACTCAAGCTTCTCCAGACGCTCGTCTATCAGGAATGTGGAATGTTTTTTGACGAGCGGCGTTCGCACTTTCTGAAAGATCGGCTCCAGCGCCGGCTAAAGGCCTGTCAGCTCGATTCCTTCTACAGCTACTACCGGTTGCTCACCAGCCGCGAGGGCCGTGCCGAACTCGCCCTCTTGCTGGAAAACCTCACCGTCAACGAAACCAGTTTTTTTCGCAACAAGCCGCAGCTCGATCTTCTCCAAAAACGCGTTCTGGAAGATCTGTTGCACAAGAAGCAGGAACGCCGCGACTGGAATCTCCGCGTCTGGAGCGCCGGTTGTTCCAGCGGTCAGGAGCCTTACTCCGTCGCCATTTTGATTTGCGATGCCCTGGCCTACTACTATCTCCGCAATCCGCTTCCTTTCGATATGCCGTCGCCCAAGCCCTTGATTCCTCCGCCGTGGAAACTTGAAATTGTCGCCTCGGACATCAGTTACGCGAGTCTCCGCGTTGGCCAGGAAGGCGTTTACACCGAGCAGCAGATGGAGCCCGTGGACTACACCTGCCGCTTGCGCTACTTTGAAAAATCCGGCGACAAGTACGCCATCAAGCCATCGTTGAAACAACTCGTCCAGTTTGACTTCCACAATCTCAAAACGGAATTTCTTCCGCGCCGCAACGACATCATCCTTTGCCGCAACGTCATGATTTATTTCGACGCCGCCGAGCAGAAGCGCCTCATCGAAAAATTCTGGCATTGCTTGAATCCCGGCGGTTATCTCTTTGTCGGGCATGCGGAAAGTCTTTTTGGACTCTCTCAGAAGTTTCGCATGGTGCATGAAAACAACGGCACCGCTTACCAGCGTGTGGAGGCGTCTTCTTGAGCAAGTCTCCCGAAGATCGCAACCCCGAACTTCGCGCTATCTTCTTCGAAAGCGCGAACGAGCTGCTTCAATCGCTCAATGAAGCGGGGCTCGAACTCGAGGCTCGTCCCGCGGACGACGAGGTCATTCGCCGCGTTCGGCGCGCCGTTCATACGCTTAAAGGCGACTCCGCTGCCTGCGGCTTTCACAAGCTCAGCGAATTGGCTCACGAACTCGAGGACATTCTGACTCCCCAGGTGGCGCAGAAGCACGGAGCCCGCTTCGCGGAAGTTGTCCTCGCCGCCGCCGATTCTTTCGAGGCCATGCTCTCCGCATACCAGCGCGGGAAAAAGCTTCCTTCCCTGGAGACGCTGCACGGTTTGATTCGCGGCCTCCTCGTGGAAAGCGCTCCGGCCGCCGAACCTCCGGAAGTTTCCGGTGGCGTGCCCGCGAATTTCGCCTGGACCGAATACGAGCAGCTCATGATCTCCGAGGCAGTTCATCGCGGAGAGACCGTTTACAATGTCGCCCTGCGCATCGATCCGGACAGCCTCATGCGCGCCGCGGCTTTTCAACTCATTCGTAACGTCCTTCACGGTTGCGGAACCTTGATTGCCCTTCGCCCCGAGGATAATCTCGCGGCCGCCAACGTCGAAGTGGTTGAAGCCGCTCTTGCCAGCGTCCAGCCCGAGGACGCCATTCGCAAACGCCTCCGCATCCCTTCCATCGTTACCGATACTCGCGTTGAACAAGCCGCGACCATTGCCACGCCGGAGCACGAACTTCTGGGTGATCTTCTCGAAGCTCAGGCCGCCCAATCCATCGCCAATGCCGCGCAAAATCCCGACCCAGCGGAAGGCGCCAAGCCCGGCCCCGCCGGTTCGGCCGCCGCCGCGGTTGCCGAAAGCACACTCCGCGTGGATGCCGCTCGCATTGACGCCGTCATGAATCTTGTCGGCGAACTGATTATTGGAAAGTCCATGCTTCACCGCGCCCTGACCGAGCTTGACCAGCGCCACGCTCGCGATCCCGTCCGCGCAAAGCTGGCGGACGCCCTCGGATTCCAATCGCGAGTTCTCGATGAGCTGCACAAATGCGTCCTCAAGATTCGCATGGTGCCCGTTGAGCAGCTCTTCCGCCGCTTTCCGCGTGTTGTACGCGACGTCGCTAAACAATGCGGCAAGGACGTCGCCCTGGAACTCTCCGGCCAGCACACCGATCTCGACAAGAGCATCCTCGATGCGCTCGGCGAACCGCTCATGCACCTCGTGCGCAACGCCGTCGACCACGGCATCGAGCCTGCCGACGAACGTCTTACCGCGGGAAAGCCCGCGCGCGGCACGATTTTTCTGAAGGCTTTTCATCAGGGCACGCAGGTCGTCATCGAAGTGCGCGACGATGGCCGCGGTATCGATCCCGCGCTCGTCCGCAAACAAGCTGTCCAACAGGGAATCGTCAAACTCGATGAGGCCTCTCGCCTCACAGACCAGGAAGCCCTCAACCTCATCTTCGAATCAGGTTTCAGCACCGCTGCTGAAGTCACGGAGGTCTCTGGCCGCGGAGTTGGCATGGATGTAGTGCGGAGCGTCCTCGACAAATTGAAGGGCACTGTTCACATTTCCACCCAAAAAGCTCGCGGCACCACTTTTCAACTTCGCGCGCCGCTCACTCTCGCGAGCATTCAGACCTTGCTCTTCCGCGTGGGGGGCCGGCTTTTTGCCGTGCCGCTTTCGTCCGTCGTTGAAATCTCGCGCATCCACGAGCAGGAAATCCACCGCATCGACAAGCGCGAGGTCCTTCGCCTCCGCGATCAAATTCTCACTCTCGTCCGTCTCGATGATTTGAGCCGGCTTCGCTCCATTGATACCGAGCCGCAGAAGAAGAAACATTTCGTTCTTGTCATCGGGGCCGCGGAAAAGCGCTTCGGCCTCGTCGTGGACAGCCTCGTCGGCGAGGAAGAATTGGTCATCAAGGCGCTCCCGAGCGACATCGTCGCCAGCGACCTCGTCAGCGGCGCCTCCATACTTGGCGACGGCACCGTCGTCCTTATTCTCAACGTGCCGGCCGTACTTTCGCGGCTCTCCCGCTCCGTGCCCCTGGGAGCCATCGCATGAGCGCTCCCATTAAAGTCCTCGTCGTTGATGATTCCGCCCTCATGCGGAAACTTATTCCGGCCATTCTTGCTCGCGATCCCTCTATCGATGTTGTCGGAACCGCGATGGACGGCGCCTTCGCCCTGAAGAAAATTGAAGAGCTGCATCCCGACGTCGTCACCCTCGACCTCGAAATGCCTCGCATGGACGGCATGGAAACTCTCCGCATGATCATGCGGCGCACTCCCATGCCGGTCGTTCTCTTTAGCACCCATTCCAAGGAAGGCGCGTACGCCACTCTCAAAGCTCTCGCCCTCGGCGCTATCGATTTCGTCGCCAAGCCCCAGGAGGCTGCCGCCGGCCATCTGGACTCTATCGCCGATCAGCTCATTGAAAAAATCAAGGTCGCCAAGCGCGCCGCCGGCCGAAAATTGCCCGCAGCCGTCGTCTCCGATGATCCTCCACAGCGCAAGAAAAAATCGGCTCGCTCCACTCTTCCTCCGAACCGCGTCATCGTCATTGGCATTTCCACGGGCGGGCCAAACGCTCTTCAATATCTGTTGTCCCAGATCCCCGCCGATTTTCCGGCTACTTTCGTCGTTGTCCAGCACATGCCGGAGGGCTTTACGGAAATGTTCGCCAGGCGGCTCGACGAGTGCTGCGCTCTGGAAGTTCACGAAGCGCGTTCCGGAGATCTTCTTGTTGCCGGCCGCGTCCTGATCTGCCCCGGCAACCGCCACATCATGGTCCGCCGCATGCCTCGCGGAGACATGGCCGTCTTATCCGATGGCCCGCCCGTCAACGGTCACCGCCCCTCCGCCGACGTTTTGTTTCATTCCGCCGCGCAGCACTTTGGCATCACCGCCGTGGGCCTCCTGATGACTGGCATGGGTGAAGACGGCGCGGAAGGTCTCGGCGCGCTCAAGGCCGCCGGTGGCATGACTGTCGCGCAAAGCGAAGACACCTGCGTCGTCAGCGGCATGCCTCGCGCCGCCATTTCCAAGGGTTATGCCAACAAAGTCATTCCGCTTGACGGTCTCCCTCACTTCCTGATCCAGAGTTACGGTGGCGATCGCTCCGGCGCAAACAAATTTGAAAAGAACGACACGACTGACAAAAACGAGAAATCCGAAAGGACACCCGTTTCTTCCCATCGCACTTAACACCGTGCCGGGAGAAGGAGAAGGCTATGCAACAATTCGCCGCTCTGTTACGAAAAGACAATCAACCCGTTCGCTACCTCGTGGTGGACGACTCCGTTTTCGCTCGCAAGAACATCATCAAGATGATTGAGATGTTCGGCGGTGAAGTCGCCGGCGAGGCCGGCGATGGGCTCACCGCCATCGCGGAGTTCAACCGCACCAAACCAGACATTGTGCTCATGGATATCACCATGCCGCAGATGGAGGGCATCGAGGCCGTCGAGCGCATCGTCCGCCAGCATGTTGACGCGCGCATCGTCATGGTCTCCTCGGTCGGCTACCAGGAGAACATTCTCGCCGCTCTCCAGAAGGGCGCGAAACACTTCGTGCAGAAGCCCGTCAAGCCCGAAGTGCTCTACGAGATTCTCCGCTACGTCCTCAGCGATGATCCCAATGCCGCGGGCGCTCCCGTTGCCTTCGCGGGGGAGAATCGCGCATGAGAATGGAACTCATTCAGCCCTTTATCAACGCCGCCGACGCCGTCTTCGCTGAATCTCTTCAGGCGCCGACAAAAATTCTCGACCTCTCCATGGACGAGGAAACCTACCGCCGCAAAGGCGTCGCTGCCCTCATCGCCATTAAGGGCGACATCGAAGGCCGCGTCATTCTCGATCTTTCTCCCGAAGTCGCCATGAAAGTCGCAAGCTGTCTGGCGGGCTCGGAAGTTCCGGAAAGCGACCAGGTCGTCCGCGAAACCGTCTGCGAATTGGCCAATATGGTCATCGGCAATTCCGTCACTCTTCTCAACGACCAGGGTTTTCGCTTTAAAGTCTTTCCGCCTGAAATTCACATGAATGATGAGGGGCTTGCGGGCAGCGCCGACACCGAAGCCATGGTCATCGCCATCGAAACTCCTTGCGGCCAGGCCTACTTGAATATCGCCATGCACTATCTGCGCCGCAGGCGCAATGAACGCAACGCCGCCGCGGTCATGGACTGAACCTCTCACAATCCTTGTTTAGTTTTATGTTTCGGGCAGGACGGCTTCAGTCTGCGGAATCCAACGGCGGCCGGATGTAAGCCGCGCCGTGCCGGTACAACCCCACCGCCGGAATCGCCTGCGAAAACACAATCCTTATCGGGACAAAAATCGCTCCGCTGCCTGGCGTAAATGGCACAGCCACTTCCACGCGTGATCCTTCTTCGTATTTATTCCGGCTGCGAAAACTCAGTCCTCCCTTGGACAAGTCCTCGCACACCGCGACCTCTTCCTGAAATCCTCGTCGCCGGATGCACGCCAGCACTCGCGCCTTCACCCGCGTCCGGTTCCGCCTCGGGATCACCCTTTCTTCCACGGGTTCTGGATGCGCCGCGCCCTTCTCCGGCGACCTCATTTCCGATTGCGCCTCGATCCAGATCGATGGCGTGTCGCAATGCTTGCAGAGCCGCGCCACGCATTTCCGCACTTCGAATGACTTCAGCTCCAATTCATTCAAGTACACCACTTCGCGCCTCTGGCAGAAGCCGCATTCCATCAGAAGTCTTGCCAGTGCCTCTTCCGCTTTATGAGGGGCGGGGAATTCGATGTCCCAGAAGTCCGCTCTCGGGTCGGTGAAGTGAATCGCGTACAGAAAGCCGTCCGGCTCCTGATCGATTTCCGCCACTACGCGTGCCCGGGCGGTCTTAACCAAGTCGCCTTCCATGCGCCGCAGCGTAATTTCTTGGCCCGTCGTCAGCTTTTGGTCCAGCCGCACAACTCCGCCGTTTCGGCTCACCAGCAGCGTCTCGGCAACCTGCTTCGTCGCCGCTCCGCCGCTGGTTGTCCACGAGGCCTCGACGGGCATGCGGAAACTCACTCGGTCGCTTTGCCGGAGTCCGTCGCTTCTGATCGTTTCGTTGACCATGGGAAAAGTTATCCATCTTAGATTAGCATCTCCTTTTCCGGCCCTCCTTCCAGCGTCTTTCTCTTTGTCGTACCAACTAATATCTCTTTTTTATCCCGTTGCCGTCTGCCGCCGGCGCTCTCTGTTGATTCTTTCGCCCTCCTGTCCTTCGCCATTCCAGCATTTATCCTCTTTCTCTGGCACCCTTATTGGATAGAGGGGAACGCTCTTTCGTCTGATCCGGACTCGCTATTCCCCAGACTAATTGACAGTGGGCAACCTAATCACCATGAACGACCGAACCGCCGATGGCGCGTCGCACAAGGTAAGTCTTCGCGACCGCCGATACGCTATCCGTTATCCTTTCGCCGCAGATTCCGTCGTTCTCGACCTCGAATCCGGCGTCCGCTCGGAGGGCGTTACCTCCGATCTCTCTCTTGGCGGCTGTTTCGTCTGCACCAGCAAGCCGCTTGTTGTGAAATCTCGCGCTCGCGTCACCCTGACGCGCAAAGGCGAAAGTATCGAGGCCCTCGCCACCGTTCGCATCGTCAAACCCAAAATTGGCATGGGTCTGGAATTTATCGACGTCGAATCCGGCTCCGTCGCCACACTCAACCGCTGGCTCGAGCAACTTCGTCGCGAACGCTAATTTTTTCTTGGAATGATGCAGGTATGCTGGAATCCTGCGGACACTTTTACGGGTTCAGCACAGTGCCACGCTTGCTTTCGAGAAGCTTCACTGCCTTCTCCACCTTGTCGGGCTGGACGCCCACTTCCTCCAGCGCATCCCGAAAGTGCTTCAAAAATCTGTCGAAGTGCCCGTCATTCAGCCCTTCCCCTCGCGCTTTCGCGTGCGCCGCGGCTATATCCTTCCCTGTATAGACAATCTTGCCCCCCAGCAGCATCGAGATAAACATGCTCTGTCGCGCGCGTAGCTGCGCCATATCGGTCGTCAGGAAAAATGGGCGCAGCGCGTCATCATCCAGCACTCTGCGGTAGAACGCTTCCGTCGCGGCCCACACGGTTCGCCTTCCGCCGATGAGTTCATAGAGTTCATCGATCATTGCATCCCTCCGAACCGCAAGGCAGACTGAATTTCCATTCGAATAGGTGGGTTCTTTCTAATTTTCATCATTCTAGCTGGCACAAGTTTGAAGTCAACGCCCGGTGGCCAGCATGGTTTCTCGCGTTTGCAAGCCGCGGACCGTTGCTTTCGCATTCGGGTTGAGCCTTTTCCCGCCGGATTTCCTCGGCTAGAATCCCTTATGTGGCAGCACCTCTAAGCTCGTCCTCTTTGGACGCCGCCTTGCTCTCCGTGTGGCGCCAGACGCTTATCGACCGCGCTAAGGAAGTTTCTCTCGAAGGCAAAACGTATTCAGTCCGCCGTACCGCCAAGCGCCGCCTGGCTCAGGTTGACTTCGAATTTGACGGCGTTTCCTATCGCGCTCTCGAACAAAATTCCCAGACCAAGTCGCGCTGGGCTGCAATGGCCCGCGGCGGCGCAAAAGTTATGCAATTCCTTACCGGCGGCCGGTACATCGCAGTAATTGCCGACGCAAAGCTCACCCACTACGCTCGCTCCAGGACGTGATACTTTGAGAGTCATGCAAATGAATTTCGTTTCACGAAAAACGCGATTCGGCTCCCTTGCTCCCGCCGCGGCCCGTCTTCTCGGCGACTGATGGCTTCTTCCAGGCGAAACCTCTGGCCGCTGTTCTTCGTCCTTGCGCTGCTCGCTTTCTGGATCTGGCGCCAGCGTCCGGCGCCGCCGCGTGTCGCTCCAGGCCCGGACTTGGAGACTTTCGACGGCTGCCCACTGGACGGCGACGCTTCCAGCTCTTCCGTTCGCGAACTCAACCGCCTGAAAAATCGTTACACGCCGCCAGAGCCGCAGCAGATCGACCCGAGCGCGACCCTCGCCGCCCTCCTCGAGCCCGGTGACGACCGGGGCCGCTGGAGCCCTCGCCACGCTGCCGAAATCACCGGTTACGTTTGGGACGTCAAGGTTGGCGGCGTCGAGACCGTCAATTGCCGCGCCACCGACCCGGCTCATCGCGACACTCACATCGAGTTGGTTCTCGATCCGATGAACGGCGGCGAAGACCATCGAGTCATCGTCGAGGTCACGCCGCGCATTCGCCTCCTCGCCGAACAGCGCGGCGAAGATTGGTCCACTGGCGCCCTGCGCGACCATTTCCAGGGCCGGTGGGTACGAGTTCGCGGCTGGCTTCTCTTCGACACCGAGCACGAATCTCAATCCGTCAACACTGCGCCAAACCGTCCCCGCGACTGGCGCGCCACTGCCTGGGAAATTCACCCGGTCACTTCTCTCGAAGTCATAGATCGCCCGCGCTAACTTGCCCTTTTCTCATGTTGTCTATGCGTGAAACTCGCCCCGCCTGGGAAACGTCTCATGGCTAGCTGTGTATTTTGTGCCGGAGGAGTCCTATGACGGTTTCTCTTCGGTTCTCCACCCTGTTCGTTTTCTCCTTGCTTCTAACTGTTGCCACCCCAATAACTCTGCTCGCAGGGGCTCCCCCGGACCGCGACGTCCGCATCGCTTTCGTTGTAGGGGACGTGCGCCTCTCGCGCGGCGACGGCAAACGGATTGACCTCAACACGAGTTGGGAAGCGGCAGAGCCACGCACGCGAGCGCAGTCCGGCTACGCTTTATCTACTGGTAATGGTCGCGTCGAAATAGATTTCGAAGACTCTTCGATGATTTTCCTTGCCCCGCACTCCCTCCTTCTCTTCAAGGAAGTTTCCGCATCAGCCAGCCGCTTCGTAACGCGTCTTACTCTTGCTTCCGGCATGGCCTCTTTTGCCCTCGGCCCACTTACCTATGAATATTTTTATATCGATACCCCTACCGATTCGATATCCGTCTCGCCCCCTCACGACTCTTTTGTCCGTCTCGGCGCCTACCTTGATGCAACTTCTCAAACCGCACTGGCCGACAAAGGCGACAGCATTGTCCGCGACCATATGCCGCCGGTTCACTTGGTCAAGGGACAGACCATTTACATGCGGAATGGCGAAGTGCTTGAATATCCACGCTTGGCAGCATCCGACTCGGCCCGGCGCGGTGAAGAGATGCCGTCGGCCGTCCGCGACACAGCCGCAACATCTGCCCCCGACTGTCTCAACCTTTCTGGTTTAGGCCCTTCCCCTCTTTCGCGCTCGGCCTTCAGCAGCATGCGGGATCCTGTGGGAGAGTGGTTCCCCGCTGTGCCGCTCGATTCCGACATTAAAGCGGTTGCCCCACAGCTGACGGATCCGTTCTCGGAATGGGACGCCTGGGTCGCCGCCCGTCGGACTGAACGCACCACGCTGATATCGGCTGCGCTCGAAGCCTCTGGCCTCGAAGCACCCATCCCTGCTTTGGCCGACCTTTATGAACGCGGTACTTTCTTTCCTTGTGAGCCCTACGGCACCTGCTGGCAAGCGAATGAGCCGACGGAACCAGCGCCACCGGACTCATCCGCCGCACATTCGCACACTAACCAAATAGCGTTTCCCGTCCTCCCTGCCCAGCCCACTCTATTCTCTCCCGCTGGTTCTTCACTTGAGTTCGACCCCCAGCTTCTCTCGACCACAGCTACGCAAAGTAACGCCCAGACACCCTCTTCCGCTCCGCCGCAAGGAAATCCCAATTTCCAGCCGCAGACCGTTCGGTGGGAAGAGTCGTGGTCAGATGAATGCGGTTTCATGCAGTCCACCACGGTTAGTCGGGTTGCGCACTCGTCGCAAGAACTACAAGAACTCCTTCGCAGGAAGCAATCCGCAGCGACTCGCGGCGCCGGTTTTGTCGCGGCTTACGATCTCGAGAGTTGCTATGAAGGAACCTGGATCCACTACCGTCATCGCTACGCGCGGGTGATCGGCTTCCGCAAGCCCAAGCTCCGAGGTCCGCACCCCTGTCCCGGTGCAAAGTGCCTTCCGGTGCACCCGCCGCGTCCCCTCTGGGTTCGCGTGGGGAACAAGACCGGCCTGGTTCCCCGGCATCCAGACGACGTGGCCGGTAAGCCTCCGCTGAATCTCAAGCACGGCATTTTGTTACCGCCATCCAAGCCCGGCGACACTCCGCAAGCAATCGCTTGGACTGCTGGCGAAAAATTCATTCTGCTGCACAAGCCTCCTCTTGAATTTCAGCATCCAATCCTCTTTCATGCAACTTCTGTTACTCCCCCGGAAATCCATGCTCATCTTGTTATCGAGCACCTTCCCCGAGCCTCGCAGTCCCGCTATCAGCAGAAGATGCCCATCGTCTACGACTACAAGACTCGCAACTTCATGCTGCCTGGCAAGCCGCTTAAGAACGGCACCCTCACCAAAGTTGCTGTCGGAGGCATTCGTTCAAACGGGACACTGAGCACCTTTGCCACTGGCTCTCGCTCCTACGCCTCCGCGTTTTTCAATCATTCGCCCGCAGCCGTTTCTTACAACAGTAGTTCTGTTAGCTACCGCTTGAACGGTTATGGCTCCCATTCTGAAGGGGCGGGGTACGTCTACCAGGGCCCTGGCTCCGGCGCCAGTCGTTCTTCCGGAGGAGGCGGCGGCTCCAACGCCGGAGCTGGTGTCTCGCGAGGGGGCGGAGGCGGTGGGTTTAGCGGAGGCGGAGGTGGCGTTGGCGCTGGCGCCGGAGGCGGCGGTGGACACAACGGAGGAGGCGGCGGTGGTGGTGGCGGCCACGTCCACTAACCGGGAGTGTCGGGCCAGCGGCGTTAGTTGACCGGCCTTTTCTTCTTGGCTGTAGATCTTGTCGATTTTCTTCCACACTGCGTCCCCGTCTTCGGCTTTCGGATATAAACCGAAATATCGGGTAGATGCCTTGGGGGCGCCTTCTTCCTGCGCTTTCCTCTCGTGCCTCGCGGGAAAACTCGCGAAGATTGGTCCACTGGCGCCCTGCGCGACCATTTCCAGCGCCGGTGGGTACGAGTCCGCGGCTGGCTCCTCTTCGATACCGAACACGAATCTCAATCCGTCAACACTGCGCCAAACCGCCCCCGCGACTGGCGCGCCACTGCTTGGGAAATTCACCCGGTCACTTCTCTCGAAGTCGTGGGTCGCCCGCGTTAACCGCGCGGAAGCTCAGCGTTCGTATTTAATCTCGCAGATGTCTTGTTTTGACAGCTGAAACGTGGGGTTTGCTGGCCCGGCCAACTACGCTCTCCTGCGGTATCTTCCAAAGGGAATCTCCGCCAGGCACGCAATCACCGCCAGAACAACCACGGTGTCCAGGAAAATTCCCGGGCGCATAGGAACGACTTGGAATTCAGCCAACACTACGTACGCCGCCGCCAACAGAAACAGTGGTCCACTCAGGTAACAATGAAGCCTCCCGCAGCGAGCGGCGTTTGCCAAACAAGCGCCGCCCATGACAAGGAACGCGGGAATCCAAAGCCACGCTCGACCCTTCGGCCACGACATGCCGACGATCACTCCGGCGATTGGCACGCACCAAAGCAACACTCCCTTCCATCCACGCAGCAAGTCCTCTGCCTCACAGCTTTTTGCCGCGCCCAGATTGTGTTCCTGGTTTTCCATATCTGCTCTAAGCCGGAAGTTCCAGCAGCTTTGGCAGGCTACCGCGCGTCCGCCCGTAACTTCGGCATTTCCTGCTCTAACGGAGCTACTTCCCGAGAACTACTGAGCCGTGTCCAGCGGATGGGTACTCTTCTCATAGAATTCCTTCTGCAATTTCAGGCTTTCGTCGTCCGCCTTTATTGCGCGAAGTGCTTCTACGATCGAATCCACCCAATTCTTCATGTTCCATTCGCCAAGCGCCTTCGTGGCCACTGACCCGTCCCCCGAATAGTGGTCCGGAAAACGCGCGTACCACCAGATGCCCGTGTACACATCCTCCGGAAGCTTCACTCGCTTTTGATCCGCGCCGGATTCGCTCGCCGCGCGATCCACATGCACCAGATCCGGATGCGATACCATCGTGTTCGATGTCTCGTTTTCCCCAGCGTGATAATCAATCCCCGTGGATTTTTTCCCCGGCCCGCCGGGCTTGCTCCTCTCGCCGTCCAGAACATAGACCACGTAGTCGTGCGGATGGTCCAGTTGCGATTGCGCGAAAAAGGGCAGCAGGTGCTCGTTTCCGCCGTGCCCGTTCACAATCAGGATCTTTTTGCACCCGTTGCGCGCCATCTCATTGGTGGTTTCTTGCAGCAACTTCAACTGCAGCTCCGCGCTGTACGCTATCGTTCCCGGCTCGTGCTTCGCTTCAAAAATCTGCCCGAAATAATATTCCGGAAAAACCACCGCGTACTCCTGGCCCACGGCTTCGAGGGAAGCGTAGCGGACGTTCAGCAGGTCCGTTCCAAGCGGCAAGTGCGGGCCGTGCTTTTCCAGAATGCCGAACGGGAGCAGGCATGTTCCTTTCGCTTGCTCGACGCCCCGGTGAAAATCCGCCGCGGTCAGCTCCTCCCACTTCGGCGAAAGCTTTCCTTGCGCCGGTGTATTCATCGCTCCAATCGTCAGGACGAATCCAACCAGTGCGATCGCGAATCTCCTTATGCTGCGACAATTCATTGCTCATCCCTCCTCTTCGAATCGCATGTTACTCCCCCAGCCCAAAAACCGCATCATTTGGCTTGAAAAAAGAATTGTCACTCCTCTCCTTCCTTCCAGTGTTGCGCCGCGCTACAACATCGCCCTGCGGCGCCAAAAATTTATCGCAGTGAAACAAATGTTGCAGTAAAATGCCTTCCGACCTTGAAGGAAATGTAGGGAATGGCGGCGCAGCAGCAAGATCCTATTTCCTATCATCGCTGTCTTTGACCTGTTTTGTGTAGCGAATGTTGAACGATGCTGGCCGCGGATTCCTGCGGGACCTCGGCAGCCGCACTTCGGGTGAATTGCTCTGCGAGCACAACAGCTCTTTCATCTGGGCAGCCTTTCCACACTGCTGTTTTGAGGATCTATGAGGATTGAGTCCATCACCTTGCGTGAGATTCGAATGGCCCTGAAGGCGCCGTTTGAGACCAGCTTCGGTGTTTCCCACCACCGAAGAATTCTTCTCGTGGAACTTGTCGCCGATGGCGCGACTGGGTGGGGAGAAGTTACCGCCAGCGAAACTCCCGCCTACAATTCCGAGACCACGGGCACCGCGTGGCATGTAATTTCCGAATTTATCTCCCCGTTGCTTATCGGCAAGACGATCACCGCCGCCTCGGAATGTGGCGCGTTGCTCTCGTCCATTCGCGGCCACGAAATGGCCAAAGCCGGCGTCGAAAACGCTCTTTGGGACGCGGAAGCCCGGCTGAAGGGAATTTCCCTTTCGAATTTGCTTGGCGGAACGCTCAGGGAAATTGCAAGTGGAGTGTCCCTCGGCATTCGCGAGAATCCGTCCTCGCTGGTAAGAAAAGTCGAGGAAGCACTTCGCTCCGGATATCAGCGCATCAAGCTGAAGATCAAGCCTGGCAAGGATCTCGAGTACGTGGCCGACGTGCGTAAAGAATTTCCGGAAATTCTGCTGTCTGTGGATGCCAACTCCGCGTACCGGCTGGAGGACGCGCCCTACCTGCGGAAATTCGACGACTACAATCTATTGATGATCGAACAGCCGCTCGGTTGGGACGACATCTATGCTCATTCCAGATTGCAATCCCAGCTTCAAACCGCGATTTGTCTCGATGAATGCATCCACAATTCCGCGCATGCTTTGGCCGCGATCGAACTAAAAGCCTGCCGCATTATCAATATCAAGCTCGGCCGGGTCGGCGGGCACAGCGAAGCGGGGCGCGTCGAACACATTTGCCGCACGCACGCTATCCCGGTATGGTGCGGGGGCATGCTCGAAACCGGAATTGGCCGCGCGCACAATATCGCAATGTCGTCTCTCACGGGCTTCACTCTTCCTGGCGACGTCTCCGCGAGCCAGCGCTACTGGAACGAAGACATCATCGAGCCCGAAGTCGAAGTCACGCCGCGCGGAACAATTCACGTTCCATCGTCCCCCGGCATTGGCTATGAAGTCCGTCACGCCCGGATTGAACAGCTCACCGTTCGGACCCGCCATTGGAGCGAGCGGCTGGCGGTTGCGCAGTCTCAGTCGATCTCGACTTAGACGCGCGCCTCTCAAAAATCCTCAATGTAATTCGGCTGAATTGCCTGCTATCCTCTTAACCCGAATGGCGGAGCAGAGCGCGGGAGCGGTAATCAAAATTCCTTTTGAAAATACGATGCGACAATCGGCCGATTTTGTTCCCGGCTTCTTTTGGATTTAGTTCATTCGCGGCGCGCATTTCGAAGGGGACGTTTATGAAGCGGCTCATCCTATTGGCGGTATGCGAACTCTTTGCAACTTCAGGAATGTGGGCGCAAAGGTTGCCGGAGAATGTTGTTCCGGATTCCTATGACTTGAAGTTTGAACCGGAGCTCGGCAGCGCCACCTTTAAGGGCGACGAGACCATTCACGTCCACTTGCTGAAGCCCGCCACGTCCATCGTCCTGAATTCCGCCGAAATCGAATTCAAGGAAGCCGCGATTGGATCCGCGGATTTCAAGCAAGTCGCCGCCGTGACGACCGATGAAAAAAACGAGACGGCCACCATCACCGTGCCAAGCATGGTTCCTGCGGGCCCCGCTGAAATTCACATCCGATTCACGGGAATTCTCAACGACAAGTTGCGCGGGTTCTACCTGAGCCAGACGTCCCGCCGCCGTTATGCTGTGACGCAGTTCGAGGCCACCGATGCTCGCCGCGCGTTTCCTTCCTTTGATGAGCCCGACTACAAGGCCGTCTTTCGCATATCGCTCGTGGTGGATAAGGGCGACACGGCCATTTCCAATGGCAAAATCATTTCGGACACTCCCGGCCCGGAAAACGGCAAACACACTTTGCAATTTTCCGACTCGCCGAAAATGTCCACGTACCTTGTCGCCATGATGGTCGGCGATTTCGCCTGCATTTCCGGCGGCGCCGATGGAATTCCGATTCGTGTTTGCGCGGTGCCCGAAAAAAAAGATCTGCTTTCCTTCGCGTTGCTCTCCGCGGAAAACAATCTGAAATTCTATGACACTTATTACCAGATAAAGTATCCCTTCCAGAAGCTCGACATTATCGCCTTTCCGGATTTCTCCGCGGGCGCCATGGAAAACACCGCGGCGATCACTTACCGCGAAACGCTTCTGACCATCGACGACAAGAACGCCTCGGTGGACGCTCATCAGGCCGTCGTTGGCGTGCTGGCCCATGAAATGGCGCACATGTGGTTCGGCGACCTGGTCACAATGAAGTGGTGGAACGACATCTGGCTGAACGAAGGGTTTGCGACGTGGATGTCTTTCAAACCCATCGAGGCATGGAAACCGGAATGGCACGTGGAGCGTAACGAGATTCAGGAGACCGGTGGATCACTCTCCACGGATTCGATTGCTTCTGTTCGCGCCATTCGTGCGAAAGCGGAAACCCCCGCGGAAATCGCCACACTTTTCGACGGCATCGCGTATGGAAAAGCGGCATCTGTCCTGCGAATGGTCGAAGCCTACGTGGGCCCGGAAGTTTTTCGCAAAGGCACCAACGCTTATCTCGAACGGCATGCCTATGGCAACGCGACGGCCGAGGATTTCTGGAACCAGTTGGCGGCCACATCGGAAAAACCTGTCGATCAGATCATGGCGAGCTTCACGCAGCAATCGGGAGCGCCGCTCATTACCGTGAAAACGAGCTGTGCCGGAGGAGGCAGCACCGGCGGGTTCTTCAAGAAAAAGAAAATCAAGGAGACCACCAAGGTGACGCTCTCGCAGGAGCGCTACTTCGCCGATGCGGAAAAACTTGGCGCCGGTTCCCAGGAAATCTGGCAGATCCCTGTCAATCTTCGCCCTGCGGGCTCCACGGAAACTACTTACGTAATGCTGTCGCAGCGGCAGCAGACGTTTGAACTTCCGGGTTGCTCGCCCTGGGTTTATGCCAACGCGGGAGGCCGCGGATACTATCGCAGCAATTACGACGCTCCGACCCTTGCGAAGATGAGCCCCGAACTCGAGAGCAGTTTCTCGCCGGAAGAGCGCATTCATTTCCTCGGCGATGAATGGGCCATGGTCCGTGTAGGCCGTCTGAGCATCGGAGACTATCTCGACACGCTCGAAAAAATGAAGGGAGAACGCACGAGGGCTCTGGTGGGTGTGATGACCGGCCGGTTTCCGGAGATTCACGACAACATCGTGGCTGCCGCAGACAGGCCTGCGTTTGAAAAATGGGTTCGCGATTTCCTTGGGCCGGTGGCAGCGGAGCTTGGCGCGACGCCGGCTCCGGGCGAATCGGACGATCGGCGCGCGCTGCGGTCCGATGTTTTCGCAACGCTTGCCTTGTATGGGCGCGATCCTCAACTGATGGCGACCTCGCGCGCTCTCGTTGAGCAGTACATGAAGGATCCGAATTCGGTGGAAGCTGCGCTCGCAGGGAACGCGCTTTCCGTCTCCGCGCTGCAAGGCGGCTCGGAACTTTACGAAAAATACCTCGAGCACATGAAGTCCGCCAAAACTCCGGAGGAGTACTACAATTATTTCAGCGCTCTCGGACAATTCCCGAGCACCGCTTTGGCCAAGCGTACTATTGAATTCGTCTTGAGTCCCGAAGTGAAGAATCAGGACCTTTTTTATGTCGTGAATTTGCTGGCCAATGTCGATACGCAGTCTGCGTCCTGGGAACTTTTCAAGAGCAACTTCTCCGCGCTCAAGGAAAAGGCTGGGGAATCGCTTTCCGGCGGATTTCCAACCATCGCCGGATTCTTCTGCGACTCAAAACTCAGGGACGATTCGCAGGATTTTTTCGCATCGCAGAACCTGCCCGGGAGTGAGCGTACGCTGCAAAATGCGAAAGATACCGTCAACGCGTGCATCGAGCTTCGGTCACTGCAGCAGTCGAACTTGTCCAGCTACTTGAAGAAGGAGCCCGCAACCAGCAGCGTGGCTTCGAGCCACTAAATCGTTCTGTTGTAGCCTCTCATTAGAAATCGCCGGCGTCGCCCAGCAGCTCCGGCTGGCGTTTCTTCGCATATAGCAAAACTCTTGACAACCTGGCGTTAGCTACTTAGTCTGCCCCTCACACGATTGCAACAAATGTTTCATCCGGTCTTGGGCTGCTGCGGCGTCTTGCTGGCGCCACATTTCTCCTTACGGACGCGATCGCTTGAGCGGGAGGTCTTATGTTCGTGAAATCGTTGCGTAATAAACTTTTCAGCGTCGGCTGTGCGCTGGTTCTCGGTGGCTTCGCAATCTATGCACAGGCCCCCAAAGCGTCCGAAAGCAAGGCGTCGCTTCCTGCCACGAACACCTCCGCTTCCGCAAATGCGACTCCGACGGCTCACGAGCTCACGGCCGATGATGTGAGCAGCTTCCTTGACGGCTTCATGCCGCAGGAGATCGAGCACGCGGACATCGCCGGCGCGGTGATCGCCGTCGTGAAGGACGGCAAACTTCTTTTCGCGAAGGGCTACGGCTACGCGGACGCGGAAAAGAAAATTCCCATTTCCCCGGAAACCACTCTCTTTCGCCCCGGCTCGATTTCGAAGCTGTTCACCTGGACGGCGGTCATGCAACAGGTCGAGCAAGGCAAATTGGATCTGGATCGCGACGTAAACGATTATCTCGATTTCAAAATTCCGCCCGCCTTCGGCAAGCCCATCACCCTTCGGAACATCATGACCCACAGCACGGGGTTCGAGGAAACAGCCAAGGATTTGTTCGTCGGATCAGCGAGCGATCTCCGTCCGCTGCCGGAATACTTGCGCGTGCACATGCCCGAAAGAATTTTCCCGCCGGGCACGACGCCGGCGTACTCGAATTATGCGACCACGGTGGCTGCTTATATTGTGGAGCGCGTTTCCGGCCAGAAGTTTGACGACTACGTGGAAGAACATTTTTTCAAGCCGCTGAACATGACGCACGCGACGTTTCGCCAGCCGCTGCCGGAGGGCCTCAAGCCTTCCATGTCGAACGGCTACCTTCTCGGATCAGGCGAAGCGAAGCCGTATGAGTTCGTGCAGGTCGCGCCAGCCGGCTCCCTCGCCGCGTCGGCGGTGGACATGACGCATTTCATGATCATGCATCTGCAAAACGGCCGCTATGGAGATACGCAGTTTCTGAAACCGGAGACGGCCGTGGAGATGCACGCGCGGCAGCAAGGATGGCCCGCGGCGATGAACGCCATGTGTCTCGGATTCTATGAGGAGTCGCAGAACGGCCACAGGATTATCGGGCATGGCGGTGACACCGTTTATTTCCACAGCGATTTGCATCTGATTCTGGATTCCAACGTCGGATTTTTCGTGTCCTACAACAGCGCGGGGCGAGGTGAAATCAACGCGCGCGGCGTCTTGTTCGACAAATTCATGCAGCGGTACTTTCCGGCGGCTCCCACTACGAAGACGGTGCTTTCCACAGCCGCTGAGGATGCGCGCAGCGTCGCCGGTGATTACGAAGTCAGCCGGCATTTCGAGACGAATGTATTGGCGGTGACCACGGTGATTGGCGAGACCAAAGTGAGCGTCAATCCCAAAGACAACACGATCTCCATGGCGGGCTTCAAGGGCTTGGACCAGCAGCCGCTGCGCTTTCAGGAAATAGCGCCGATGTTATTTCAGGAAGTCGATGGCCACTCGAAAATCGCTTTCGTCAAGGACGCCAGCGGACGGCGAGTCGCGTACATCGATTACCCGTTCATGGTATTTCAGCAGGTCCAGAATACGCTGGACAAGCAAACCCTGAACTACGTAATCATCGGATTCAGTTTGGGCGTGATTCTCTTCACCCTTTTGTTTTGGCCGATCGGAGCGATGATTCGGAAACATTATGGAAAGCCTCTCGCTCTGGAAGCTTCAGTGAAGCGGATGCGCATGCTGGTGCGGTTGGTCTGTTTTGCCGTTCTGATCTTTTGCATTGGGCTGCTGGTTTTTGTCAGCAAGCTCAGTAATCCCTCCGGCTTGTCGGAGCGGAGCGATCTCTGGCTGCACTTGATTCAAGCGCTTGGGCTGGTGGCTGCATTGGGCTCGCTGATTGCGATATACAACAGCTTCAAATCCTGGGGCGATAGCCAGCAGTGGTGGTGGTACAAACTCTGGAACACTTTGCTGGCCATCGGGTTCATCGGATTCTCCTGGTTTATTGTTCACTGGCATTTGCTGAATTTTCATTTGAATTACTGACCGCGTCTCGTAGAGCGCATTCGCGACGGCGAATCACTGGCCGAATCTTGGGAGAGTGACGAGCAAAGCTTTCGCGCCATTCCAAAGAATCTGCACGCCGATGCAAACGAGCAAGAACGAAGAAAGACGCATGATAACGTTCATTCCCGTAGGTCCCAGGGCGCTTGCGAGACGATCGGAAAAACCGTAACAGAGATAGATACTCGCCGCGATAATCAACGAACCAATCAGAACGGCAAGGATTCCGAAAAAATCAATGCCGTGGTGACGCGGCATGTTTGCGCCGAGCGTGATGGCCACCGAAATGGAGCCCGGGCCGACGGTCAGAGGCAAGGTCAGCGGATAAAAAGCGCTTTTATATTCGTCCTGGGGCGCAACATCTTTTTGCACTCCGCCATTGCGGCTGCTTCGTTCATCTTCATTGCGATTCAGCATTGCCCAGCCGGAGGAGATAACCACCAGACCGCCCCCAACCTGAACCACCGGAATCGAAATGCCAAAAAAAGAAAGAATGTGCGTACCCACAAGGCAAGAGCAGACCAGTAGAAAAAAACTGTTGATGGCAACCCGTCGCGCGAGAGCCCGGCGGGCCGCGCCGGAGTAATCGGACGTCAGAGTCAGAAAAATAGGGCTCCCACCCAGCGGGTTGACGATGGGGAAGAGAGCGCTGAGCAGCAGCAGAGTGTTTTTTGCGCCTTCTAGCACGTGTTCTCTCCGGGGTTGGAAGTATAGCCGAGCCGGGTTTTGGCGTCACAACGTGCCGTGTCGCGCGGATGCCGCTGACCATAAGCAATTCGGCAGCCTGGAACCTAAGTGCCATCCGGACTTGCCGAGGGTCGAAGACGTGAGCTAGAGTCGCGGTTCCAGTTCGGAGAAGTTTATGGCCAAGTTGAAGAGAAAAGTGCGACGCAAGGCGGAAACTCCCGGAGAAACGGTCCGGATGTTCATTCCGCGGAGCCGCATTCAGAGACGCATCCTCGAGATGTCCAAACAAATTCGCCGGGACTTTCCGGATGAGCCATTGCTGCTGGTCGGCGTGCTGAAGGGCGCCGTGTTTTTTCTGTCCGACCTGGCGCGCGGAATTCCCGGCGAAGTGTCGTTTGATTTTATCGCGGTCTCCAGCTACGGAAAAAATACAAAATCATCCGGCCAGGTCCGGCTGACGAAAGACCTCGACGCCAGCATCGAGGGAAAATCCGTCATCGTCGTGGAAGATATTCTGGACACGGGAATGACGTTGCAATACCTCTTGCGCGTGCTCGAGCAGCGCAAGCCGAAGCGGTTGCGCGTCGCCGTATTGCTGGATAAGCCGGAACGGCGCGTCGCGGCGGTCCACGCGGATTACGTCGGGTTCACCATCCCGAACGAATTCGTGGTCGGGTTTGGACTTGACTATGCCGAGCGTTACCGCAATCTGCCGGGAGTCGCCGTGCTCACTCTAAAGACACAGGAAAAAGAGGATCGCGCCGGAATCTGAGCGAAGTACGCGAGACTGGGACGGCCATCACGCCGACTTCCCGCGGCGCCCTGAAGAATGTTTCCCCTTCCAGAAGGAGCAGCACCGGACCTATTGCGTGTGCCTGCTATAATGAGACGAGTTCATGAATTCCACCAACGAAAACACTGAGGCGACAGCCACGGAAACTGCGGCGGCCTCCGCCGAAGTTCTGCATACACTTGCCGAGATCGGCGAGGAGGTGAACGCATCGCTGGATCTGGATGAAGTTCTGGCGCGGACGGCGGCGCTCATCAAACGGCAAATCGATTACGAGATCTTCGGCGTGCTGATGGTCGAAGGCAACGGCGCTTATCTCAAGCACCGATTTTCCATAGGATATCCAAGAGAGCTTGCGGACAATTTGCGGATTCCGATTGGGCAGGGAATTACGGGAACAGCGGCGGCGACAGGGCGGCCGGTGCGCGTGAGCGATGTCTCGAAACATGCGAGCTACATCGACGCCATCGAAAATGTGCGTTCGGAATTGGCCGTTCCGCTGATGCTTCAGGGAAAGTGCGTGGGCGTGCTGGATATTCAAAGCAGGCATCTGGATTATTTCACGCCGGATCAACAGAGCATCCTGACGCTGCTGGCGAGCAGGCTGGCGGTGGCCATTGAAAATGCCCGGCTCTTCGAGCGAGTGCGCGCCCAGGCGGAGACGCTGCTTCTGCTGAATGAAGTCGGACGCGAGACGAGTTCGATCCTGGACGTCGAGGAATTGCTGCGGCGCGCCGCGGAGCAGGTCAAGCGCGTCATCGATTACCAGATTCTGAGCATCATGCTTTACGACGAGGAGCAGAAAGTTTTCCGCCATCGAGTGGACGTAAAACACGGGCAGCGCGTGCAGGGCAAGATGCGCGTCGCTGCGAGCGAAGGAATTGTCGGCGCGGCGGCCGAGTTGAAGGCGCCGGTGCTCGTTCCGGACGTAACCGTGGATCCGCGCTACCTGATGGTGAATCCGGAAACGCGCTCGGAGCTGGCCATTCCGATGCTGCACAAGGGAAAAGTCATCGGGGTGCTGGACCTCGAGAGCCCGCAGCCGAATAATTTCACGGAGGATCACGTCCAGACACTTTCGATACTGTGTGCGAATCTTGCGATCGCTCTCGAAAACGCGCGGCTGTACGAGCAAGTGGCGCGCGATGAAGCGCGTCTTGAACGTGATTTGCAAGCGGCAAAGCGCATCCAGGGCGCGCTGCTACGGTCCGTTCCGTCGGAAGATTTTGGGCTCGACATGGCGGCGAGATACATCTCTGCCCGCGAAGTCGGCGGAGACTTGTACGATTTCCTGCGCTACGGGCCTCACCAACTGGGAATCGCCCTGGGCGACGTCAGCGGGAAGGGAACGGCAGCCGCGCTCTATGGCGCGGTGGCAATCGGAATCATGCGCAGCCTCGCGCCGCAAAAACTCCAGCCCGCGGAAATGCTCAAGCAGATGAACCAGATCGTCGGCGAAAGACGCATCGAGGGGCGCTTCATGACGGCGTGCTTTGCAACCTGGCAAAAAGGCCGCAGCAAATTGCGCGTCGCCAACGCCGGACAGTCCCAGCCGCTGCTTTACAAGGACAAGCGATGCGACAAGATCGCGCTCACGGGCTTTCCCCTGGGGATCTTCGAGGAAGTCAGCTACGACGAATGGGGCGTGACGCTCGAACCGGGAGATATTCTCGTGTTTCACTCGGACGGCATCGCGGAAACGAGCAACAGCGAAGGCCAGTACTTCGGCACGGAGAAACTGCGCTCGCTCATCGAAAAGCACCATGAATCGAGCGCGAGCGAGCTGGCGGATCTGGTTATGCGCGATGTGGATTGGTTCGCGCAGGGCGCGCCGCCGGCGGATGACCGCACACTCGTCGTGCTGAAGGTGCGATGAGCGCGCGAGGGGGCAGTCCGCCGAAAAAGCTGGCGTACGTGGACCCGGCGAAATTCACGCCTCACTTTGCCTGGAAAAAATCCGCGCGCGATAAGGATGTCGAACATGTTTTTTGCGAGGGCGTCGATCTTGTCGGCGCGGCAGAATCCTTCAGCACTCCGACGTATTGCTATAGCAGAACGGCGATTGGCCAAGCTTACCGAGAGTTCGATAGCGAGCTCGGCAGAATTCCGCACACGATTTGTTTCGCAGTGAAATCGAACGGCAATCTCTCCCTCTTGAATGATCTCGCCAAGCGCGGGAGCGGATTCGATATTGTTTCGGGCGGCGAGCTGGAACATCTGGGGCATCTCGGCGTGCGCGGCGATCGGATCGTGTTTTCGGGCGTGGGGAAAACGCGAGACGAAATCCGCGAAGCTTTGCAATACGCGGCCAGAGCCAGTGGAGGCGGCGCGAAGCGTGCGAACAGCGGCATCCTTCTCTTCAACGTGGAATCGGAAGCGGAGCTCGAGATCCTGCTCGAAGAATCCGAACGGCACGTGAGTCTCGGGGGCAGTCATCCATCGGTTGCGATTCGCGTCAATCCGGATGTCGCAGCCGGAGGCCATCCGCACATCGCGACAGGAAGTCATACGCACAAGTTTGGCCTCGACTGGCCGGAGGCGCGGAGACTGTATCTGGCGCACAAGGATTCCAAGTTCATTCGCTGGAAAGGAATCAGCGCTCACATCGGGTCACAGATTGTTTCGCTCGAACCCTTTCGCAAAGCATTCCGGAGAATTGCCGGGTACGTGGGCGAATTGCGGCGCGCCGGAATCGAGCTGGAGTATCTCGACATTGGAGGCGGACTCGGCGTGCGCTACACGACGGAAAAAACTTCGTCTCGTGCGGATTATGCACGGATGGTTGCGAACCTTGCGAGACCGCTGGAACTGCATCTCCTGCTTGAACCGGGACGCTCGATTATCGCGGCGGCGGGACTTCTGCTGACGCGCGTGATTTACACGAAACGAAATCGCGGAAAGACGTTTGTTGTGGTGGACGCGGCAATGAATGACCTGCTGCGGCCGGCGCTTTACGGCGCCGTGCATCCGATTACCAAAATATCGCGCGAACGCGGGGCTAAGAAAACGCCGACGCAGCGCGTGGATATTGTGGGGCCGGTTTGCGAGACGGGAGACTGTTTGCTGCATGACTGGCCACTCGGGGAAGTCACGCCGGGTGACGTGCTGGCCATCTGGGTCGCGGGTGCGTACGGAATGGCGCAAGCATCGAACTACAATGCCCGAACGAGACCGAGCGAAGTGCTGGTTGATGGAAATCGAATGACACTTATCCGGCGCCGCGAGACGCAGGAGGATTTACTGCGGACGGATGCGCTGGCGCCGGGGAAGCGGCGCGGGTGACTGGTGACTCGTGGCTCGTGAACAGTAACCCGTGAGGTATCAGTTGTGTGTGATTTGGAACTAGTGGACCCCTCCCTCAGTTTTTTCCAAGTGTTGCAACTAAAGGACTTAGAGTTTTCGTAAGTGTTTTAGAATCAACACTTCCCGGGGATCTGGCAGGTGTTGATTCTAAATGGGTTGTCGGAAGAATTAGCGGGCTTCGTCTGGTGGGACAACTTGAGGAGCAACTGGGTGAAGCGCGTGGCGAATGGGGTGCGGCTGGTGACGTTTGCCGATGACGGCGGAGATGACTGAGTGGTCTGGGCAGGTGGTGCCGAGGGTTCAGGCGAGGGGGAAGTTCGCGGCGAAACCCTTGGGGGCTGCGGGGAAGCGGATTGGGGAGCCGGGGCGGCGGGCTTCGGAGCTAGAGCGGCAGTTTGAGGGGCACCGAGGCAGGGAGTGGTGGCTTCTGGCTTATGCCCGGAGGAAGCTGGGGGCTGAGCCGGTTGGGGCTGAGGGTTTGGACGAGGGGGGTGAGTGTGGGCTGCGGCGGAGCTTGTAGCGGAACCGGCGGCCCAGGTGGAGGCGGAGGATTGCGATACTCGGCATTTTGCCGGACGGAGTTGCGAATGACGCAGCGCCAGTCGTCGGAGTTGTAAGCGTTGATGTATTCGTTCTCGGCGTGCTGGATGGCTTGGAAGAGAGTTTGGGCGAGATAGGCAACGGTGCGGGCAGTTTTGGGTTTTATATCACCACGAACGAGAGCGGGGATCAAGCGACCGAGGGAAGTGGTGAGATCGCAGGCGGTGATGTATGGTCCGGAAAGAAAATAGGAAAGATCCTTGCCGAGTTTTTCAGCGGCGAGAGCCTGGGATTCCCTGCGGAAGTGGTAGGGACAGAGGTTCGGACTGCTGCCGGCGAGAGGGCTACGGCATTGACGGCCATCGGAAAAGGTGAAACGACACAAGGACGCGCGGTCCTTTCGAGAGAGAGAGGACATGGTTGTCTCCTAAGATTGAGTTTTGAGATTTGTTGAAAGAGAAGAGCACAGGCTGAAGCCTGTGCCACCAAAAACAAAGCGCCTCGCGGGAGGCGAGGCGCAATACTTTACGAACAAATTATACCACAGCGATAGCTACATCCGCAATAGCGAATCTGGTTCTAACCTTCCTGACGAAGGGCCCACATTCGCCAAAGGCAAATCGAAAAAGCAGGCTGCACTGGAAAAAGCAAAGTCCAA